>OHBU01000673.1_pt1 | contig 11714 bp, 9 predicted proteins | sample 1577421 | NCBI WGS metagenome assembly OHBU01 (sample SAMEA3879550, study PRJEB24766) | human gut metagenome | biome: human-associated habitat; feature: feces | place: USA | collected 1985/1987 | reverse complement strand
ATTATTAAAATAATGTCGGAGGCGGTGTAATTTTATGAAGAAAACTAACTTTAACGAATCGGTTGAAAGGTTCAAGGAAAGAATTAAAACCGACAAGAAATTCAAAACAGAATTTACAACAATTATGGTTGCATCTGTTGTTGTGATTGCAACGGCGATAACCGTGCCTGCGGTTATTCATAATAACAAAATAAAGGCGGAGAAAAATACTGTTGCGCCGATTATCGTACAAGGCGAAAATGAAATCGAGTCTTTAACCGAAGAAGCAGAATCAACCGCCAACGAAGAATCTCAACCAACTTCGGAAGTATCGGAGACTGAAAACACAGAAACCAAGAAACCGACAGAAAAGAAAGCACAGGAAAGCAAGAAAAATTCAAGCAATACCAAGCCTAAACAAGAGACGGGAACAACTTCACCTCAGACAACCGAACACGTGTGGACACAGGCAGAGGTTGATGCCATTGTCACGGAAATCAAGCAATATGCTATCGACAAAGGATTTGTAATCAATTCAAGACTTACCACACAAGGTACAAGTTGGAGAAATCCTGCCAGCACAGAATCTACACCTGAAAGAGTAAAGTCAAGATTGCATTACTGTGTAGATGATATTTACACAATGGGAATGAATAGATTTGGATATATCCCTGAAGAATCATATCTTAATGTTGTAGCTCAGCAGTACACTGACAGCGACGGTAATACCCAATGGGAAATATATGTCGTATATTAAACTATAAAAATTAAATAAACCAACAGGCAGTAACCGAATATGGTCACTGCCTGTTTTTTTAGGGGAAATTCAGGTTTCGTTATTATTTTACTTTACCCGTTTTTTCTTTTTATCCGCCATACCGAACAGAGTAACGGCGCCGCCGCTGAGTATTGCCATTGTAAGCCACAATGCAAGGCTGTTTGTGCCGCCTGTCTTTGGAATGTTCACATTTGTTACACTTTTGCTTGTCGCCACAATTCCGTATTGGCTCAAATGAGCTGTTTCAAATACGATATATCCGTCCTCAACCGTTGCGGGAATCGTTTCTTTTATCTCGCCGTTTAAGATGTATACAACCTCGTATTTTTCATAACCCTTCAAGCCTTCGGGCATTGCAAGTCTGATTTTCATTTTGGTATCGCTGATTTTTACAACATTGTTGTCCCCATCCAGCACATTGATATCCGTAATGAATTTTACATTTTTATCTGCCAAATTCTTTTTTACTTCCACTTCACGAATATCCAATTTGTAATCTTTGTTTATTCCGGTCGGAAATTCGATAACTGCCTTTGTTTCGCCTGTGCTTTCAAGCTTATTTACCGTTTCGGAAGCGGGAGGCGTAATCGGTGTGGGCGGTTCGGGCTTTCCGGGATTTTCCGGCACGTCATTATTTTTAGTCCAAGAAGCGTAAAGGGTTACATTTTTATAACGCTCGTAGCCGCTTTCCTCCGTAATCAAGGTGTCTTTATCAAATTTGCTATTGGTTTCTTCGTTGTTATCCCAAATTCTCCAATAAACATATTTGTAATTTTTTCCGCTGCCGTCTTTTTTGGTGTTCCAGCCGTTAAAGGTATAGCCCTCTCTTACGGGAACATAGGGCAAAAGCGACATTGATGCGCCCGAGTCTCTGCCGCCTACATAGTCGTACTTTTTAGCCTCGTTGCCGTCGAGCGTTCCGCCGTTTGCATTTAAGGTCAATACTATGCCGTCGTTGTCGAATGTGTTTTTTGTGTAGGTTGCAAGAACCCTTACAGCGTCGCTTTCCTTAAAGCAGTCAGCCGATATTTCCGTTACATATCTGCCGTTCAAATCCCAGCCGACAAAGGTATAGCCCTCTCTTACAGGAACATATTGAGTTAAATCGACTGTTTGATATTCATTTGAGCTGCTTGTCAGGGTTATTTCATACTTGCCGTTTACTGTGCCGCCGAGACCGTCAAGCGTCAGGTAATATGTGCCCGTTCCCTTTAACGCCTCTTCGGAGAAGGCTGCGTAAATCGTGAGGCCGTTAGTGTATTCCACCTCGCCGTCGTTTACCCAAAAAGTACCCTTGGAATTGAAATCCGACAGTGGTATATCCTCTGCGACCCTTGTTTCGCCCGTCCAATCCGTTGCCCAATAAGCAAATTGAGTTCTGCCGTTAAACGGAATAATGCCTGCAGTCAGCTCGGATAAGCTTACCGTCGTGTCGCCGTCGGCAACATCAAATCTTATTATTTTTGCATAATCGCCGTCGATTTTGCCGTCAGGACCGTTAAGTCCGCAGGTCAGAAGCAGCGTATACTTTCCGTCATCCTTGATTGTAGCGGCATTGACTGTCATAACGCTCGAAATTACGAACATTGCCACGAGCATCAGCAAAAGTACCGTTCTCAATTTTGAATTGACCTTTCTCCTTAATCTTTTTTGGTTATCCATAAGATTTCCTCCTTTTTAAGCCTTTTTTCAAAGCTTTGTTTAATCATTAGACCGACAGCGGAATTTAATTTGTCTCCCCTATCTGTCTATACAGTTAATTATATTTACAGGTATAAATTTGTATATAAGGGAAGTCCGCCAAGTTGAAAAATGTGGGTGGCGGAAGTCCGCCAATGTGCAAAATCTGGCAAAAAAAACACCTCTCGCAAAAAGTGAGAGGTGTCAAACGGAAATTATTAAATTATGTATATTATCTGTTATTATTGAAAAGAGAAATCAGTCCGATTCGAGTTTTCGCACCCGTTTTTTCGTATATTGCGGACACATAACGCTCTAAAGTTCGTCTGGAAATGAACAGATTATCGGCAATCGTCTGCAAGCCGTCCTCGGTACTGACCAACAGACCGAAAACCTCTGCTTCTCTCGGCGTAAATGAGAATTTTTCCGAAAGCCTTTCAAGCCTTTCGCTGCTGCTTACGGCCTCTTTTTCAGCGGCGTCAAGCCTTTCAAAAAGCTCTCTGCGCTTTACGGTATAAATAAGTGCGGTAATGCTTGTAAGCACGAACAGCAGCAGCTCGCCCGTTATAATTGCGATATTGTTCCCCGAATTGAGCAACGCAAGAGAGCCGCCCGAGATTGCCATTGCAACCAAGTTGTTTACGGCTCTGCCGAGTCCTGCCCAAAGCTGCGGAGTATTTGTGTATTGCGACAATTCCATAAATGAAGCGGTAAAGAAAACGGCGAAAAAGCCTGCGGACAAATAAAACACCGCCAAGCCTGCCGAAAACGGCCCTGCAAATTGCAATATTACCAAGCACGCCGTCGAAAGTATCATAACGCAGTACATTATCACGCCCATATATTTTCTTTTTGCCATGTCGAACAAAAAGCCTGCCAAAAATCCGCTGAGCGCAAGAAAAATTCGATGCCATTGTCCGATATTCGCCACACCGTTTGCGTGATACAAGGTAACCGCATTGTCGAGCGTACCGAAAATACAGGTCATAAGCGCAACGAACAGGACAAGCACCACGCCGATTTTCAAGCCGCTGTTGTCCTTTTTGTTATTTTCGCCCTGTGTATTGCCCTCTGAAGCAGTCGAAGCCGCACAGATTTTTCCTGCTTTTATGAGCATAACCGACAGCAGCAATACAAACACCGAAAGAACGCCTGCCTCCGACATATCTGCGTGAATTAAATTGTTATTTGCTATTTGGAGCAAAATCCCAAGCATATACGAAAGACCGACGAGCCTTGCAAGAAATGCGTTGTTTTTCAGCAAGCACACAGCCTTATAAAACACGGCACTGCCGAATACTCCGAGAATTAAAAACAGCAAAAGCCCTGAGCCCAACGTGAGCGTATAGGCACTGTGGCGGCACATTAAAAACAGGCAAGCCACGGATATAACCGCCGAAATTACGGATATAACGGAAAGCAATTTTTCCTTAAATATGCGGCAGAAAAGAGGATACAGGGCAAAGCCGACCACGCTCACGCCGAGCGCATAGTTTTGAGCGTTTACCGACCGATTGCCCGACACGGTACGGGAAATCACATTGACAAACAAAAACTCTGCACCCAAAAACGTAAAGGTAAACAGGCTCATCAACGCAACAGCCGTTATATAAGAGGCTCTGTTTTCCTTGTTAAAGACATCGCTTTTTTTGATTTTTCCAAAAATGCTATCCATAATAATATCCTCGTGAATTTATCGGGCAAAATATCAAATAGGCACCGCAAATACTTCAGCCGAATTTCAAGGCTCTTTCGTCCCGAGCTTATCAATAACAACATAATAACATATTTATCAATAAATCACAACAAATCAATGGTTACAAACAATTATATTTTTATATTATATCGTAGGGGCGACCCTTGCGGCTGTCCGTAAATTTGATTTTATATGAAGTTTGTTGCGGACAGGGGCAAGCCCTGTCCCTACGGTTTAATGTATTTTTCAAATTTGATAACAACCGAAAGCAGTAATATATTTGCTAATTCGTTCGGCGGCAGCAAGCCACCGCCCTACACCGTGGGATGTTATTTTTAATCCGTTTTCAACTGCCGCAAGGCAATATCACTCAGCTGAAAGCCGTATATCACTGCGAAGCAATAGAACTCGCCGCAAGGCGAATAGAACTGAAAATCTCCCGTTCTTTGAACGAGAGATTTTCTGGCGCACCCGACTGGAGTCGAACCAGCGGCCTTCAGAGTCGGAGTCTGACGCTCTATCCAACTGAGCTACGGGCGCTGATAATCAAATTTTATCAAACATTAAATCTAAAGAGGACAATATCGCCGTCCTGCATAATATAGTCCTTACCCTCGGAACGAATTTTGCCGTTTTCCTTTGCCGCCTGCATTGAGCCGAGAGCCATAAGGTCATCAAACGAAACGACCTCGGCACGAATAAAGCCTCTTTCAATATCGGAGTGAATTTTTCCTGCCGCCTTAGGTGCTTTTGTGCCTTTTTTTATTGTCCACGCTCTGACCTCGGGCTTGCCTGCCGTGAGGAATGACATAAGACCGAGCAAGTCATATGAACGCTGAATTAAAAGGTCAAGTCCGCCCTTATCAACGCCGATATCGGAAAGGAACATTTCCTTTTCTTCCTTATCGAGTGAAGAAATTTCAGCCTCAAGCTCTGCGCAAATCGGAAGCACCTCTGCCCCCTCCTTTGCCGCAAGCTCTCTGACTGCATTATAGCGTACATTGGTTTCAATGTTATTCTTAAAATCGTCCTCGCTCATATTGCAAGCGTAGATAACAGGCTTTGCCGAAAGCAAGCCGATACCCGAAAGTATTTCAGCCTCTTCCTCATCAGCTTCGACAGCTCTTGCATTTACGCCGCTGTCAAGCTCCGATTTAAGCCTGTGGAGGAAATCAACTTCTTTTTGAAGTGATTTATCGCCTTTAAGCTCTTTTTCAGCCTTTGCAATTCTTCTGTCAAGAATTTCAGCGTCCGACAAAAGCAATTCAAGGTTTATGGTTTCGATATCTCTTGTAGGGTCTATCGAGCCCTCAACGTGAATTATATCGTCGTTTTCAAAGCATCTTACAACGTGAACGATTGCGTCAACCTCACGGATATGCGAAAGGAACTTATTTCCGAGTCCCTCGCCCTTTGACGCACCCTTTACAAGTCCTGCAATATCAACAAATTCGATTGAAGCGGGGGTTACCTTGTCGGGAGAATACATCTCCGCCAATTTATCAAGTCTGTAATCCGGAACATCGACAACGCCGACGTTCGGCTCTATTGTACAGAAAGCATAGTTTGCCGACTGTGCACCTGCGTTTGTAATAGCATTAAAAAGTGTGCTTTTACCGACATTCGGCAAGCCTACTATTCCTAATTTCATTTATTTCATTCCTTTATTTTGTTTTCGGCACAGAGTATTATACACTATACCTCTTGTTTTTTCAATGCAATTCGTGAATAAATAAACCGCTTAAAAGCTTCGGCTCAAACCAAGTCGATTTCGGAGGCATAATAAGTCCTGCGTCCGCAATCGCCATAAGCTCGTCAAGTGTGGTCGGATACATTGAAAACGCAAGTTTCATATCGCTGTCGGCACGTCTTTCAAGCTCGCCGAGCCCTCTAATACCGCCGACAAAATCAATTCGCTTATCTGTTCTCGGGTCGTCAATTCCGAGAATAGGAGAAATGAGATTATTCTGCAAAATCGAAACATCAAGGCTCTTTACGGGGTCTTTTTCGTCAAATGTTCCGTCCTTCGCTTTGAGGCAGTACCACTCATTTTCAAGGTACATACCAAAGGTGTGGCGTTTTTCGGGTTTGTAAGCGGAATTACCAACCTTTTCAACCTCAAATTTATCGGAAATTTTATTTATAAACTCATCTTTTGTATTGCCGTTGAGGTCTGCAATTACTCTGTTATAATCCATAATTGCAAGGTCGTCAGCACAGAACACAACGCAGAGGAAGAAGTTAAATTCTTCGTCGCCTGTATAATTCGGATTTGCCTCACGTCTTTTAAGTCCGACCTTAACGGCGGAAGCGGCTCTGTGGTGTCCGTCTGCAATATACAAGGACGGAATGTTTGAAAATTCTTCGGTTATTCTGTTGATAACCTTGTCGTCGTCAATTACCCATACCTCTTGACGAACTCCGTCAGAAACAAAATCATATTCCGCTTCGTGATACTCTTTCCAATCGGTAATGATTTCTTTGAGTATATCGTTTTTACGGTGAGCCAAGAAAATGGGACCTGTGTTTGCGTCAAGAGTATCAACGTGATGTATTCTGTCAGCCTCTTTATCGGCTCTTGTAAGCTCATGCTTTTTGATTACGTTGTTCATATAATCGTCAATAGAAGCACAGCCGACAATACCTGTTTGCACCTTGCCCTCTCTTGTTTGCTCATAGATGTAAATGCAAGGCTTTTCGTCCTGCTGAAGAACGCCGTCCGATACAAGCGAAGAAAGGTTTTCGTAAGCCTTGTCATAGACTTCCTCGCTGTAAATATAGGTATCCTTCGGCAAGTCTATCTCCGCCTTATCGACGTGGAGAAAGGAATAAGGATTTCCCTTAACCATCTCCCGAGCCTCCTCGGAGTTCATAACGTCGTAAGGTAAAGCGGCTACCCTGCTTGCGTACTCTTTTTTCGGTCTGATTGCTTTGAAAGGTCTTAAAACTGACATACTTTTCCTCTTTTTCCACAGTGTTTTTTATATATTAAATAAACGATTGACAAAACAATAATGCACACGGCAGCACCGCCCGAGTCAATTAGGACATCCTTAAACATACACGCTCTGCCGTCAACGAAAATCTGATGAATTTCATCCGACACCGCATATAGAACGGTCAATATAAAGGATATAAGCGGTTTGAATTTCAAGGTCGTTGCACCGAACGCTAAATTGAACAGCAGACACAGACCGCAAAACTCCAATGCGTGTGCCGTTTTCCTAACAAAATGTTGGCTAAGGCTTATACCAAACAAATCATAAATCCATTGTATGCAAGAGCCTGACGCCTCCGAAGATTTCACGGCAGGTTGAGCCGATAGCATAAAGATAGTTATCATACAAGCGACAACCAATATCCACGAAAGAACTATAAGAAGTTTTCTTTTATTACTCATTTTACTTCTTCACCGCATTGATAAAATACATTATATCCCCTGTCGGATAGAAATATATTCCGCTGACACCCTTGCTTTGAATGAAATAGCTGTATTCATATATAACAGGAAGCATAACCGCTTCGTCGATTAAAACGCTTTCTGCGTTTTTGCAGCTTGCCAAAAGCTGAGAATTATCCCGTGAGGAAGCTCTGACCTGCTGTAAAGCGGCTTCAAAGCGATCCGATTTATAATTCAGCTTTGAGTTGTTACTGAAGCTTTCAAGGAATTCATTTGCATTGACGGTGTCTGCGGTAAACGGATAGAACACAGCCGAATAATTACCCGAAGCAACTGTTGAATCAAGCTCGTCGCCTGCTGCTACGCTTACGGTAACGGCAAATTTAACACCCAGCGTTTTTTGCCAAACCTGAACGATTTGTTTAACAAATGTTTCGTATTCCTCGGTGCATTTAATTTCAAGTTCAACGCTTGACGAGTCTATTTCAAGCAGACCCTGCTCAAAATACTGCTTTGCCTTTGTCGAATTAAAGGTATATACGGAGCCCGACGCATCCGACGGAGTATATTGCGTTGTGCCAACCTTGCAATACGGGGGAACAAAGCTTACGGCAGGCTTAATGTCATCGGAAATTGTGCCTGCAAGCGACAAATCGGCAGAATATGCGAGGGCAAGTCTGATGTTTTTATTTCCGAGATATTTGTCGGACTGATTTAATATAAACGAATAAACCGTGTTTTCAACGCTCTGCGTGTTAAAGCTTGATTTATCGGTAATGCGTGAATAGTTGAGATTGTTTAGATACGCAACGTCATAAATACCGTTGTTCATTTTATCCGCAACGGCATCACGGCTTGTGTTCACATAGAATGTTACAGATGAGGGCATAACCTTGTTTTCGCCGCTGTATTCATTGTTGCGGTCAATTCTGATAGAAGTGCCGTCAATCCATTTGCCGATATTGAAAGGACCGTTACAAAGCGAATACTTGGCGTCAAGTCCGTATTTTCCGCCCGTAAGCTCGTAAAATTCTCTATCACATGGGACAGCACCTGCGGAAGCAAGATTGTAAAGCAGATTATCATCCTTTGAATTGAGAGTAATAGAAAATGTGTATTTATCGTCTGCGCTGTAAGAGGCTATGGACGAAAAGAGTGCAGAATAGGGCGAATTTATAGCAGGATCAAAAATCCTGTCAAAAGCAAACGCAAAATCCTCAGCATAAACGTTTATGTCAAAGGTGTCGGCATAATTCTCCCCCAAAACATTTTTGTGTCCCGAGAAAAGTGCCCATTGTGCGTCCTGTCGAAGCTTAAAGGTGTACCGCAAGCCGTCGTCAGACACGGTATAGCTCTCACAGACGCCGTTTTCGATTGCTCCGTCCTTATTTATTCTGAAAAGCCCCTCATAGCAGTTGAGGACTATCATTTTTTCGCTGTCGGTCTTTGCAATTTGCGGATCGAGGCTCGTAGGCTCGCCGATAATCGGCACAGCAAAGGATTTGTTCGCCTTTCCCCTGCCGAAGCAACCGCAGAACGACAGCATTATTAAAATCAAAGAAGTGATAACGCAAACAGATTTCTTAAACATATTAACTCCGATATTCTAAGCACAAAGCTATTAAATCTACACTTGTTTTTAGATATTATACAACAAAAAATTATTCATTGCAATTCACACTTGATTTTTTTCAAACAATCGTATATAATATCACAGGTGACACGGAGAGTTGTCCGAGCTGGTCGAAGGAGCACGATTGGAAATCGTGTAAACCGCCAAAACGGTTTCGAGGGTTCGAATCCCTTGCTCTCCGCCAGAAAATAAAGGGTATAGCATTTGCTGTACCCTTTGTTTTTTGCAAATTATTAATGGAATTCGAACCCTTACAATCTTTTACAAGACGAAGAAACGTAAACCGATAATTACGCACAGCCCGTAGGGACAACCCTTGCGGTTGTCCGTCAAAGGCTCCCTTGTAAAGGGAGCTGTCGTTTTTTTGGAACAAAAAAATGACTGAGGGATTTTTACAAAATCATATAAAATCAACCTTACAATCCCTCCGAGTTGCCTACGGCAACCCGCCCCCTTTACACAATGGGGGCTGAATACGTGGTCGTCCGCCAATTCATAGCATATTAAAAACGGGCTAACACAGTTCGCCCCTACGGTATAATATAATTGTTGTAACCGTTAATTTGTTGTGATTTAACGGCGGCAGCAAGCCACCGCCCTACCGTGTGTGATGTTAAATTTAATTTACGAATAACCGCAAAACTGAAATGATAAATCCGCTCCATCTCCGAGGGAGCTGTTGAGCATAGCGAGACTGAGGGAGTTATAAAGGTTATTTCAAATTATAAAACTCCCTCAGTCATTTTTCTACGGAAAAATGACAGCCCCCTCAAAGATGGGGCGGAAGCACGGATTGAATTTGATATAGGTTACGAACAGCTGCAAAATCTCTATTCTCACTTACATATTACAAAAATGCTCTTCCAGATATTCGGACAGGATTTTAAGCGCCACGGAGTTAGCGGATTTTGAAAAAGCAAAGCCGATTGTTCTGTACCATTCGGGAGAAAGCGGTCTGACGTCAATGCCGCTTGTTCGTACCGCCTTGATAACAAGCTCCTGTGAAATCGTAACGCCAAGCCCGTTTTTCACAAATGCCATTATTAAATTATCGTCACGAAAGCTGTATGAAATTTCAGGCTTTTCTGTGCAGGTGTCCAAAAGATGTTGAATATCGTTGTCGCAACCGGGTGTTTCTATTATAAACGGATATTTCATCAGTTCATCGGGCGTAACTGTATCCTTGAACGACAGCGGATGCCCCTTTGGCATAACGGCAAAAAGCGGATCTCTGTAAAGCGGCACAAAGCCGAGCTCGTCCGCCACGATATACGACAAAAAGCCGCAGTCAACCTGACCGTGAATTATCCAATCTCTGATTTCGTCATAGTTGCCGTCAAGAATTTGTATTTCAACCTGTGGATATTTTTCGTTAAAAAATTTGACTATCTGCGGCATCCAAAGCGCCGTTACGCTTGAAAACGTGCCGATTCGCAGCTTTCCCTCGATTTTATTGTTGATGTTAAAAGCCGCCTGACGAAGCTTGTCCTTTTGGTTGACCATTTCACGGATATACGGCAACAATCTGTTACCTCCGTCCGTTAAAACAACGCCTTTTTTCATTCGGGCAAACAGCTTTACACCAAGTTCACTCTCCAAGCCTGCTATCATTTGGCTTATTCCCGACTGCGTATAATTCAACGATTCAGCCGCTTTTGAAAAGCTCCCCGTCTCGCAAATTTTCAAGAAAATTTCATATTTGTCCTGCATTTCTCGCATAACATACCTCGTTTATTATGATATAAAGAATTTTAATGATAAGCAACAAAAATATTACTTTGATTTATATTATACCATATGAAATAATCTTTGCAAGCTTTTTATCAAGAGTGTTACGGAGAAAGCTTTATTGTGCTATCTGTTTGATGCCGTGATAACCGTCGCCGTCATATTTAACAGCAGCAAAGTATTTGCCGTCGATACGCACAATATAAACATTCGTGTTCGGTTGAGGCTTATATTCAAACATCGGAATTTCAGTTTCATTTTCGGTAAGTGTATAGCAATGCTCCCCGTCATATTCTAAATATGAAACAAAATTTCCGACAAGGTCAACGGTCAATTTCGCAGGCAAACCGCAATTTTTCAAAATTTCCGCCTCGCCCTCGTCTCCGCAAATGACATATTGCGTGTTTCCGATTAACACGGTCGGCACATAACACGTTGATTTTTTGTTATGGTTTTGCAAGCCTATAACAGCAACCGACACGGTTAAAATCAAGCATAATATTGAAATTATAATTTTGAAAACTCGCTTTTGCACTCTATTTTCGGACATTACTTCATCCCCTTTCACTTATATACTATAAATTGAGGAGAAAATGCTACAAAAGGAAAGGCAAATATCCGTTTAGGCGGATAAGAGATGAGTCAGGAGTTAGGCGTGTGGAGTTCGTGCCTCGCACGGATTGAATTGTATATCATACCGTAGGGACAGGGCTCGCCCCTGTCCGACACAGGCTCCCTCTGACGAGGGAGCTGTCGTTTTTCGAAGAAAAATGACTGAGGGAGAGATAACGAAAGTTTGATATTTATTGCTTTCTCTCCT
>OHBU01000666.1_pt1 | contig 11785 bp, 10 predicted proteins | sample 1577421 | NCBI WGS metagenome assembly OHBU01 (sample SAMEA3879550, study PRJEB24766) | human gut metagenome | biome: human-associated habitat; feature: feces | place: USA | collected 1985/1987 | reverse complement strand
GCATGATGGTTTCATCAGATTTTTCGCTCAGCGCATCCCGGAAGCAGATATTCAGGCGACCGTAACCCTGTTCGGGAAAGGAGGTGGTTCGGGTGAAACCGGTAGCGTAAGCATCGGTCAGGGCTTGAAGCGCGACGCAAGCGGCGCTATTGCCGTCCGCATTGGCGAAGGCCTTGACTTTGACAGCACAAACGCGCTGACTGTCCGCAAAGAAACCGTTATGACGAGTGAAGACCTGCTCGACGAGGAAGAAACGCAGCAGGAAATCGTTGATATGCTGAAATAATTTTTAGGAGGACACTATTATGTCTAAGCAGATTTCTACCAAGACCACCATCCGCAACCTGACCGCCGAGATCAAGAAGACCTTCGTCAAGAAGGACGCTTTCACCCCGGTCGAGACCGCTGCCAACGCCGCCATTAAGGCCGTGAAGGTGACCGGTAACACCGTCAACTTCTACACCAACACCGGCATGACCGGCGCAGCTGCTTTCTCCATGGACTTCCCGACCGAGATGTTCCTCGACCAGACCAAGACCGCGTTCGTCGGCAAGTTCAAGTTCTCCGACACCACCTATCCCGGCGCCACCGACCCCAAGCTGGACGGCAAGCCGGTCATGGTTCTGGCCGTCAAGGGTGAGAACCCCGACAGCTGCACCTACTCTTTCCTGAACATGGCTGCTCTGGTCGATACCTACGCCGCAAAGACCACCGGCAAGGATGCATCCACCACCGTTACCATCGCTGGTTATGAGGTGGATGTCAAGGTCAATGTTTCCGCTGCTGTCGGCAACGCCCTGATTCTGAAGGATGATGGTCTGTATGTTCCCACCCCTAAGGAAGTGGACATCTCCGGCAAGGCCGATAAGGTCACCGGTGCCACCACCGGCAACTTTGCTGCACTGGATGGCGAGGGCAATCTGACCGACAGCGGTAAGAAGCCTGCCGACTTCGTGGCTGCTGAGACCGGCAAGCGCCTGATGACCGATGCCGAGGGCGAAAAGCTGGCCGGTGTCTCTGAGGGCGCAACCAAGACTGCCGCCAGCTCCACCAACGGCAATGTGAACATCGACGGCAAGGAAGTCGTCGTGTACGCCGAGCCGGAGAATGTTCTGCACGACGAGGACGTGGAGGACTTCTCCGCAGAGGAGATCGCCGCTCTGCTGGCTGACTAAGACATGAGGAGGTAAGCTCTATGGCAAAAGCGAAGATCAAAACGCTTTTAGGCACAGGGCTTGCCGCGCTTTGCAGCCACATCAAGCAGTGCAACACCGCACTCGGAGACCTTTCCGAAGCAACTGCAAACGGATTCGAGGAAACTGATGACATCCTGCACGAAAAGCAGGATGTCACGGCTGCGGTGTCTTTTACGATTCCGGTCGATGGCTGGGGCGAAGATGATTCTTCCCCCGGCTATTTTTATTGTGACATCCCTATTGCGGGCCTGTTGGCTACCGACATTGTGGATGTTACGGTACTGCCGGAATTTTACGATGTGGCGGGTGCGGTGGGCTTTATTGCGACCGAAAGCCTCGAAGGAAAGCTGCGGCTGAGGGCCGCCAAAGCTCCGACCGAGAAAATTTCTGCACAGTATCACATTACAAGCACCGTGAAATACACGGATGCACAGGAAGGGGGAACCTAAATGGCATACGGTTCTTTTAACGCAGGCCCCGGCAAGGCGCCGGACGAAGATGTTGTCCGCACTGACCAGATCGGCATTCCGGGCGGCATTGCCACGCTGGATGCAGACGGCCACCTGACCGAGAGCCAGCGGTGGGAAGTGGACGGCTACAAAAAGGCCGAGACCGACCAGCGCATCAGCGCGGCCGTAGACAACCACAACGGTGCGGAGAACGCCCACAGCGACATCCGCGCCAGTGTGGCAGCTATGAACGCCAGCATCAAGGCCATTGAGCTGAAGTTCGGCACGAACGTCACGAAAAATCCGTTCTCTGCCACGTTCGGCAGTCTGGACGGCCTGACCGTGACCGGTGCGTGGAACGCCGAACAGGCAAGGGTGGAGTTCTGACGATGGCTGAAACATTCAAGGTCGGCGCGAATGCGCGGGAGCTGCTGCGCTACACCCAGAGGGCGACCCGCATTGTCACCGATGACATCAGCCGGAGTGATGCCCGGAAGATCATCCAGAAAGTCGCAGCGCTCGAAGATGTGCGCGACATCCAGAAGGTGTGCGGCACTGCCGTCCATGCACTCGACACACGGGACAGAGAGGGCTTTTCCAAGAGCACTTTCCGGCTGTATGGTGAGGGCATCCGGCTGACCGCCCGGCAAATCCTGCTGGATGCACACGCGGCGAACAATGTCAATTTCCAGACCGACTACGACAAGCGCATCGAGAAGATCGGCGCGGTCGTGGACAGCTGCTCTCTGCTGCTGGAATACCTGACCATCTGCACGGAGGAAGGTATCATCAGCGCGAAGAAAGCCGGTATCTGGACAAAGAAGGTCACGGACGTAAAATACCCGGCGATGAAGTGGCTCACGTCGGAACGCGGACGTGCCGAAAAACTCCGGGCAGAAGCGGAACGGAAACGGCTGACCGAACAGGCTGCCGCCCTGAAAGCTGTCCTTTACCCGGAACCGTAAACGCACAGCGGGCAACCGCTTTGCATAAAGGGTGCGGTTTGTTTGTCTGACGCTGCCATTTGGTGGCTGCGCTCTCCGAACACAACGTCTGGAACGTCAACACCGATGGCTCCAACAACAACAACTGGTACAACAACTCCTATGGTGTTCGCCCCGCTCTGATGGAACCGTGTGACGAGTAGGCATAAGCTGAAAGCAGTGCGCCCATCAAAGGAAACCGCATCCTGTCGCTTGCCGATGCAGGCAAGTGATAAATACATCCCGCTGAGGTGGGCCATCCCTGCCGGATGCAGCCCACTACCGTAACGCGAACCAGCGGAGGGTCATTTTGACATACGAAGAACTGTGCAGCTTTGAGGTGCTTTACAAAGCCTACCTTGAAGCCCGGAAGGGAAAGCGCAGTAAAAGCAAAACAATCGAGTACGAGGCGCAGGCGCTGGCCTGCACGGAAAAGCTGTCCCGCAAGCTGGCTGTGCGTGATGTACGCCAGCCGGGCGGCGACATCCGGCAGCAGATATGCTATGTGCCGAGCAAGTTTGAGGTCTTTGCCGTCTATGAGCCGAAGCGCCGCATGGTACACGCCCCCGCATTTGTGGACAAGGTGGTGCTGCACGCGCTGGTCGATAACATCCTGTATGATGCTCTGACAAAGAGCTTTATCCGGGACAGCCACGCAAGCCAGACCGGCAAAGGCACAGACGACGGCCTGATGCGCCTGAAAACACACATGGTGGACTATTACCGCCGTGAGGGCCACGGCGCGGACGGCTGGGTGCTGAAAGGCGATGTGCGGCATTTCTTTGCCAGCATCGACCACGACAGGCTCAAGGAAAAGCTCAAAAAGCTGGACCTTGAGCCTGTTGTTTATGACCTGCTTTGCATCTATATTGACTGCTCTGACGGCCTGCCGCTGGGGTATCAGACATCACAGCTCTTTGCCCTCCTGTTCCTGGATGACTTTGACCACTTCGTCAAGGAACAGCTCCACATCCAATACTATGGCCGCTACATGGATGACTTTTTCCTCATCCACCCGGACAAGGAATACCTGCAATTCTGCCTCCGGGAAATACGGGCCTACATGGATAGCCTGGGGCTGGAACTGAATGAGAAAACCCAAATCTTTCCCATCCGCAACGGCATTGACTTTTTGGGCACTCTTTGAAACTTGCAAAATGTAGGACTTAACGTGGAGGAATATGTCTCAACTACAATGAAGCAGCTGATGTCCGGCAACAAGGAATATGACGCTCACTTGTTATCTCCATGATTGTTGACGCATAATCTTACTAAAATTAACATCAATGACATATCTTCCTAAATTTAAATAAGACAGAGTAATTTGAGCAATTATAATTTATATAATTTACAAGAAATAATACATACAATGACCATAGCAGTAGACTTTGACGGTACTATTGTTGAGCACAAGTATCCGGCAATCGGCAGGGAGTTGCCGTTTGCCATTGAGACATTGAAAAAATTGCGTGACGAACATCACAGGTTGATTCTATGGACAGTGCGTGAAGGGCGTCTGCTTGACGAGGCTCTTGCCTTTTGCCGTGATCGCGGTCTTGAATTTTATGCCGTGAACCGCGACTATCCGGAGGAGGAGAAAGGGCGTAACAATCATTACTCACGCAAGCTCAAAGCCGATCTTTTTATAGATGACCGCAACTTGGGAGGCCTTCCCGATTGGGGTACTATTTATGGAATGATTCATGACGGAACCACTTTTTCGGATTTGATACGTAATGCCGGTGAATCTCCTGTTTCGGAGAATCACGGCAGAGGTCTTTTTTCGCGCCTGTTTGGCAGATGATTGAATAATAAATGAAAAAACTGATATGAAGACTTTAAAGAAACTATTATTGTTTGTTGTGGCATCCGCCTTGTTGGCAGGCTGCACCTCCTATAAAAATGTACCTTACATGCAGAATCCCGAGGTAGTGAACAGTTACAGGGAAGATCTTCCCCTTTATGATGCAAAGATTATGCCGAAAGATTTGCTGAGTATAACTGTGAACACGAGTGATCCTCAGGCTGCCGCTCCTTTTAACCTGACAGTACAGACTCCTCTGAATGCAGCCCTGACCAATATTAATACTACCACACAACCCACTCTCCAGCAATACCTGGTAAATAACAAGGGTGAGATAGATTTCCCCGTTATCGGTCGTCTGAAGGTAGGCGGCCTTACGAAAAACGAGGCGGAAGATTTGATCCGTGAGCAATTGCAGCCCTATCTGAAAGAGAGTCCTATCGTTACAGTCCGTATGGCAAATTACAAAATTTCGGTATTGGGAGAGGTGAACCGTCCGGGTACTTTTACCGTAGGAAATGAAAAGGTAAATATCCTTGAAGCCCTTGCCATGGCGGGAGATATGACTGTTTATGGCGTCCGTGACAATGTGAAACTGATTCGTGAAGATGCAAAAGGCAAGCGTGAGATTATCAATTTGAATCTTAATAATGCAGAGCTGGTTGTATCTCCCTATTACTACCTGCGCCAGAACGATATCATCTATGTAACGCCCAATAAGACAAAAGCCAAGAACTCGGACATTGGCAGCAGCACCAGCATATGGATCAGTGCTACATCCATTTTGGTATCTCTTGCAAGCCTTCTGGCAACCATCTTGAAATAAAACTCATAAATATAATTGTTGATTACAAACTGTTGATATGACTGACGAACAGAAGAACACCCCTTCGGGTACCGAGCAACGTGAGGAGAACGTTGATCTTTATGCCTTGTTTTTTAAATACTTTGCCTATTGGCCGTGGTTTGTAGCCAGTGTGCTGGTTTGTATTATATCTGCTTTCATCTATCTCCGTTATCAAGCTCCTGTCTATAATGTTGATGCGGCCGTACTCATCAAAGAAGGTGACAAGAAAGGTGGAAGCAGTAATAATCCTATGGGAGCCCTTCAGGATCTGGGTATGTTCTCCATGACTAACAATTTTGACAATGAGGTGGAAATCCTGAAGTCAAGAACCTTGATTAAAAAGGTGGTGAATCATTTGAATTTGTATATTTCAGTGGCCGAGGAACGTATGTTCGGCTATAACACTCCTTTATATAAGTCCACTCCGGTAAAAGTTTATATGACTCCTGAAGAGGCAGACAATCTGGAAGAAGGAGCCAAGCTTCATCTAAAATACACCATGAATGGAAAATTGGATGTAAAAGTGGAATATATGTTTGACGAGGAGAAGCAGGAGACTGAGGTAAGTTTTGACAGTATTCCGGCTGTTTTCCCCACTCCAGTAGGAGTTTTCAGTTTTACAAAGAACGACTCGGTCCCACCTTTGGAAGAAGATATGAATCTGGTGGCATACGTTAATTCTCCTACAGATGTGACGGAAAGTTATGTAGAGAATTTGTCAGTGGAACCCACTTCGAAGACTACCACAATTGCTGCCATCAGCTTGCAGAATACGGTAAAGCAGCGCGGTATCGATTTCATCAATTGTTTGGTTGACTTTTATAATCTGGACGCGAATGACGAGAAGAATGAAGTGGCTCAAAAATCCGCAGAGTTTATAGACGAGCGTATTGGCATTATCAATCGGGAGTTAGGTACTGCCGAAACAGAACTTGCCGATTTCAAGCAACGCTCCGGATTGACCGATTTGACCAGCGATGCCCGTCTGGCTTTGGAAGAGAGTTCGAAATATGAACAGCAACTGACCGAGAATGCCACCCAGTTGAGACTGGTGGAGTCCTTGCGTAACTATGTGAACAATCCGAAGAATGCAAACGAGGTGATTCCCGCCAATGTAGGGTTGCAGGACCAGAATTTGGGTTCTATTATCAACCAATATAACACGATGCTGATCGAACGCAAGCGTTTGCTCCGTACCTCTTCCGAAAACAATCCTGCGGTAATCAATATCAATACGGGCATCGAGTCCATGCGGCACAATGTGCAGACTACCGTGAACAGTGTACTGAGAGGGTTGCAGATAGCGCAGTCCAACCTTGAACGTCAGGCACGGAAGTTTGAAGGCAGGATCAGCAGTGCGCCGCAGCAGGAGAAAGAATTTCTTACTATCTCCCGCCAGCAGGAAATCAAGGCGACCCTTTACATTATGTTGCTTCAGAAGCGTGAGGAAAACGCAATAACCCTGGCATCCACTGCTAATAACGGACGTATCATCAAAGCTGCTCTTCCTAGTAAAAAGCCGGTTTCTCCTAAGAAGATGGTTGTTATGTTGGTCGCTCTTGTATTGGGTATGGGTATTCCTGTAGGTCTTATTTATTTGAAGGATTTATTAAAATATAAGATAGAGAATGCCGAGGATGTGGAGAAGATAACGGATGTTCCTATTTTGGGTGAGCTTCCTTTAAGTAAGAAGCCCGAAAAAGGTGCCATTGTGGTTCAGGAGAATCAGAATGGTATGATGGAGGAGGCTTTTCGTGGTCTGCGTACCAATATGTTGTTCATGCTTGGTGCCAGTCAGAAAGTGGTGCTTTTTACATCCACACAGCCGGGTGAAGGTAAGTCTTTTATTGCTGGAAATACGGCAGTCAGTCTGGCCTATATGGGTAAGAAAGTTGTTATTGTGGGTTTGGATATCCGCAAGCCGGGGCTGAATAAGGTCTTTAATCTGTCCCATCGCACGGAAGGTATTACCAATTATCTGGCTGACCCCGAGCATACCAATCTTTTTGATATGATACAACATTCGGATGTAAGTCCTAATCTTGATATTCTTCCGGGTGGTCCTATTCCTCCCAATCCTACAGAGTTGATGGCGCGTACGGTATTGGAAGATGCAATAGAGAAATTGAAAGAGCGTTACGATTACATTATTCTTGATACGGCTCCTATTGCTATTGTGACCGATACTGCTATTGCCAGTCGTGTGGCTGATATGTGCGTGTATGTGTGTCGTGCAGATGTAACTCCGAAGTTGGGGTATCAGTATATTAATGTGCTGCGGGATCAGAAGAAATTCGATAAATTGGCTACGGTTATTAATAGCATTGATTTAAGCTCTAGAAAAGCAGGCTACGGTTATGGCTATGGACATAAATACGGCTATGGATATGGGCACAAATATGGGTATGGATATGGTATGGAATGAAAAAATAGCAGGAGATCACTTTTATAATGTGATCTGAATAACAGCCTACCATGAAAGACAAATTAGCATCCTACAACCACTTGATCGAGACCTTTGTGATTGTCACCGAGACCTTTCTTTGCGGTCTGCTATTCCTGCTTTTCAGCAAGCTGTCCAATGAGATGCAGTGGGATAGCCTGCAGGTTGGTGGAACCACCGTTCTGCAAGTCATGCTTACACTGATGTTATGTTACGCCCTTTGCGCCATCCATTCAGAAGTAGTGCTTCACCGGAGGAAAGTGCATTCCCTTCAGATATGGAAACGTGTGTTCGAGAATATGTTCCTGTTTGTCCTCCTGGGCGGTCTGGTCCTTTCTGTAGGAAAGTATGCGGATATAGCCTCCCTGTTCATGCTGGAGTACCTTTTCCTCCTGTTTCTGTGTCTTGTTTCGTTCCGTTTCACTCTTCGTCTTCTCATCAGGCTTTACCGTATGAGCAAGAAACATACGCGTTTTGTAGTACTGGTAGGAAGTACGGACAACAACCTGGAAATCTACCATGAGATGTCGGGCAGTGAAGATACAGGTTATTCGGTCGTGGGCTATTTTGACGGTCAGGCGAATCCTGCTTTCCCGGTAGAATGTCCGTATTTGGGCCAGCCGGCGCAGGTACAGGAATATCTGGAGAAACATGATTATGTACATTACCTGTTCTGCTGCCTGCCCTCAAAAGACAGAGAGGTCATCGTTTCTCTGATTGATTACTGCGAGAACCATCTGGTACATTTCTTCAGTGTGCCCAATGTGCGCAATTATCTCCACCACCGTATGTCGTTCAACATCATGGGGAACGTCCCTTACCTGGGCCTTCGCCCCGATCCCTTAAGTTGGCCGGGGAACCGCCTGCTGAAAAGAACCTTTGACATAGTAGTCTCATCGGTGTTCCTTTGTACGTTTTTTCCGGTTATTCTGATTGTGGTGGCGATAGTGACCGGATTGACCATGCCCGGCCCGCTGTTCTTCCGCCAGAAACGGAACGGGCTGAACGGCAGGGAGTTTTATTGTTACAAGTTCCGCAGTATGAAAGTAAATGCAGATGCCGACAGGATACAGGCCACGGAGCATGATCCCCGCAAGACGCGCTGGGGCAATATAATGCGTAAGACGAATATAGATGAGCTGCCCCAGTTTATCAATGTGCTGTTGGGGGATATGAGTATCGTGGGGCCTCGTCCTCACATGCTTCTCCATACGCAGGAATATTCAAGGCTGATCAATAAATATATGGTGCGGCATTTTGTGAAACCGGGTATAACGGGATGGAGTCAGGTTACGGGTTTCCGTGGGGAAACGAAGGAACTAAAAGACATGGAGGGCCGTATCCGTGGTGATATCTGGTATTTGGAGCACTGGAGCTTCGGTCTGGACCTTTACATCATGTACAGGACGGTGGCGAATGTCTTCCGTGGCGAGAAGAATGCCTATTAGTAAAACGGGCTGTTCTTAACGATCCTTCTCGATGAGGGTCCTTAGTAATTTAGCAGTTAAAAAACTTTGTTTTTGCAGCCTGTTATTTCCGTCTGCCGGCCGGAAATGGAACATAGCCGGCACTAATGTTAGATCAGAACCCTTGTCCTTTGTGAAAAGTGCAGGGGGAGCTCCGGGAACGAGAGCGCTTGTTCCCGGAGCTTTAATCGAAAACGATATGGCAAAAACCGTATGTCTGCATGACTATCAGGAAGATATTATACAGCGTCTCTCGGAGGAATGGCGGACGCACCGCAGCGTGATGGTGCAGATGCCTACAGGTACCGGCAAGACCCATGTATTGGCGGCGGTGGTAAGCAGTTTTCTCACTGATGGAAAGAGGACGGTCTGGATCGTTGCACACCGCAGGGAGCTTGTGGAGCAGATAGAAAAGACCGTTGCAAAATATGGAACAAGTCTGACTGACGGGTGCGTCAGGGTGATGTCCATACAATGGCTAACACGGCATTACGATGATGTGGTGGAAAAACCGGAATTGGTCATCATCGACGAGGCGCATCATGCGCAGGCAAGGACTTACCGGATGCTGTGGAACTGGTGTCCGGAAGCAAAATTTCTCGGACTTACCGCTACTCCCTGCCGGATGGGACGCACCGGGTTCACGGACCTTTTCGACTCGCTGGTATGCTCATGGAGTGTGGCGGAGTTTATAAGGAAAGGGTGGCTGTCGTCATTTGATTATGTCTCGATACGTGCAAACAGCAGGGAGCAACGGTTGATAGACTCGCTGGAGAAACGCGGTGCAGATGGTGATTACCAGGTAAGGGAGATGAATGACGTACTGAACCGTCACACAAGCATCGATCAGTTGTATCAGAGCGTTCTGGAGTATGCGGACGGGAAGAAGGGGATCGTCTATGCCGTCAGTATCGACCATGCGCGGAACATCGCGGCATATTACAGCGGAAAAGGACTGGACGCCGCAGCCATAGACAGTCACACACCGACTGCTGAACGCGGACGGATGGTGGAGGATTTCAAGACAGGCAGAATAAAGGTACTGGTAAATGTGGACGTTTTCAGCGAGGGATTTGACTGCCCCGATGTGGAGTTCGTGCAGATGGCACGCCCGACACTCTCACTGGCCAAATATTTGCAACAGGCCGGGCGCGGACTGAGAAAATCAACCGGTAAGGAAACATGTGTGCTGATAGACAACGTAGGGCTTTACCGTGTGTTCGGTCTGCCCACCATGGCATGGGACTGGGAAGCGATGTTCCGTGGGGATATGGCTGGAAGGGGAATACGGACCGTCCGGCATGGAAACGGAACAAGTCCGGAAACTGTCACCGCGGAAGATCTATGTCAGGACTTCGGTATGGAAGTAATCGTTTCCCATGACAGGCTGCTTTCCGCTATAGCTTTGCAAAAAACTCCTAATCCCTGCAAGAGGCCGGAACTTAGAGCATGGCAGGACAAGAACAGCGGGTTATGGGGGCTGTGCCGGGGAAGAAATAAGATTACGGCCCCGGTATTCGTCACAGTCTTCGATATCCGGCATGACATGGCAGCGGTGAGGCTCTCGGACAAGAACTGCGGACTGGTAAACGCCTGTGGTGAGATTATAAGGAAGGAAGGGTATTGCCAGTCCATGAAATTCATGAGAAACAATTTCCTGACCGTGCAGAAACCGAACGGCAGGTCTGATTATATAGATCTTTACAACCTGCGGTCATACAGGGAAAAACCTGAGGTGAAGCGTTTCGGGGATGTGGAGATGTTGAAAGTCGGTCGCATGTATTACAGCCGTACAAAAAATCTGTATGCAAGCAAACTGAACCTGAGTGGCGGCTATATTTATGACCACAAGTTCTATGTGGCGATTTTTGATTATAATGCTTCCGTCCAATGCTATATTGACGATCCGCATATGGCTGGTTTTCCATGGGGATATGCCTGTCTCCTCGGTGGTGATCATGACAGTTACTATTGGATACGCCGATGGTTGGCGGATGGAAGCATCATCGTGACGGACATCGGAGGGAAATACTATCATGTGACAGACTGTGGGGGAAAAAAATACATTGGATGTCACTTCCCGGCAGAGGAGGGAGAGAAATGTTTGGCCGCGATGGAACGACTGGCAAAGCGTGCGAGGGAGATACGGAATATGGCGGAATCCGAGAAAATGGAAAAGAGGCGGCAACTTCTGGAAAAGTCGGGCGAGGCTGTTCCGTTCCGTTCAGGGATGAAATGGGGGCTGAAAGTCGGTGAGCGTATCACCATTCCTCCGATATACCGCAATGTCAGGCCTCCCATAGGCAGGTATTGCGCCGTGGAGAAGAATTACAGCCAGTGGGGTGTCATTGCCATTGACGGCACAATGATGATTGAACCGCAATACTCTGATATAGAAATCAGCATGAAAGGCGATGTCACAGGAACAAAGGTATCCGGAAACAAAGTATTAGTGAAGCTGCCATAAAGGGTGGTTCGCTAGTTCCGTTTGTAAATTTATCATTTTAAACAGTTCATTTGTCTGAATTTATTAATGATGAAGATGCCTTTTGTAAATGGTTTATTATCAGGGTGCTATAATGAACGTATTTCAGCAT
>OHBU01000665.1_pt1 | contig 11791 bp, 8 predicted proteins | sample 1577421 | NCBI WGS metagenome assembly OHBU01 (sample SAMEA3879550, study PRJEB24766) | human gut metagenome | biome: human-associated habitat; feature: feces | place: USA | collected 1985/1987 | reverse complement strand
ATTTCCAGAGAAGTTCCGTACTTTTCCATGATGGGTCGGGTCAGCTCCCGCACCTGCGTCAGCAGTTCCGGCACGGACACCGGCGCTATCTTCGCGTTCTTTTTCATGGAAAGCAGCGTCAGCAGCTTTCTGACCATGGTTTCCAGCCAGTGGAGCTGTGAATCCATGCTGCCTAAGAGCGCCGCCTGCTTTTCTTCCGGGAGGTAGACGGTTTGCAGGGTGTTTACGTTCAGCAGCAGGGAGGTCAAGGGCGTTTTCAACTCATGGCTCACAGCCCCGATGAACAGCTTCTGCCGGGCGTTCTGCTCCTGCAAGGCAGCCACATGGTTTTCCACCGCCCCGGCCATGCGGTTGAAGTTCTCCGCCAGAAGCCCCAGCTCGTCCCGGGCGCGAACAGGAATCCGCTGGCTGTAGCTGCCCCCTGCAATGCACTCCGTGGCCCGGGTCAACTCCGACAGGGGCCCCAGTGCCCGGGAGATGACCAGGCGAACGGCCCCCAGGCCCACCAGGCCAATGCCCGCCGCCAGCAGGGCAAACCGGCCGCCCAGCTGCCAGAGCCGGGCATGAATATCGTCCGCATCCCGGACCAGGTAAATGCCGCACCGGGTCTGCTGAATATCCACGGTCTTTCCCAGGATCAGAAAATGCCTTCCCTGCACCTGGGCCCGGACGGACTGAACCCCTGTGCCGGAAAGATCCAGATAGCTTTCCGGGTGAATGGGCGTGGCAGCATACAGGCATTCCTCCCCCACCAGCAGGGCGCTGCCGGGAACGCCGCAGATGCGGAAGGCATAGATCAGCTGCGCCCGCTGAGCTGCCGCTGTTGACTCCCCGGAAAGGGCCCGAAAAGCCGGTGCATCAAAATTGGAAAGCAGGTCTTCCAGAGTTTCTTCCGAATTTTGCAGGAGGCTGCCATAGGCCTGCTCCCGCACCTGCCAGAGCATAGCCGCCGACAGGCAGACCGCAACCCCCAGCAGGAGGGCCGCGCAGAGGGCCGTCAACTTTGTTTTCAGCATCAGCGTTCCTCCAAGCGGTAGCCCGCCTTGGAAATGGTTCGTATTTCCTCGGACAGCCCCAGCTTTTTCCGCAGATTCGCAATGCGAACATCCACCGTGCGGATATCCCCAAAATAATCCTCTCCCCAGATCTCATTCAATATCCGGTCCCGGGATACGGTACGGTTCTTGTTCTTCATGAGCACCGCCAGCACATCGAATTCCAGGGGCGGCAGGTAGATTTCTTCCCCTGCCCTGGTCAGGCGGCGGTTGGCCCTGTCCAGGGTCAGGTCCCGGAAGTGGTAGACCTCGTTCAGCTTTCCGCTGCGCTTCAGCACCTTCTCCATCCGCACCATCAGGGCCAGCATATCAAAGGGCTTGGCGATATAGTCCTCCGCCCCGCCCCGGAGGCCCTGGACCTCGTGCTGCGCATCCGCCATGGCCGTCAGGCAGATCACCGGAATGCCCCATTCCCGCAGCTTGGGCAGCAGGGCAAAACCGTCCATGCCGGGAAGCATCATATCCAGCAGCGCCAGATCGTAGTCGTGATCTTTCGCCAATGCATCGCAGGCCGCAAGACCGTTGTCAAAGCCTGTCACGTTATAATCCGCGCATTCCAGATTCAGCTTCAGCGTTTGCGCAATGGCAGCATCGTCCTCGATGAGCAAAATTCGGTTCCCCACCTTGTGCACCTCCCAGTGGTTTTTTCTTGATTATAGCACAAAAGGGCGGGCGCGTGTTTACCGAAATATTATTGTTTTGGCTGTACCGGCGGCAGAAACGTGTATTCCGGAATTGCAGCTATATCATTACATAAATATTATATGAAACATAATTTTTATAAATTTGACTTTATGCTTCTTCTGCCTATAATCAAAGTATCCTGATCACGGAGGGGGAAATACCTTGAAGATTTCCGCTAACAATTTTTTCACCACCTCAGACGGTGCCCATATCTACTATGAGGACCGCGGGGCCGGGCTTCCCATTGTCATGGTTCCGGGGTTCCTGTGCACCGCCAAGTTCTTTGAAAAGAACGCCGAGGTTCTGTCCCAGCAGTTTCGGGTCATCACGCTAGACCCCCGAGGGCAGGGCAATTCCTCCAAAACCTGCTCCGGAAACACCGTCAAGCGCCACGCCCAGGACATTAAGGAGCTGATCGATCACTTGGGATTGGAGCATGTAGTCCTTCTCGGCTGGTCCTTGGCCTCTTCTGTTGTGGTCAGCTATGCGGCTGAATTTGGACAGTACAAGCTCAACGGTCTCGTCACCATGGACGGCTCCCTGTTTCCATTCTCCGGAGAAGAATGGAATCACCACCGCGGCAAGGATTTTAATCTGGACAACTGGTTTGCCACATACCTGCCGCTCTGTTACGACCCCAAGCTGTTCTACGACAAGTTCACCGCCAGAATTGCCAACGCTGAGGGCATGGATTCGGAAACCCGCAGCTGGATCGAGGCCGAGTGCCGGAAGACAATGCCCTGGAGCGCCCTGGAGCTGCACTACGATTTCTGTCTTACCGACAACGTCAGCAACCTGAAAAAAATCACCGTTCCCTATGCCGTATTTGGTGCCAACTCCAAGGCCTACGGTCTGGAAATGGTGCATAAATTCGCATCCATGACCGGCGGCTACAGCGAAGTCGTCGAGTTCTACAACAGCGGCCATCTGATGTTCCTCTATGAGGCAGAGAAATTCAACCGGGCCCTGGCAGCGTTTGTTCGGAAAGCCGATGCGCTTTCCAGACAATAAGAAAGATACAGAAAGAAAAGGAGAAGACCGCCTATGTTGCTCGCAATCACCGGATTTGTCATGATTGGACTGCTGATGTACTTCCTCTTGAAGGGCAAAGCAATCCCCGTCACACTCTTTGTCGTCCTCCCCATCGTGGGTGCGCTGATCAATGGCTTCGGCATTACGGAAATTACCGATTTCATCAAGACAGGTGTTTCCACCACCTGGAGCATGGCCGCCCTGTTCGTTTTCGTCATTACTTATTTCGGCATCATGTCCGACGTTGGCATGTTTGACAAGCTTGTCAAGAAGTTGATCAAGGTTGCCAACGGCCGCGTGCTGGCCATCCTGCTTGTGGTTGTGGCCGTGTCTATTCTGGGCCACCTGGACGGCAACAGCCCCACGACCTATCTGATCGTCATCCCCGCTCTGGCCCCTCTGTGCAAGAAGCTGAATATCCGTATCAGCACCATTATGATGGTATGCACCGCAACCATCACCGTTATGAACCTGGTTCCCTGGGGCGGCGTTCTGAACCGCCAGTCCATCACGCTGGCAATGGACTCCAACGAACTGTGGCGTATGTATCTGCCCATGCAGATCTTCGGCATTGTCTGCTGCGTCGGCCTGGCTGTGATCATGAGCTTTGTTGAGAAGAAGCGCGGCGCAGGTGTCATTTCCGCCGAGTATGCGGACCTGGGCGAAGAGGCCGAGATTGACCCGGAAGCTGCCAAGCTGCTCCGTCCCAAGCTGCTGTGGTTCAATGTGGCCCTGACGATCGCCGTCTTCGTTCTTCTGTTCACCACCAAACTGCCCAACTACTTCATCTTTATGCTGGGCTGCGTTCTCGCCCTGGTAGTCAATTTCCCCAACCCCAAGGATCAGGAGGCCATGCTGGCCGCCCATGCTCCCAAGGCGATCTCCCTGGTGGCCACCGTTCTCGCAGCCGGCGTTATGGTCGGTGTGTTGAACAACACCGGCATGATCGTGGCAATGGCGGAGTTCATTATCAACATTCTGCCTGCGGGTCTTGCAAAGCATCTGCATCTGGTGTTTGGCATCTTCGGCGGCTTCATTGGTCTTGCCGTCTCCCCCGATCCTCTGTACTATGGCATCCTGCCCGTGCTGATTGAGGTCTGCGGCAACTATGGCATCCCCGCAACCAGCGTTGCCATTGCATTCGGCATCGGTGCAGACTCCTGCTTCACCATGGCCCCCGTCATCGCCTCCACTTATCTGGGCATGGCCGTATCCGGCATGGAGCTGAAAGATCTGATGAAGACCAACTTCATCCCCCACTGGATCATTGGCCTGCTGATGATTCTCTTCGGCTGCCTGATTGGAAACATCGTTGTATAAACGCTCTATCTAAGCGCATCGGCTGCCTCCAATTGTGGGGCAGCCGATGTTTTCGCGGAAGGCACTTTCTTTTTCCAAAAAGCTGTGCTATATTTCTCATGCGAAAAAGCAATCTTTCGAAAAGGCGGAGCTGCTGATGAACAATAAGGAATTTGAATACATCCTCGCCATTGCCCAGGAAAAAAGTCTGTCAAAGGCGGCAGAAAAGCTCTATATCACCCAGCCGGCCCTAAGCCTGTTTCTGGCCCGCACAGAAGAGCAGCTCCAGGTTCGTCTGTTTGAGCGCAACGCCAAAGGTCTGACCCTGACCTATGCAGGGGAGCACTATATTCAGTACGCGAGCAATGTTCTGGCGCTGGAGCGGAGCTTCGATCAGGAGCTCTGCGATATTCAGGCCAACCGGAAGGGCCGCATTCGCATTGGAACCTCTCCGCACATCGGCTCCATTGTCCTTCCGGAGGTACTTCCGGACTTTCAGAAACGTTATCCCAACATAGACGTAGAAATTGTGGAGGGAACCTCCCTGGCTTTGGAGGAGATGATCAATCGGAATGAAGCGGATCTGGTTCTGATGCATTTGCCTTTGAAGAATTGCCAGGGAAACGCGATTCCAATCCAAAAGGACAGATATGTTATGGTCTTTTCCGCCAACAATCCTCTCGCCCAAAAAATCTATTATAAGCCGGGGATCTACCGCCCTTTTATAGACCCCTCTTTGGCCAAAGACCAGCAGTTTGTCCTCTCCCATCCTTACCAGCGTGTGCGCCAGATCTCCGACCGGATTCTGGAGCAGGCCGGAATCGTCCCCAAAATCAGATTGGAAACCAGCAGTGTGCAAACAGCCCTTCGTTTTTCCGGCTTTGATATGGGTGTTACCTTCATGCCGGAAAGCTATATCTCCCTTTTTAACATTCGCAAAAGCACGATTTTTTGCTATCTGGAGGATGCATATCATGCCGACTGGACGCTAAGTCTGGTTTATCCCAAGGACAATGTGCTGACCGCGCCCTTGCGGCTGTTTGTAAACCTTACCAATCACCATTTTGGAAACATTTCAGACGATCCTTACCCCATTCACTCCGGAATATAGGTGCAAATCGAAGCACGCCCCGTGGGCCGTGCTTCTAAGGACCTTTTACTTTGAGAAATTTGTCCGTGCTGCGCATTTGCAGCATTTTTCCAAAGCGATCAAAGTGCAAAAAACCGCCTCGCGAAAGCGAAGCGGTTTGTTTCATGTTGGCTTTACCTATCTTCCCGGCAAGTCACCCTGCAAGTATTGTCGGCGCGGACGAGCTTAACTTCTGTGTTCGGGATGGGAACAGGTGGACCCTCGTCGCAATCAAAACCAACTTGTCTTCCATATACCTTGAAAACTGAACACTGTGTTCCTTTGCAATCCTTCGAAAGCTCACTGAGCCTGCGCTTTGGTCAAGCTTTCGGCTTATTAGTATCAGTCAGCTCCATGCATTACTGCACTTCCACCTCTGACCTATCTACGACATAGTCTACGTCGAGCCTCAGTGGAGATCTTATCTCAGGGGGAGTTTCACGCTTAGATGCCTTCAGCGTTTATCTCGTCCATACGTAGCTACCCAGCCGTGCCCTTGGCAGAACAACTGGTACACCAGAGGTATGTCCATCCCGGTCCTCTCGTACTAAGGACAGCTCCCTTCAAATCTCCTACGCCCGCAACAGATAGGGACCGAACTGTCTCACGACGTTCTGAACCCAGCTCGCGTGCCGCTTTAATTGGCGAACAGCCAAACCCTTGGGACCGAATACAGCCCCAGGATGCGACGAGCCGACATCGAGGTGCCAAACCTCCCCGTCGCTGTGGACGCTTGGGGGAGATCAGCCTGTTATCCCCAGGGTAGCTTTTATCCGTTGAGCGATGGCATTTCCACTCACATACCACCGGATCACTAACTCCGACTTTCGTCTCTGCTCGACCCGTCGGTCTCGCAGTCAGGCTGGCTTATACGTTTACACTCATTGCATGGTTTCCATCCATGCTGAGCCAACCTTTGAGCGCCTCCGTTACATTTTAGGAGGCGACCGCCCCAGTCAAACTGCCCGCCTAACAGTGTCCCCCTACCCGATTCAGGGCAGCAGGTTAGAAATCCAGCAAACCAAGGGTGGTATCCCAACAGCGACTCCGCCTGACCTGACGGCCAGACTTCTCAGTCTCCCACCTATCCTGTACATGATTTACCGAATCTCAGTATTAAGCTGCAGTAAAGCTCCATGGGGTCTTTCCGTCTAGTTGCGGGTAACCGGCATCTTCACCGGTACTACAATTTCGCCGGGCGGGCTGTTGAGACAGTGCCCAAATCATTACGCCTTTCGTGCGGGTCAGAACTTACCTGACAAGGAATTTCGCTACCTTAGGACCGTTATAGTTACGGCCGCCGTTTACTGGGGCTTCAATTCGAACCTTCGGTTTCCCTAAGCTCTCCTCTTAACCTTCCAGCACCGGGCAGGCGTCAGCCCCTATACGTCATCTTTCGATTTAGCAGAGACCTGTGTTTTTGGTAAACAGTTGCTTGGGCCTATTCTCTGCGACCTACTTTCGTAGGCACCCCTTATTCCGAAGTTACGGGGTCAATTTGCCTAGTTCCTTAACAACCCTTCTCCCGTTGGCCTTAGGATCTTCTCCTCATCTACCTGTGTCGGTTTGCGGTACGGGCAGTACAACCAATACACACGGCTTTTCTCGCCACAAGCTTTACTCACTTCGTCTCATTCGACTCGCTTACGCCCGGGGCTACCAACGCCCGGTAGAGCTATACTCATGTGTCACCGTGATTAACAATTGTACCGGCTACGGAATTTCTACCGTATGTGCATCGACTACGCCTTGCGGCCTCGCCTTAGCTCCCGGCTTACCTTGGGCGGACGAACCTTCCCCAAGAAACCTTAGATTTTCGGCCATTATGATTCCCACATAATTCTCGCTACTCATTCCGGCATTCTCACTCGAATACAGTCCACCGCTCCTTCCGGTGCGACTTCACCCCGTATTCGACGCTCCCCTACCACTCACACTTGCGCGTGAATCCCAAGCTTCGGTTACATGCTTAGCCCCGTTAAATTTTCCGCGCAAGATCACTCGACCAGTGAGCTATTACGCACTCTTTGAACGAGTGGCTGCCTCTAAGCCAACATCCTGGTTGTTTCTGCAATCTCACATCGTTTTCCACTTAGCATGTATTGGGGACCTTAGCTGTGGGTCTGGGCTATTTCCCTTTTGACCACGGATTTTATTACTCGTAGTCTGACTGCTGGTAAGCATTTCTGCGGCATTCTTAGTTTGATAGGGTTCAGTAAGCTTATCGCCCCCTAGCCCATTCAGTGCTTTACCACCGCGAAACTCATTGCCAACGCTAGTCCTAAAACTATTTCGGGGAGAACCAGCTATCTCCAGGTTCGTTTGGAATTTCACCGCTAGCCACAACTCATCCCCGGTCATTGCAACGAACGTGGGTTCGGCCCTCCATGGAGCTTTACCTCCACTTCAGCCTGGTCATGGCTAGGTCACCTGGTTTCGGGTCTATGGCAACTGACTTTATTCGCGCTCTTCACACTCGGTTTCCCTTCGGCTTCGGTACTCAATACCTTAACCTCGCCAGTTACTATAACTCGCCGGACCGTTCTACAAAAAGTACGCCATCACCCTTTAACGGGCTTTGACTGCTTGTAAGCACAAGGTTTCAGGTACTCTTTCACTCCCCTCCCGGGGTTCTTTTCACCTTTCCCTCACGGTACTGCTCCTCTATCGGTCATCAGGTAGTATTTAGGCTTGGAGGGTGGTCCCCCCGACTTCCCACGGGATTCCTCGTGTCCCGCGGTACTCTGGATCCAGCTATCCAAAAGTTCTCTTTCAAATACGTGGCTCTCACACTCTCTGGCCGGCCTTCCCATGCCGTTCTTCTAGAAAACTTCCTTCCTATTGCTGTCCGTAACCCCGGAGATATTGCTACCTCCGGTTTGGCCTAATCCGCTTTCGCTCGCCACTACTCGCGGAATCTCGGTTGATGTCTTTTCCTCGCCCTACTTAGATGTTTCAGTTCAGGCGGTTCCCCTCCCATACCTATTTGATTCAGTATGGGATACCTTTCGGTGGGTTTCCCCATTCGGAAATCTCCGGATCACAGCTCATTTGCAGCTCCCCGAAGCTTATCGCAGCTTATCACGTCCTTCATCGGCTCCTGATGCCAAGGCATTCCCCTTGCGCTCTTTATAGCTTGACCTTCGTCGAAATCGATGAAGCAAATTTCGCAAATCCCGCCTGGCTTACGCCCTGCGTGATTCGCTCCCTTGCTTCATCGTTTCTCCTCTCAAATCAAAACCCGCTTACGCTGGGCTTTTGATTTGTAAAGAGAACGAAAACAAGGTGTTCGCCTCGCTCACTTTTCAACACTAGTCAACTCATAGATAGTCCAATCGGTTCTCTATACAGTTGAATTATGCAGGCTCATGTTTCAAGAAGTTTTTTAGCTAAAAATTGTATTTTTACCCATCTCAGTTTTGAAATTGAAACTGAGAAAAAATTTCCTTTACTGTTGCCTTCTCATAATTGCATCATAATCACAATGTTCAGTTTTCAAGGTACATGGTGGAGTCTCTAAAAACTAGAAGCTCAATGAAATCTCAGAATCTTCTGAAATTTCAGTCAACTTCCAATAACTGTCAACTGTCAATTGTTAACTGTCAACTGTTATATTGGGAGGAACACACATGGCAAAAAATATTATGATCCAGGGCACCATGTCCAATGCGGGCAAGAGCCTGCTGGCGGCGGGGCTTTGCCGGATTTTCAAACAGGACGGCTACCGGGTGGCACCCTTCAAGAGCCAGAATATGGCCCTGAATTCCTTCATCACCGAGGCCGGCGGCGAGATGGGCCGGGCACAGGTGGTCCAGGCAGAGGCGGCGGGGGTAAAGCCAGATGTGCGCATGAACCCCATTCTCTTAAAGCCCACCACCGATGTGGGCAGCCAGGTGATCGTGAACGGCGTGGCCATGGGCAATATGCGGGCCATGGAGTATTACCGCCGGAAGCGGGAGTTCATCCCCCAGATTCTGGAGGCCTACAACGGCCTGGCGGCGGAGAACGACATCATCGTCATCGAGGGCGCGGGAAGCCCTGCGGAAATCAATTTGAAGCAGCAGGACATTGTGAATATGGGCATGGCCGAGCTGGTGGATGCCCCGGTGCTGCTGGTAGGCGATATCGACCGGGGCGGCGTGTTTGCCCAGCTCTATGGCACCATCGCCCTGCTGGAGGAGCAGGAGCGCAAGCGCATCAAGGGCACCATCGTCAATAAGTTCCGGGGAGACCGGGCCATTTTGCAGCCGGGCATTGATATCCTGGAAAAAATCTGCGGCGTGCCCGTGGCGGGGGTCATCCCCTATACCCATGTGGACATTGACGATGAGGACAGCCTGTCCACCCGATTCACCCGGGAAAGCAGCCGGAAAGCCATCGACATTGCGGTGATCAAGCTTCCCCGCATCTCCAACTTCACGGATGTGAGCCCTCTGGAGCGGTTCCCCAATGTGTCCGTGCGCTACATCGAGCGGCCGGACGACCTGAAAGAGCCGGACCTGATCCTGATTCCCGGCACCAAGAGCACCATCGCAGACCTTTTGTGGCTGCGGCAGAGCGGCCTAGAGGCGGCCATTCTCCACTGCCACGACCGGGGCACCATTGTCTTCGGTATCTGCGGCGGCTTCCAGATGCTGGGCGCCACCGTCTCTGACCCGGACCAGGTGGAGGCGGCGGGCATTACCCAGGTAAAGGGCATGGGCCTGCTTCCCATGGATACGGTCTTCCGGGGGGACAAGGTCCAGCGGCAGACCGAGGGGGTGCTGCCCACGGTGGCAGGTCCCCTGCACAGCCTCTCCGGCCTGGGCTATAAGGGCTACGAAATCCACATGGGCCGCAGCGAAACGCCTATCCCTCCCATTTCCGTAGGGGAAAATGTCTACGGCAGCTATATCCACGGCATTTTTGACGAGGGCGGCATTGCCCAGGCCATCGTTGCGGACCTGTGCCGCCGGAAGGGCCTGAACCCGGAGGAGGCGGAGACCTTCGATCTGGATGCCTACAAACAGCAGCAGTACGACATTCTGGCCGATGCGGTCCGCAGGGGCATGGACATGGACTTTGTCTACAAGGTCCTGAATCGGCAGGTGTAACCATGGTCCATATCTATTGCGGCGACGGCAAGGGCAAGACCACGGCGGCCATGGGCCTGGCCCTGCGCATGGCCGGGGCGGGCAAGCAGGTGCTCATCGGCCAGTTTTTCAAAAACGGCAGCTCCGGGGAGATCAAGATCCTGAAAACCGTCCCCGGGGTGACGGCCATCCACTGCCGGACGGTGCCGGGCCGCTATGTCCACATGACGGATACGGAAAAGGACCAGGCCCGCAGAGACTATACGGCCTACCTTTTGGAATTGCTGGAGCGGGGAAAGGCTGCGGACCTGCTGGTGCTGGACGAGGTCATTTCCGCCCTGAACCGGGGGATCGTCCCCATGGAGCCGGTGGTTACCTATCTGAAAGCCTGGGGAGCCGAAAAGGAAATCGTCCTGACCGGCCGGAACCCTGCCCAGACGCTTGTAGACCTTGCGGACTACGTTACCGAGATGCGCAAAGAAAAGCACCCCTTTGATCAAGGGGTGCGGGCGCGAAAGGGAATTGAGTATTGAGCGGCATTTCACTTTGAAGCTGCGTATTTTGAAATTTGAAAACACGCAAAAATTGCGTAAAAATTTTTTTGAAAACACGCAATTCTTGCGTATTTCACTTGCGGATTTCTGAAAACTGTGCTATGCTGTATCAGAGGTGAAGTGTGTATGACCTTGAAGCAGCTTCGGAAACAGAAGAAACTGACGCAAGCAGCCTGTGCCGCGTACCTGGGGGTTCCGCTGCGTACCTACCAGAATTACGAAAACGATGCGCAGAAACAAGACGCAATGAAATACCGGTTTATGCTTCAAAAGCTGGACCAATACGGTATCCTGGATGAAAACCACGGCGTTCTGACGCTGGAGCAGATCAAAGCCATTTGCGGACAGGTATTTGAGGGGAAAAAGATTACCTACTGTTACCTGTTCGGCTCCTATGCCAAGGGAAAGGCCAGGGAATGCAGTGATGTGGACCTGCTGGTTTCCACACCGATTTCCGGGATGCAATTTTACGATTTGGTCGAGGAGCTTCGGGAAAAACTGTGCAAGCAGGTAGACGTGCTCAATCAGGAGCAATTGCGGGACAACCTGCCACTGGTGGAAGAGATACTCAGAGACGGAGTGAAAATATATGGATAATGCAAAAGACAACCGCTACTATCTCAACAGAATTTTAACGGATCTGCGCTTTCTCATTGTGCATACCCAAGACCTGGACCAGGAGGATTTGGAAGAAAACGAGGTGCTTCAGGATTCTGTGATGTTCCGACTGATTCAGATTTCTGAAAATTCCGACAAGCTGACCCAGGACTTCAAAGACCGGCACCCTCAAATTGCCTGGAGAGCCCTGAAAGGTATGCGAAATAGAATTGTCCATAATTACGGCGGCGTGGATATGGGAATCATCTACGATACGGTGATGAATGACATTCCGGCAACCTTAAAAGAACTGGAAAACATGGATATCTGACAAGCCGAAAAAAGGGGCTGTTAGAAAACGCTCTGTCA
>OHBU01000660.1_pt1 | contig 11889 bp, 9 predicted proteins | sample 1577421 | NCBI WGS metagenome assembly OHBU01 (sample SAMEA3879550, study PRJEB24766) | human gut metagenome | biome: human-associated habitat; feature: feces | place: USA | collected 1985/1987 | reverse complement strand
TCTCTTATTTCCACAAACTCCTCCTGCTCCGCTCCTGCGGGCAGACAAATACAGTCTATGGACATCTGCTTTTCTTCCAGAAGCTCTGCGATACCGTTTATGTGGTCCGCATCCCCGTGGCTTAAGAAAACAGCATCTATTTTTCGTATTCCTTTCGCCTTCAGGAACGGAACAAGCCGGTAGTTTCCTACCTTTGACACATCACTGCTTCCGCCGTCCATCAGGTATACCCTGCCATCCGGCAGCTCCATGCAGATGCCATCCCCCTGCCCCACATCCAGAAACGTAATCTGCAGATTGTGAGCCGGATATCCGGCAAGCAAAAGAATTACTCCCAGCAAAATTCCTAACCGGTATTTCCAAAACTTTTCAGGAAAGGTCCGCCCGTTTTCGGACAGGTTTCCAAGCAGACAGAATAAAAGCAGCAAACAAAAAGCAAGCAACATTTTTCCATATACCGGCTTTCCCGGCGTCCACATTGCAAACGAAAGTCTGTCCGCCAGACTGCCGCCTGCCTTGATAATGGCAAAGAAAATCCCCTCCGCGTATCTGCAGATGCTTATAACCGTTATTTCCAAATCCGTTAAAACACTTCCCGTTAAAAAAGTGAAAAGGTGAAAAATTTCTTTCAGAAAAAGGCCTGCTATTCCCAGTAACAGAATGACACCCATAAGCGGAATTATCAGAAGATTAAAGAAAATACCGAAAAGAGAGACTTCAGAAAAGAAAAAGAGCTGTACAGGAAGGGTCACTATCCATACAGAAAAAGAACTCAACAGTCCATTGCCCACTTTTTTCAGGAGCTCATGACAAACCCCCGGAACCTTCTGCGGGTCCAAATGCCGTAATCTCCAAGTCTGTCTTGAGCTCAAAAGACGAAAAAGTGGGAAATGGTACGGATTTATGAGTGCCAGACATTCTTTAAGTGCCGGTTGAAAGACCGATATGGCAAGAATAGCTAAAAAAGATAAAAGAAATGAGGATTGCCCTATATAGAAGGGATTTCCCATTAAGATAATTGCGGCGCTAAGGGAAAGAGCCGTTGGTGGATCAAGGGTCCGTTTCCAGTATTCGGCAAGCAGTCCCATGGCAAACATAATAAATGCCCGTACTGCTGAAGGAGGATTTCCTACCAGAAAAACATATGCTGCCATGCAAAGGACACTGATAACCGCTGCCGGTGCCTGCGCAGCAAATATCCTGCGCAGCAGGCGATACAGCCCCAGCCCTAAAAGGCTGATATGGAGACCCGATACGGCAATGACATGAAGGGCGCCTGCCGCTTTGTAAAGACTCTGGGTTTCTTCCGAAAGAAATGTCCGTTCTCCAAGAAGCATGGCGGCAAGCAGAGCTCCGTTTTCTTCTCCGTAAACTTCCAGAAACGTTTCCGCCAGATGCCGGCGAAGCTGCCACAGGCATTCCTTCCCCCTGCCGGTTATATTCGGAGGTTCTGTGTATACAATGGCAGCTTTCTTTACCTGCCCGTATATTTTCCGGGCAGCATAATAGTTTCTTGCATCGAACTGCCCTATGTTGGTTGCCTCCGTGTATAGAAAGAAACTACCGGAAATCCGCACCCGGCTTCCTATGGAAGGCAAACCATCTTGGGATGAAGTTCCTTTCCTTCCTGAAACGTTGCGCTCCGTATGACCTTCCCCCGTTTTCACATTGCAAAGTACATTGCCTTTTGCCTGGAGTGTCCCCATTTTCCCTATTCTACCTTCCACGGCACATAATACATACCCTTTTGCAGGAAGTGTCTCCGACTGTCCGCTACAAATTTGCCACTTTTCTGTTTTTACCAGCAGATAGGTCCGGACGCCGGTTTTGCTCTGCTTTAAGACTTTACCGGCAACAATTCCCTCAAGTTCCACCTGCCTGTCTGCCGCGTTTTCATATTCGATTGGAAATCGGGATGAGAAAATAAAAGAATACAGAGTTAATAACAGAATGAGAAAGATTTGAAAAAGACACAGCGGCCGCCGGATTTGGGGCGGCGCTGTATGAATTCTGAATACGATAAAATCACCTACTCCGCTGTCGTTACAATATTAAGGTTGCGTTCAAACACGGTACTTAAGCTTACACTCTCGCGGAACATGATGTTGGTTTCGCCGTTTACGGTAATCTGTACCTTGTTGACGTTGGTAAGCTCTACCAGGGAATTGACCACGGAATAAATCGCCACATCCGTGGAAACATTATAAACCTGTGTCAGGAAATTTTCGTCAAAGTTTACATAGCAGATGCCGTCCTTAACGGAAATGCTGACCAGCTTGGCATTGGGGTTGATAGTCGGAAATGCTACATCCGCCACGTCCTCATTGGGACCGGCAAGTAACTGCTCCACCACCAGTTTTTCTATGGAAATGTTGGTATTGTAGGCAATCGTGCGGCTGGTGGCAATCAGTCCCGTGCCATCCGCATTGGCAAAATAAAGCTTCAGCCGGACTTTTTCGTAAGCATTGATTTCGTCACCGGCATTATCGATAAACTGGTCTGCCGAAAGAAGCCCCACCACGTTGCCCAGATTGTCGTACAACTGCTTGCCGTTCACCGTGATGATAACATATTTGATGCCGTCAATCTGCGTAACCGTCCGCACCAGTGCCGCACGCACCAGGATTTCAGTAGTGGCGGGCATAGCGGTATAGGAGTCACTGACATCTATCAGCACTCTTCCTTCATCGATTTTGCAGGAAAGCACCTCAAAGCCCATCTGCAGGGGCGCTTTGTAATCCATCTTATCCGGCGCCTGAGCCAGCAGCTCCATCATTTCCGCAAGCTGCTCATCCGGCTTTCTCGCCGAAATTTCCTTTTCATGCGGCTCCAGCCCCGTTACCGATGTATTGATATAGTAAATATCCCTGGCACTGCCGTCCTTTCTTTCCTCCGGGCGGTTGCAGCCCGGCAGAATAAGAACAAAGCTGCACAAAAAAGCAATTACTTTGAAAAGAAAGCTTTTCCGGTATGCCGGTCTATTCACAGAAACAGAATTTTTTCCGTTCATCGTTTCGCCTTTCTATGAATTGATATGGGTCAGTGGTATCTTTACCAAAAAGGTGGTCCCTTCGCCCTCCAGGCTGGACACCGTAATGGAACCGCGGTGCATCAGTACCGCATTCTTGGTAATGGCAAGACCTAAGCCCGTACCGCCGATTTCCCGGGAATGGGATTTGTCCACACGATAAAAACGTTCGTAAATTTTATCCAGTGAATCCTGCGGAATGCCGATACCGTTATCCTTGACCTCAAGAGTAAATACCTGATGGTCGGCATCCAGCGTAATTTTCACGGAGCCATGCTCCTTATTGTACTTAATGGCATTTTCCACCAGATTGGAAATAATCAGGGTCATTTTCACTTCATCCACTTCTGCAACCACGGGGCGGAGGCTGGTTAATTCCACTTCCACATCCTTCTTCCGCGCAATGGGTCGAAGACGTTTGCATATAAGCTCGGTCAGCTCATTGATGTTTACGGCGGAAACATTCAGATCCACTGCCTTTTTATCCATTTTCACCAGAGATAACAGGTCTGTGATAATCTGGTTTTCACGGTCAATTTCCGCGGTAATATCCTGTAAAAATTCCCGGTACATTTCCGCCGGTGCATCCGGCTGGGCAAGCAGGGAATCTGCCAGAACCTTCATGGATGTCAGCGGGGTTTTCAGTTCATGGGACACGTTGGAAACAAATTCCTGCCGGGAATCATCCAGCACCTTCATGCGGCCTAAAAGCTGGTTGAACGCATCCACGATATGAATGGTTTCGGAATAGTCGGGAACCGAAATTTTTTCGTCCGTATATCCCGCTTTTACTTCGTTAATAGCCTGTGTAATGTGGGAGAAAGGACGGGTCAGCACATCGGAAAGCACCATGGCGACCGCCAGAATAATCAGAAGAATAATAGCTTCCAGAATCAACGCCTTCCGGTTCAGCACATCCATGGTCGCCATAATATTGTCCGTGGAAATACTGGTCAGCATAACGCCCCGGACCACGATTTCCTCTTTTTCGCCCATGTCGGTTGCATTCGTTACCGTCTCCGTAATGGGCGTCGTCATTTCTATGTAGCCGTGTTTCCTGTCATAATTGGAAATGCTCTGGTTGTCAAAAGAGCGGATAACCTCCTCGGAAATAATGGTTTTACCCTCGCTGATGCCGTAGGTATCCTTCACCACCTTGAAGTTCCCGCCGATGATAATAACACGGCCGTCGTAAAGGTTAGAAAGCATGTCCAGCTCCGCACCGATCACTTCGGAAGAATTATCCTGCAGATAATTGTAGTGTATCAGGTGGTTGGCTAAGATTTTCAACTGTGTCTGCACGGTGTTCGTCCGCAGTTCTATGGCATGCTGCTCATAGTTTTGCATAATTCCATAACGAAGAAGGACTCCAGGCAGACATCCCACAACCAGAATAATCACGAATATTCTGGCCCTGAGGCTCCTGAGTCCCTTTATTCGTTTGCAGCCTTCTACAAATTTGCTGCCCCATTGTCCCATTTTTTTTAACATTCTTTACTCCATTTAAAAAGCGGTTACCTGCCGTCTTATTCCATGTTCATGAAATAGTATCCCACACCCCACTTTGTGTGCACAAACTTCGGCTCACCGGGACATTCCTCTATTTTTTCACGCAGTCTCCGGATATGGACATCCACGGTGCGCACGTCGCCCGGGTAGTCGCTGCCCCATACTATCTGCAGAAGCTTTTCCCGGCTGTATACCTTGTTGGGATTGCGCATAAGAAGCTCCAGCACTTCAAATTCCTTGGCGGTAAGTCCCACTTCCCTGCGGTTCACATACGCTCTCCTGCCGTCGCAGTCGATTTTTAAGGAGCCGATTTCCAGCACACCGTCTTCCTTATTCGGCTTTTTCACTTCGGTACGGCGGATAATGGCTTTGATGCGCGCTTTCACTTCCAGTATATTGAAAGGCTTGGTAATATAATCGTCGGCGCCGTATTCCAGTCCCAGAATTTTGTCCATGTCATCGCCCTTTGCCGTAAGCATGATAATAGGGACACTGGAAAATTCACGAATCTGCTGGCATACCTCAAAGCCGTTCAATTTCGGCAGCATTACGTCCAGCAAAATAATGTCGTACTGATTTTTATGCGCCAGCTCCAGCGCTTCCTCTCCGTCGTAGGCGCAGTCCACTTCCATATTGTCCTGCTCCAGACTGAACCGGATTCCTTTCACAATCAGTTTTTCATCATCAACCACCAAAGCCTTTTTACCCATTTCTCTTCCCGCCTTTATTATATTTTTACTTTACACATATTTTATCTTTGATTTTGGCATACACGCCCTCTTTGATACCGTCCACCAGCATGATGTCTTTGATATCCTTAAATACGCCGCCCGCTTCCCGGTAGGCAATCATTGCTTCCGCTTTGCCCGCTCCGATACCCGGCAGACTCATAAGTGTCTCCTTATCCGCCGTATTGATATTGACAAGCTGACTCTCCGTTTTCCCGGCTGCTGTTTCTCCCGTCCGGTCTGAACTGTTTCCCGTCATTTCCTGTGTCCTGTCCGTTTCGGTGGGAATCACAATCTGCATGCCGTCCTCTATACCTGCCGCCATGTTGACCGCTTCCGTATCGGCATCCGCCGTAAAACCGCCCGCCAAAAGCAGCACATCACAGATCCGGCTGTCCGCAGTCAGTTCATAAACGCCCGGAGTCTGCACTTCTCCGCAAATATGTACCAGAACGGTATCGCTGTCTGTATTCCGTGCCGTACTGTCCGCCCCGCCGGATGTATCTTCCTCCGCCAAGGGCAGTTTCCCTTTTAAAGAATAGGTCGTGTTGTTCTGTCCGGCGCAGCCCGCTGCAAACAAAATTGTCATGCCAAGTAAGCCTGCTGCCAGATAATATCTTATAAAATGTTTCATGGTCTTCCCTTTCCGGGAATGCCTCTTGACCACTGCTATCATTGTAATGGAGTTGCCTCATTTTTACAAGGGTAATTTACTCCCATTTGAACAAAATAATACCTCCTGCCGCCAGCAGAATGCCTATTACCTTTCTCCAGGAAAAGGGCTGTTTTTCCACCCCGAAAAGTCCGAAAAGCTCTATAAGATACGCCACTAAAATCTGTGCCGTCACAATCATCATGACGGCTTTTGCCGGTCCCATCATATCCATTGCCTTGATAACCGTATAAGTAATGCCCGCGCCTAAGATGCCGCCGATTAACATGTACCGCGGCTCCACTTTCAAAAGGGTTCCGAACGATGTCCGGTCGGAAATTGCCCAGATGGCGATGCAGATTAAAAATGCCGTAAACTGCACAAAAGCATTGGCAACCCACATGCCCGTGGTCTTGGTCACCTGCGTATTGAAAACACCCTGCACGCTCATCAGCAAGCCGGAAATCACGGCAATAAGAAATCCAATCATATGCGCCTCCCATGAATGTCTGTTATATTCATTATGCGCACATGACTGGATTTTATTCTTGCATGCCTGTGTATCTTATTTGTATCTTTTTATGTCTTTTCTGCTATTTCACTTATTTTGCAGGTCTTTTTACTGCAACTGCGTTGTTATCTTATCGGAGAGCTCCTGCAGGAGTCCTGCTGCATCTTCCCCTTCCCATACTTTGGAGAAGAGAATTTCAAGCTGAATCCAGAAGTTGCTGGTTTCAATCATCTTGGGCAGGGAGCCCGCATGCTTGTACTCTTCCATAAATACCTGCAAATCCTCGTTGCCCGCATTTGCCGCTAAATTGGCGGAAACCTTGCCGGTACGCTCATACAGGTTGTCATAGTATTCGTTTGTTAAAAAGGCCGCAAATTCATTGGCAAGCTCTCTGTGCTCGGAGTAGCCGTTTACCACCACGCAATTGGTAACGGAAAGGGACTTTGCCTGCAGCTCCGCACCGGGCCCCGGCAGCATGGCAATTCCGTATTCATACGGAAATGTGCCTTCCTCTTTTGCCTGTTTTAGCTTTGCCAGCACATCCGTTGTAGCAATGGTAAACACGATTTTACCGTCGATAAAATCCTGCACCACGGAGTCATAGGAAACGGAATCCGACTCAATATAAAAGAACTGGTTTAAGTTCTGGTAAACCTCCAGGCACTGCTTTACCGCCTCATTGTTGATGTCAACAGCCGTTTCGTCATCGCCGCATTCACCGCCGACCACCATGTAATTGCCTACGAAAAAGTAATTGTAAAAAATATCGGAAACATCCCATCGGAGCACCGCTTCTACATTTTCGGGTGCATCATAGTTGTCCGCAAACGCAAGCATTTCATCCATATTGGCGGGAATGCCTGCCTCAAGCTGCTCCGGTGTCACGGTCAGGGTATCCTCCGTGGCTTCTATTTCCCCGGTGTCTCCTTCTTCTCCGGACGCATCCGCATTGTCCGCTGCATCCTCACCGGTGTCATCCGTGGCTTCTTCCCCGTCGCCTTCCGCCACTTTCTGCAGCTGCTCTGCCGTCCAGGTTTCCAGATAAGTCTTATTGTAAAGGAGTGCGCTTGTTTTATAATAATACGGGTACGCAACCAACTTGTCCTTATAGGTCACTGCGGAAAGCGCAGTCCCCGGAAAATGGTCCTCGTTGCAGATACCCGCTTCATCCGTAATACGGGATGCCAGACCGGAAAGATAAGCCTTTTCCAATGAGTCATTGCTTAAAATAAAGGCATCGGGAATTTGCGTGGAATGCAGGGATGCCTGATTTAATGCCTCTAAATACTCACTGTCCGAAGTCAGTACGGGTATCACACGCACGTCCCTTTCTGCGCCGAACGCTACTGCCGCACTGGCAATAAAATCCGTCAGCTCCTCATCGGAGTACCAGAAGTAAATCGTCTCTTTATCCCTGAAAAGTGTGGAAATTTCCTCTTCTTTTCCCACATATTCGTTTTCATTGCCCAAATATAACATACCTGCCATCACGCAGACAATTAAAAGTACTGCCAGCAGTCTCTTTCTCATGTATCACCAAGCCTTCCGAACAGGATGTTATGCCGGCTCCCCGGAAAGACAGGTGTCGAGAACAGCAATCATATCATCCACGTTCTGTTTTGTTATAATGAGAGGAGGTACCAGACGGATGATGCTCTGACCCGCGTTGATTAACATAAGTCCCTTGTCCAGGGCGCTGTTAATATAAGGAGCCACCGGTCTGTCAAATTCCAGTCCCTGCATCAGTCCCGCGCCGCGTCTGTCAATAATAAAGTCGTATTTTTCCTTCAGCTCGTCCAGACGCTTTTCCAGATAAGGCGCTACTTCTCTCACATTTTCTATTATATGGTTCGTTTCAAATAAATCAAGCACTTTGTTTACTGCCGCACACACAAGCGGATTGCCGCCGTAGGTGGTTCCGTGGTCACCGGCTGCAAGGGAATGTGCTCCCACTTTTTCATTTAAGAGGAAGGCTCCCACCGGCACACCGCAGCCCAGCGCTTTGGCGGTGGTCATGATATCCGGCTTTACGCCGTATTTCTGCCAGGCAAACATGTAACCGGTTCTGCCCATGCCGCACTGGATTTCATCTAAAATAAGCAGAATATCCTTTTCGTCGCAGATTTTCCGAAGCTCCCGTAAGAAAGCCTCGTCCGCCGGATGAATGCCGCCCTCACCCTGTACCGTTTCCATGATAATGGCGCAGGTTTTTTCGTTAATCAATGCTTTTACACTGTCAATGTCGTTCATGGTAGCAAAACGGATGTTGCCGATGCCCGGCTCAAAAGCCTCTCTGTAATGCGGGTTGCCCGTTACGGAAAGCGCTCCCATGGTTCTGCCGTGGAAGGAATGCTCCATGGCAATGATTTCGTGGTCAGTGGTACCGTCTTTTAAGTAGGCATATTTTCTGGCTGCCTTGATGGCGCCTTCAATGGCTTCCGCACCGGAGTTGGTGAAAAATACCCTGTCCATGCCGCTGACAGCCTTTAACTTTTTAGCCGCCTCGATAGCGGGCACATTGTAATAATAGTTAGAAGTGTGGATGAGCTTGTCAATCTGCTCCTTCAGGGCATTGTTGTAGCTCTCGTTATGATAACCCAAAGCAAACACCGCAATACCGGAAACAAAGTCCAGGTATTTTTTGCCGTTATAGTCGTACAGATAAACACCGTCGCCCTTGTCCAGTACAATCTGGTAACGGTTGTAGGTGTGAAGCAGTTCGCTTTCCGCCTCGTCGATATATTCCTGCATCGTCAGATTTTCTGCCATAATCTTCGTTCCTTTCCTATTGCATTTTCCAGCCGTAATCTTCGTTCCTGTCCCATTGCATTCTCCGGCTGTTTCCTGCCGTAACCTTCATTTCTTTTCTACTGCATTTTCCAGCCGTTTTCCGCCATGTCCCCGTCTTTGACAATCGCCGTTCCGATACCGCCCTGAGTAAAGATTTCCAGAAGCAGGCAGTGGGGAATACGTCCGTCCAGAATATGCACACGGTTGACACCGTTGCGGATAGCGGAAGTACAGTTTCCGAGCTTCGGCAGCATGCCTCCGCCGATAAGTCCGCTGTTGATCAGCTCTTCTGCCTGGGTCGCACTCAGTCTGGAAATAAAGGAAGACTTATCGTTAATGTCGCGGTACAGGCCTTCGATATCCGTCAGGAACGCCAGCTTTTCCGCACCGACTGCCTTGGCAATGGCGCATGCCGCATCATCCGCATTGATGTTGTAGGTCTTGAAATTGTCATCCAGGCCGATGGGCGCCACGATGGGAAGAAAGTCTTTTTCCAGAAGGTCATACAGGACAGTGGGGTCAACCTGTTTGATGTCTCCCACATAACCGATGTCTTTTCCGTCTGCGTACTTTTTATCCACCTTTAAGAGTCCGCCGTCCTTGCCGCTTAAGCCGACTGCCTTGACGCCAAGCTCTTCCACCATGGTAACCAGGCTTTTGTTTACCTTATTCAGTACCATTTCCGCAATTTCCATGGTTTCTTCATCGGTCACACGCAGACCGTTGATAAACTGGGCTTCCTTGCCGACCTTGCCGACCCAGCGGCTGATTTCCTTGCCGCCGCCGTGTACGATAATGGGCTTGAAACCAACTAACTTTAACAGGGTCACATCCTTGATGACATTTTTCTGCAGTTCTTCGTTGCTCATGGCGCTTCCGCCGTATTTCACAACGATAATCTTACGGTTAAATTTCTGTATGTAAGGAAGGGCTTCAATCAGCACTTCCGCTTTCTGCAAAACTTCTTTCATATCCTTTTCTTCCATTTTTCCAAACCAATCCTTTCTAAACTTTTATGACCGGTAATCGGCGTTAATCTTTACATAATCATAGCTCAAATCGCAGCCCCATGCCGTAGCGCTCTCCTCGCCCATGTGCATGTCCACCAGAGCGGTAACTTCCTTACAGGACAAAATGGCGCTGGCTTCTTCCTCGCTGTAATCGCAGGCAACACCCTTGCTGAAAATCGCCATCTTTTTACCTTCCGCTTCAAAGTACAAATCCACATTTTCCGGGTCAAAGTTAACACCGGAATAGCCAAGGGCACAGAGAATTCTGCCCCAGTTGGCATCATGTCCGAAAATCGCCGCCTTGGTCAGGGAGGAGCAGATAACGGATTTTGCTAAAATACGGGCATTCTGCTTGGTATCCGCATGAATGACCTTCATTTCAAACAGTGCGGTGGCGCCTTCGCCGTCGCCCGCCATCTTCTTTGCCAGGGTGGTGGTTACCGCATGGAGGGCTTCACAGAATACCTTATAGTCCTCATTTTCTTCTGTAATCACAGGGTTTTCTGCCATACCGTTTGCCAACACCAGAAGGGTGTCGTTGGTGGAGGTATCGCCGTCCACAGAAATCATGTTAAAGGAGTCTATCACGTCCTTTTTTACCGCCTTTACCAGAAGTTCCTTGCTGATTGCGGCATCCGTGGTAACAAAACCTAACATGGTGCACATATTGGGATGAATCATACCGGAGCCCTTGCACATACCGCCGAGGGTCACTTTTTTGCCGGAAATTTCAATTTCCACTGCCACTTCCTTGAATACCGTATCGGTGGTCATAATGGCTCTTGCGGCATCGTTGCCAGCTTTCAGGGTATCTGTTTTTGCCGCTGCCAGTTTCTCAATGCCGGCACAAATTCTGTCTTCGGGAATCTGCATGCCGATAACGCCGGTGGACGCTACCAGTACCGCATCTGCGGGGATACCCAGCAGTCTGCCCGCACATTCCGCTTCTTTTTTACAGATGTCCATGCCCTGCTTGCCGGTGCACGCATTGGCAATACCGGAGTTGACTACCACCGCCTGTGCGGTTTCTTTGGTATCCACGATATTTTTGTCCCAGAGAACGGGCGCTGCTTTCACCACGTTGCTGGTAAAAGTACCGGCGCTCACGCAGGGAACCTTGCTGTATACAAGCGCCATATCCATTCTGTTTTTATATTTAATCTGTGCTTCCGCACCTGCTGCTTCAAATCCTTTTGCTGCGGTCACGCCGCCTTCTGTAAATTTCATGACTTTTCCTCGCTTTCTATATCCAAACTTCCCTATCAGAGTAAATCTTCTACTTATTAAAAGCAATAATATTTTCGGTATTTAATACGAAATCATAATAGTTCAAATCGTTTCTCTTTGTCCAGCCGATGCATTTCCAGAACGCATTGCCGATATCGTTTTCGGTAAAGGCTATCAGGGACACCTTGCTGATTTTTTCTTCCTTCAGCCTTTCCATGCAGTACACGACCATGGACTTGCCGATGCCCTTCATTCGTTTATCTTCTCTCACACAGACATGGTACAGACAGCCCCTTCTGCCGTCGTGTCCGCAAAGGATGGCTCCCACGATTTCGCCGTCTTCCTCTGCCACCACACTGATGCCGGGATTTCTTTTTAAGAAGCGTTCCACGCCTTCCTTTGCATCATCGATGCTTCTTATGGCAAAGCCTTTG
>OHBU01000657.1_pt1 | contig 11938 bp, 11 predicted proteins | sample 1577421 | NCBI WGS metagenome assembly OHBU01 (sample SAMEA3879550, study PRJEB24766) | human gut metagenome | biome: human-associated habitat; feature: feces | place: USA | collected 1985/1987 | reverse complement strand
TGGACAAGTTCACGCCCGAATTCAGTCGCGAATATTTTGACGGACTTGTAGCCGGACTTCCCGCATCAGAAGTGCCGGCCGATATCGACACGCTCAAACGTCTGATCTTCGATCCGGCGTTCATGGCCAAAAAGGTAAACCAGGCCGACGGCGTAGATCTCATCGCCACTTCGGCTACGAATCTCTACGACGGAGTCACCCAGGCAGAAGTGGAAGCCTACTATGCCGCACGCAAGGACACCACAATAGCCGAACCGATATCCTACGGTCTCAACACGCGCGTGGCCAAAGTGAACGGCGAAGTTGTTGAACAGACCTATAAGGTGGGCGGCCTATATTCGCCTGCCATAGAACGCATTGTCAGCAATCTGAACAAGGCAAAAGAGTTTGCCGAAAACGATGCGCAGCGCAAAGTGATAGAAAAACTGATAGAATATTACACGACGGGCGATCTGCGCACCTTCGACGAATATTCCATACTGTGGGTGGGCGACACCGGTTCGCAGGTCGATTTCATCAACGGATTCATCGAAAGCTATGACGATCCGCTGGGAATGACAGGCAACTGGGAATCGATAGTCAACTTTAAGAACAACGAGGCTTCACAGCGCACCGAGACAATAAGTTCCAATGCCCAGTGGTTTGAATCGCATTCGCCTGTCGATCCCCGCTTCCGCAAAGAGGAGGTGAAAGGCGTGACGGCAAAAGTGATCACCGCCGCTATTCTGGCCGGCGATTCCTATCCGTCGACTCCTATCGGCATCAATCTGCCCAACGCCAACTGGATACGTGCCGCCCACGGCTCGAAATCCGTGACAATCGAAAATATCACGCAGGCATATGACGAGGCATCGCACGGCAACGGCTTCAATGAGGAATTCGTTCCCGACCCTGCAATGCGCGATCTGATGGACAAATATCTGTTCATCACCGACAACCTGCATACGGACCTTCACGAATGTCTCGGCCATGCTTCGGGACGCCTGCTGCCCGGCGTAGACCCCGACGCTCTCAAGGCCCACGGCTCAACGCTGGAAGAGGCCCGCGCCGATCTCTTCGCCCTCTATTATCTTGCCGATCCGAAACTCATCGAGCTCGGCCTGATCGACAGCCCGGAGGCTTACAAGGCTCAGTATTACCACTATATACTTAACGGCCTCATGACGCAGCTCATGCGCATCGAGCCGGGCAAGGATATCGAGGAAGCCCACATGCGCAACCGCAAGCTGATATCGCAGTGGGCACTCGAGAAAGGTGCGGCCGAGAAAGTGATCGAGCTTTACGATGCCGACGGCAAGACGTATATCCGGATTAATGACTATCCCCGCCTGCGCGAACTTTTCGGCGAACTGCTCGGTGAGATCCAGCGCATCAAGAGCGAGGGCGACTATGAGGCCGGACGCCAGCTCGTAGAGAGCTATGCCGTGAAGGTGGATCCCAAGCTGCACAAACAGGTGCTCGACCGCTATGCAACGCTCTCGATAGCTCCCTACAAAGGATTTGTCAATCCGGTCTATGTGCCGGTTGTTGATCCCGCGACCGGTGAGATCACAGATGTGAAAGTCGACTACACGGAAGGCTACATCGATCAGATGCTGCGCTACGGCCGCGACTATTCGACACTTTCGAAATAACCTGCGGATGGTTGACGAACAGTTCACATCGCAGCTGCTTGAAAACGCTGTCACCGAGTTGTCGCGCCTGCCGGGCGTAGGCCGCAAGACCGCATTGCGCCTTGCGCTTCACCTGTTGCGCCGGCCGGAAGAAGAGAGCGTGGCGCTCGGCGAGTCCATAATAGGATTGCGCCGGAATATACGCTATTGCAGCGTGTGCCACAACATTTCCGAGTCGGAGATCTGCCCGATATGCACCTCGCCGCAGCGCGATCATTCGACCGTGTGCGTGGTGGAGAACGTCAACGACGTGATGAGCATCGAGCGGACGCGACAGTATGCCGGCGTTTATCATGTGCTGGGCGGCGTGATATCGCCGATGGACGGCATCGGGCCCGACATACTTCAGATCGACAGCCTCGCCGAGCGCGTGGCCGACGGTTCGGTCACGGAAGTGATCCTCGCCCTCGGCGCTACGATGGAGGGCGACACGACCAACTTCTATATCTTCCGCAAACTGGCTAAATATACCGGAGTGAAGATAACGCAGCTGGCGCGCGGTGTGGCCGTGGGAAATGACCTTGAATATACCGACGAGCTGACGCTGGGACGCTCGCTCCTTCAGCGCACTCTTTTCACCGACAGCTTTCAGCAATGATCACCGACACAACAATCAGCCTGCGCGCGCCTGAGCCTTCGGATGTCGATGCCCTATATCTCTGGGAAAACGACCGGACGCTGTGGCCCGACGGGCGCACGCGCGCGCCTCTCTCGCGTCATCAGCTCTGGCAATATATCGACAGCTATTCGGCCGATCCGCTGGCCGAGGGACAGGCGCGGTTTATGATCGTTGATGAGGAAACGGGCGAATCTGTAGGCACTGTCGACCTTTTTGATATCGACACGGTCAATCGCCGGGCGGCCGTCGGGATTTTCGTGGCGCCGCAGCAGCGCCGCAGGGGGATTGCGTTGCGGGCCGTGAAGCTGATAGCGGGTTATTGCCGCGTGGAGCTGGGACTTCATCAGCTCTGGGCCACGATGGCGGCTTCAAACACCGCATCGCGCAGCCTGTTTAAAGCCGCCGGATTTGCGGTGGCGGGGCGTCTGCGCTCATGGGTGCGCGTGTCGCCGTCGTCATATTCCGATGCCTATATAATGCAGCTGCTTCTGCCTTGAGCAATCAACTTTCAGCAACGCTGGATGTCGGCCTCAAACGTATCGCGGTTGATGGCTCTCGCTTTCAGTCGGTTGCGGTAGGCGTAGATGGTGTTTACGCTGTAGTTGAGGATCTGTGCGATCCGTGCCGTGTCGGAGATGCCGAGGCGCATGAAGGCGAGGATGCGCAGATCGGTGTTGAGCTGCTCGCCCTGAGCGAGAGTGATCTGAGCGTCGGGACGCAGCAGTGAATTGACGCTGTCCACAAAGCCCGGATAGATGTGTATGAAAGCGTTGTCGAAGATTTCGTAGAATTCCTTCGACTGGTTTTCGATGAACTTGCCGGATTTGGTGAGCTGGTAGAGATCGTCGACTTTTCCTGTGCTGATCTTGCGGTTGGCGATGTTGCAGAATTGCTTAAGCTTGTCCATGTAGATCGAGCAAAGGTTGAGGAACTGGCTGATGTAGACCTCCTTGGTGGCATTGGCCTGCAGATAGTGCATCTGCAGCTGGCGCATCTGGCGCATCTTTATGCGGAGGACGGCGAGGACGATGATGAGCAGCACGAGGCTGAGAGCCATAAGGGCGATCACGAGATAAATGCGGTGGCGCGATGCCGACAATTCGGTCTGGTGCACCGTTTCGATAAGCGGCATCGCCTCGGCCACCTGTATCATTCGCGTCTCGGCATTGCATTCAACGGCGTTGCGGAGAGCCGTGTACAGATAGTCGTGGGCGCGGCCGATGTCGTCCTGCTCAAACATCTTTTGGCCAAGCTCCTGAAGCGATGTCACCTCACGGGTGGCGTTGCGGATGTCGGATATGGCCGAGAGGGCAAGATAGCTTGTCACCTCATCGTTGTCGTTGCGCACATGGTTGATATCGGCAAGGATGTGCGTGGCACGTGCGTAACGGTTGTCGTCGGGGTCGAGATTGGCGATAAGATTGTGCAGGATGGCCTCGCTCAGAGCGTAATCTTTTGTGAGAAAGCAATATTCCGCCTTGTTGATCTGATAGTTGACCGACTCGTGAGGCAGCAGTTCGAGCAGTTTTCGCTGAGCTTCGAGCGAGAGGTTGAGGTAGTGGGCCCGGGCTTCCGGGAAGCGGTGGAAATAGGCGCTGATGAACGAATACATCTGGCGGCCGTTGGTGTAGTAGTGGATGCGGTCGGCCACCGACAGCGAGTCGGCATTGAGCGAGGTGTATTCGTCGATGGCCTCGCTGATGAATCCGGCGAGGGGGAGCAGCGAGGCTCTGCTGATGCGGAAGCGTCTCGCCGTAGAGTCGAGTCCGGCATTGACGGCGGCGCGGCATGCGCGGTCGTAGACCGCGAGGGCGGAGTCGTTGTTGAATGATGTGTAGAGGGTTGCCATTGCGCCGAGCGATTCCGTGTCGTCGGGATGTCGGGCTATCACTTTGGCGAGGGTGTCGATTTTGTGCTGGCGCCGGTCGATGTAGTTCTGGCGGTTGTCGATCTCGTCGTCGAGCCGCTCAAGAATCATGCGGTTTTCGGCGGAGTGTTCGTCGGAGCCCGACGAGCCGCACGACCAGCCGACAGCCGCATAAGCTGCAACAACGGTGAGTGCCATCCACTTGCGCGTCATCTTCTGTCAGTGTCAGAATTGTGCGACCGTTTCTCTGATAGCCTTCAGTCGGCGCAGCAGTTCGGGGAGCTGATCGAGCGGGAGCATGTTTGCGCCGTCGCTTTTGGCAACCGAAGGATTGGGATGCGTTTCGATGAACAGGCCGTCGGCGCCAACGGCGATGCCGGCGCGGGCTATGGTCTCAATGAGGTCGGGACGGCCGCCTGTCACGCCTTTGGGCTGGTTGGGCTGCTGGAGCGAATGTGTGGCGTCGAGGATCACGGGGCAGCCGAATCGCTGCATCTCGGGAATGCCGCGGTAGTCGACGATGAGATCCTGATAGCCGAAGCTTGCCCCGCGTTCGGTGATGGCCACACGGTCGTTGCCGGCGTCACGCACTTTCTGAACGGCAAACTGCATGGCTTCGGGCGAGAGGAACTGGCCTTTCTTGATGTTGACGGTCTTGCCGGTGCGGGCGGCGGCGACCAGCAGGTCGGTCTGCCGGCAGAGGAATGCCGGTATCTGGAGCACATCGACAAACTCGGCGGCCATTGCAGCTTCTTCGGGCGAATGGATATCTGTGACGACCGGACAGCCGAATGTGTCGCGCACCTTGCGGAGCACGGCCAGCGCCTCGAGGTCGCCGATGCCGGTGAAGGAATCGATGCGGGAGCGGTTGGCTTTGCGGTATGACCCCTTGAAGATGTAGGGAATTCCGAGCCGGTCGGTGATGCTGACGATGTTTTCGGCTATTTCCAGCGCCATTTTCTCTCCTTCGATCACACACGGACCTGCAAGGAGGAAGAAAGAGTCGGAAGGTGTAAGGGTTTTGATTATCTGTTCCATAACGGGATCGTTTTTTTATTTTATATTCTGCTGCCGCCGCCCGAATGGGGGCTTGGGCACGGGTTTATTTGACTGTTTCATAGGCTTGGTCGAGGATGTGGAATGTGTCGCAGCCTACGATGGCGGCCGTTTCGGTGCGCAGACGGTTGTCGCCGAGGGTCACCGGCTGCCATCCTTCAGCGACTGCGGCGGCAATCTCTTTCGATGAGAAGTCGCCTTCCGGACCGATCATGATGGCGGCATCGCGATGCGGCTGATAGGAGCGGGCAAGGCTGATGCGGGGCACGGCATCGTCGCAATAGGCCACAAAGCGCTGCGCTTCACGCAATTGCGGGATGACGTTGCGTATCGGGGTCATCTCGTCGATTTGCGGCAGCACGGCTTTCAGGCTCTGTTTCATGGCTGATATGGCAATCTTCTGCAGACGCTCCACTTTGATTTCCTTGCGCTCCGAGCGGCGGCACAGCAGCGGGATGATGCGGTTCACGCCTATTTCGGTGAGCTTTTCCACCATCCATTCCATGCGGTCGAGATGCTTTGTGGGCGCTACGGCCACCGTGATCTGCTGCTGCCAGCTGAGAGGCATGTCGCAGCGGTCAAGAATCTCCACAGCGGCATGCTTTGAGTGGGCGTCGGCAAGTGCGCAGCGGAATCGGTGTCCGCGGCCGTCGATCACCTCCACCTCATCGCCGGCGCGCATCCTGAGCACCCGCACGCAATGCTGCGAGTCGCTCTCCGGAAGCGTCAGCGTCCGTTCGATATCAGGTGCATAAAACTGTATCATACCGTGGCTTACGCTTTGGCGTTGATGTAACCGTCGGGTTCGTTGTCGGCATCTTCGGCTGAATCGAGGCCGTCGGGGGTACGGGTCTTATTGTCTTTAAAGAGCAGGAAGAACAGGATGGCTACGACGAGCGCATAGGCGGCGAAGATAAGCCATGTCGTTTCCCAGTCACCAACGAGATAGTTGTTTTCCCAGTGGCAGTAGTGATTGACTATGGCGCCTGCCGACAGTGTGCCTATTGTGGCGCCGAGACCGTTGGTCATCAGCATGAACAGTCCCTGGGCGGAAGCCTTGATCGACTGACCGCATTCCTTGTCGACGTAGAGGCCGCCCGACACGTTGAAGAAGTCGAAGGCCACGCCGTAGACGATGCAAGAGAGGAAGAACAGGATGACGCCGGGGTAAGTCGGGCTACCGACGCCGAAGAGGCCGAAGCGGAACACCCATGCCGTCATGGCCACGAGCATCACCGTCTTTATGCCGAATCGTTTCAGGAAGAACGGGATGAGCAGGATGCAGAGGGCTTCGCTGATCTGGGATATCGAGACGAGCATCGTAGCGTTGTTGGCCGCGAAGCTTTCAGCGATCTCGGGGATGGCGCTGCCCTTGAAGCTTGTCAGGAACGGGCCTGCAAAGCCGTTGGTGATCTGGAGCGACATGCCGAGGAGCATGGAGAAGATGAAGAACATGGCCATGCGGCGCTGTTTGAAGAGTTTGAAGGCATCAAGCCCGAATTGTTCCGCAAGAGTCTGTTTCTTTTCTTTTTTTACCAGCTTGCATTGAGGCAGAGTGAAGCAATAAGCGCAAAGCACAAGGCTCAGGATGCCCGACACGAGGAACTGCATGCAGGTGTACTGGAACTTGTAATCGTTCGGGCCGAGCGTGAATCCGAGATGGCCGTCCTGCCATGTCATGCAGTTGACGAGCCACATCGTTACGATGAATCCGACAGTGCCGAGCACACGGATCGGCGGGAAATCTTTCACGGTGTCGTAACGGTTGTTGCGAAGGATTGTGAACGCGGTGGTGTTCGACAAGGCGAGTGTAGGCATATAGAACGCTACGCTGAATGTGTAGATGCTGATAAACAGTGTCTTGTTGGGTTCGGCTTCCAGCAGGCCGAGAACGCAAAGGGCTATCATTGCCGCGCCGGCAAAGAAATGGCAGATTCCAAGCATGCGCTGCGGCTGAATGAACTTGTCGGCGATAATGCCCATAATTGTCGGCATGAAGATGGACACGATGCCCTGGATGGCATAAAACCATGCGATTTCGCCACCCATCCCGGCTTTTCCGAGATAGTTGCCCATACAGGTGAGATAGGCACCCCAAACGGCGAACTCCAGGAAGTTCATCACCGCCAGTTTTGTTTTTATTGATGACATGATATGTGATGTTATGATTTGTTTTTCTTGCGTTTAATGATTTCATTGACGCGAGCGGCATCTTCATAGTTTTCCTTCTCTATGAGCCGGGCGAGGGTGCGTTCGAGTTCTTCAATGGTATAGTTTTCGATCCGAGGCTCGCCGGCGAGGGGATCGACGGTTTCGCCGTCGTCGGTATATTCCGGCGCTCCGGCTGCCGCAGCCTCATCGTCGTCGACATCTTCGTTCTGCTGCTCCATGAGAAATCCGGTCTCCTCGATGATCTCGCGGGTGGTGAAGATCGGTGATCCTGTGCGCATGGCTATGGCAATGGCGTCGCTGGTGCGCGAGTCGATTTTTACGGTTCGATCTCCGTCGGTGAAGGTTAGCTCCGAAGAGAAGATGCCGTCTTCAAAACGATATATGAACACCTCTTTAAGCTTCACGCCGAATGCGTGGGCGAAGCTGACGAAGAGGTCGTGGGTCATCGGTCGGGGAGGGGTTATGCTTTCCATGCGCAAGGCGATCGACTGAGCTTCGGCGGCTCCGATCACAACCGGGATGCGGTTTGGGCCGCCCACCTGCGCCAGTATGAGGGCATAGGCTCCGGATTGTATCTGTGAGTAGGAAAGACCGAGCACTTTCAGGCGTATACGTTCACTCATGATATAATAATGTTGGGTTTTTCGTTTTCAATGTCGCGGCCGGTGATGATGCCGCTGCCGTAGCAGATGCGGCTGTCGCGGTCGTAGATCACGGCAAACTGGCCGGGGGCTATCCCTTGCACCTTGCGTTCGCTGTCGATCAGATATTCACGTTCGGCAAGCCGTGTCAGCTTACCCGGAACGAAGTCGGGCGAGTGCCGGTTTTTGAATGTGATGGGGACGCTGTCGCAGTCCGTGGGCCAGGGATCGCGTGTGATCCAGTGCATCTCGTCGAGATGCAGCGTTCGGCCGTATTGCTTTTCCGTGCCGTAGCCGTTTGACACGTAGATCACGTTGTCGTGAACGTTTTTCTTCACCACATACCACGGTCCGCCACTAAGACCCAGTCCCTTCCGCTGTCCGATGGTGTGGAACCAGAATCCGCGGTGCTCGCCGAGCTTACGGCCGGTGGCTATGTCGACAATAGCGCCGGGACGCTCGCCGAGATGACGGCGTATGAAATCGTTGTAGTTGATTTTGCCGAGGAAACAGATGCCCTGACTGTCATGGCGGTAGGCGTTGGGCATGGCTGTCGCTACGGCTATTTCCCTCACTTTCGATTTAGGCATGTCGCCGATGGGAAACATCAGGTGCTCCAGCTGGGCGTAGCTTATCTGTGCCAGAAAGTCGGTCTGATCCTTGACCGGATCCACCGCCGTGCCGAGATAAACAAGACCGTCGCTTTCGATAGTCGTGGCATAATGGCCGGTGGCCGTCTTGTCGAACTCGTGGCCCCAGCGCTGCTCGAAAAAGCCGAACTTGATCATCTTGTTGCACATCATGTCGGGGTTTGGCGTCAGGCCTTCGCGCACCGTGCGGAGAGCATATTCCATCACGTTGTCCCAATATTCCTGATGCAGCGAAACCACATCGAACGGCAGCGCATATTTCCGTGCGATGAAGCGGCACATCTCGATGTCTTCTTCGGCCGAACAGTCGCCCTCGTCGGTGTCGAGGCCGATGCGTATATAGAATAGGTGAAGGTCGTGACCCTGTTCCAGAAGCCTGTGAACGGCCACGGCACTGTCAACGCCACCGGAAATCAAAACAGCTATCTTCATTCCTTCTGAGGGAATTTGTCGTTAATGATTGGTTAAAAATCGATTGATACGATAATTCGGTTTCTGTCACACCTCGTCGAGGGCTTCTTTTTCGTCCTTGCCCTGACGGCCTATGATGAATAAGGAGATGAAATAATTGAGCGATATCTTGCCGGGTCCTGCAAGGAGGATGAAGAGATAGATGCCGATGAACATGATGGGCAGATAGCCTGGCTGGGTGCTATCGATGCCATAGGCGGAAATTCCGCGCTGCATGTCGTGGAGGATATAATATTCCGCGGCGATCATTGACAGGATCGGAGGGATGGTCATCAGTCGCGTAAGGAAGCCTACCATAATGCAAAGCGAGCAGATGAGCTCAATGGCGATCATAAGAGAGAGGCAAAATACCGGCGACCATCCGAACACAGTGGGGAAGTCGACGCTGAGAGCCGTGAAATTGACAAGATGCCTGATGCCGAACTGCATGAACATGATGCCAACAAAGAGGCGAATGAACAGACGGGCCATGTTGCTGTAGGTATAGCCGGTGAACATCAGAAACATATGCGACAGATGTTGCGAAAACTTACTCATGATCTAATCGGAATTAAGTGATTTCAATCTTTAATTAACAAATCATTGGCGGCTTAGGTTTCCGTCAGTCATTCTGTGGCTGCCGACGGCGACAACCGCTGGTTCAGGCGGGCCATGATGTCGATGATGTCGTTGACATTGACAGTCTTGAGCAATATTGCGCCGTTGGGGTTGATGACGTAGAAGATAGGCATCACGCGCATGTCGTAGAGATCGTTGACATCTTCCGAAGCCACGGTGAGCCATGAGGCGGGATAGCCGGCCGACTGCTCGCGCCATTCGGCGGTAGGCTCCGATGGATAGACGCTGATGAGCGTCATGCGGCCGCCGTCGATCATCCGGCGCGTCAGGATGTCGGTGTCGAGGCGCAGCCGTGCCATGCGGCAGTCTTCGCAGTCGGGGTCGTTGAAAAACAGTATGGTGCCGATCTTGGCGGAGTCAACGGCAAAAGTGCCTTTTTCACCGTTGAGGCCCGTATAGTCGAATTTCGGTGCCAGAGCTCCGGGCGCGCTGGCGGTGAGCACATTGGCCAGATGCTGATAGCGAAGCTTGGATGTCTTGTCGACTTTTTTGTTCTTAACTATGGCGTTGGCGAAAGCCACAAAAAGATCGTCGCTCTGCATCTCGGCCGTGTCGCTGTAGAGCTTAGCCTCGGCAAGCTCGCCGATGAACAGGACATTTTCGGTTTTTTTGCCGATCTTGTCCATAAACTTGTCGACCTCGGCATAGACGGTCTCGGCCGAAGCGTAAGGCATAAATGACAGAAATACGTCGAACGCATCAGCCATTTTGTCACGTGACGAAAAAGCTTTGTTGAGATCGCAGAAATCCCAATAGTGCTGAACCATATAGTCCGACCGTTCCTGAAGAGTCTGGAGCTCGTCGGGAATAACGGGGAGCTGGAAGAAAGCGTTGTCCTGAGCCTTGGCGCACAGAGAGGCAAGAAGAGCCGTGAGGGCAATAAAATATTTCATGCTTATTCAATTCTATGACGTGCCCGAATATTGGCACATTATTTGCATTTACAAAATTAACAATAATCATTTATAATGTGCCTGTTTTGCATAAAAAAATGGTTAAAACGGTCGGCAATTTCCGCCGCAGGCTTTTCAATACCGACTGCTTCGCAACATTCACGGACTTTGATTTGTTAGAGTGATGAGTGTCTGGGAAAGATCGGGCGAAAGACCGTTTTTAATGAATTTAATAACTGTTTATTTTAGATATTATGAATTTCAACAATTTCACAATTAAATCGCAAGAAGCCGTACAGAAAGCTTTTGAGCTGGCGAAAGGCAATGGCAATCAGGCCATCGAGCCGGTGCATCTGCTTAAAGGCGTGCTGTCTGAGGGTGAGTCAGTGGTGAAATTTATTTTTGCTAAGGTGGGCGCCAACATAGCACATCTTACGGCTGCTGTCGACCGCGAGATTGACACCCTGCCGAAAGTTTCAGGCGGCGAGCCCTATCTCAGCCGCTATTCCAATGACGTGCTTCAGCGGTCGCTCGATATCGCCAAGAAACAGGGCGACGAGTATGTGACGCTCGAAGCGCTTCTGATCGCTCTGTTTGAGGTCAATTCGCCCGCATCCACAATCATGAAGGATGCCGGCATGGGGGCCGCCGAGCTGCAGGGCGCCATAGCTGAGCTCCGCAAAGGCAAGAAAGCTACTGACCAGAGTGCGGAGGAGACCTACAACGCACTGTCGAAATATGCCATAAACCTTAACGAACGCGCACGCACGGGCAAACTCGATCCCGTGATCGGGCGTGACGACGAGATACGCCGCGTGCTCCAGATCCTGAGCCGGCGCACAAAAAACAATCCTATGCTTATCGGTGAGCCGGGCACAGGCAAGACGGCTATCGCCGAAGGCCTCGCCCAGCGTATCGTGCGCGGCGACGTGCCTGAAAACCTCCGTTCGAAACAGATATTTTCGCTCGATATGGGCGCGCTCGTGGCCGGTGCCAAATACAAAGGAGAGTTTGAGGAGCGTCTGAAAGCCATTGTCAACGAAGTGACACAGAGCGACGGCGACATCATCCTTTTCATCGATGAGATCCACACCCTTGTGGGTGCCGGCAAAGGCGAGGGCGCCATGGATGCCGCTAACATCTTGAAACCGGCTTTGGCTCGTGGTGAGCTACGTTCGATCGGTGCCACGACGTTGGATGAGTATCAGAAGTATTTTGAGAAGGATAAGGCGCTTGAGCGTCGGTTCCAGACCGTTATCGTAGACGAGCCGAGTGAGT
>OHBU01000656.1_pt1 | contig 11941 bp, 10 predicted proteins | sample 1577421 | NCBI WGS metagenome assembly OHBU01 (sample SAMEA3879550, study PRJEB24766) | human gut metagenome | biome: human-associated habitat; feature: feces | place: USA | collected 1985/1987 | reverse complement strand
AAGAGTTTACGATAATCAGTTGACGCTCTTTTAATTATTTTCGTCGAACTCACGTTATATTATCATTTCCGCAAGTGGAGTCAATCAACAAAATTCGTGGGTTTTCTGCGCAGCCTTGTGACGATTGTGCCGTAACTATGAGTGCTGTCTGTCCCCGGCACGGGCATTGACTTATCTTGACGCGATACTTTTCATGCCCTATACTTCTGACCCTCACCAACATTATGCCATAAAATATTTATTTGACGGGACGAAAGCTACATTCGCCTCGGCCACTCGTTGGCGCTTTTCTTCAGCTCTTTCGGTCACGATGGAACCCCATCGCTCCCTTATGACCTGAAGAAAATCACTCAACGATTGACCGCCCTGCCCTTAACATTTATTGTCGAACCGGCTCTAACAGCATCATACAACAAGCAGACGGCGAAATGGCCAAGCCACTCGCCGTCTGCAATTGCGTTATGATTGCCGGGAATGATGACTGCTCCCCGGCCTGATTATTTATTGAAAATCTCTTTGATTGAGCCGATCGAGCTGAGCACACCCGTGGCTTCATAAGGGATATAGACAGTCTTGGCATCTTTGCCTTCAACCATCTCGCGGAGCGTTTCGATATATTTCGTGGCAAGCATATAGGATGCGGGATTGGTGTTGGATGCTGCGACAGCCTCGCTGACACGGCGTATTGCTTCGGCCTCAGCTTCGGCTTCAAGAATCTTTGCGCGTGCTTCGCCTTCGGCACGGAGGATTTCCGACTGCTTGGCGGCTTCAGCCTGATTGATTTTTGACTGCTTCTCGCCTTCCGAGCGCAGGATGAGCGATTTCTTCTCACCTTCGGCGTTGAGGATCTCGGCACGGCGGTTGCGTTCGGCCTGCATCTGTTTCTCCATGGCTTCACGCACACTTTCGGGAGGCGTGATGTCCTGCAGCTCTACGCGGTTCACCTTCACGCCCCATTTGTTGGTTGCCTCATCAAGAATGGTCTGAAGTTTGGCATTGATCGTATCGCGCGATGTCAGCGTCTCATCAAGCTCCATCTCGCCTATCACGTTGCGGAGTGAGGTCTGCGTGAGTTTTTCAATCGCATTGGGAAGGTTGTCGATTTCATACACCGATTTCTTCGGGTCGACGATCTGGAAATAGAGCAGCGCATTGATTTCGGTCGTCACATTATCTTTCGTGATCACCTGCTGTGAAGGGAAATCATAGACCTGTTCGCGAAGGTCGATGACGCTTGTGGTGGTCACGCGCACATATGAGCGGTTGCCCACATGCTCGATGCGACGGGCATAAACCACCTTCGGCTTGTCAATAAAAGGCCGGCGGGCAGCACGCTGTGGAAACGTCCGAGACGTTCGATGACGCGCGTTTCCGACTGCGGCACAACCTTGACGGCATTCGATACGATAATGATAGCCATAAGCACTATCACACCGAGAATAATCCAAACTTCCATAATAAAGTTGTTTTTAAGATATTAATAATTCAAGTTATCTTCAAGTTGGCTTTTCAGTCGGCCACCGACTTGACGATCAGTATGATACTGTCGAAGCCTGTCACCTCGACCAACTGGTTTTCGGCGAGCGGCTGGCCGTCGGCTGTGCGCACGCCCCAGCGGTCGCCGTCGATTTTCATACGGCCGCGCGATCCGTCGGGTTCGGCGGTATCAATGCGCCCGCGGCGTCCGATCAAGGCATCCATGTTGCTTGCACCGTCGGCATTCGGAGTGAACAGACGGTTGTAGCGTTTCAGCAGCTTCGGCACAAACAACAGTGTGCTTATCAAAGCCACAGCACATATTATCAGCTGCACTTCGATGCCGGCGCCGCACAATGCGCAGACCATTCCGGCAAAAGCACCGAAAGCCATGCACAGGGCGATGCCTGATGAGGTGAATATCTCTATTATCACAAGCGCTATGGCGATGATCAGCCACACTGACCACATTGGCATTACCAGTTGTTCCATATCCTACTCCTTGTTATATCATCTGTTTAATAGTCATACAGCAGCTCATATTCCAATATATAGAGCGTGGCTCCACGTCCGCCGGTGAAATAGTCACCGTATTTCGAAGCCGAAGCGGTCACAAGCAGATAGGTCGGGATTCTGTCCGTGGCCACGTACTCAAGCGGAATCTCCACGTCGATATAATCGCTGATCGTAGAGCCGGAAGTGAATTCGCCGTAAGCGATGACGCCGGCATCATTGCGGTTGAACAGCTTGCGGTTGCTGGGATTGGTGCGGATCTCGTAGGCCGTATCCCAGTCGCCGAGCGAACACCACACGATGCATGTGTCAGGCTCGCCCTTCATATACTGGAAGTCGGGATTCGACTTGCTGCAGTCGGATATCGGAGCGGTGGTGTATTTCAGACGCGCGCGGAGCTTTGTGGGGCGCTGAGTGAACGGACGGCCGAAATCGAGGATGCCGTTTGTGCCGTCGATTTTCACGAAATCGCCCGCAAACAGGTTGCCCGCAGCCAGTTTGCCGAGAACCGACACGCCGACGAATTTAGTTTCGAGCATGGCACCGGCATATCCTGTCGATGAAGAGGGATCGGCGAGCGGCACAGTGTTGCTCTGTCCCAATGTTGTTGCGCCACGGTTGCCCGTCGACCAGAACGACGTGCCGTCAGCCGGCCACGGGTTCCACACTTTGCCGTCCTTATACCATTGCGAGAAATCGCTGTTAGGAAGCTGCACGACAGAGCCGGTGGTGAATTCCATTTCCACGGAATGTTCATCATCGCTTGTAGCGCGGGCCACATAATCGGTCTGCGACTCGAGATGTATCAGCCGGGCCACGTAGCTGCCTCCGTTGTGAGTGATCCATTCTTCGGGAACGACAATCCATTCATCCGAATCGGCCCGACGGTATTCAAAGCCGTTAGTCTTGCCCACTTCGGCATTTGCATAAAGCCATGCCACATTAGTCCATGCGTCCACACGCTCGAGATCCACGCTCACCTCGGTCTGTCCGACGGTGATGGTCCACTCGGTGTCACGGCCAAATTCGCTTACGGTCACTTTCACAGGCTCAGTAAAGTCGACATGCTGTCCGACAATGTCGGGCGTCATCACTCCGAGAGGGCCGGAAAGCTTCAGCGAGCGCACCATGATGTTGTCGAGCGGCTGAGCCATAGGCACGACGGCCGTCACCGTGTGGTTTTCCACATCGATATTCGCCGTGCCGATCTGCGATGCTATCGTGAAATAACGATCAATGTTTTGAGTGGCCGAAATGGTCCATTCAAAGACGCGGTCGTAGCGCTCCAGCTTAAATGTGACAGGATCGGTCAGATCGAGCGGGTGCTGAAACACCTCCGGATCAAGGCATGTGGTGCCTTCCGAAAAAACAATATCTTCAACCTCCACACTGCGGATATCTGCCCACTCGGTGAGATCCATCGAGATCGTGCGGCTGACTGAATCGATCCGCACTATGCCGTTGAGCAGAGCATGGTCTTCGGCATCGACATCCTTCACTTCCACTTTATCCACCGAAGGCATAACCCAGGGATAAGGCAGATCATTGGAGATACAGGCGGCAAAAAGAGCCGTCATCACAACGACAAGCGCGAGGTGAATTCTTGACATGAAATATTTATTAAATGTGTACACCGATTCCGAAATTAATGTTGAACAAGTTGAATCTGAAATTAGCGCCGCTGCTGAATCGCGAACCTTCTTCCACGCCGTCGGTCACCTGCTTCTCATTGCGCAGATGCACGCCAAACACGCCGAACGAGATATTGAAGCTTACATTGTCGAGGATGAACACGCAGAGGCCGGGGCTGAAATTAAGCGCCACCTCGGTGAGGTCGGTCTTCGTGTCGCGCAGTTTCCCGTCGTAGGGACGTTTGAATCGCGACGATCCGCTGCCAAACGAAAGGCATGCTTCATTGAACACCGCAAAACGTTTTGAGCGGCCGAGTCCCACATAGTTGCGGTAGAACACTCCGATCGAATATTTCGAAGAATAATAGCTTATATCATGAATATCAAAACTCAGATCATCGCCCATATTCACCGCGAGATGCCCGAGGTCGGCTTCCTGACGCGTATAGTCGAATTTCAGACCTACAGCCTGATTGTCGCGGAAGAAATACGACACTGCCGGCTTGATGGCATACTGTTTGCCCTTGAATTCAAAATCGTCCACGGCCTGGAAAAATTCCACATCGTCGGCATCAAATTCGCCATACGAAGCCATAAGCCCGAAAGCCCATTGCTTGCGCGGGATAAACAGATAGTTGAACAGGCCGCGGTCATAGCGCCCGAAATTGCGTTCGCGAAGCACCAGATTGACAGTGTCCTTGCCAACGATCACTTTCTCATCCATCTCGGGATGATGCGGACGTCCCTTGACAATGCCTTTATTCGGCAAAACTTTGTTGCTGCTGACGGCCGTAGTGTCGGCTTTATCCTGAGCCGAAGCGGCGGCGATGACCATTGCCGCGAGTGCTGTAATAATATATCGTTTCATGCTCATGATCTGTTAAAGGTAAAACGCCATGCCGAACTGGATGGAGAAAAGATTGATTTTGAAATTGGCATGCTTGCTGTTGCGGTGAGCCACCTGCACCTGATTCGTGACCGAGCGCGTGTGGGTGTAGCCGAAACCGAGAACGCCGACATTGACCTCTATGGCCGAGTAGTTGTTGAGAAACATTATGAAGCCCGGCGTAAGGCCGATGTTGAGCGAGAAGTTTTTCTCGTAAGTGCCTTCGAGATGACGGTTGGCTTCCGTGCCGCCGGTGAAGTTTGACAGTTTGGCCTGACCGCCGCCAAGCGTCAGCTGCAGCTCGTTGAACAATCCGAACCGGCGGTTGTCGCCGAACGATATATAGTTTCGGAATGCCGCAGTGGCGAAATAATTCGACTGTATCGTATTCACATGGTCGGCATCGAATGTCGTTTCCGAATCGAGGATCAGGCTGCCGGCATCCAGACCGGCTTTGCTGCGCTCGTAGCCGAATTTCAAACCGACGGCCATATTATCCTTAAACGTGTACAATGCCATCGGAGTCACCTTGAACGAATAGGTGTCGCCCTTGACTTTTTCAAAAACGAAAAACTGGTAGTTGTCCTGGTTGCTTTGCGAGTAGCCAACACTGACACCCGTGATCCACTGCCCTTTGGGAATGAATGACACCTGCTGCAGATCGCGCTTGAACTGTTCCTGAGCCTTCACGGGCGGAACGGCAGCGACAATCGCAAACAACAGCAATGCCATTAATCTCGAAATTTTACTCATGTCGTTATGCTAAGTGATGATGTGATTATATTATCGTTTAATATTAATATGAGAATGTGAGATCGTCGATCTGCAGACTTCCGCCAAGCGACTTCGACGTTACCGGATCGGAGAATGTGATGACCGATGCCGATTCCTCGGCAATCGTTCCGATATGGCTCGATGAAGAAAGCATTATCTTAAGTTTGTAGGGCTTGACGCCAAACAGATCGTAAGTCAACGGTATCGAGAATGCGGTATAGCCTGTGGCAACGGAGAGATAGCCTACGCCGCGCGACACAACGATATCCGTGCCGTCGCTGTCGGCCACCAGCTCTACTATCACAAGCCCCCGGTCGCTCTGGTCCGCAATGCACGGCATGTAACGGTAATAGCCGTTGAGCGATGTCGGGCGCGATGTGAACGAAACGCCTTCTTTATATACTTCTTTTCCCGTGGCAGGATCGAATCCGTATTCTCCGAGGAACACTTTACCTGCAGCACGATGGGCTATCGACGGGATGTTCATACTATAAGATGTGTAAGGCGTCCCCGTCTGACGGTAAGGCTCTATCGTCGGACCGTTGAGATCCCACGAAGTGCTGACTATCGAAACGGCATAGGCGCCGGCTGTAGCATCGGTAATCGAATAAACCGACGGCTGCATATACCAGGTGTTGTAATTGGCAGCCTGACGGCAGAATGTCTTGGCATTTGTGTTGGCCCACTGTTTCGGAGCGAAATAATCATACGTCGCATAGTTCTGACAGTTGAATATGTCGACGATATTTTGTGAAAAGCGTCCGCCGGCGGGCAGATTTTTATATTTCACGCCGTCGTGCACATCTTCAAAACTGCCGTTGGGCACCGCGAGGCATCGTTCGGTTTCAATCTTCACCGGGGCGCAGAACTGCGACTGCTCGGTGGGATTGTCGTAGAGTGATGCAGTTATGACATATTGCGTATGCTCGTTGAGTCCGCCCAGAAGTATCAGCCCGTTTTCGGGATCACGGCGCATCAGCACCTGCTTCTGACCGTTGACATATAATTTGGCCATCGACGTGACAGTCTCGAGCATACCGGCTTCGGCCGTCGAGAACCTGACGGCGGCATAGCGGGCATACGGATCAGCTTCGATGCTGAATTCCGGCGACACGAACCGAATCGTGGAGCTCACCCTTTCATCCCCGCAATAGAGCAGACGCACACTGGTCGAAGCCACGGCCATCTGCGGCACACGGAAGCGGACAATCCATTCTCCGTCATGCCCTTCGAGCGGCTCGACAGCAAGTATCTCTGCGGCTTTCCAGGCTGTGCCGTCAGCCGATTTCACTTCCACAGCTATGTTTTTCGCCACATCATCGCCGCGGGCCACGATGTGCATCTGGCCGATATTCAGCCCCATGAGCACATCCGACACGGAGATCACCGACAGGCCTGCCTCCTGCACATCAACACTGAGCGCCACCGGACCCGACATTTTCCCCTGAGCGCTCACAGCCGAAACGAAGAAAGCGTCGACGGGATCATCCGCGCGCAGATGAGGCAACACATCGGTAAGATCCACCGCGCTGATGCCTGAGGGCGTTTCGGTGAGTTTCAGCCCGAGCGCCTGCATCCGGCTGATCACATCACTATCGGCATTCAGCAGGTCGACCTCATCGGGCCATCCCCGCGATACGAGCGAACGGGCCTTGGTGGTAAGCAACAATTTTCCGCCGTCGCATCCTTCTACGCCGAATGCAACCGCCTCGGCGGGACGGTTGCCCTCGATAATCTCAACAGACGTCTGCTGGTCGAATCCCGTCGCGGTAAGCACCGGAGGCGCAGCCGCGAGGAACGACGGCGTAAGGGCTATGACAATATCGTCGGTGGATATACGGTCGTCAAACGATATGCGAAGCTGAGGATCTCCGTTTTGTGTCGTTTCACACCCCACAGAGATTTCATAAAGCTTCCCGGCATGAGCGTTGCTGACAGTCGCGGCAAGGAATTCAGCATGCGTCCCCGCGACAGTGGTCACATCAAGAAACAGCGACACCGCGCCCGGATTGACAAACGCCGTGCGCGTTTCGTTGCTCGGATATTCCACATACCCGCCTCCGGCCGAATGTATTGTCGCGCTGATATCCTGAAGCACATTGGTATATTGCGAATCAAATTTGATGGCTATTCCGGTGTTGGCAAGCCTGCATTCGACATCCACTTGCGTCGTAGTGCCGGCCACAAGATTCACCGTGCGGGAGCCATAGAAATACGGGCAGTCAAACCCTTCGGCATCGGCCGAACCGTAAAAGGCCTCGACGACATACTCTCCCGGACGAAACGGCTCGTCGGTCCGGAAATCGGTCAGAGGCATCCAGGTGTTGGAATAACGGCCGTCGGCGCTCTGAATGGTCAGCCCTAACTCGGCGTCGGAAGGCAGCTGCGCGAAAACGCCGGTGCTCACGGCTCCCGCCGAAGTCTCGACTATAGGATTCACCGTCACGACAGGGATAATGCGGCACGCGCCAAACTGCTCCTCGACCGTGTCATTGGAGCAGGCTCCGAAAAGCATCCCCAAAAAGGCCGTTACAGCAACCGTCGACAGTGAAAATATTGATTTACAAATCTTTTGACCCATAGCATTTATGTTATGGCTGATTTTTCCATGAAGAATGACATGCCTCCTGAAAGGAAGCATTAAAATTTGTGTAAAGGTAGCGTTTTTTGACGTAATAATAACTACCCCCTGCTTAAAATTCGTTAATCGGCGTTAACACAACATGCTCCCTTAGCGACATTCATTCAATTTATGCTAACTTTGGCGTCGTAAAAAAATCATCACAGCAATGAAAAAGATCATTACGCTTACAATTCTCGCCGCGATAGCTTCCCTCTCCGCTTTGCACGCATTCGACCTCAAAGGAGCGCTCAAAGGGCTCGGCAAAGACGGCAACACCACAATCGACGGTCTGGCCAACGTGATCGGCGATGTACTCTCGACCGACAAAATCGACGTCGCTTCGATCAGCGGGACATGGAGTTACAAAGAGCCGGCCGTAAGTTTCAAAAGCGACAATCTTCTGAAAAAAGCCGGCGGAGCCGCTGCCGCCACCGCCATCGCCGAAAAGCTCGCTCCTGTCTACAAGCTTTCGGGAATCGACAAGCTCACGCTCACCATTGATGAGTCGGGCAATTTCCAGATGAAAATGCGTGGCGTGACGCTCAAAGGCGTCATCGAGCCCAACACCGACGAGAACGATCTGTCGAACTTCACCTTCAAGTTTCAGGCTGCCGGCAAGAGCCTCGGCGCCGTCAACGCCTACGTGGTCAAAAGCATCGACAGTTCGATAAAGCTCACCTTCGACATCACAAAACTTGTGGATATAATCGGCAAAGCCAGCAAGGTAATAGGCAACAGCACGCTTAAGACGCTGTCGGGTGTGCTCTCAAGCTACGACGGCCTTTGCGCCGGCTTCGAGCTTACGAAACAGAAATAATCATTCCGCTCTGCCGTGACCGACAACGAAAATCCGGTGCTGAAAAACGCCGGCAGCCGTGCCGACGCAGCTCCTGCCGCACCGCGCCCGGCAATGGTTGCCGCATCGATCGTGACCTATCACACCGATGATGAAGAGTTGCGCCGGTGCCTCAGCTCACTGTCGCCGAAGCTTTTCGACCGCATCACCGTAATCGACAATTCGTCAAGCGAAAACACCCGCCGGCTGTGCGCGCAATGGCAGGGCGTAACATATTGTCCGTCAGAAAACATAGGCTACGGCGCAGCCCACAATATCGCCATACGGCAGAGCCTGGCCGACGGACTCAGATATCATCTGGTGTTGAATACCGACATACGGTTCAACGACCGCGATTTCCCGATTCTGATCCACTACATGGACTCGCATCCCGACACCGGTGCACTCCAGCCAATGATCCTTAGCCCCGACGGCACACAGCAATACACTGTACGCCTCCTCCCCACGCCATTCGACCTCATACTGCGCCGCTTCCTCCCTGGAAATATGATGCTGAAACGGCGCAACCGCTACGAGCTGCGGCACATCGACCACACCCGGCCGTTCAACGCCCCTTACCACCAGGGCAGCTTCATGCTCTTGCGGTGCGAGGCGCTGCGCGATGTAGGGCTCTTCGACGAACGCTTCTTCATGTATCCCGAAGATATCGACCTCACGCGCCGCATCCACGAACGGTGGCGCACCATGTATGTGCCCGACATGAAGGTGATCCACGACCATAAGGCAGAGTCATACCACAGCTTCCGCATGCTCCGGATCCACATCATCAACATGATCCGCTATTTCAACAAGTGGGGCTGGTTTTTCGACCGCTCCCGCAAACGCTTCAACAGAGAGCTTCTCTGACCGGAGGATACGACAAAGCGCTGTGCCCGGGCACAGCGCTTTGGCATTTCTATGACACTACTGTCGGTTATTCAAACTTGTGCGTCACAGGCAGATTCGAGGAATCGCCGTCGGGTTGCGGGATTTCCGTTTGATCGGTCACAACCACTATCTTAACCTGCGTTACAGCAGTGGCAAGTGTCGCACCCTCCTCGGCAATACCCATATTGGCAGTGAGCGTATAGGCGCCGGGGGTCAGATCTTCAGTAGGAATCTCCACACCAAAAGGAGCAACGAACGTGGTGTAGACGGGCACGCCGTTCAGCCAGTAATTCACAGGGCCTACGCACGTTGCCACATGATTGGGCCGGGTAGGTTTGACGGTTATGCCTTCAACAACCAGAGTGTCGGGGCTGACCACATACACCGTTCCGTCGCTGACAATGGCATTGGAGAAATTGAAACTGATGTCGACCTGTGGAAGGTCGCCGTCATCGTCACATGCCGCCATGCCGATAAGCAATGGCAAGGCACATAATAGAGCTAATAATTTTTTCATAGCGGGAATAGGATTACATCATAAAGGTTGTTTCTACTCTTTTTCTTCCTTTCAGTTACTGAATGTAAGCTCGTCATTCTTAACATCGATAACGATAGGATGGTCTTTATCGACTTTCTGTGCGAGGATGTCCTTCGACAGCCGGTTGAGCACCAGACGGTGGATGGCACGCTTGACAGGACGTGCACCGAATTCAGGATCGTAGCCTTCCTCTGCAAGGTAGTGCAGGGCGGCGGGAGTGACTTCAAGTGTAACGCCGTTGGTGGCAAGCATCTTCTGAACGCTGCGGATCTGCAGTCCGACAATCTCCTCAATCTCTTTTTCGTTGAGCGGGGTGAACATTATCGTTTCATCGATACGGTTCAGAAACTCCGGACGGATTGTCTTTTTCAGCATCTCAAGCACTTCGTTTTTGGTGTTTTCCACCACTTCGTCATGATTTTCGGGCGTCATCTTGGCAAAATTGTCACGAATGACCGACGAACCCATGTTGGAGGTCATGATGATGATGGTGTTTTTGAAGTTGACCAGACGTCCCTTGTTATCGGTCAGACGGCCGTCGTCGAGCACTTGCAGAAGGATATTGAACACATCGGGATGCGCTTTCTCTATCTCGTCGAAAAGCACGACGGAATAGGGTTTGCGGCGCACGGCCTCGGTGAGCTGACCGCCTTCGTCGTAGCCTACATATCCCGGAGGCGCTCCGACCAGACGGCTCACGGTGTGCTTCTCCTGATATTCACTCATGTCAATTCGGGTCATCATGTTCTCGTCGTCAAACAGATATTCGGCCAGCGCCTTGGCAAGTTCTGTCTTGCCGACACCGGTGGTGCCGAGGAAGATGAACGAACCGATAGGACGGCGCGGATCGTTAAGGCCGGCACGGCTGCGGCGCACGGCATCGGCGATGGCACGGATGGCCTCTTCCTGCCCTACGACGCGGTTGTGAAGCTCGGCTTCGAGATGGAGCAGTTTTTCCTTCTCGCTCTGCACCATCTTATTTACCGGAATTCCGGTCCAGCGCGAAACCACATCGGCGATATCTTCGGAGTCCACTTCCTCTTTGATGAGCGCTTTCTCGCCCTGCATCATCTTGAGCTGCTCCTGAATATCGGCATTCTCTTTCTCTTTCTGCTGAACTTTCGAATAGCGGATCTCGGCCACACGGGCATAATCGCCTTCGCGTTCGGCGCGTTCGGCTTCGAAGTTAAGCTGCTCGATATCGATCTTGTTTTGCTGAATCTTGTTGATGAGATCTTTTTCGGCTTTCCATTTAGCCATATATTCTTTCTCCTCCTCACGCATTCTGGCAAGATCCTTTTCGATCTCTTTCACTTTCTCTTTGTCGCCTTCACGCTTGATGGCCTCGCGCTCGATTTCCTTCTGGGCTATCATTCGGCTGATCTCATCAAGAGCCTGCGGCACGGAATCGATTTCCAGACGCAGCTTCGAAGCGGCCTCATCGATAAGGTCGATGGCCTTATCCGGGAGAAAACGGTCGGTGATATAACGTTCGGAAAGCTGAACGGCGGCAATAATCGCCTCGTCACGGATACGCACTTTATGGTGGTTTTCATAACGCTCTTTCAGGCCGCGGAGAATGGCGATGGCGCTCATCTCGTCGGGCTCGTTGACCATCACTTTCTGGAAACGGCGTTCGAGCGCTTTGTCCTTCTCGAAATATTTCTGGAACTCGTCGAGCGTCGTTGCGCCGATGCAGTGCAGCTCGCCGCGCGCCAGCATCGGCTTGAGAAGGTTGCCCGCATCCATCGAGCCTTCGGTCTTGCCCGCGCCGACG
>OHBU01000655.1_pt1 | contig 11952 bp, 12 predicted proteins | sample 1577421 | NCBI WGS metagenome assembly OHBU01 (sample SAMEA3879550, study PRJEB24766) | human gut metagenome | biome: human-associated habitat; feature: feces | place: USA | collected 1985/1987 | reverse complement strand
GGCCACCTCTATTGCCGATTCGCTGAATAGTTATAATCAATTATAATTGTATTAATTTTTGTTATCTTTTTACAATTTATGTTTAGTGTCATCAGAAATGATGACAGGGTCATTTGATGATAATAACTAATTTTATTGCCGATAAACCATCATTAACAAAATCAGATAACATGATGACAAGATTATCACTTGCTTTGCTGTTTGCAGCCGTAATGTTTTGCTCGCTGCAGGCTTCAGCAGCTAAGTTAAACGTAAAGGTACACCCGACTACCAGCGAGTGTCTGAGTTCAGGCGACATCAACCGCATACACGCGCAAATACTTGCCGGTCTGGCCAACATACCGACAGTGAACCTGCTTGACGAATCGAACGATGGCACCGAAGCCGACGAACATTTCCAGTGCAACATCGACTCCATCAACGTTTACAAAAAGGGCAAAGGCGCTGACGCACATTATATCACCTGCATAAATATGCGTGCTACAGTCTACAACGACCCCGAACATCCCGAAGGTGCATGGTCAATTCCCGTTCAGGTGTTCAGCAGCTTGTTATTAGCCACGCATAAGACGACGAAAGAAAGCGCAACATCAGCACTGGAATGGGTTCCGTCGAAAGTGCTGAAGGAACTTTGGGAACCGTTTGCCGTCACCGGAAAGCTGCTTGAGGTCACCGAAGTGAAAAATGACAAAGCGCAAATGGTATCGGCGGCTATCGGGACTCTGAACGGAGCCGAACCCAAGCAATCGCTCGACGTGTATCTTCCCGACCCGAAGATTGTAGACAAAGACGGACAGCTGAAAGAGAACAAACCTATCGGTAAGGTTAAGATCGAAGACGTTGGCGAAGAAGTGTCGGTGTGCAAGGTCACAAAAGGCGGCGACAAAATCTACGCAGCGTACATCGAAGACCCCAACCAGCTTACCGTAAAATCGAAAGCTCCTTCGGAAGGTACCATTAAAGACCTGAAATATAAGGCTCAGACCGGTGCGGAATTTGCGTTCATCTTAAACGAAATATTAAAAGGCACTGTTGAAATCGTCAACGAATCCATCGGATTTGGAAAAGAAGTCGTTAACGACGTAAAAAGTATCTTCTGAGATGCTCAAAAAGATCAAAATAATACTGTTGCTCACAGCGTGCGCCATTTTTTCGGCGCACGCACAGTATAACGTGCTGATAAATCCGACGGTAGGCGGATATCAGAGTAAGCTCAACAACGACACGCTTATCCATACCGTAAAGGAGGCCATCGGCGAAATCGGCTACATCAATCTTGTGGAAGCCGATGCCAACGGTTCTGAGACAAATGATTACGAGATCGACTTGCGCATCAATGACATAATCTTCACCGGTCAAGAAAATCATCCTGATAGCGACCCACCGTATGTGTCATACACACACCGTGTGCTGATCACCATAGAAATTGTCGATTTGTCAAAAGGGATTGTCACCGCAAGCTCCGCCCTCGCCAAGAATGGTTTCGGAGAGAGTCACAAAGAATCCATGATAGATGGCATCGAATCGTTTAAAAAGGATATAAGGAAATTCATCCTCGACAAGCTTCCCTATTACGGCAAGATTCTCGAACTGACCGAAAGTAAAGGGAATAAGGCACAGATGCTCTACATTTCCATAGGTTCGAAAGTGGGCATCATAAAAGGGCAAAAACTTGCTGTGAAAGCGGCGGCCACGACGGCCGGACGGCTCTATTTCAAGTCGCTCGGCACGGTAAAGGTTGAAGAGGTGGAAGGCGAATTCGGGTCGCGCTGCAAAGTGACCGACGGCGGCGAGAAGATCTACGAAGCCTATCTTGACGATCCCGAGCATATAGTAGTAATGACAATCAAATAACCATTCTAACACCCCATGAAACATCTGATTACGCTGCTTATACTCGCCACTGTCGGCCTGACCACGCTGTCAATGGCATCCCCGTCGGAGGCCGGCGCCGCGACCTTGGCTGATCCAGACAAGGAAGCCGCCGCAGCCGGATTTTCACACATTGTCGGGATATCGAAATCGGAAGGCAACAAAGCCACCGAAGTGATCATCGCCATCAACCATAAGGCACCGGTGCAGGTAGGAACAAAGCTGACAGTGAAGCTGCGCCATTACATTCAGGGACGCGCGATGTACCGCAAGATAGGCGAGATGCAGGTAACCGAATTCGTATCCCGCGAACAGGCAAAATGCAAAGTGACAAAAAACAAAGAAGATGTTTACAGCTACTTCAATGAGTCGCCCGACGATCTTTTTGCCGAACGAATCATAAAAAGCAAACGCAGATGGTGAAAATGCAATCCTCCTTCAGAAAAATCTTTATCACTATATACAGTCTTGCTGCGGTTGCCCTATCGGCATCCGCGCAGGACAATTTTTCGGACCGGATAACCTACATATCGGGCCAGGGCAACAACATCATTGTCGAAGTGACCGTAACGTCGGACAACAAAGACGTGCTTGAGAGCCTCGCGTGCAAATCGGTGGTCAATGCCTATCTTTTCAACGGCATCGAAGGCGTGGGCACCGGGAAGCCCGTCATGACCGAGGAAGACCGCGACGACAACGAGCAGTTTTTCAAAGAGATGTTCCGCACGCGCTACACCGTTTTCGCCAACAACCCCAAGCGCGTCATCAAGCCGAAGAAAACCGACGAGCTGTACACAGCCGTCTATCGTGTGGCATTCCACGGCGAGACCCTCGAAAAGGATCTGCAGAAATCCAACATACTGGATCGCGGAGAGTCCGTGCAATCGCTGCCCACGATCATGGTGGTGCCCTTTAAACGCACCAGCCAGACCTACAGCGATGTCATCGACAACGACCGCTTCATGCGCTTCGCCATCCACAAGGTGGAGGAAGAGCTGAAAAAGAAAGGCTATAGCACCATCGACTATGTGGCGGCCTTCGACGAAGCCAAACGCCGCGGCGAACTGAACGATGGCAACGAAGACTCCTTTGTCAATCAGATGATATCGAGCGCAGGCGCCGACGTCAAAATCATCGTGAGCCTCTATACCGAGAGCAAATATAATCAAAACACGGCCCGCGTCACCCTGAAGGCTGTCTATTGCAGCGACGGCACAATATCGGCCAATGCCACAAAGAGCTATTCCGACAACATCGCTTTGGGACAGTGTATCACCGGCGCCGTGCATCAGCTGATGAAAGACTTCAGACCCTATGACATGTGGCCGCGCATCAACGGCAAAATATCGCTCAACATAGGCATTGCCGAGGGGTCGACAATCAGCATGGACACGCAGCTCAACAAAAATAAGAGCAACCCGACGAATCTCATCCTGTCGGAAGTGCTCGACGTGTGGGTAAGACGCAACTCCTCGTCATGGCACAAGAAAGGGCTCTCCGATGTCTCGATAATATTCGACAACATCACACTGAAAAAGAAGGACGATCTGTCAGCCTTTGCAAGAAGTCTGCGCCAATATATCTCGTCGCTCTCGGCCGAGGATGTGAAGCTGAAAGCCTCATACAGGCTCGACGGAACGGCACTCTATTTCACAATATCCGAAAGTGACGAATGATATGAGATTCCGACCGGTCATCACACTGCTTTGTCTGTGGGCGGTCGCGGCATGCGCGGCGGCCAAAGTGCCCGACTGGGTGAAGAAACGGCCGGTTGCCGACAGCTGCTACATAGGCATCGGAACAGCGCCGGCCTCGGCACCCGACTGCGAGCAGACGGCACGCGAGAAAGCGCTGGCCGATCTCATAGCCCAAATACAGGTGACGGTTGAAAACGAATCGCTGCTGCAGCGCATCGACGAAAACGGCAACTATTATGAGCGTTATACCGACGACATACGCACCCGTTCCAAGGCATGGCTCGAAGGCTATGACCTTGTGGGCACCTACAACGACGGGCAGACCTGCCGGGTCTATTACCGCATCGGCAAAGAGCGCTATGCCGAGCTGAAGCGCGCCAAAGCCCGCGAAGCCTCGCTGACGGCGCTCGACTGCTGGACCAACGGCAACAAAGCTCTTGAGGGCGGCGATTTCACAGCCGCCGCCTCGATGTATGCCGCGGGCATCAAAGCTATCGAGCCATTCTCCGACATGCGCCTGATCGTTGAAGCCGACCAGACGATGAACATAGCCATGGAGCTACAGATGTCGCTGGCACGCATGTTCGGTGAATTCGAGATGCAAAGTACGCCCTCGGCATTGACTGTCAAGCCGTTTGCCGGCACGCCTGCCGACGTGCTCATCCTTGTCAAATCGGGCATCAACGGCCTGTCGAACGTGCCGTTGGAAGCGAGCATAGACAACCGCAAGGCCGCGGTGACGGCAGGCAGCACGACCGACCAAAGCGGCCATGCCCGCATCAGCATCTCGGGGATAACCGAAAAGGGGGGCCCTTGGACCATCACCGTCACCCCTGCCCTCGATGTAAGCCATCTCTTCGACACCCCTGCCCTTGAAGCAATCTATGCCTCGCTGGCAGGCAAGATACGGCCGATCCGCATCAGGGTGGATGTTGCCGACGCTGGGCTTAAAGCCGTGTGCCGTCCGGCCGATGCTGCCTCGGAAGAGCTGGCCAGGATGGTTGGCGCATTCATCAGCAAGAACTATTTCGACCTCGTCGACAGCCCTGACGAAGCCGATATCGCGATAACCGTCAGCGCATCTTTCGCCAAAGGCGGAACCGTAAAGGCCGACCTCAACGACATCACCCGATATGTATGCAACGCGACCGTTACCGTTACCGACCTCCGCAAGCAGGCCGGAGTGATCACGGTGAATGCCGCCGGCGATGCCGGTCTGCGGAGCGGACAGTCTGAATCAAAGGCATTTAAAACCGCAAGTAACAACGCCATGAAAAAGCTGCGCAAAGAGCTTGAATCGCAGTTCAGAAGCCGCAGCTTCACCCCGCGCGTCCGCCGGCAGGGCGACGATGGCATGGTAACCGGTCAAAGCGACTTCTTCGACGACGAATACAAATAATCTTTTTTAAACCAACCATATCATGAAATCAATCCCCGCAATTATCCTTATTGCCGTTCTGACACTGACATCGGCATGCGCCTCAGCAAAAAAGGTGAAACCCAACAAAGGTGAAACCGAGATCCAGCAACTTTGCGAATATGTCACCGACCAGACCAACTACTATGGCAACGGCGTGGGCGAAAGCACCGACATGCAGATGGCCAAAGACAAAGCCACAGCTGCCGCACGCGCGCAGATTGCCGAAGCGCTGAAAGTGTCGGTAGAGCGATTCGCCAAACAATACCGCAGCGACCTCAACGGCATTGCCGACACCAAATTTGAGGACAGCCTGCAGACGATAACCATACAGACCCTCTCGGGCTCGACCGAAGTGTGCTCACGCATCGTGCGCACCGACACGGGCCGTTACCGCGCCTATGTGTCGGTGGCACTGCCGAAAGAAGAGGTTGTCAACGCCATCCGCGAGACAGTGAAAAGCTCCGGCGAGACCCAGTCGATCGACCAGCGGCAGGCCGAATTTGAAAAGAGCATCAACGACAACATCATCAATTCCAACCAATAACACCGGCAATGGCACTCTCCTTCATGACAGCCGCCCGGCTTGCGATGGCCGCGGCATTTGTCATCCCGTTCGCGGCTCAGGCGCAGGACAGCGACTGGGAGAAAGAATTCTGGCAGACAGCACGACAGCATGCCAGCGAATTTGAGCGCACCACCAGAAGTCATTTCGAGCAGATGCGCGGCGATTTCAACGCCGAGTATGCCGAAGCGCTTAACGGTGTCTGGCGCATCTATGTGGTGAAAGAGCCGACCGAAACGCCGATCCGTAAAGAGCCTGACCGCCAGCCCGTAGCCCCCGCGCCCGACAAAAAGCCGACGGCACCGGTGCGCATCATTCCCGAGAGAATCGTGACACCGCCGAGCGTCATTCCGCCGGTGCCGCAGACACGGCCCGAGAACCCGACGCTGACGCTGCCCGACCGCCGCGATGCCGTCAAGGTCGACTTTTTCGGCGTTGTCTGCGATATCGGCAGCTACAACTTGCCGGCCGTGAGCTACAACGCAAAAGAGATGCGTCTCGGCAACGAATGGAAAAAGCTGGAGAACAACAGCGACATAGCTTCTCTGCTTGCCGACTGCCTGCGCCTGCGCGAGGCACTCTCGCTTTGCGATGTGGGCTATCTATGGCTATGCGAGCAAGTTGCGGCCAAAATCCATCCCGCCGACCGCGACTCGCAGATCTTCCTCACCTCCTTTCTGCTCAACCAGAGCGGCTACGATGTGAAGCTCGGGCTCACCGGCAAAGGACTCACGCTGCTGATGCACACCGATCTGCCCGTCAATGGCTCCTACTATCTGACAATCGACAACAAACGCTACTACATACGTGAACACGAGCTCGGGCTCGAACAGATCGTCACCTACGACGCTGCCTACGCACCCGGCGACGCGATACCGCTGCGCATGGTGCCCGACCGCATGCCGCTGCTCGACCCCGAGAGGAAATCGACGGTGAGCTACAGTTCAAAACGCTGGACGGGCGAGCCGGAGTTTACCGTAACCGTGAGCGAGCCCGAGATGGAGTTTTTCAAAGGCTATCCCATGATGTCGTGGGAAAACTACATCAAAGCACCGTTGTCGGAAAACTTCCGCAGCCAGGTGATCGAGACTCTGCGCGGCCGGCTGGTAGGACTGAACACGTTCGACGGTGTGAGAAAACTGCTTGAATATGTGCAATTCGGCTTCGATTACATGACTGATACCGAACAGTATCACCGCGAGAAAATCAACTTCCCCGAAGAAAACTTCTATTATCCGGCCAACGACTGCGAGGACCGCTCCATACTCTTTGCCACGCTTGTCAGCGAGCTTTACGGCCTCGACGTGGTGTTTCTGCACTACGACATGCACCTGAGCACCGCCGTAGATTTCAGCGATCCGACCATCAAAGGATATTTCCTGAACATCGACGGTCACCACTACGTGATGTGCGACCCGACATTTCTCGGCGCCCGCATCGGCATGTCGATGCCTCAGTACAAAGACAAGAAGCCGGAAGTCTACCGGCGATGACTCCCATAACAGAGAAACGATGAGCGAATCTCAAAAGCAACCGCAAGAGCAGCAGCCACAGCAAGAGCAGCAGCCGGAAGCGCCGCAGCAACCGGAGCAGAAGCCGGAACAGCAGCAGCCGACATTTGTGGCTACAGTGTTAACGGCGGTTGGCATCACATTGGTGGCCTTCATTGCCTCATGGTTTATTCCCGGCGAGCTGACGTCGCTCGAAGTGTTCACGCCCAAAGAGAAAGCCAGCGACTTCAGCTTCAGCGACTTCTACACCATGGTGGCGAACAATACGGGCAACGTGCGCACCGACCCCGACATCACCATAGTCGCCGTCGACGGATGCACGCGCGCGGAAATGGGCCGTGCCATCGCCGTGGCCGATTCATGCGGAGCCGCCGTCATCGGCCTTGACCTCATCTTCAGTCCGCCCACCACCGACAGCGACCCGATAATAGAAGCCATCGACACGGCACGCAACATCGTGCTCCCCACCGTGCTCGAAGGCGGCGACCAGAACCGCTTCACCGAGTCGCGGTCGTCGTATTTCATGCCCGCGCTCTCGGGCAACTACACTCTTGCCTCGGCCAACATCAACGGCGATATGGACAACTCCACCACGCGCTATTTCAAGCCGGAATTCAGGCTCAACGACGAGATAGTGCCGTCGATGGCAACAGCCATAGCCGAGCTCTACCGGCCAGGTTCGGCCGGAGAGCTGATAGACCGCGGCAACGATATGGAGATGATCAACTTCTCCAACCGCGAATTCATACGCCTGACGCCCGGAGAAATGATTGAAAACAGCAGATTTATCCGCGACCATATAGTGTTGATCGGGTATGCCAACGATCCCGCCGACACCCACCGCAGCCCGCTCGTCAACAAGATGCCCGGCATCGACATCCACGCCCACACCATCGCCACCGTCATAGGCCGCGAATACATCAACTATCCGCCGCACTGGATGTCGGTTGCCCTTGCCATGCTGGTGTGCTGCCTCATCATAGTAGCCGGCCTATACTCCCGCAAGCATCTGTGGGGAGCCATTCTCGTAAGGCTGCTTCAGGTGGCGGTGATGTTCGGCGTGCTCTACGCAGGGTCGCTCATCTATATCAGATGTCATTATTCGTTTGACTTCATGCCGGCAATCACCGTGTCGATTCTCGGGCTCGTCATTATGGACGTGGTGATCGGCCTCAGCGTCATGGCCAGCAATGCCTTCAAAGTCTTACGCCACTACACGCGCCTTGTGGTGGATAAGATCAATAAACCCGGGACCAAAGACAATCCTAAAAAAAACTAAAAAGATGCTTCAAACACCGCTACTCAAAAAAATCATTTGTCTGATAACGCTCACCGTCATGACATGCGGCACGATATATGCCAAGAACTTCTATACCGTCTATGAGATTAAAGGCACGGTTTATACCATCAACAAAGCCACGACTACCAAATTGAAAAAGAACGACATGGTTTCCGACGAAACCGTGCTCCGCTTCTCCAGAGGCAATCAGATATGGCTTTTGTCGCCAAACAAGCAGAACGTCTACAAGATATCCGACCCGACGAAAAAGAGCGGCGCCAAGGTGGCACAGCTTGTGGCCGAAGCCCGCGAGCATGTGATAGCATCCCTCTCCGACATCAGTGCCGGAGTGTTCAGCGGCATATCGTCGGACAAAACGCCGGTCGACCGCTTCAACCGGTCGGGAGTGACCATCGTGGTCACCAACGCCAACGGCACCATCACCATGCTGCGGAGCATGCTTGGGCCCGACGAGATAGTCCGACGAAGCAGTGAGCGCCCGGTAAAGGTGCGCAAAATCAAGGACAACGGCGGCCTGTTTCATTTCTCGTTCAAAAACGTATCGGACAACATCCTATATTCCAACCTGATACTCAAGGACAGCACCCCCGATAGCCTGCAGTTTCTGTTTCCGGTCAATGTGGCGCTAAAAGCCGACGGCATCACCGACCTGAAAGAAGTGCAGCTGATGGTGCCGAAAACACCCTTCGCAGGCTACATACTGATACTCAGCGACCGCGATTTCACCATGGCCGACATCGAGAATGAACTTGAAGTGGCCACACAGGACACCTCACATTTTTATATTTACGAACTCATAGAGTAAGACCCGATTTAAGATTCAATACCAAACAATTCCCTTGCATTTGAGGCGGTGGCTGCGGCTACCGCTTCATTGCTTTGTTGCAGATGCTGAGCGACGTAGGCGGCTGTGGCAACGATGTAGGCGCTCTCGTTACGGCGGCCGCGGTGAGGGACGGGAGCGAGATAGGGCGAGTCGGTTTCGAGAAGCATACGGTCAAGGCCGATGGCCGGAAGGGTGTCGCGCAGCCGCGAGTTTTTGAATGTGACGATGCCGTTGATGCCGAAATAGTAGTCGACGGTGCGGCGCACGCGCTCCACATCCTGCGGTGTGCCGCCGAAGCTGTGCATCACGCCCCGGGAGGCGGGAAACGACTGAAGCACTTCGAGCGTCTGGTCAAGGCCCTCACGGCAATGGATTATCACGGGCAGATTGCGGGCCGTGGCCCAGCGCATCTGCTCCTCGAGCACCTGCATCTGCTGCTGCTCAAACTGTTTGTCCCAGTAAAGGTCGATGCCTATCTCTCCCACGGCCACAAATTTTTCTCCGCTGTCAAGCTCGCGCCGGATCCCGGCCAACGAGTCGCGCCAGCCGTCGTCGACCTCCGTGGGGTGGAAGCCCATGGCCATGGATGTGACTCGGGGAAACGCGGCATGGAGCGCCTTCATGGGCGCTACGGTCTGCAGATCGACATTCGGAAATATCATATGACCGACACCGGCATCAAGAGCGCGGCGCACGGCCGGCGTCCCGGTAATCTGCAAGGGGTCGTCGTCGGCAAATTCAGCGAGATAGAGATGGGTGTGGGTGTCGATGAGCATGATGCGTCAGTGAGTGCGGGTGCGTGATTTCTCAGCTATCGCCGTGAAGAAATCGCGGGCGGCGGGAGTGATTCCGGCCTTGTCGAGGGCGGCGATGGCGCGGCCGACGTAGAGGTCGACCAGCTCGTGGCAGCGGCGGCTGAGTCCGAGACGGTCATACACCTCTTTCACGCGGCTTATCTTTTCGTCGGGTGCCGACGGCGCCGTCATCTCGCGCTGAAGCACGCCTTCGGTATCTTCCTGCAGAGCCGTGATCAGGAGCCATGTCTTTTTGTCGTTGATAATGTCGCCGCCGATTTCTTTGCCGAACACGATAGGGTCGCCATAGGTGTCGAGCCAGTCGTCCTGAAGCTGGAAGGCGAGGCCGAGCAGCACGCCATAGTCATACATGGCTTTGGCGTCGGCTTCCGGGGCGTTGGCCATAAGGGCGCCCATGCGGCAGGCGCATCCGAGGAGCACCGACGTCTTCAGGCGTATCATCTCAAGATATTCATCGACAGTGACATCGGTGCGGCTCTCGAAATCCATATCGTATTGCTGACCTTCATAGACTTCCATGGCCGTGCGGTCGAGGAGGTCGGAAGCGGCCACTGCCTGCTGCGGACGACAGGCGCGGCGCACGAGGATGCCGGCAAGCGTGAGCATGGCGTCGCCCGAAAGGATGGCCGTGCGGTCGTCCCATTTCAGATGCACGGTGGGACGTCCGCGACGCATGTCGGCGCCGTCCATCACATCATCATGAAGCAGAGTGAAATTATGAAACATCTCCACAGCCGCAGCCTGATTGAGCGCTGTCGAAGCGGGCTGACCAAAGGCCTCGCATGTGGCGAGCGTGAGCACGGGACGCAGGCGTTTGCCTCCGCCGTCGAGTGTATAGGCTATCGGTTCATACAGTCCGGCCGGGGCCGACGGATAGCTGAGCGATTTCAGCTTCTGCTCTATAATGCCGAGATAGTCACTGAGCGTTTGCATGATAGATATAGGGGTGTTACGTTTAATTCATTATAAACCTGCAAGATAAATGGTCGTGGAGCAACTTTTCACACGGCGCGCGCCCCGAGGCGGGGTGATCACACAGTGAGCACGATGTTGTTTTCGTCGGCTATGCGGCGCATGTTGATGATAGCATAGCGCATGCGTCCCAGGGCGGTGTTGATGCTCACCTTGGTGGCTTCGGCTATCTCTTTGAACGACATGTTGCGGTAGAACCGCATCATGAGCACCTCGCGCTGATTTTCGGGGAGCGCGTCGATGATGCGGCGCACATCCTGACTGATCTGTTCGCTGATCATGAAATCCTCGATGTTGGCTTCGGCAAGATCTTTGCGGTTGAGCACGTCGGGTGTCGTTTCGTCGTCGGCCGACACTGTGGCCTCGCTTTTTTCCTGACGGTAATAGTCGATGATCAGATTGTGGGCAATGCGCGATATCCATGCGGAGAACTTGCCCGATTCGGCGTAACGTCCCTGCTTGATGGTCATGATGGCCTTAACGAATGTTTCCTGAAACAAATCGTTGGCGACATCGCGGCTTTTCACCACTGAAAAGATATATGAGAATACACGGGTCTGATGCCTGTTCAATAATATGTCGAATGCCCGGTTTTCACCGTGGGCGTAAGCAGCCACCAACTGATCGTCGGGGAGACTGTTTAGTTTTTTCATTGCTATACTTTTTATATTAGAGTAGCAGTGTATCGATAGGCCGAAGATTATGAAGGTTCATTAATTATTTAGTTGCTTCTTTCACTATGACTGATGATTGGAGTATTATGAAGCGGATGCAAATTTAAGTCATTTGCCCCGGATTGGCAACACTATAGTGGGAAAATCATGCATTTTTAACATACCGCACACAATAATTGAAGCTCATTGATGTTAAGAGCTTGTTTAATAATAAATGTTGCCGCCAGGGTCGCATAGCTTGAGACGGGTTTCGACATATGACGAAGGAGTGTACTTGATGTACACGACTGAGGAGCAGGGCGA
>OHBU01000649.1_pt1 | contig 12066 bp, 6 predicted proteins | sample 1577421 | NCBI WGS metagenome assembly OHBU01 (sample SAMEA3879550, study PRJEB24766) | human gut metagenome | biome: human-associated habitat; feature: feces | place: USA | collected 1985/1987 | reverse complement strand
ATCCTGCCAATCCTGATCCTGCTCGGGCTTGAAGTTCAGGTAGTAGACCTTGCCGGCAGCTGCGGGAGCGGCAGAAGCTGCGGTAGAACTGGCGGTGGAAGCAGCGGTGCTGCTGGAGGAACCACCGCAGGCAGCCAGACCGAGGGCGGCAGCAGAAGCGCCAGCGACTTTCAGGAAATTACGACGAGAGATCATTTTTTTCATAATTGTTCTCCTTCTTCATCATGTGATATACACATTCCGCCTGGCAGCGGAAATGAGACGAAATAAATCAGACAGCCCTTACGCTCTCACCGACCTGCAGCTCAGGCTGGAGGGTGATCTTCTGGGCCGGGGCGCCATGCTCAATCTGCCGCACCAGCAGCTCGATGCTCTGGAGCGCGATCTGCTCGCCGGGCTGGACAATGGTGGTCATCACCGGCACACAGTAGCGGGACATCGAGATGCCGTCGAAGCCGATGACCGATACATCTTCCGGCACCCGGAACCCGGCGCTCGCCAGCGCCCGGATGGCACCGAAAGCGATGACATCGCTCATGGCGAACAGAGCGGTGAACTCGGCCCGGCGGGCCAGCAGGCTGTTCATGGCGTGGTAGGCAGACTCGAAATCGTAGTTGGACAGGCCGTAGAGCCGGTCATCAAAGGTGAGCCCGGCATCCTCCATGGCATCCTGTGCGCCGAGGCGGCGCATCCGACTGGGGTAGCTGGTGGTCGGACCGCCGAGAACTGCTATCTTCCGGTGGCCCTGCGCGATGAGGTGGGAGACGGCGGTGCGGGCCGCAGCCCGGTCATCCACGCCCACCATCGAGAGGTTCGGGAAATCCAGCTCGTCGGAGACCAGCGTCGTCAGCACCGCGGGGACGGTGATGTTCGCAAAGCCCTGCTGGAAGTTGGCCACGCTGCCGCCGAGGAATATCATGCCTTTGGGCTTTATCTCCCGCAGGATCTTTTGGGCGGCGTCTATCTCGTTGGCATTCTCGTCCAGGTAGGAGACAATGCCGCTGTACCCGTAGAGGGTCGCGGCCCGCTGCAGCTGAACGAGGAAGTCCGAGAAGAAGAGGTTCCGGGTACCCTTGACCACAAAGACGAGGCTGCGGGACTGCTGGATCTTCAGCTGCCGGGCGTTGGTGTTCGGCACGAAGCCCGACTCCCGCATCATCTGAAGCACCTTTTCTTTCGTTTCGGGACGCACATCCGGCCGGTCATTGATGACGCGGGAGATGGTGCTGACGGAACAGCCGCTCAGACGGGCAATATCTTTGATGGTCATGTTCGGCATTCCGGGAAGCACCTCTCTTTCGGTCGAAGTTCTGGTTTTTACTGAAATCGCTCGGGAACGATGTCGGGAACGGTTTCAGTGACTATAGTATGGCATAATTTGTGGAATAAATCAATAACCCTGAAACACTTTTGGCAGAATTGCATAACAAATCGACCCTCCTTTGTGCAGGTTGATTTGCTTACAGAGCAAAAAACAAATTGACTTCCGGAAATTCCCGGTATACGTCAAAATTTCCCGGAACGACCGTACTCTTTTGTAACTATTAGAGCAAAAAAGGGCGTTCTCATGCAGGATGGATACAAGCTGAACCGACGGGCCGGAGCAAAAATAAGCCGAAAAAATCCCGGTATCCCTGCCGCCGGAGCGGAAAGGATACCGGGAATGAGATTTTTGGGGTTTACTCGGCGCGCAGGGCTTTGACGGGGTTGCACTTGGCTGCGCCGCGGGCCGGGATGATGCCGGCCAGAATGGTGAGCAGGGTAGCCAGTGCCACGAGGAAGAAGGCTGCGTCTACGGGCAGGGAAGCAACGAGGGTCGAAGTGCCGGAGACTTTCTGGATGATGATGTTTCCGGGGATGAGCAGTATCTCGCTGAGGACGATGCCCATGACGCCCGAGCAGAGGCCGATGATGAAGGTCTCTGCGTTGAACACCTCGGAGACGTTCCGCTTGGAAGCGCCGATGGCGCGCAGGATGCCGATCTCCTTCCGGCGCTCGAGGACGCTGATATAGGTGATGACGCCGATCATAATGGAGGAGACTGCCAGCGAGATGGAGACGAAGGCCACCATCATGCTGCTTATCATGTTCACGATCTCGGTCACGCTGGTCATCAGGGTACCCACGAGGTCGGTGTACTGCACCATCTTTTCGTCTTCACCCTTTGCAGACATCCCGGCGTTGTAGGCATCCAGCTTTTCCAGAATGGTGGCCTTGCTGGCGAAGTCCTTCGGATAGATCTTGATCTGGCTGGGGGCGGCCTCGTCCGCGTAGCCGAAGGCCGTCAGGTTGGCCTCATAGGTGGCGGAAGAGGAGCGGAGGGTGGAGCGCATCAGCTCAGTCAGCTCGGAGGTGGTCATGTTGAGATGGATGGCCTTCTGGAAAGCCGACGCGTCGATCTTGATGGCGCTCTCCATCTGGCTGCTCAGCTTGCCGATGTTCTGCTGGATGGCCGTCTTGAGCTGGGACTGTATCTGGTCCTGGAAGGTGACGATGCCCTTCTGGATGGCAGCGTCCAGTTGACTTTTCAGCACCTCTGTGATTTGGTCGGAGTAGGTCTCCATCACGGTCTGAATGGTGGTCTGCAGAGCGCTCGAGAGCTGGCCCTGCAGCTTGTCCGGGTCAACGAGGTCTTTCATGGACTCGGCCATCAGCTTCTGGAACTGCTCTGACTTGAGGTAGGCAGAAAAGCTCCACTTCTTGAAGTTGAGGATGCCGTTGCCGATGATATATTTCTTATAGTCCTTGAACACCTTCTGCACGAGGTTCTGCAGGGCCTCCGGCGAGACGGAGAGGTCCAGCTCTGCAAAGGCGTCGCTGAGGTCGATGTCGGGCAGCTCGTCGATATCGAGGGAAAAATCCGAGAAGTCGATGAGGCTGCTCAAATCGAAACTGCCGCTGCTGAGGTCGAAGGCACCGTTCAAATCGAAGTCGAGGGCGTTGGCATCAAAAGAAAAGGCATTCTTGAGGGCGTCGGTGTCGATGGAGAAGAGACTGGTCAAATCAAAGTCGCGGAGGCTCTCAGCCTTGCCGAAGCTCTCGCCGGTGAGGACGTTGGTGGCGGGGTCGGCCATCTGCTGCTTCACGATGTCGCTGTCGGCAGCGTCCTTCATGACCTTCTCGGTCAGGGAGGCGGGGTAGGCGATGCCGGAGGTGAGCATGGAAGCGGAGGCGGTGTAGTCCGGCTGGACGATGCCCACGATGGTGATGTCCTCGCCGTTCTCCACCAGCTGCTGCATATAGTCCTTGTCGTCGGCCTTGCTCTTCCAGATGCCGTAGGTGTCGTCGTAGACGTAGGTGTCGGCGCTGTTCACCAGCTTGAACTTCAGGCCCATCAGCTCGTCGTAGCTGTAGGTGCGGAAATCGCTGGGGACATCGACGTTCTGGTTCTGGGCGAACTGCTGTATCATCTTGTCCAGCTCAGCGGAGTCCCGCAGACCCATGGAGTAGAGGGCGTAGTCGGTCACAGTGCCGTATTTGCTCAGCACGGCGACACATTCGGTGGGCTTTTCGGGCCAGCGGCCAGCCTTGACTTCGTACTGGGACTTATAAAGGTCGCTGTTGGCGGGCAGCTGATAGAAAACGCTGGTGTTGCTGCCCACGCTGTTCATCAGGCTGCTGGTGACGGAGGTGGAGCCGGAGCCCGAGCTTCCCAGACCCAGCATCGAGAGGGTGGAGTCCGGGTTGACCTGATGCACACTGCCGTCGGCGTTCTGCCGGTAGATCTGGGGCGAGACGCTGTAGGAATACTCGATGGAGGTGGCGTCATCCGCAATGGTGGACTCGTCGCTGTCGAGATATTTCTTTAAGGAAGTGAGGTCGTTGGACGTCAGGCCCGACACCATCTTGGTGATGAGCTGGCGGACCGAGACCATTCCCTCCACGCCGCCGGAGGTGTCCTTTTTGCCGTCCTCGTCGGTGGGCAGGCCGGTGGCTGTGGTGCCGCCGCTGCTGCCCGAGGACAAAAAGCTCGTGATGTCCACGCCGCTGCTCAGGATCTGCAGCGGGTATTCGCTCAGGGTGGAGCGCTCCATGTCGGCAATGTAGGCATTGACGCCGGTGGACAGCGAGATGATAAGGGCGATGCCGATGATGCCGATGCTGCCCGCGAAGGCCGTGAGCAGGGTGCGGGCCTTTTTGGTGCGCAGGTTGTTGAAGCTCAGGGCCAGCGAGGTGAGCCACGACATGGACGAACGGCCCATGTTCTTATGGATGGGAGGGGCAAGCTTTGTGTCGTCCGGCTCGAAAGGGCGGGTATCGTCGGTGATAGCGCCGTCCCGCAGACGGACGATGCGGTTTGCATACTGCTCCGCCAGTTCGGGGTTGTGCGTGACCATGACTACGAGGCGGTCTTTTGCCACATCCTTCAGCAGCTCCATGACCTGGATGCTCGTCTCGCTGTCCAGTGCGCCGGTGGGTTCGTCGGCCAGCAGGATGTCGGGGTTGTTGACGAGGGCGCGGGCGATGGCCACGCGCTGCATCTGGCCGCCCGACATCTCGGTGGGGCGCTTGTGGAGCTGGTCCCCGAGGCCCACCTGCCGCAGCGCCTCGGCGGCACGGCGGCGGCGCTCAGCGCCCGACACGCCCGAGATGGTCAGGGCCAGTTCGACGTTGGCGAGGACGGTCTGGTGAGGGATGAGGTTATAGCTCTGGAACACGAAGCCGACGGTGTGGTTGCGGTAGGAGTCCCAGTCCCGGTCGGTGTAGCGGCGGGTGGAGATGCCGTTGATGATGAGCTCGCCGTTGTCGTAGCGGTCGAGGCCGCCGATGATGTTGAGCAGCGTGGTCTTGCCCGAGCCGCTGGGGCCGAGGACGGCGACGAATTCGCTGTCGCGCAGGTTGAGGCTGACCCCGTTGAGCGCTGCCTGTGTCAGATCGCCGGTGGTGTATTTCTTTTCGATATTGATAAGCTGAAGCATTGGCCTGCCTTTCCGGCAGCAGAACGGGGGAGTGTCTGCTGACCTGTTCCGCCCGACATTTGTGGACGGAGAGGGAAACATAGTATCTGTTTGATTTTATCAGAAGAATATGAACAATTTATGTCGTAACGGGTGCCAAGTTCTGTGTTTTCTGCCGAAGGATGGAAAAGCGTTGCATCCTGCGCGGAAAAGCGTCCCAAACCAGGAGGATGCGGCAGATGTGTCTTGATTTTTGGAGCGGTTGATGGTATTCTTGAGACAATATCCATGTTAATATTTTCAGTGTTCCAAAATTCGACGAAAACTGACGCAAATTTGTCGTTGCAACTCCTTTCGACGCTCCATACAATTTTATACAGTATAGTATGAAGTAGTTTGTCCGGCATAAGTGGATGGGCCGGGCAGATGGGGTGAGGAGGATGCAGAATGAAACAGAATGTCCCATTGGTGAGGAGTTTTTCGGCGCTGGAACCGTATCAGGAGGCGTATACCCTTGCCTGTTCTCTGGAGACGGAGGGACAGGGCTGCTGGCTGACCGTGAGCCGGACAAAAGCTCCGGACGACCCGGCAGACACGGCCCGTACATGGGTCCCGGCCCCGGAAGAGGAATGCGGACGGCTGCTGCAGTTTTTGTATGAGAACTCGGTCCAGCCGGAGCTGTGGCAGGATGCTATTTCCTGCTGGTATCCGCAGGCGGAGCAGGCAGAAAACCTGCGGGAAGAGGGCGCGTCGTGTGAGTTATGAGGAACAGGACGTCATATGGCGCGTAGCTCTGGCCAGTTATGACCCCAGAGAGATGCGGGTATGGACACGCTATCTTGAGGAGCGCAACCCGGCCATCCGCTGTACGGGCTACCGCAGCAGCCGGACGCTGCTGGAACGGCTCGAGCAGGGCGATGTGGACGTTCTGGTGCTGGGCGGCAGACTGGAGGACATGGACAGCATCCAGTTCCTGCCCAAGATACGCGGCCTTGCCCGCAAGCCTCTGGTGCTTCTGCGGGACGACGGACGCAATGAGAAATCGGCTGTGGAGAGCCTGAGTCAGGAGGACGCATGCTACCTCATCCGTCAGGCCACACTGGAAGATATGCTGCAGGAGCTGCGCGTTCCGGCCCACCGCCCGGCGGAGAGTCTGGAAAAGCGCTGCGAGCGCATCTATCGCAGCTGGGGTCTGAGCACCTACGATGCCAACAAGCGCTACCTGACCGGTGCGCTTCGGATGATGATGGGCTCTGACCACCGTCTGGCCATCCGCAAGGAGATATTAGGGCCGGTGGCGGAGGAATACAATCTCACCGTGGCGGCTGTGGACAGCGCCCTCCGGCGGCTGCTGGAGACGCTGGACGAGACCGGTACCCAGACATGGCGGGATTTTCGAAAAGAGTATGGCTTAGAGCGCAGGAAGGTGACCATCGGCCGCCTGCTTTATGCGCTGGAAAGTAAACTGAGTCAGCAGTGAGGTGCTGACCACACGACGCGGAGGTAGAGCAGAATGCGCAGGCGAAACGATGGGGCAGGAGGCTCCCTTCGGGAGGAGTTTGGGGATGTGTGCTTCCATGCCCTTGGCATCATCGACCAGAACCGGGAATATCTGCAGATGCATCTGCTGGCGTCGGCCGACCTGCCCACCCGGCAGGCACTTTCGGACATCCAGATAGAGTCTGCCCGGCTGGACCGCACGGTACGCAATGCCATAACGCTTTATCAGCTGGAAAATGAAGAGCTGAGCGAGCTGCAGCCTCTGGACCTGTGCAGTCTGCTGGAAAAAGCGGGCCGTCTGGCCCCGGACATCCAGCGGTCACTGGAAATAGCGCTCACGACGGAGAGCGGGGGCATCGAGCACTGCACCGTCATGGGCGTTCCCGATGAGGCCGAACAGCTGCTGCTCCACCTCATCTCCAACGCGCTGCGGGCCTGCGATGCAGGTGGCAGGGTGTGGGTGAGCCTGAAACAGAAAAAGACCGGCGTCGTGCTCCGGGTGGAAGACAACGGCTGCGGCCTGATGGAGGAAGACCCCATCGAGAACAACCGCCGCTTCCTCAGCGGCGCAAAGCTGGGTCTCCGCATCTGTAAGCTCATCTGCCGCCGTGCAGGCTGGAAGCTGACGCTGACGGCCCGTCCGGGCGGCGGCACCCGGGCGCAGGTGGTGTTCCCGCTGGCCTCCTGCGAGGACATCCCGCCGGAAATGGAACTCCACTCCAGCGAGGAGAACGACATCCGCGCAGCGCGGTTCGCAAGCCGGGCGGCACAGGAGCTCCTTCTGCTGAGGAGATATTGAATGAGACAAAAAGGCATCTGCAATGCTGCCCGTGACGGCGCAGCGCAGATGCCTTTGCTTTATGTGCGGGACAGGGAAGAGAGCAGAAAAATTGACAGACGGTAAAGAATCTTAGTAGAAACAGCCCGAAATCCACAGAAAAGTTTGCGAAATTAACAAAATGTTTAACTTTGCAAGATGATTTTACTGTTTTTAAGGTGTAAAATAATCCCGAATGATTGATTGTCAGCCGGATTTGGTTTATAATACCCGTGTATGCGAGTCTGAAATTTGATTCGTTAGCAAACAACTTCTGCCCGGGCCGGAGAGTCCTGTGTGCAGAGGGAGAGTGCATTGTCCTTCAGGAGGAAAAACAACTGTGAGAGTAGGTCTTGACATCGGCAGCACTACCATCAAATGCGTGGTGCTGGATGAAAACGATACCCTTTTATATTCGACGTATGAGCGCCACTACAGCCACATTCTGGAAAAGGCGCAGGAGCTGCTGCGCCGCATCGACGCAGAGCAGCTGCATGGCCGGAAAGCGCTGCTCAGCATCTCCGGCTCCGCCGGCATGGGCCTGGCCGACAGCTGCGGCGTGCCTTTCGTGCAGGAGGTGTTCTCCACCCGCGTGGCGGTCAAAAAGTTCGTCCCTGCGACGGACTGCGTCATCGAGCTGGGCGGTGAGGATGCAAAGATCCTGTTCCTGACCAACGGCACCGAAGTCCGCATGAACGGCAGCTGCGCCGGCGGCACGGGCGCTTTCATCGACCAGATGGCGACGCTGCTCAAGATGAGTGCCGATGAGATGAACAAGGCGGCCGAACAGGCCACCCGTACATACACCATTGCATCCCGCTGCGGCGTTTTCGCCAAGAGCGACGTGCAGCCCCTCATCAATCAGGGCGCAAAGACCGAGGACATCGCGGCCAGCATCTACAAGGCCGTGGTCAACCAGACCATCGCCGGTCTGGCACAGGGACGCCCCATTCAGGGCAATATCCTCTATCTGGGTGGTCCGCTGACCTTCAGCACTGTGCTGCGCAAGAGCTTCGACGAGGCACTGGGCGTCACCGGTACCTGCCCCGAGAACAGCCTGCTCTACGTCGCGCTGGGCGCTGCCCTCTACGCCGACAAGGAGTTCGTCCTCTCGGACGTGGCCGCTGCGCTGGATGAGTATGCCGCCACGGCGACCTACGCCAGCGAGCCGCCCCTCTTCGCCAGCAAGGAAGAGTACGAGGCATTCCATGCCCGCCATATATCCCATAGCGTGCCGCGGGTGGCGTTCAGCGCTCAGTGCGGCCCGGTGCATATCGGCATCGACTCCGGCTCCACCACCGTCAAGCTGGTGGTCGTGGACGAGCAGAGCCAGATCCTCTACACCAACTATCAGCCGAATCTCGGCAACCCGCTGCCCCTTATCCGGCAGCAGCTGCTGAAAATCTATAAAGAGCACACCGGCCTCAAGGTGGCCAGCGTGACCACCACCGGCTACGGCGAAGAACTGGTCAAGAACGCCTTCCGCTGCGACTTCGGGCTCGTGGAGACCGTGGCCCACTTCACGGCAGCAAAATACTTCATGCCGGACGTGGACTTCATCATCGACATCGGTGGTCAGGATATGAAGTGCTTCAAGATCGAAGATGGTGCCATCAGCAACATCTTCCTGAACGAAGCCTGCTCTTCCGGCTGCGGCAGCTTTTTGCAGACCTTCGCGCAGGCACTGGGCTACGACGTCAAGGAGTTCGCGGCCCTCGGCCTCTTCGCCGACCGCCCCGTGGATCTGGGCAGCCGCTGCACCGTCTTTATGAACAGCTCGGTCAAGCAGGCCCAGAAGGACGGCGCGTCCATCGAGAATATCTCGGCGGGCCTGTCCATCAGCGTCGTCAAGAACGCACTGTACAAGGTCATCCGTGCGTCCAGCCCCGAAGAGCTGGGCCGGAAGATCGTCGTGCAGGGCGGTACGTTCTACAATGAGGCCGTCCTCCGCGCCTTCGAGAAGGAGATGGGCGTCGAGGTCATCCGCCCCGACATCGCCGGTCTGATGGGCGCTTACGGTGCGGCCCTCTTCGGTCTGCGCCAGTGCCGCAAGAACGGCCAGACCACCTCCGCCATGATGAGCGAGGAAGAGCTGGAGAACTTCGACCAGAAAGTCGTCAGCGTCAAGTGCGGCGGCTGTGGCAACCACTGCCAGCTCACCATCAACACCTTTGCCGATGGCCGCAAGTTCATTTCCGGCAACCGCTGCGACAAGCCCGTCACCGGCAAGAGCGAGGACAACAGCCTCAACCTCTACGCTTATAAGCAGCAGCTTCTGGCCAGCTATAAGCCCGTGGCCGGAAAGCGCGGCTCCATCGGCATCCCGCTCTGCCTGAATATGTACGAGCTGCTGCCGTTCTGGCATGCATTCTGGACAAAGCTCGGCTTTGCCGTCCACACCAGCCCGGTGTCCAGCCGCGGCCTCTATCTGGCTGGTCAGGCTACCATCCCCAGCGACACCGCCTGCTTCCCGGCCAAGCTCAGCCATGGCCACATCAAGGCGCTGACCCAAATGCATCTGGACGCCATCTTCTACCCCTGCCTGACCTACAACATCGACGAGGGTCTGGGCGACAACCACTACAACTGCCCCGTCGTGGCCTACTATCCCGAAGTCCTCGCCGGCAACTGCCCCGAGCTGGAAGGCCAGAAGTTCATCTACGACTACGTCGGCATCCACCGTCCGAAGGATTTCGTCCACAAGATGGCGAAGGACGTGCTGCCCAAGTATTTCGGCGGCATCTCCGAGAAGGAAGTGCAGGAGGCTGCCAACGCTGCCTACGCTGAGTATGAAGCCCACATGGCACAGATCCGGGTCAAGGGCAGCGAGATCATTGATGAGGCCCGCCGTCAGGGCAGGCGGATCATCGTGCTGGCCGGACGCCCCTACCATGTGGACCCGGAGATCAACCACGGCATCGACCACCTCATCACCCGCCACGGCGCGGCGGTGGTCACCGAGGACAGCATCTCCAACCGCGTGGAAAAGTTCCCCACCAGCGTGCTGAACCAGTGGACTTACCACAGCCGCCTGTATGCCGCCGCCAAGTACTGCACCACCCAGAACGATATGGACCTGGTGCAGCTGGTGTCCTTCGGCTGCGGCGTGGATGCCATCACCACTGATGAGACCCGCGAGATCCTGCAGGAGGGCGGCAAGCTCTACACCCAGCTGAAAATTGACGAAATTACAAACCTGGGTGCTGTCAATATCCGCCTGCGCAGCCTGTTCGCCGCACTGGATGAGCGAGACGAAGATAAGAAGTAACATAGGAGGAACCTATGGAATACAATTACCCCAAATTCACCCCGGAGATGAAGAAAACTCACACCATCCTCATCCCCAACATGGCCATCACCCAGTTCCGCCTGCTGGAATACGCCCTGCGTTACGACGGCTACAAGTGCGAGATCCTTGGCAACTGCGGCAGCGCTGTGGCGCAGCTGGGCCTGAAATATGTCCACAACGACACCTGCTATCCGGCACTGCTGGTCATTGGCCAGTTCCTCGACGCGCTGAACAGCGGCAAGTACGACCTCGAGCACACGGCCCTGCTCATCACCCAGACGGGCGGTGGCTGCCGTGCCTCCAACTACATCCATCTGCTCCGCAAGGCGCTGGTCAAGGCAGGCTATCCGAACATCCCGGTGGCCAGCCTGAACTTCTCGGGCCTCGAGAAGGACAGCGGTTTCCAGATGACTCTGCCTCTGGCCCGCCGGGCCATCGCCAGCGTGTTCTACGGCGATATGCTCTGCGCCCTGCGCAATCAGGTCGCTCCGTATGAGAACGAGAAGGGCGCTGCCGATAAAATGGTAGACCTCTGGGTCGAGCGTCTGGGCCGTGTACTGCTGGCGGGCAAGGGTTTCACCTCCCGTGAGATGAAGCACACCTTCCCCCTCATCGCAAAGGACTTTAAGTCCATTCCCGTCACCCGTGTGCCGAAGGTCAAAGTCGGCGTCGTGGGCGAGATCTACGTCAAGTACAGCCCGCTGGGCAACAACGACCTGCAGAAGTTCCTCGAGAGCCAGGACTGCGAGGTCAACTTCCCGGGTCTGATGGGCTTCGTGCAGTACTGCATCTTCAACATGGGCGAGGACCATGTCCTCTACGGCGGCAAGCTGGCCATGAAGATGGGTACCGACCAGCTGCTCAACTGGCTGGACAGCGTGGAGCGCTCCATGCTCAAGGCCGAGGCCGACGCCGGTTTCTACGCCCCCGGCCCCTTCAAGGAGCTGGTGGAAAAGCCCGAGGGCATCATCTCGCTGGGGGCCAAGATGGGCGAGGGCTGGCTGCTGACCGCCGAGATGATCGAGCTGGTGCAGGGCGGCTATGGCAACATCGTGTGTGCCCAGCCCTTCGGCTGCCTGCCCAACCACATCGTGGGCAAGGGCAAGATCCGCCAAATCCGCGAGATGTACCCGCAGGCCAACATCGTGCCCATCGACTACGACCCCGGCGCCACCCGCGTCAATCAGGAAAACCGTATCAAATTGATGCTGGCTGTGGCACGGGAAGAAGCGCCGCTGGTGCTGGAAAAGCCGGCGGCCATTGATACGGCGCAGGCCGCACGCTACTTCGGTGCGCGGGGTACGCCGGACGAAAGCACGATGGCACTGCTCGAAAAATGCGCCGTGCCGCTGCTGGCGGCGGCGACGCCCCGGGCCGTCTGGCTGGAAGCCGATGTGGACGCGCTGGCCGAGGCGGGCATCCTGCGCGGCGGCGATGTGATGAAGCATCTGGAAGGCTGCCCGCAGGCGCTTTTGCTGGCGGTGACCTTAGGCCCGGCCGTGGACGCCCAGATCCGCCGCGCCGGGGTGGGCGATATCGCGGCGGGTGTTGCGTCCGACGCA
>OHBU01000642.1_pt1 | contig 12184 bp, 8 predicted proteins | sample 1577421 | NCBI WGS metagenome assembly OHBU01 (sample SAMEA3879550, study PRJEB24766) | human gut metagenome | biome: human-associated habitat; feature: feces | place: USA | collected 1985/1987 | reverse complement strand
CCCCTTTCCAATCATGCGACACGACAAACTTGAGCGCGAGCTTCATCTGCTCATGCTGCTTACCGACAACCACACGCTGACGATAGACAAGCTGTGCGACAAGGTGGGCATATCCCGCCGTAACCTTTATTATTATCTCGAGTTCTTCCGCGACACAGGCTTTGTGGTCTACAAGCGCGGCAAGGTCTACTGCATAGACCGCGACTCGCCTTTCTTCGGGCGGCTTGTAGAGCGCGTGTCGTTCACCGCCGACGAGGCGGTGCTGATGCGCCGTCTGCTCGACAAGGTCTCGGACAACAATGCCGTTGTGGCAAACCTCAAGCGAAAGATGGACCGTTTCTACGACTTCGACATCCTCGACAGCGACGAGATGCGTGAGCAGGCGGCACACAACGTCAGCGTGCTTCACGAGGCTATAAAGACAAGGCGGCAGGTGCTGCTGCGCAACTATTCGTCGCCCCACAGCAATACGTGCCGCGACCGCCTTGTGGAACCGTTCATGCTGATGAACGGCAACAACGAGGTGCGCTGCCATGAGCCGGCATCGGGCATGAACAAAACCTTCAAGGTGGCGCGCATGGAAGACGTTACGCTCCTCGAACAGCCGTGGCAGCACGAGGGCGACCACCGCCGCATGTATACCGACATCTTTATGTTCAGCGGCGAGGAGCTTTATCCCGTAACGCTGTCCCTCGGTTCGCTGTCATACAATGTGCTGAAAGAAGAATATCCGTCGGCTGCCAGATACATCACACCTGCCGGCAACATGCGGTGGAACCTGTCCATGAATGTTTGCAGCCATGCCGGCATAGGCAGGTTTGTGCTTGGTCTGTATGAAGACATAGAGGTGCTTGGCGACGATGCTTTCAAGGCGTATCTCAAGGCAAGGATATCCCGTATTGCCGGTGTCGGATGAGCGTTTTCAGACCACTTTGTAATATATTGAAAATCAAGATGATACCTTTTGAAATGCAAAAGACCGCCTTTTGCACTCCAAAAGGCGGCATATTGGAGGCTGAAAGGCGGTCTTTTAGAAGCCGAAAGATGCCCTTTCGAAGTGTAAAAGGGCACCTTTCGGAAATGACTTCTTATTCTGAGAAAAGTATTTGTATAACTGTCTGACCCACAGCCTTGAGCACGTCACGGTCTATGTGGTCCATGTTGTCGCTGACGGTGTGCCACGTAGGACCGAAGTTGCTGCGCTCGCAGTCGGGATAATAGGCTATGATGTCTATCGTGGGTATTCCCGTGTTGCGGTTTATGGGCAGGTGGTCGTCGGTCACCATTCCGCCCTCCGTTTCCGGGAACATGCTGCCGTAGCCGGCTGTCTTGGCTGCCGCCCACACCTTCTTTACTATTTCCGGCGCGAAATGCTTTGACACCCCTTCCTGATAGAAGCGTGCCCCCTCGCCGCCCACCATGTCGAGCAGTATGCCGTAGGCGGGACGCTGCCGGGCGCTGGTGTAGGGCGTGTGCGCCGCCCAGTATTGGGCGCCGAGAGCCCACGATGACTCGCCGGTGCTTTCGTCGTCGTGCGACCCGTAGTCCTCCACGTCGGTCAGAAGCACGTCGACGCCTATCCCCGGCGCCTGCTGCTGGAGGTTGCGGGCTATCTCGAGGATCACGGCCACGCCGCTCGCACCGTCGTTGGCGCCGTCAAGCGGCGTGCGACGCTTGCTCTCATCTTTGTCCTCGTCGGCCCAGGGTCGCGTATCGTAGTGGGCGGCGAGCAGTATGCGGCGCGGTGCCTTGGCGTTGAAGCGGGCCATGATGTTGGCCATGGGCAGACGGGTGCCATCGAAGGCCGTCACCGTGGCTTCCTGCACCATCACCGTGTCGGCGCCGTAGCCGGCAAGCTTTTCGGTGAGATAATCGCGGCACTGGCGGTGAGCCGGCGTGCCCGGCACGCGGGGCCCGAAATCCACCTGACGGGCTGTGAAGGCAAAAGCGCTGTCGGCATTGAATGCGGGCCACTTCGGCGTTTCGGCCGTTTCAGCCTGCGCGGCTGCTTCGGCACTCTTGTCAGCCGCCCCCGACGAACAGGCCATCAGCATTATGGCCGGTAGTATCATTGAAAGTAGTTTCATCGTTGTGGTTATTTTGATGCAAAGGTAGCGAAAAAACATCAACTCTTCAGATATTATTGTATCTTTGCCTTGATTATTCCAAAAGCCTGCGCATTATGGACAACGCTAAACAACGCATCGATGAGTTGAGACGCGAGCTCAACCAACACAATTATAATTATTACGTGATGAATGCCCCGGTCATCTCCGACCGCGATTTCGACATGCTCATGAAGGAGCTCGAGGCTCTCGAGCGCGAGCACCCGGAGCTCGACGACCCCTATTCGCCCACTCACCGCGTGGGCAGCGACCTCTCGAAGGGCTTCACGCAGGTGGTGCATGAGCGCCCTATGCTCTCGCTGGGCAACACCTACTCGGTGGAGGAGGTCGATGAGTTCGTGAGCCGTTGCCGCGACCTGCTCCCCGGCGAGGAGGTCACCATCGTCGGCGAGATGAAGTTCGACGGCACCTCCATATCGCTGCTTTACGAGCACGGACGCCTGGTGCGCGCCGTCACCCGCGGCGATGGCGAGAAGGGCGACGATGTGACCGAAAATGTCATCACCATACGCAGCATCCCGCTGCAGCTCAGCGGCGAAGGATGGCCCGACCGCTTCGAAATACGCGGCGAGATCGTCCTCCCGTGGAAGGCGTTCGACCGCCTGAATGCCGAGCGCGCTTTCAACGAGGAACCGCTCTTCGCCAATCCCCGCAACGCCGCGTCCGGCACGCTGAAAATGCAGAATTCGGCCGAGGTGTCGCGTCGCGGCCTCGACGCTTATTTCTATTATCTGCTCGGTGACAACCTCCCCTGCGCCACTCACTACGACAACATGCAGGCGGCGCGCAGCTGGGGCTTCAAGGTGTCTGACGTGATGACGCGCCTACACTCCATCGACGAGGTGGACCGATTTATCAGCTACTGGGACACGGAGCGCAAGAATCTGCCTGTGGCCACCGACGGGCTGGTCTTTAAGGTCGACTCGCTGCGCCAGCAGCTCAACCTCGGCTACACGGCCAAGAGCCCGCGCTGGGCCATCGCCTATAAGTTTCAGGCCGAAAGGGCGCTGACTAAGTTGCAGTTCGTGTCGTTCGAGGTAGGCCGCTCCGGCGTGATCACTCCGGTGGCCAATCTCGACCCTGTGCTCCTGTCGGGAACGATAGTGAAGCGCGCATCGCTCCACAATGAGGATATAATCCGGCAGCTCGACATCTACGACGGCGACATGCTCTATGTCGAAAAAGGCGGGGAGATCATCCCCAAGATCACGGGTGTCGACGTCTCGGCGCGTCAGCCGGGCAGTCAGCCGGTGAAGTTCGTCACTCACTGTCCGGCCTGCGGCACTCCGCTGGTGCGCGTCGAGGGCGAAGCGGCATGGGTGTGCCCCAACTGCTACGGCTGCCCGCCTCAGATCGTAGGCCGCATCGAGCATTTCGTGGGACGCCGCATGATGAACATCGACGGCATCGGCGAGGAAACGGCGCAGGCGCTTTACGATGCGGGCTTCGTCCGTGACCCTGCCGATCTCTACGACATCACCGCCGAGCAGCTCGAAACGCTCGAAGGCTTCGGTCAGCGCAGCGCGGAGCGTGTCCTCGAGGGTCTGGAGCAAAGCAAGACTGTCCCGTTCGGACGCGTCATCTACGCTCTCTCCATCCCGTTCGTTGGCGAGACGGGCGCTAAGAAGATAGCCCGCGCGGTCGGCGATATCGACCGTCTGATGTCGATGTCCGCGGAGCAGCTCACGGAGATCGACGATGTCGGCCCGCGCATCGCAGCCTCGATTGTCGACTTTTTCAGCCGTCCCTCCAATCAGCGCATCATCGGGCGTCTGCGCGTGGCCGGCGTGCAGATGTCGCTCGGCGAGCAGGCGCAGCAGGCCCTCTCCGACCGCCTCGCCGGCAAAACCATCGTGATCAGCGGCACGTTCAGCCGCCATTCGCGCGACGAATACAAGGAGCTTATCGAGGCCAACGGCGCAAAAAACTCGGGCTCGATTTCCCAAAAGACCGATTATGTGCTCGCCGGCGAAAACATGGGCCCGGCGAAGCTCGAGAAGGCTCAGAAGCTGGGCATACCTGTTATTAATGAGGATCAGTTCCTCGAAATGATTAATCCCGATTGATTTTACAACCATTTAAAATAGCTGTAACATGAAAAAAACGTTCATCTCATTCCTCGTGGCTGCCGTGGCAGTTATATCGTCGGCCATACCCGCTCAGGCGCAGTTGCGCTTCGGCCTCAAAGCCGGTGTCGCCGTCAATTCGCTCCATTTCTCTTCGTCGACTTTCGACTCTGAAAACCGCGCCGGCTTCACCGGTGGTGCTATGTTGGAGTTCACGCTCCCCGCCACTGGCATCGGTCTCGACCTCTCGGCCATGTATGTGCGCCGCAACACGCAGTGGCTCGACGACAACGGCATCACGCGCGACAACCGCGACTATATCGACATCCCCCTCAATCTCAAGTGGAAAATCAACATCCCGGTGATCAACAACGTCTTCCGCCCGTTCCTCACCACTGGCCCCGACTTCGCCATCCTCACTTCTGGCCGCAGCGTCAGCAATGCCTACCGCAACCGTAAGTTCGACACGTCGTGGAATTTCGGCTTCGGCGCCGAGCTGTTCAGCCATCTGCAGGTGGGCGCAAGCTACGGCATCGGCCTGACGAAAGCACTGAAAACCGTCGGCGCCACCGGCACCGCGGATATCAGCGGCCACAACCGCTACTGGACCATCACCGCGGCCTGGCTCTTCTGACGCTTTTGACTTACGGGAAATTTTTTTGTAAATGCCGGAAACTTTCCGGCATTTTCTGCGTCAAATTAAGCAGAAAACATCATGGCACGACACGATGACATAAACCGACTCACCGCTCGATTCCTCGAAATCATCAACGCGAACAAGGGCCTTATATATAAGGTCTGCTTTATGTATGCCGTCGATCAGGAGCATCTCAAGGATCTCTATCAGGAGGTGACGGCCAACATATGGCAGGGCATGACGTCCTACCGCGGCGATTCGAAGGTGTCTACGTGGATCTACCGCATCGCCATCAACACGTGCGTCTCCGATCTCCGGCGCAACGAACGACGCCCCGCCACGACGTCGGACCTCGACGGCGAACCGGTCGGCAATATCATCGACGAGAGCCATGAACATGCCGACCGCCTCCGCGCTATGTATGAGATGATTGGCCTGCTCGGCAAACTCGACAAAGCACTTATCATGCTCTGGCTCGATGAGTACAGCTACGACGAGATTGCCGCCATGACCGGCCTCCGGCGCAACAATGTGGCCTCGCGTCTACACCGCATTAAGCAACGTCTTATCCGGCAGAACGACGAATGATTTAACTAACGATCTTAATACACTTCCGCATATGAACACTCAACTCGACGAACTGAAAAAACGATGGAAAGGCCTCGAATCGGCGGCTGAAGCCTCCGCCCTCGGCCAAGAATCGGCCATGCGCGCGGCCGACGGTTCAGCGCGCTCACGCCGCAACTGGCTGATTCGCTGTTATCGCCTCTTGTGCATTGTCGCTGCCGTCTGGATTCCCATGGCTCCGATGGTGTTCTGTCGCGTCGGTATGCCGGTGTGGGTTTGTTGCGTCACCGCGGCTTATTTCGGCCTTGCTTCTGGCTTCTGCTTCTATGTGATGCATAAGCTTAAGACTCTCGATCTCAGCCGTATGACCACGGTTGACCTCCTCTGTTCAGTGCGCGAAATCATAGCCACACGTCTTCGCATGAAGTTGGTTATGATCGGATGTATGATCCCTTTGCTCGGGGTGCTACTCTACTACTTCAGGCTGAGCACTCCTATGCTCGTCGGCGGTATCGCCGGCGCTGTCGTCGGAGGCATCATCGGCTTCATTCAGGATTGCAAAATCCGTCGCAATCTGCGCGAACTCTCCCGCGAACTTATGGCAGCCTTCGAATGATCGTATTGAGCGTTCTCTATAAGCGACCACATTGAATTTCCACTTTGAATTTCCTCTCTGATTGTCCTCTCTGAGCGAACACTTGAGTCTCCGTTTTGAGTGACCTCTTCCCGCAACCCCCATCGCATATTTTTCTCAAAAAGGCCGTTGCACAAATTCGGGATTTGTCGCGCAAAGTGTGCAATATTAAAACGGATTTAACGCGGCCGTGTTAACGCGAGTTAATATTTGTAATATTATGCGCGAATTTCTATTGTTAATTTAACATTAGATTGCGGTTGCTAAATTATGTTTAATCCCCGGAAATAAAAGTTGAAAAATGTAAATCCATTGGCAGTCAGTTTGTTGAATGTTTGGCCGACGCGAAATAATGTGTTAACTTTGCAGTGTTGAAATAAAACACGTGCTCTCCGCACATTCATCATAATTAATAAAATTAAAAATTTACAATGGATTTAAGGAAAACGTTAGTCGCCGTCGTCGCTTGCAGCGCTGTATCTGTAGCCGCTTTCGCCGCCGGTGGATGGAAACTCCCTAAAGCACATTCTGAAATAGCCGACAATCAGGTCGAATCTAACCTCGCCGGTTCCCCCGCTTTCGTAGCTGCTTCATTTGATGAGGTAAGCGCGGCAACTCCCTTTGCTGACATCCGTGAAGAAAACATCAATGCCGAACCCGAAGCAGCCGACCCGACGGCTGAACGCATGGTAAGCTATGCCGAACGTTTCCTCGGCACTCGCTACGTGCTCGGCGCTTCTGGCCCCAAAGCTTTCGACTGCTCGGGCTTCACAAGCTATATCTATAAAAACTTCGGCATCACCCTCAACCGCAGCTCCCGCGAACAGTATCTTCAGGGTCAGAAGGTGTCGGTCAACAATCTCCGTCCCGGCGACCTCCTGTTCTTCAGCTCCCGCAGCGCCGGCCGCGGCCGCGTAGGCCATGTCGCTATGGTCGTTTCGGTCGATGCTTCTAATGGCTCATGCACTTTCATCCACGCTTCCACAAAGAAGGGCGTAACATATCAGCGATTCCCCGACGGCGGTTACTACTCGCGCAACTTCATCGGCGCCCGACGCATCCTCGGCACCGACCTCGCAACTGACCTCGCCACTCTTTGAGCTGTTTGCATTTTCTGACACAACATCTCGACATATCCCCCGGCCGTTCACCTGTGTTCGGCCGTTTTTTTATTTCCTCCCCGTTTGGCCGTTTGCCAAAGATGGCGTAATTTAGCGGCATAAATTAACCAACTTGCCATGATACTGATTGCAGATGCCGGTGGCACCACGACAAGATGGGCGCGTGTAGTCGATGGAAATTTCGATGGTGAGTGCTCAACGCAGGGCATAAACCCTGTCATCATGTCGTTCGACGAGGTGCTCAAACGTTTCGAAACCGAAGTCAGACCTTTGGTCGCGGAAGAGATGCCCGAAAGCATTTATTTCTACGGAGCCGGATGCGCCGGCTCTGTCGGCGAAATGGTCGCCGACCATCTCAAACGTATCACCGGATGCCCCGATGTGACGGTGAATTCCGATCTGGTCGCTGCCGCACGAAGCCTTTGCGGACATCAACCGGGCATTGCCTGCATCCTCGGCACGGGCTCCAACAGCTGCCTGTACGACGGTGAAAAGATCGTATTCTCTCAACCCTCAATGGGCTACGTGCTCGGCGACGAAGGCTCCGGTGCAGTGATCGGACGACGTTTCCTGAGCAATCTCTACAAAAATCTCTTTGAGGATGATCTGTTTCAGTGTTTTCTTGAGATTTACCATTACAGCATCTACGACATATACCGGAAGGTGTACCGCGAACCTGAACCCAACCGTTTCCTCGCCGGATTCATGCCTTTTATCCGTAGACTGATCGACGGCGGATGGCGGCAGGTGGAAGACCTGGTGATCGACGAATTCACCAATTTTGCCGAACGCAATCTGACCGCTTACGAAATTCCCGCCGGCCAGCCGGTCCATTTCACCGGATCCGTAGCTTTTTATTTTTTCAATGAGCTCCGGACGGCTTTAAACCGCTGCGGCTTCACGCTCGGGAAGGTAACGGCCGACCCTCTCGGTGGACTTATAGATTATCACAGCACACTATAAAGAAATGAACACTTTACGAAGCGAAGCTCCCCAGGTGGAGCTCATAATGATAAATATCACCGGTTCCGACCGCCCCGGCGTCACGGCGGCACTCTCGGAAATCCTTGCTAAATACGACGCACAGATCCTCGACATCGGTCAGGCCGACATCCACCACAATCTCGCGCTCGGTCTGCTCATCAAGACCGACAGCTCCGTATCCGGCGAGATCATGAAGGATCTACTCTTCAAGGGCTATGAGCTGCATGTGAAGGTGCGCTTCGCTCCCGTCGAGCAGCCCGACTACGAAAACTGGGTGAGCATGCAGGGTAAGAACCGCTGGATCATCACCATCCTCGGACGTCGCCTCACGGCTCGCCACATCGCGCTTGTAAGCCGTGTCATTGCCGATCAGCAGCTCAACATCGACGGCATTCAGCGTCTCACCGGACGACAGCCGCTCAAAGATCCCGATAAGGCGCTCCAGAAATCATGCGTGGAGTTCTCGGTACGCGGAACCCCGACCGACTACGACGGCATGCAGCGCCGTTTCATGCACATCGCCGCCAACGAGGATGTCGATATCTCCCTGCAGGAGGACACGATGTTCCGACGTTGCCGACGCCTGGTATGCTTCGATATGGACTCTACGCTCATCGGCACGGAGGTGATCGACGAGCTGGCCGAACGTGCCGGCGTGGGCGCTAAGGTGCGCGCCATCACGGAGCGGGCCATGCGTGGCGAGATCGACTTCCGCGAGAGCTTCACGGAGCGCGTGGCTCTTCTTAAGGGCCTCGACGAGAGCGTGATGCGCGACATCGCCGAGAATCTGCCTATCACCGAGGGTGTCGACCGCATGATGACGGTGCTGAAACGCGCCGGCTACAAGACGGCCATCCTCTCGGGCGGCTTCACCTATTTCGGCAATTATCTGAAGCAGAAGTTCGGCTTCGATTATGTCTATGCCAACGATCTGGAAATTGTCGACGGAAAACTCACCGGCCATTATCTGGGCGAGATCGTCGACGGTCGACGCAAGGCCGAACTGCTGCGTCTGATAGCTCAGGTGGAAAATCTCAACATCAAGCAGACTATCGCCGTGGGCGATGGCGCCAACGACCTCCCGATGCTCTCTGCCGCCGGTCTGGGCATCGCTTTCCATGCCAAACCCAAGGTGAAGGCCAATGCCGGACAGTCCATCTCGACCATAGGTCTCGACGGCCTGCTCTATTTCCTCGGCTTCAAGGATTCGTTTATCTCCTGATAGTCAGTCAGTTCTCGGATTGTTTGCCCTCTTCGAGCTTCTCGCGCAGGAACTTTCCGGTGTAGGATGCCTCGCATGCGGCCACCTGCTCGGGCGTGCCCGCTACCACGAGCTGTCCGCCGGCGTCGCCTCCTTCCGGCCCGATGTCTATCACATGGTCGGCGCATTTCACCACATCGAGATTGTGCTCGATGATCACTACTGTGTGCCCCATGGATATCAGCCGGTCAAACGATTTCATCAGTGTGCCGATGTCGTGGAAATGCAGTCCGGTTGTCGGTTCGTCGAATATAAACATCGTGGGACGCGGCTTGTCCATGGCCAGATAATAGGCCAGTTTGACTCGCTGGTTCTCGCCGCCGGAGAGGGTCGATGAGCTCTGGCCGAGCTTCACGTAGCCGAGGCCCACCTGCTGCAGCGTAAGCAGCCGCCGCACTATCTTTTTCTCGGTCGCGCCGTCGGATTCGTTGAAAAACGCGATGGCCTCGTCGATGGTCATGTCAAGCACATCGTTGATGTTTTTGCCACGGTAGCGGATGTCGAGCACATCGCGCTTGAACTCCATGAGGTACTGGTGCACCCGCGGGCCGTGACATTCCTCGCAGGGTATGGTGATGTCGGCCATAAACTGCATCTCGATGGTGATCGTGCCTTCTCCTTTACATTCCTCGCACCGGCCTCCCTCGGTGTTGAATGAGAAGTAGCCTGGCCCGAAGCCCATCTGACGCGCTCCCTGCTGGTCGGCAAACAGCCGGCGGATCTCGTCATAGGCTTTCAGATAGGTGGCCGGATTGCTGCGGGTGGAGCGCCCGATGGGATTCTGATCCACAAACTCCACAGCCGAGATACGGTGGATGTCGCCGCGTAATGCCGTATGCAGTCCGGGCGCGTCGGCGGCCTCGCCGATCTGTCGCATGAGCGCCCGGTAGAGGATGTCGCGCACAAGGGTCGACTTGCCGGAACCGCTGACGCCCGTAACCACTGTCATGGCCTCGAGCGGAAAACGTACGTCGATGTTCTTGAGGTTGTGCTCGCGGGCTCCAACTACTTCGATATAGTCTTTCCAGCGCCGGCGCCGCCGCGGCGTGTCGATCTTCAGCTCGCCGCTGAGATAGCGGGCGGTGTAGCTTTCGGCCGTGGCTTCGCTCAGGCGGTCGGCAGGCCCCTGATAGACGATGCGGCCGCCCCCGGTGCCGGCGTCGGGCCCTACGTCGATGATATGGTCGGCCGCTCGCATTATCTCTTCGTCGTGCTCCACAACGACCACGGTGTTGCCGATGCTCTGCAGCTTGCGGAGCACGGAGATGAGACGCTCGGTGTCGCGGGTGTGGAGCCCGATGCTCGGTTCGTCGAGTATGTAGAGCGAGCCTATCAGACTGCTGCCCAGCGACGTGGCGAGGTTGATGCGCTGGCTCTCGCCGCCCGAAAGGGTGGCCGAAAGACGGTCGAGGGTCAGATAGCCGAGGCCTACGTCGATGAGGAAGTCGAGGCGGTTGGTGATTTCAAGCAGTATGCGGGAGGCTATGGCCTGCTGCCGCTCGGTGAGCTCGAGATCGCGGAAGAATTCGCTCAGCTCGGTCACCGGCATCGTCACCAGCTCGGTGATGGAGCGGCCGCCGACTTTCACATAGGAGGCGTCATGGCGCAGGCGTGTGCCATGGCACTCGGGGCAGATGGTCTTGCCGCGATAGCGCGCGAGCATCACGCGGTACTGTATCTTGTAGAGGTTCTCTTCGACCATTTTGAAGAAGCCGTCGATGCCTGTAAACGTGCCGTTGCCGTGCCAGAGAAAATCTTTCTGGGCGTCGGTCAGTTCGCTGTAGGGCTTGTGGATCGGGAACGACGCCGAGGGCGCGGCATGGATGCACGCGCGCTTCCATTCGCTCATCTTCTCGCCGCGCCAGCACACCACGGCGTCGTCGTACACCGACAGCGACGGATCAGGCACCACGAGTTGCTCGTCGATGCCCACGGTGCGTCCGAAACCCTCGCAGCGCGGGCAGGCGCCGTAGGGATTGTTGAAGTTGAACATCATTTCCGAAGGCTCGGTGAAGGTCATGCCGTCGGCTTCGAAAAGATTTGAAAATTCGTGGCGGCTGACATTGCCGTCGGCTTCCCACACAAGCAGCGTTGCATGGTGGTTGCCTTCGAAGAAGGCCGTTTCTACCGAGTCGGCAAGGCGGCTCAGGTCGTCACCCTCGTGGGCAACGGTCAGACGGTCGATAAGTAGCTCATAATCACTGCTTCCCTGATCGATGTCGGGCATCTGCACCAGCTCGGCTATGTTGACGAATTCTTTGCCGTCGCGCACCATGCGGGTGTAGCCGCCTTTGAGATAGATCTCGAGCTGGGTCGACAGTTTGCGTCCTTCAACCGGTTTTACGGGGGTGGTTATGGCAATGCGAGTGCCCTCGGGATATGAAGTGGCTGCTTTCAGCACGTCCTCGATGGTATGCTTTTTCACTTCGGCGCCGCTAACAGGCGAATAGGTGACGCCTATGCGCCCGAAGAGCAGGCGCATGTAGTCGTAGATCTCGGTGGATGTGCCTACGGTGCTTCGCGGATTCCGTGTGTTGACTTTCTGCTCTATGGCGATGGCGGGCGGAATCCCCTGGATCTTATCGCATTCCGGTTTGGCCATGCGGCCGAGAAACTGGCGCGCGTAGGCGCTCAGGCTCTCCACATAGCGGCGTTGCCCTTCGGCGTAAAGCGTGTCGAAAGCAAGCGATGATTTGCCTGAGCCGGAAAGGCCGGTTATCACAGTCAGTTTATTGCGGGGTATCTCCACGTCGACATTCTTGAGATTGTTGACGCGAGCCCCCTTGAT
>OHBU01000631.1_pt1 | contig 12301 bp, 9 predicted proteins | sample 1577421 | NCBI WGS metagenome assembly OHBU01 (sample SAMEA3879550, study PRJEB24766) | human gut metagenome | biome: human-associated habitat; feature: feces | place: USA | collected 1985/1987 | reverse complement strand
ATCCGTAGACACGGTCCACGCTGGAATGCCCATCGATATGGCAGGCGTAGCCACCGTATTCGGAGATGACGAAGGCACGCTTTCCGTCGGATTTTACCTTTAAGGGTCTGAAATAATTATGAATACTGCGGAAGTCCCCGGCTTTCTGGTCGAACCATCCACTGGCATGGTCTAACGGACGGCTGGGGTCTTTTTTTGCCACCATTTTGGCAATGCGGGCGGCATCGAACTGTCCCCAGCCTTCGTTAAAGGGTACCCATACGGCGATGGAGGGGACATTGTAAAGGTGATCGATGGTGTCCAGGCACTCTTTCTCCCAGGAGTCCCGCCCCTCTTTGGAGGCTCTGGAAAACAGCTTGTAATGGTGGTCCTTCGTGTGGGCGGACATATGCGGAAACAGGGTGGGCAGATAGCATACCCACGGCATATGGTAGGTGGTTCCGCCGCTTACCATGTCCTGCCAGACAATCATGCCGAGGCGGTCGCAGTGGTAGTACCAACGCTCGTTTTCGATTTTGATATGCTTGCGCAGCATGTTAAAGCCTAAATCTTTGGCAAGGGTAATATCGTAAATAAGCGCTTCGTCGCAAGGAGCGGTCATGAGGCCGTCCGACCAGTAGCCCTGGTCCAAAAGACCGTGCAGAAAATAGGGTTTATGGTTCAGGCAGAAGCGGAGCATGCCGTCTTCGTCCGGTTCCACGGTAAAGCAGCGCATGGCAAAATACCCTTCCACACAGTCCTCATCCGCCTGCAGCCGGAAGGTATACAGGTGGGGCGTTTCCGGCGTCCAGGGAAGGAAAGGTTCTGAAAAAACCAGAGTGAGGACCGTCCGGCACAGACCGTCCCTTTCCACTACCTCCGTCCGGCGTTCCGTCACCGTGCAGTCAGCCTCCGCTACCTTGCATGTGACGTCGGAAAAAGGAGCGTGGGAAAATAACACAATCTTCACGCAGGCGTTGTCGTAATCCGGCGTGATTTCATAACGCACTATATAATTAGAAGGAACCCATTCGTACCACACACTCTGCCAGATGCCGCTCTGGGGTGTGTAAAACATGCCGCCGCGCTGCAAAGTCTGCTTTCCGCGGGTGGCATAGCTGGTGTCCGTCAGGTCCCGGACACGTACATAGAGCGGAACCGGAGCAGCGTTCACAAAGTCGGTAATATCAGCCGAAAAAGGCAGATAACCGCCGCTGTGGGAGGCAACAAGCGTATCGTTAAGATATACGCTCGCCTCCTGGTCCACGGCTTCAAAATGGAGAAGGCAGCGGCAGCCCGCCTGTTTTTTCACAAGTTCTTCTTCGGAAAAGGTAAGGTCCCGGTGATACCAGAGATATTCCTCGGGCATGAGAGTTTTCCCTACACCCGACAGCAGGCACTCCGGCGAAAACGGAACCCGGATGGTGCCCTGAAAAGCAGGATAGGAAGGAGCAGAAGAACCGGACACAGGCTCCTTTCCGACGGTATCCGTGGATACTGTTTCAATCGGCACGATGGCGTAGTCCCAGGCACCGTTTAACATGCGGTAATTTTCTCTTTTTAACTGGGGACGGGGATATTCCGGCCAGATATCTTCGTACTGGTTTTCCTGTGCGATTTTTTCACCCCAGGGCGTATACAGGGGATGCAGGGTATCTTCGGGATGTGCCTGTTTTAAATTGGCGGCGGCATCTTTCCATTTCATGGGCAGGAACCTTCTTTCTTTTTGGGATTACCTATAGTATACTACAGGAGAAACTATTTCCCAAGGAGGATTTCAAAATGGAAACGTGGTTTTATGAAGTGGTGTCCATTGACGGAGATTATGCGCATTTAAGAAGAACCGACATCGAAAGCGACGACTTGAAGCTGGTGGCGCGCGCCCTGCTTCCCATGGAAATTACGGAAGGCAGCCGCCTAAAATACGAAATGATGCAGTATAAAATGGAAGTGTAAAGTAAGATAAAATACATCAAATAGTTTGCATTGTCCATTGAAAAAGCATATGATAAAATATATATGAGCAACTGGCTTTTGGGGGAGACGAGCCGGAAAATAAAGGGGAACAAAAGAAGAGGAAAGAGTATGAAAAATATACAGTATGAGCTGATTATCAATGAAGCTCTGCGGTCTGCACTGGAATATGATATACCGGATGAACAGATAAACGAATTTATTGAGTTCTTCGGCAAGCATATAGGTTCGGACAGAATTTATATTTTTGAAGACAATGTAAAGAAAAAGGTAACGAACAACACCTATGAATGGTGTAACGAAGGTATCCTGCCGCAGAAGGATATGCTGCAGAATGTGGATTTCGATATTATAGGCTGGTGGTACGAAAGTTTTGAAAAGGGAGAAAGCGTGATAATCCCCAGTGTGAAGGACTTAAAAGACACCCATCCTTCCACCTATGACATTCTGAATGTACAGAACGTGGAAAGCTTAGTGGTCATTCCGTTGCGTTATCGTGACGAAATCCGTGGATTTGTAGGCGTGGACAATCCACCCATCGGAAATATGGAGAGTATTTCCGGTTTCCTTGATATGATTGCCACCCTGCTTATCTCTCTGTTAAAACTGCGCAATTCCTTCCGTAAGTCCAACGAGGCGGCGAAACTGAGCAGTTATGCGGCGCTGGCGGAAATTTATATGAGCATGCATATCGTCAATGTAAAGACCGGCATTTTCCGGGTAGTAAAAAGTGTTCCGGAAATCGATGCCTGTATGCAGACTAAGGATGCGGATAATTTTTCAAAACAGATTGCCCATGTGGTGGAGTCACTCTGTTCTGATAAATATAAGGAAAGCGTGCTGGCATTTACGGATCTTTCCACGCTGGAAGAACGCATGGCGGGGACCAATACTCTGGCACATGAATTTGTAAGCAGTATATCCGGCTGGTGCAGAGAAAGATTTATCAAGGCGGATACCGATAAGGATGGAAAACTTCTGCGCGTTATGTATTGTATGGAGGTCATCGACGAGGAAAAACGCCGGGAGAACAGGCTTCTTTATCTGTCGGAAACGGACTCCATGACAGGACTTTACAACAGAGGCAGCGGTGAGCAGAGGGTAACGGCATTTCTGCAGAAAAAAACGGAAGGTCTGTTCTGTCTGATTGACTGTGATAAATTCAAATCCATCAACGATACTTACGGTCATATTGTGGGGGATGAGGTCATTGTTGCCGTGGCGGAGACCTTACAGAAGACATGCCGTAAGGATGATATTGTAATGAGACTCGGCGGGGACGAGTTTGCCCTGTACATACCGGGCATGAAGAAGGAGCAGGCACCGTCTTTTATCGAAAGGCTTTTCGGCGAATTCGCCAAAATTATAATACCCGAAATGAAGGGACGGAAAATTTATATCAGCCTCGGAGCCGCATTCAGCCATGAGGATGAGCAGATTTCCTTTGACCAGATTTACAGGGATGCCGACGGGGCTATGTACGAGAGTAAAAAAACAGAGGGCTATTGCTACCATATTTTCAGGGAATAGGACCCGGCGATATATAAAATAAGGAGAAACACATGAAGATTTCAGATATATTACGCGAGGATAAAACCACCATATCCTTTGAGGTGTTTCCACCGAAGACCACCGCTAATTTTGAGTCCGTGAAAAAAGCAGCTCTGGGTGTGGCGGCGCTGCATCCCGATTACATGAGCGTGACCTATGGGGCAGGCGGCAGCAGCCGCGGCAATACACTGCATATCGCGGAGGAAATCCAGAAAGCGGAGAACGTAACCACCATTGCCCACCTGACCTGCGTGGGAGCGGGAAAAGAGGACATCAGAACGGCTCTTTCCGAAATGAAGGAGGCAGGCATTGAAAATATTCTGGCGCTCCGCGGGGACAGACCGAAGGATTTTGACGGCGACCCTTTTAAGGAATACCATTATGCCTCCGAACTGGTGGCAACCATTAAGGAATACGGCGATTTCTGCGTGGGCGGAGCCTGCTATCCGGAGGGACATCCCGATTCCGTCAACAAAAAAGAGGATATTAAAAACCTCAAAAAGAAGGTGGACGCAGGCTGTGAGTTCCTGACCACCCAGATGTTTTTCGACAACAATATATTCTATAGCTTTTTATATAAGGCGAGAGAGGCGGGCATTTTAGTGCCGGTTATTCCCGGTATCATGCCTATTACCAGAGCCAATCAGGTGGAAAATGCGGTACGTCTGTCGGGCTGTAACGTACCGGAACGCTTCCGCAGCATTGTGGACTGCTTCGGTGAAAATCCGGCAGCCATGCAGCAGGCGGGTATTGCCTATGCCACGGACCAGATTATTGACCTGATTGCCAACGGTATCAGGCACATCCACGTTTATTCCATGAATAAGCCGGAGGTGGCAAAGGGCATCCTTGACAATCTCTCCGACATTGTAAGACAGATATGATGGGAAAAGAACTAATCGGACAGCCGTTCTTGGAAACGGAATATTTTAAGAAAGAAGTTCGCCGGTATTTAGGCTACGGAAAACAGCTGCCGGATGAAACGGTGCAGGGACTCATCGGCGGATGTGCAAAGGAGCTTTGGGACAGCATACAGCCCAGACACCTGACGGCGAGATATCCGCTTGTCTTAAAGCCGGAAGGAGAAATCCGGACGGCGGGACTTACCATGCACAGCAGGGCATTGTCCAAAAACCTGCATGGCTGCAAAGAGGTGATTTTCTTTGCGGCAACGCTTGGAAACGGTGCGGATATGCTGATTGCCCGTTACAGTAAAATAGCGGTCAGTAAAGCGGCGGTGATGCAGGCGGTGGCGGCGACGGTGATGGAAGAATACTGCGACAGATGCCAGGAACGGATAAAAGAGGAATTGCAGACGGAGGGACTGACGCTGCGTCCCCGGTTCAGTCCGGGCTTCGGTGATTTATCCCTGCAGATACAGCGGGATTTTTTAAATGTACTGAATGCCGGAAAATATGCCGGTATTTTTTTATCGGAAGGAAATATCATGCTGCCGGAAAAATCCGTGACGGCATTTATGGGCGTCTGCCGCATGGGCGACAGCGCCGTATAAACAGAGAACAGACAGGAAAAGTACGGATTGGACGGAGCAGCTTGAGCCGTCTGACAGAAAAAGGATGGAAAGTATGAATATAAGAGATGAATTTGGGAAAAGAATGCTTTTCTTTGATGGGGGCATGGGTTCTCTTTTGCAGGAAAGAGGACTTAAGCAGGGTGAGCTGCCGGAAAACTGGAACTTAAAAAAACCGGAGGAGCTTATCCGTATTCACCGGGAATACTTAGAGTCGGGAGCGGACATTGTTCTGGCGAATACTTTCGGAGCCAACAGTTTCAAGTACGACAATCTGGACGAGATTATTGCAGCCGGAATTGCCAATGCGAAAACAGCGGTCCAGGAAAGCGGGAAAAATGCCTATGTGGCGCTGGATATGGGTCCCACCGGAAAATTGTTAAAGCCCATGGGAACGCTTGATTTTGAAGAGGCGGTTTCCGTATATGCAGAAGTGGTGAGGGCAGGAGAGAAAGCCGGAGCAGACCTTATTTTAATCGAAACCATGAGCGATACCTATGAATTAAAGGCAGCAGCGCTGGCGGCAAAGGAAAACAGCAGCCTGCCGGTAATGGCAACCGTGGTATTTGACGAAGGACACAAGCTTCTGACCGGCGCTTCCCCGGAAAATGTGGTGGCGCTTCTCGAGGGTCTCCGGGTGGATGCCCTCGGTATCAACTGCGGTCTCGGTCCAAAGCAGATGAAGCCCATTTTTGAAAGACTGGCGCGGTTTGCGTCCGTTCCACTCATTATTATGCCCAATGCGGGACTTCCGAGAATAGAAAACGGAAGAACCGTTTACGATGTGGACCCGGCGGAATTTGCGGAGGATATGGCTGAGATTATTGCCATGGGCGCCTGGTTTGCCGGTGGCTGCTGCGGTACCACTCCCGCCCATATCCGGGCACTGACGGAAAAATGCAGGGATTTTGCACCGAAGGCTCTCACAAAGAAAGACGATACTATTGTGACTTCTTATTCCAAGGCAGTCCTTCTTGGCGGGAAACCGGCGATTATCGGGGAAAGAATTAATCCTACCGGTAAATCTAAATTCAAGCAGGCACTCCGTGACAACAATATGGAATATATTCTCGAAGAGGGCGTAAAGCAGGCGGATGCCGGAGCGGATATTCTGGACGTCAATGTAGGACTGCCGGAAATTGACGAAGTGGCGATGATGAAGCAGACGGTTTACGAGCTGCAGGGCATCCTGCCCCTTCCGCTGCAGATTGACACCACCAATGCAGAGGCGATGGAAGCGGCAATGCGTATTTACAACGGAAAGCCCATGATTAACTCCGTAAACGGCAAGGAAGAGGTTATGAAGGAAATCTTTCCGCTGGTACGGAAATACGGCGGAGTGGTGGTGGGACTGACTCTGGACGAAGCCGGTATTCCCACGACAGCCGAGGGACGTCTTGCCATTGCGGAGAAAATCTACCGTACTGCGGAAAGCTACGGCATTGAGCGGAAAAATATTGTAATAGATGCCCTGACCATGACCATGAGCACGGATGATACCTCCGCCGGAACTACACTGGAGGTCGTAAAGAAAATCAAGGAGCAGGGCGGCAGAACCGTACTGGGTGTGTCCAATATTTCCTTCGGGCTGCCCCACAGGGAAATCTTAAATGCGGCATTTTTCTCCATGGCTATGAGCGCCGGACTTTCTGCCGGTATCATCAATCCCAATGTGGCATCCATGCGGCAGGCTTACGATACCTATTGCGTGCTGGGCGGCTTTGACTCCCAGTGCATGAATTACATAGAAAAATACGCGGCGCTGCAGACCGTTACAACCCTGGCTCCGGCAGGAACTGCCGGAACGGCAAACGGCACGGCAGGCAGCAGCACAGGCGAAAACGGCACGGCTGGCAGTATGCCCGCCCTGCAGAATGCCATTGTGAAGGGTTTGAAGGAGCAGGCATACCGCGGCACGAAGGAAGCATTGGCGTCCGGCAGGGACACCATGGACGTGATAAACGGGGAACTGATACCGGCACTTGATATTGTGGGACAGGCATTTGAAAAAGGAACCATGTTCCTGCCCCAGCTTTTAATGAGCGCGGAGGCAGCCAAGGCTGGCTTCGCCGCCATCAAGGAGTATGTGGAAAGCACGGGAACCAGACAGGAAAAGAAAGGCACGGTGGTGATTGCCACGGTAAAGGGAGACATCCACGATATCGGCAAGAACATCGTGAAGGTGCTTTTGGAAAATTACGGATTCGATGTAATAGATTTAGGAAAGGATGTACCGCCGGAAGCGGTTGTGGAAGCGGTGCAGCAATCCGGAGCGCGTCTGGTGGGCTTAAGCGCCCTGATGACAACTACGGTGGCAAGCATGGAAGAAACCATAAAGCAGCTACGGGAAAAGGTACCCGGCTGTAAGGTTATGGTGGGAGGCGCCGTTCTGACCCCGGAATACGCGGATATGATCGGAGCGGATTATTATGCCAAGGATGCCATGCAGTCCGTTCATTATGCGGAGAAAATTTCCGGTGACAATGATGTGCCGGCTCTGACATAGATTGAGAACGGAAAAGGCGGAATAAGTTATAGCTTCATCCTATAACTGAATATCTACTTAGCATATTGGACAGATAGGTTTTCTTCATGCATAATGTGTACATAAGTTGAAACGACAATTCGGACACATTACAGGAGGAAAACATATGAAACTGAAAAAAATTATCGCACTTGCACTGACACTCACATCCCTTGCCACCGTATTCACCGGATGCGGAAGCAAGGAAGCAGCAGACAACAATAACAACAGCAACGCAGGCACTACAGCAGCAAATGATGCCGCTAATGATGCAGCAGGCAGCCAGGACAACACATCCGCAGACCCCGTAACCGTAAAAATCGGTGTAGTAGGCGCCATTTACGAAGACCTCTGGAAACCGGCGCAGGACGCCTTAAAGGATGAGGGCATCAACCTGGAAATTGTACAGTTTTCCGATTATGTAACTCCTAACAACGCCTTAAACAGCGGCGATATCGACCTGAATGCCTTCCAGCATCACATTTATCTGGACACTGAATTGGAGCAGCACGGCTATGCAATCGAGCCGGCAGGCTATACCTTCATCATTCCCTTGAACCTGTATTCCCACAAGGTTTCTTCCGTAGACGAAATCAAGGACGGCGACACCATTGCCATTCCCGATGATGTAACAAACGGCGGACGTGCCATCAAGGTTTTGGCGGCAGCAGGTCTCATTACCTTAAAGGAAGATGCCGGATTTAACCCCACTTTGGATGACATTGCGGAATACAAAGTAAACTTCACCATCAAGGAACTGAAGGCAAACACCATTCCTTCCGTACTGGACGATGTGACCGCAGCTATCGTAAACGGCAACTATGCGCTGGACTTCGGCTTAAAGACAGAAGAAGCTATCTATAAGGATACCGTTCTGGACGAAGAAGCATACTGGAACCTGATTACTGTAAGAAGCGCTGACTTAGAGGACCCTGAAAAGGCAGAAGTTTACCGCAAGGTAGTAGCTGCCTTCCAGTCCCAGGCAACCGAAGACGTATTCAACAATACCTTTGGCGGCTACTTCATCAAGGTAGGCTGGGATCAGGACCTTTTAGCAGATAAATAAAATTTCCAAAACTCCCTAAACTTTCAAAAAAATCGCCGTAGGCATAGTGCTTACGGCGATTTTTTGCTATAATAAACATAATTACGGTCTTGTGACGGAAACGGGACCACATACATAAGGAGGACTTTATGCCTGTTTTTGATTTCAGCAACACTCCGGGAGAAAAAACGGAGGTTATCTGCACGTATACAACCTTTTTATCCAGTGCCAAGGAAAAGACACCGGAAGAGCCGATTTTGGTGCTTGCCAACAAGGAAAAAAAGCATCCCCATCACGCAACGGGACTTTTTACCAACCAGACCAGGCAGACGGCTTTTGAATTCAAGGAAAACGGAGAAACCTACGTGGCGGACATCTTAAAGGTGGATGCCCGGTTTGTAAACCTCATTAAATGGCTGGGCGAAAACCACATTCATGTAAGGCTTTCCGGTCAGAACACAGAAGACGGCTATGCCGTATACAAAATCCGCGAAACTACCTTCGGGGGCGGTACCAAGCTTTCCGCAGAGGACGGTTTTTTACAGTTTATGATTGAAAGACTTTTGGCAAGCAGCGCCGCAGAAGAAGTGGAAGAGGACGAAGAGGCGGATGAAGTGGGCGATGAAATGAAGCTTACCAGCCTGCAGAGCATTTCCGATTTCATGACCTGCGCCGGCAGAACGCTGCCCGACAATATCAGACTCTGGGCAAGAAGAAACTTAGCGGTAGCCCGTTCCAACGAGGTTTCCCCCGAGGAGCGCCGTCATGCCCAGCGTGCTCTTTCCATTATGATGAATGTACAGTGGAAGAGCAATTATTTTGAAGCCATTGACCCTGTGGAAGCAAGACGCATTCTGGATGAAGAGCTCTACGGTATGGAGAGAGTAAAGCAGCGTATTATGGAAACCATTATCCAGATTAACCGTACCCACACCCTTCCCGCCTATGGCCTGCTTCTGGTGGGACCGGCAGGCACCGGTAAGTCCCAGATAGCCTATGCGGTGGCAAGAATATTGAAGCTGCCCTGGACGACACTGGACATGAGCTCCATCAACGACCCGGAGCAGCTTACCGGCAGCTCCCGTATTTATGCCAATGCCAAGCCCGGCATCATTATGGAAGCTTTCTCCATGGCGGGCGAGTCCAATCTGGTATTTATTATCAATGAGTTAGACAAGGCCGCTTCCGGCAAAGGAAACGGCAACCCGGCGGATGTGCTTCTGACCCTGCTTGACAACTTAGGCTTTACGGACAACTACATGGAGTGTATGGTGCCCACCGTGGGAGTATACCCCATTGCCACCGCCAACAACAAGGAGCAGATAAGCGCGCCTTTGATGTCCCGTTTTGCGGTGATTGACATTCCCGATTACACTGCGGAAGAAAAGAAAATCATTTTCAGCCGCTTTGCGCTTCCCAAGGTCTTAAAGCGCATCGGCTTACAGGAAAACGAATGCGTGGTGACAGAGGACGGTCTGACCGCCGTGGTGGAGCAGTTTGAAAACACCACCGGTATCCGCGATTTGGAGCAGGCAGCCGAACACATCGCCGCCAATGCCCTTTACCGCATCGAGGTGGAGCATGTGCCCGAGGTCGTATTTGACGGTGAAGAAGTAAGAAAGCTGTTTTCCTAAGGAAAAATCAGCATACCGACAGGACAGTAAGAATGACAGAAGATGAGGATTTGACAACATGAAAAGCAGACAGATTAGAAATTCCCTTTTGCTGGTGCTGACCGCACTTATCTGGGGAGTGGCGTTTGTGGCACAGAGCACGGGCGGGGACGCCGTGGGACCGTTCTCCTTTAACGGCATCCGTTCCCTGATAGGCAGCGCCGTTTTAGTGCCGGTTATCTTTTTACTGGATAAAATGGGTCTGGGCAGCAAGAAGCCGCAGACCAAGGGAGAAAAGAAAACTCTGATAACGGGCGGCATCTGCTGCGGTACGGCGTTGTTTTTAGCAAGCAGCGCCCAACAGCTTGGTATTACCATGGGTACGGCTTCCGGAAAAGCGGGCTTTCTGACCGCCTGCTACATACTGCTGGTTCCCATACTGGGACTTTTCTTAAAAAAGAAGTGCGGCTGGAACATCTGGGTGGGCATGCTCATTACCATAGGCGGGCTTTACCTGCTCTGCATGAACGGCAGCCTGACCTTCCAGAACAGCGATTTGATGGTGCTTTTATGCGCCTTCCTCTTTGCCGTACATATTTTAATTGTGGATTATTTTTCTCCCAAAGTGGACGGCGTCAGAATGTCCTGCATCCAGTTTCTTGTCTGCGGACTGCTCAGCATGGTGCCTATGTACTTTGTGGATATGAAGCATTCGGCGGTGGGCTTTGCCGAGTGGCTGCCGGGACTGATGAACCCTTCCGCGTGGATTGCCATTTTATATGCCGGCATCTTTTCCTGCGGTGTAGGATATACCCTGCAGATTGTGGGACAGAACGGCTTAAATCCGACGATTGCTTCCATGATTATGAGTCTGGAGTCCGTTTTCTCCGTACTGGCGGGCTGGATAATCCTGGGAGAAAAGTTAAACGGCAGACAGCTTTTGGGATGTGCTCTTATTTTTGCGGCAATAATGTTAGCACAGATGCCTTTGAAACAGAAGAAAAAGAAAAAAGAAGAATAAAGAAAGAAGTGTGATTGATATGTGTACAGCGGCAACTTACCGGTCGAAGGATTTTTACTTCGGCAGAACTCTTGATTACGAATTTTCCTATGGGGATGAGGTGACCGTGACACCCAGAAATTACCCCTTCACGTTCCGGCACATAGGACTTTGTGCCCGGCATTATGCTATAGTCGGTATGGCACATGTGGCGGAGCAGCCGGCGGAATTTGTACCAGAAGATGCGGCAACGGCGGATTATCCTTTGTATTATGATGCCGTGAATGAAAAAGGACTCTGCATGGCGGGGCTTAACTTTGTGGGAAATGCAAAGTATCAGGAGCCTGAGAAAGGAAGAGAGAATGTGGCACAGTTTGAGTTTATTCCGTGGATACTCGCGCAGTGCGGCAGCGTGGCGCAGGCGAGGGAGTGCCTTGGAAGAATGAACCTTGTGGGGACAACCTTTAACGAGCATTTTCCGGCGGCACAGCTTCACTGGCTGATTGCGGATAAGGAGGAGGCAGTCACTGTTGAATGCACAGCTTCAGGACTTCAGGTTTATGAAAATCCGGTCGGAGTGCTCACGAACAATCCGCCGTTTGAGATGCAGATGTTCATGCTGAACAACTATATGGCACTCTCGCCGGAGCAGCCGCAGAACACATTCTCTGACAAGGTTGGGCTTAAAACCTACAGCAGGGGAATGGGAGCGCTGGGACTTCCCGGAGATTTATCGTCTGCGTCGAGATTTGCGAGGGTGGCATACACGAAGCTTAATTCTGTCTCGGGAGATGGCGAGGAGGAGAGCGTGAGCCAGTTTTTCCATATTCTCGGAAGTGTTGACCAGCAGAGAGGCTGCTGTAAGGTGGCTGAGGGCAAGTATGAGATAACGATATACACCTCATGCTGCAATGCGACGAAGGGCATATATTATTACACGACCTACGACAACCACGGCATAAATGCTGTTGACATGAAAAGGGAGAAGCTTGATGGAAGAGAGCTTGTCAGATATCCTCTTGATGAGAAGATGAAGATAAATTATGTAAACTAATCTGGTAATAGGTAATTGCATGCAGATGTA
>OHBU01000620.1_pt1 | contig 12473 bp, 10 predicted proteins | sample 1577421 | NCBI WGS metagenome assembly OHBU01 (sample SAMEA3879550, study PRJEB24766) | human gut metagenome | biome: human-associated habitat; feature: feces | place: USA | collected 1985/1987 | reverse complement strand
TCTCCTGTTTTTATAGACCATTTTCCTACTGCATAATTAAGAAGTAGTCCTGCTGTCACAGTTTGCAGCTTATTTTCACGCATTTTCATCTTATCAGCCTTAACTTTCCTGTATTCCGGAACAAGCGAATAAGCCTTTTCATATAACTTTTCATCAGCTAAGGCATCTGTCGTTGTCACAAATATCATCATAATCAATCACCATCTATACACTTATTGTCTGTGCGTCTGCCATATAACGCTTCGAGAACACGAACACAATATCTCCTGTCTTAATAAGCGTATCACCATTAGGAACTATTGCATTATCACCCCGTCTTATCATTACTATAAGTGTATGCCTTGATATATCCAGTTCTTTTATCTTGTGTCCAACCCACGGATGATGTTCACGCAGTTCTACCTGCTTTAAGTTCACATCAACATTAACTTCACAGTCTCTCGCACCGATTACAACACAATCTCCTTCAAAAAGCTTCATATCGCCCTTAGGCATAAATGTCTCACCATTTCTTAACACTGCGGCAAGAATCAGTCCCCTTGGAAGGTTAAGCTCGCATACCTTCTTTTCATTCCAGTTGTGGTCCTTAGTTATAATAAGCTTAATGAACTTAAGTTCCTTCTCCATAAGGTAATCTGTCGACTTCTTAATAAGGCTGTACTGCTCAACGAAACCTGCAGATAAGATACCTGTTGGAATAGCGACCATTCCGACGCCAAGAAATGTAATGATAATACTGAACATTTTTCCAAGCACTGTAACAGGATAGATATCGCCGTAACCTACTGTAAGAAGTGTTGATACCGACCACCATATTCCTGAAAATGCGTTCTTAAACACTTCCGGCTGTGCCTCATGCTCTAAACTGTACATGCACAGTGATGATGCTATGATAAGCATCACAATGATGAATACAGAGGATAATATCTGGTCCCTTTTTCGCCTGATTACCTGTGTTATAACATTTAACGCATCATAATATGAATTGACACGGAATATCCTTAGGATTCTTATAACCCTGAACATACGGAAAGCAACTGCTCCTGCCGGGAAGAATACGGGCAGATAATTGGGCAGGAACGATAAAATGTCAACAATACCGCTTCCTGAGAAGATGTATTTTATTCTCGCAATACCTGTACATTTATTAGGATACAGATATTCTGCCGTCCATACACGCAGTATGTATTCAATTGTAAAGCCGATAACTGTAATCCACTCTATAACATCTAACACCGGCTGGTACGGAATTGACTGTTCAAATGTATCAAATATCGCAATGAAAAGGTTGATTATAATTGCAGCAGTTATCGCAATATCAAATGTACGGCTTGCAACATCGCCCGCATAGCCAATCTGGATAATGTCAAATATACGTTTTTTCTTATTATTCACCGTATCCCATCCTCCTACTTAAGCATATACCACGGAAGCAGCAATGCTCTTATATATTTTGCAAATGGCACATATGCCGTTATGTTAATGAATACCGGACATAATATAAGACACGCTATAAGAAGCACCGGTATTATTGAAATCATTGCATTGGCACTCCTTACAGGTATTGCCACAAGCCATGCAAATAAAGTAACTGCTATTACGTACACAGCCATATGAAGTATATCTGCTGCCCCCTTAAGCTGTCCTGCCACCGCAAGTGTTAACATTGCTGATACCGCAAAAAGTACACACGATATGAATGCATACAGCGGCTTTCCTGCAACACGGTACATACGAGGCAGTGTTATAAATGTTCCGGAATTCTTATCAAGATAATATTCCACGATTCCAAAAAGTCCGCCTATATATACAAGAATTATAAGCAATGCCCTTAACGGAAACTCTCCTGTCTTATCTTCAAGCTGTGTCCCATTATCCTGTACACCATCTAACACCTTAAAATCAATTCTGAATGTGTCATCTCCGGATATATACTCCTCATAACCTTTTCTTATCTCTTCTTCTGCCTTTTCTGCATGCTTCTGGAATTTCTCTACCGAATTAACATAATTAACAGCAACCTCAGGAGAATATGCCTTAAACATGGCTGAAAAGAATATCTCATCAGTCATTGAGCTCACAAAATCTGACCTGCATATGATAAGCTCTATAACATCACTGTAGCTGCCTGAATCAAGCTTACTCTTAAGATCTGTGCCAACCACATAACCACATTCTACTCTTTTATTCATTATATCCTGCTCAAGCTTTTCCTTCGATTCTGCCTCATAAAATTGAACTGAATAATCGCCATTTACAAGGTAATCCCTTGTCATCGCGGCAATCTTATCATCATCTTCAAGCACTATTCCAACCCTTACAGGCTCTGTCTCCTTAAGAGAAGCTGTGTGGTTAATTATCAGTGCTGCAACAGGCATTGCAATAAGCACTGCGACAATCACAGGATTCTTTAACTGCCTTTTTACCAGCAGATACAGCCAGTATAACAATCTCTTCATTATCTGTCTCTCCTTATCTTAACCGCCAATGCCCCTGCTGCCTGAAATATAATTATCCACAAAACATTTGTCGTAATGGTACTGATATCCACAGTTCCCTTGATTACCTGACCTGCAAGTGTGAATAATCCGTTAGTCGGAAGATACATGCCAATAGTGCGTATGCCCGGTGCAAGAAATGCTGATGAAACAATACAGCCCGATGCATACATGCACACCATTCCAAGGACAAACACTGTAATTACCGAATACACTGTGTCATCAACAACTGCGAATATGCAGTGTATAAATGAAACTGCCGCATACACAAGCACCACAATCCCTAATAGTGACGCAATGAATTCTCCCACTGACGAAACTGCCAGAACTCCCGATATCGCCGGAATCCCAAGCCTCATTATATTAGTTACTATAAAAAGCACTGCAAATATTACTATATACACAATGCCAATTCCCGTCGTCCTTGCAATTCCCGTATCAAATGCTGATATTCCTGCACCTTTAAGGCTTTTTGCAAGTGCCCTGTTCTCACCTTTCATATTGCCTGCACAGGTTATTCCACTGAGTAAAAGCAGCATGACAATCGCCGTACACACATAGAACTGTACTGTACTTAAACCCTCTTTAACTGATATATCCCTTGTCTTAAAGTATATGCTTCTGTTGAGCGCATACGAAAGATATATGTCATTAAGCTTATCCTCATGAGTACCTTGAAGTCCCCTGTAATTCTTAAGCACACCATTAAAAAGGTCTTCAAACGTGTATATACCAGCCTCTGCTGTTGCAAGGTCAGAGCCTCCTGCCCTCACCATCTCACGGAATATCATCGAAGTGTTATTAACACCCTCTGACGGGCACACGACCTCAATCGGCGTATTCTCACCCGTCATAATATCACTAATGAGATTCTCCGGCACAATAATAGCCATCACATAATAATTATTTCTTAAGCCATCTATAGCCTGCTGTCTGTCAGTATATTCAAATGTACAGACATTTTTAATTGTGTCTATCTCACTGACATAATTAAATGCCATCTTAATATATCGAAACTCCTTATTATTATCTGCCGAATCAGAGTTTTCTGTCTTATCATAATCAGGATACACAACAGCAACCTTCATTCTCAGGTCACTGTCCTGTGCCGTTACAATGCCAACACATGTACTTATTGCAATCACAAGTACTGCCGTCACTACCGTACCCAGAATTATCTTCGGTATAGATAAAAATGCGGATTTAATCTGCAATTTTAATAATTCCAGTTTCCTTCTCATCTAATCCCCCAATTAAATCTATCTGTGAATAATCTCTAAAAGCTCATTACCGGTAACCGGATGGTCAAGTTCATTAAGCTTACCATTCTTTAAAAGATACATTCTGTCAGCAAGCTTTAATTCACCTTCTTCGTGGCTTGTTATAATGACTGTACCTCCGCTTTTCGTATAAGCAGACAGATAATTCATAATATCCTGTTTACACACAATGTCTAATGAAGCTCCCGGCTCATCTAATATAAGTACAGGTGGATTCTTAGCCAGTGCGCAGCATATGCTTAAACGTTTCTTCATGCCTCCTGACAGCTTATCAACACGTTTGTCAAGATATCCTGATACTCCTAACACTGCAGGAACACCGTTTAATAAATCTGCTTCCATATTTCTTCCGGTATCACAGTACCAGAATTTAAGATTATCTCTTGCCGACAGCTTCTCCATAAGTGGATTCTCCTGCGGCACAAAACCAATATATTTCTGAAACACCTTCGCATCTGCAAATGCATCTCTGCCATCTATCTTAAGACTTCCTCCATCTGCCTTAAGACTTCCTGCCAGTATCTCCAGAAGAGTAGATTTGCCACAGCCGTTGGCACCGACTATGGCAATATACTCTCCGCTGGCAGCATGAAACGAAGTGCTGTTAAGCACTGTCGTTTTCCTGCCATATGATTTTCTAATATTCTCCGCCTCTATAAACATACATATATCTCCACATTAATTCTGGGCTGCTGTATCAAACTGGCTGTAATACAGCTTGTGATAGAATCCGTTCTTAGCCAGTAATTCTTCATGATTACCCTGCTCTATAATATGTCCGTCTTTCATAACAAGAATAACATCCGCAGACTGGATAGTTGAAAGTCTGTGGGCTACAATAAAACTTGTTCTTCCCTCCATCAGCTTTGCAAATGCATTCTGTATCTTTATCTCTGTTCTTGTATCAATAGAAGATGTAGCCTCATCAAGAATAAGCATTGGCGGCTTTGCAAGCATAATTCTTGTTATACATAAAAGCTGCTTCTGACCCTGAGAAAGGCTTCCGCCATCCTCACCTATAACTGTATCAAATCCATTAGACATTCTCTTGATAAATCCATATGAATGTGCTGCCTTGGCTGCTGCAATAATCTCTTCCTCTGTAGCATCAGGCTTACCCATTACGATATTCTCTCTTATAGTTCCTGCCTTAAGCCATGTCTCCTGAAGAACCATACCAAATCCCTGTCTTAAAGACTTTCTTGTCATCTCCCTGATATCAGTTCCTGATACATCAATGCTTCCGCTGTTAACATCGTAGAATCTCATAAGAAGGTTAATAACTGTTGTCTTACCACATCCTGTAGGTCCTACAATCGCAATTCTCTGTCCCTTCTTGACATGAAGATTGAAGCCCTCAATAAGCTTCTTATCTGGCACATAAGAGAAGCACACATCATTAAGGTCAACTGTTCCATCAACCTCATCAACAACCTTTGCATCTTTTGCATCAGGAATCTCAGGGTCTTCTTCAATAAGTTCAAATATTCTGGCTGCACATGCAAGAGCATTCTGAAGCTCAGTAACAACGCCTGATATCTCGTTAAATGGCTTAGTATACTGGTTGGCATAGCTTAAGAAGCTTGATAACTGGCCAACTGTTATACCGCCATTGATAGCTGAAAATGCACCAACAATCGCAACACTCGCATATACAAGACTGTTTACGAATCTTGTTGAAGGATTAGTGATAGATGAGAAGAAGATTGCCTTTAAGGAATACTTCTGAAGTCTTTCATTAATCTCATCAAATTTTCTTACCGCCTCATCTTCATAGCCGTAAGCCTTAACTACCTTCTGTCCGCCAATCATTTCATCAATAAGTGCTGTCTGCTCGCCTCTTGTCTCAGACTGAAGTTTGAACATGCTGAAGGTCTTCTTGGCAATAAAGCTTGCAACTAAAAATGAAAGTGGCGTGATAACAACAACAGCAAGTGTAATCTTAGCATTGATTGTAATCATGAATATAAGCGTTCCAAGTATAGTCATGACACCTGTAAAGAACTGTGTGAATCCCATAAGCAGACCATCTGCAAACTGGTCAACATCAGCTATTACACGGCTCACAATCTCACCATATGAATGTCCGTCAATGTACTTGAGTGGAAGCACCTGAATTTTTTCTATAGCCTCATTTCTTATATCTCTTGTTACTTCATATGTGATTCTGTTGTTACATATGTTCATAAGCCACTGTGAAAGTGCTGTAATTCCAACAAATATACCGATTCGAATAAGTATTTTCACAATCTTTGCAAAATCCACATTATCCACACCGATAATACAGTCAATTCCACGACCGACAAGAATTGGCACATAAAGTGTAGTTGCAACGGTTACTGCTGCCATAATAAGCGATAGTATTATAAAAAAACTGTGCTTCTTAATTCTTTTAAGGAGTTTTACAAATGTTGATTTATTCTTCTTCATTATGCTACACCCCCTTCTGAATCTGCTTTCTTAAACTGTGATTCATATATTTCTTTATAAACCTCACAATTTGCAAGAAGCTCATCATGTGTTCCCATTCCTGCAACCTGTCCGTCATCTAATACGATGATAAGATCAGCATACATAAGGGATGCCGCCCTCTGTGAAACTATGAATACAGTAGGAGAATTGTTCATTCCCCTTATAGCTTTTCTAAGTGCTGCATCAGTTGCAAAATCAAGGGCTGATGCACTGTCATCAAGAATAAGCACATCCGGCTTTCTTACGATTGCTCTTGCAATAGTAAGTCTCTGTCTCTGACCGCCTGAAAGGTTCTTACCGCCCTGCTCTATAACATAATCCAGACGTCCCTGCTTAGAATCTACGAATTCCTTAGACTGTGAAATCTCAAGTGCTTCATCTATCTGCTCATCAGTAGCACCCTTCTTTCCCATCCACATATTCTCTCTTATAGTACCTTTAAAAAGTACTGCTTTCTGCATAACGATACCGACCTTATTTCTTAAAGTTTCAATATCGTAATCTTTAACATTTACACCATCAACAAGTACTTCGCCCTGTGTAGCGTCATACAGTCTCGGGATAAGATTAACAAGACTGGATTTACCTGAACCTGTGCCACCTATAACACCGATTGTCTGTCCCTTCATAGCCTTGAAATTGATTTCTTCAACTGAAGGTGCGCCTGAACCGCTGTAGGTAAGTGAAACATTCTTAAATTCAACGCTTGGCTGTTCTTCCTTAGCTGCAACTTCCTTGACGCTGCCATCTGCCATTCCAGATGTAACCTCGAATACAGACTCGATTCTGCCTGCACATGCAAGTGCTTTAGTTATTGTAATGATAAGATTGGCAAGCTTGATAAGTTCAACTAATATCTGTGACATATAATTGTAAAGAGCAACAACCTGTCCCTGTGTAAGCGCACCAGCGTTAACTCTTACTCCGCCAATCCAGATAAGTGCAATTATTGATACATTTACAACAACATAAGTAAGCGGATTCATAAGTCCTGATATCTTACCAACGAATTTCTGTAATCTGTTAAGGTTTTCGTTATCGTTTTTGAAACGCTTAACCTCATCCTGTTCCTTATTGAATGCTCTGATAACTCTTACACCTGTAAGATTCTCTCTTGTTATTCCAAGTATCTTATCAAGTCCTGACTGTACATTCTTGTACATAGGTCTTGTTGCAAGCATGATACCGAATACGATAAGCGCAAGTACCGGGATTGCCGCAACAAATACAAGTGCTGCCTTCACATCAATAGTGAATGCCATAATCATCGCACCAAATACTATAAATGGTGAACGCAGAAACAGTCGCAGTACCATGTTGATACCATTCTGTACCTGGTTAATATCACTTGTCATTCTTGTTACAAGTGTCGATGTACCAAGTGTATCCATCTCTGTGAATGAGAATGTCTGGATATGTGCAAATAAACTGTGTCTCATTCCGGTTGCCGCACCAACTGCAGCCTTCGCACTGAAATACTGTGCTGTGATGGCACATACAAGTCCTATAATTGCAAGAAGTATAAGCATAAGACACATTTTCATAATGTATCCCTTATCCGCATTAACAATACCCTTATCGATAACTGATGATACTACCAGCGGCACAAACAGCTCAAATATTGCTTCGAGCATCTTAAAAAGCGGTGCCAGAACGCATTCCTTCTTGTAATCTTTAAGGAATCTCATAATCATTTTCATAAGAAAACTTCCTCCATTAATTCAGTGACACTAAAGCATCCATAAGAAACTCATACGAATAGCATCTCTTAGTGCCAAAGTACTCTCTATAAACTTCATAATTGTAATATGAATGTTCAAACTGTCTTGAATACAGATGCGCTATATCAACGCGCATTGTAAAATCAGGCATACATCCGGATGCATGATTAGCTGCTGCCATAATGTCCACTGCAAGTATGCCTATAACCGCATTCTTTGCTTTAAGAAGGACATCGTAATCATTCACTGCGTCAAGCATGTATCTATACACATAGTACATTGCAAGCTGCTCATATTCATGTGCAAATGCTTCACTTCCCGCATGGTAAGTTTTCATTACCTCTGCAAGCCCAGAATCATCCGCCAGCCCGTCCAGGAACTGTCTTACTCTCTCCACATGAATATTCCAGTCAGGATTGATTACCTCCATTCCTTTAAAGTCATCAAAGAAATGTCTCAATCCCTTTATCAGCCTTTTGCCATGCAGCTTCTCATCCCGGCTTTTTAGTCTGTCAAGCAGCTCCTCTCTGTAATCAGCTCCACAGAACCGCTTTGCAACACCAGCTATAAGCTCGTCCCTTTCAGCATCAAGATGCTTCTGGATACGCTTTGCATAATCAAGGTAAAGCATCAGTCTCTCAAATATACTTATATCCCTGTCTGATATTATTCCAAAAGCCACTATTCTTGCCTGCCGAAGCTGCATATATGTATATGCGTCTATATCATTAGGCTCAGGCGTAAGACTGTTATCCTCAACCGTATCAAATGTAAGTTCATCTTTGTAAGAAAACATCAGCTCACCAGCTGTCTTACACGAGGGTGCTATGCCAATCTCTCTTATATTGCCATAATCATTAATAAATCTTGGAAACTCTGCACATGTTTCACACAGCTTATCCTCTCCAAGTTCTATATATAAATCGCACAGATTATCATCATTAAGGAAAGGACAGCGTCCTCCTTCTTTCAGTGTAAATGTACATTCTCCGTCCTGTGATGGTACCATTACACTCTTCAGGCGCTTTCCAAAAGCGCCTTTAACTGTTTTATAATATTTGTAAGAATTCTTATCAACATCGACATCCCAGCCGGCACAGCATGTATCTGTACAGGCTCCTGCAATGCATCTGAAATCCTTATAATAATGTGGTGTCATTACCTTCATTTTATTATCTCCCGCATATAAACCGGCATATTAAGTGCATCTGTTAACTGCGCAAAAATTGTCTGCCACACCTTATTAGTGCAGCAGACACATTTACATGTACATATTATTATAATTACTGTTCTTTTTCTTGTCTACAATATACTTATACACTGTGACACACGCAAGAATAATCATAAGCCCCTCTGCTGCCATGTATGTATAGAACAGATATGGCTGTCTTAACGCTGACACAAGAAGCGGTGAGCTGACTGCAAAATCATACATACCCGTATCACCTATATATTTAGACATAACAACCGTACTCATGATTGTTATATTAGGAAAAGACATATTACCAAGCACAAGTGCCACAATCAACACCGTATTGCGTATCAGAAAAAATGTCCTGCTCACCTTAGCCTTACTAAGACAGCTCATAACAATGCCTCCGATTATGCATACAAGAAATAAAAGAAACATCATATACATCTCGGATGCTGCAAATGCAGACACTTCTGTCGTCGCAGTCTCATATCCTGTAAGCAGTGCAAAGAACCCAAATATAGAGCGGCCACCCACAACGCATGCCGCCAAAACAAATAATAATAGTAATAAATTCCTTCTGTTCAACTTCCTGTTATCCATAATTCCTCCATTTATATTATTATCGCAATTATGGAGGAAGATTTCAATAAATATTTGCGCAAACTTAATATTTTGTTGTCACCCGCCGTCACCCACCTCTCAGGCAGGGGCTGGAACGATTCGTTAGAATTGCGTTAATTTATCAGGTGGTGTTTTTGGCTTAATGTTTGTGTCCATTCGCAGATGAACATTTCTGGCATTGTGTCCGCCTGTGGCATACGCCCTCAAGGATTGCTGCACTTAGTGGGAGTAAATGCCGCCATCTACAAAGTTTATTACGGTGTGCTAAATCAAACGCGCTTTGCTTGAACGTGCTTTAGCACACCGCCCTTATGTATATAGCGGCATTAACTCCCACACAGTTCGCAATATATCGGGCGTAGGTCACAAGCGGACACAATGACGGAAGTGTACAGATGTCGAGTGAACACAAACAATAGAAAAAGCCAAAAGCACCACCTGCTAAATTAGCAATTCTTAACGTGTTCCAGCCCCTGTGAACCAGGCTGTGCCTAAGTGGTGTGTGGCAGCGGGTGACTTAATAATATAAAGTTTGTGTCTATATGAACTTGCTGCGCCACTTTATTGCCTCGTCACGATACGCAATTGCCGTCTCCATAAGTTCATTATACTGTGCCTTTACACTTTCTATTGTTGCCTCAAGCTGGCTTATTGTCTGTATTGCCTGTCTGTTTTCCTGCATATATGTATTAAGCTGGTTTTCGTACTCTGATATTTTCTGTTCATTCTGCATCAGCATGTCTGTATCCTGACATTTAATGAATTTCCCATCTGATGTTATTTCGTAGAAACTGTCTACATACAAAAATGCTTTTCCCTGCATTCCAAACACTTCATACATATCAACATTTTCACAATCCACAGGAATATTAAGACTTTCACCTTCTTCCAGCGGGTAGACAGCTCGCAGCGACAGTCTGTCCGTAAGCGGGTTTGTCACCATGTAAAAAAGCATCAGTCTGTCGTTATTTACTACAAGCTGTGGACAGTGCATATCTGGATTCTCGCTGCTTTTTACATGAAAAAGTGCTTCATTATTCATCACATTTTTAACAAGAATATCTCCGTTCTGGTTCTGATACGCATAATATATTGTGTCTCCCAACACAACATCTGAAAGTCCGTCCAAAAAGTCTGACACAAGCATTATCGGGCGTTCTATACCGTCTATGTACGCCGTTCTCAAAAATATATATCGTGATATACTATAGATTATAAGCCGTCTGTCACTGCCGGCTGTGTATACATTTGCCATAAAAGGACACTCCCGTTTTTATACTATTATATGGTCACGCGAATGTAGATAGAACATATAATGTAGTAAAGAAACGAAGAAGGAAAAGATAATGGCTAAATGTAAATGCAGCAAATGTGGTTCTACCCGCATTGTAAGCAATATTGTGCAGAACATGCCTAATGGCTGCTTTGATGTGTGCACGAACCCTATATGCGGTTCACCCGATGAACTCAGTATTCTTGCCCCTCTTATCTATGATGAGATAGGTATTAATCTGTGTACCACATTCGCTGTCGGCACAGATATTTCAACGACTTATCCAACAGCTACCAACGCATCAGTCAGTGTTATAGATATAGCCTACACTTATGGTGATGAAAATGTTGAAATCACCCAGATAGCCGGAAGGCCTAACTGCTACTCTGTGAAACTTGCCAACCTTACTGTAACATTTGCAGTAACGCTTTATGATGAGTCATGCAGGGCATTAGCAACTCTTACCCCAACGGCAGTCTACCTTCCTAACTCAACTACTGCTGCAACTTATGATGAAGATACCAATCCAACATCTGTCACCCTTGAAATATTCGCTCCTTACGGAGTTTCCTACAACTCGAATAACGCAACTCCACCTGTTTATACGCCTGCACTTAACAGTATAGGTTTCTTATCATCTGACAATGTTGTAACCCAGGGACTCAATCTCTATGCAATACCTAAGCTTTTAGGTCTTGATACTACAGACGACGAAATTACTGTAGGTCTCACTCTCATCTTACAGAGCCTTTACTTCTGTGGATACCGCGTAACAAGCGCCGGCAGAATCTCAACACCTAAGGGAAGCATTGTTTCCGGTGAAGAATCTGACTGCATCAAGTTTGTTTGCGGCAACCTCTTAGACAGAGCCATCAAGCCTCTCGATTTAAGCCCACCTTCATGCGAAGGTAACTTAAAGAAAGACTGCAAGAAACCTTGCATGAATGACTGCACCGACACTCTTAATACTAACAGCACAGCCTGCCAAAACGCTTGTAATAATAGCAATAACTGCCAGACTTCCTCTGGTGCATGCACCGGACCTTGCAATGGCATATGCAGCAAGACTAACTGATAACCTCAATCTGTGGGAACAGACGCCTGCCTGGCGGCTGTTCCCATGTACATACCTGTTCCTTTTGGACTTCCGCGTGCCTCCCCTCTGCTTTTACATCCAATCCCAATCTGTACTCTCTATATTTTCTTCCATCGCAAATATTTTAATTGCTAATCTCCCCACTATGTGTGTATAATTAGTGAAATATATTATATTGAACTGCTGTACACACAGTTCACATGGAAAGGAGTTACTAATGAATTTTAAAAAGTACAGGTCGAGATTCCTTTTGGTTTTTGCGGCCCTCACTCTCTTGTTCTCTTCTGTTCTTCTTACTTCATGTCAGGGCAAGAAGA
>OHBU01000597.1_pt1 | contig 12787 bp, 7 predicted proteins | sample 1577421 | NCBI WGS metagenome assembly OHBU01 (sample SAMEA3879550, study PRJEB24766) | human gut metagenome | biome: human-associated habitat; feature: feces | place: USA | collected 1985/1987 | reverse complement strand
CCTACGGTCGCATAAATTATTAAATTTGATAACAGTCGTATATAAATCCTAAAATTTAATTTTACGGCGTATGGCGGTGGGATATATAATATAACTTCACAATCATTCAAGCGTTTTTGTCATAAGCACGGCGTTTTCGGTCGGGTGGGAATAAAAATTTTTTCTAAGTCCTACCTCCGAGAAACCGCATTTTCTGTAAAGAGCGATTGCGTTTTCGTTCGACTCTCTCACTTCAAGTGTTATAAACTCGGCATTTTTTTCACGGCTGACCTTTTCAAGATGCTCTAAAAGCCTTGTTGCAACACCTTTTTTTCTGAATTTCTCACCGACTGCAACATTGGTTATAGAAACCTCGCCGACAACATTAAAAGAGCCTATATAACCTGCCATTTTGCCGTCGATTTTCGCAACAAAAAAATCGGCAACGGGGTTTTCCAATTCCTCAAAAAGCGATTTTTCACTCCACGGGTCTTGAAAGCACTCCTGTTCAATTTTTGCGATATTCTCAATATCCGCTTCGGTCATTTTTGAAATTTCAATATTCATTTTTAACCCTTCGCATCATACCAAGTTTTGCCTATATTTGCGTCGCTGACAAGACGAACCTTCATTTTGCAAGCATTTTCCATTTCCTCGCAAACGATGTTTTTGACCGTTTCCGCCTCGTTTTCGGGTGCTTCGACTATCAATTCGTCGTGCACCTGCAACAAAAGTCTTGCTTTGAGATTTTCGGCTTTCAGTCTGTTATAAACCTTTATCATAGCGATTTTAATAATATCTGCGGCAGTACCTTGTATGGGCATATTTCTTGCGACTCTCTCGCCGAAGGAGCGAAGCATACCGTTTGACGATGAAAGCTCGGGCAAGTATCTTCTTCTGCCGAAAAGAGTTGAAACATAGCCGTCTGCCTTTGCCTTTTCGACAATGCTTTTCATATACTCGTCAACGCCCGAATAATGGTGCAAATAGTCCTTGATATACTTATCCGCTTCCGCCCTTGATACACCTATATCCTTTGAAAGCGAAAATGCACCGATACCGTAAACAATACCGAAGTTTACAGCCTTTGCCCTTGAACGCATAAGCGGAGAAACCTCGTTAATCGGAATTTTGAACACCTGTGAAGCTGTTGTTGTATGAATATCCGTTTCGCTGTTAAAGGCGTCAATCATATTTTGGTCGTTTGCAATATCCGAAAGAACACGCAGTTCAATTTGCGAATAGTCGGCATCGATAAAGGTCATACCGTCCTCGGCAACAAAGAATTTTCGCATCTCTTTGCCAAGTTCTGTTCTTACGGGAATATTTTGAAGATTCGGCTCAACGGAGGAAATTCTGCCCGTTCTCGTCTCAGTCTGATTAAAGGTTGTGTGAATTCTGCCATCGGAAGAAATTTCCTTGATAAGACCGTCGCAATAGGTGGATTTGAGTTTTGCAAGAGTCCTGTATTCAAGGATAAATCTTACAATTTCGTAGTCCTCAGCAAGTCCCTCCAAAACGTCTGCATTTGTGGAATAGCCTGTTTTGGTCTTTTTCTTTGTCGGGATTGCAAGGTCGTCAAAAAGCACTTCTCCGAGCTGTTTAGGTGAATTTATATTAAACTCACGGCCTGCAAGCGAATAGATTTCCTTTTGGAGTTCTGAAATGCGGGCAGAAAGCTTGTCAGAAAAGTCCTCGATACCCTCTCTGTCAACCTTAATTCCATAAACTTCCATTGATGAAAGCACCCTCGCAAGAGGCATTTCGATTTCATTAAACAGCTTTGTATTGTCCGTGCTCTCAAGCCTTGTCGCAATACGGCTCTTTAACGCTCTGTACGCCGAAAGGTCGGAAAGAGCTTCGTTGTCATACTCATAATACGGCACTGAAAATTCCGCCGCAAGTCGCTTTACGGAATAATCCTTTGCCGAGGGATTTAACAAATACGCACCGAGCAAAATATCAAAATCAATGTCCTTTATGTCTCCGCCGTTTTTGAAAAAGTAGGAATAGACCGCCTTTGAATTATAGGTGCAGGTTTTTATTTCCTTGTCGGAAAGCATTGAAAGCACCTTTTCAATGTCCTCGTCGGAAGTAAATTCATACACATAATCGGAGTCAACGGCGCAAATACCCTTTAAGCCGAATTTGTCGGTATCAAGGGCAAAGAAAAGCTCTTTTTCCTCATTTACCGATTTTTCCAAAAGTGAAATATCGGTGCTTTTTTCAGGTGCTTTTGACTGCGATTCGTCATTTTTACCCGACTGTGCGACAGCAGGCAAATCAAGACGCTCAAGGATTTTGAACATCTCATATTCGGTCAAAAGCTTTCTCGCTCTTTCGGGGTCGCCCTCGCCCTTTTTATATGAATTTATATCGGTATCAATCGGAACATTTACGTCAATCGTTCCGAGCTTATAACTGAGATATGCTTTTTCCTTGTCGTTTTTAAGTTTAGTTCTGACAGACTCTTTAATGTCAATTTCGTCGATATTTTCATAGATTTTATCGATAGAGCCAAAGCTTGAAATCAAAGCTGAGGCGGTTTTTTCGCCTATTCCGGCAACACCGGGGATATTGTCCGAGCTGTCGCCCATAAGAGCCTTAATATCAATCATCTGTATCGGCTCGACGCCGTATTTTTCCTTAACTGCTTCGGTGTCATAAACCACGGTTTCAGGTCTGCCCATTTTAGTTGAGGCGAGCAAAACCGTAACATTATCCCTTACAAGCTGCAAGCTGTCCCTGTCTCCCGTGGCGATAAAGCTCTCGTTACCCTCTCCGCAGTTATGAGAGAGCGTGCCGATAAGGTCATCAGCCTCAAAGCCCGGCTTTGTAACGATTTTATAGCCGAGTGACGAAAGAATTTCTTTAAGTACAGGCAATTGCTCCGCAAGCTCGGGCGGCATCGGCTTTCTGCCTGCCTTGTAATCGGCATACATTTTGTGCCTAAAGGTCGGCTCTTTAAGGTCAAAGGTTACAGCCACACCGTCGGGCGAAATATCATCTTCAAGTTTTAAGAGAATATTCAAAAAGCCGTAAATTGCGTTTGAATAGTGTCCGTCCTTAGTTGTGAGCAGTTTTATACCGTAAAACGCTCTGTTAAAAATACTGTTACCGTCTAAAATCAATAGCTTCATATTTTTCACCGAATTTTCAGAAATTTTAATTACTATGATATTGTACCATATCTTTTTATATTTTGCACTAAAATTATGCCTCAACGGTTGAGATAAAAAAGAATTTATGGTAAAATATGCTGAAATTTAATTGAGGTTGATTTTATGCAGTTCGGAAATTTGAAAATTGAAGGCTTTGCAGGGCTTGCTCCTATGGCAGGCGTTGCGGACAGGGCATTTCGTGAGCTTTGCCGTGAGTACGGTGCGGCTTATACCGTGTCGGAAATGATAAGCTCAAAGGGTGTTACAATGGGCGACAAAAAGTCAAAGGAATTGATGACACTCAACGAAAAAGAACGTCCGGCAGGCGTGCAAATTTTCGGAAGTGATCCTGAAATTATGGCGCAAAGCATAAATTCCGTGCTTGAAACAAGACCTGATTTTATCGATATAAATATGGGCTGTCCTGCCCCGAAAATTGCAGGAAACGGCGGCGGCTCGTCGCTTATGAGAAATCCCGAGCTTGCACAGAGCATTGTAAAAGCGGTTGTAGGTGCTACCGAGCTTCCCGTAACGGTTAAAATGCGTTCGGGTTGGGATTTTGACAATATAAATGCAGTCGATATGGCAAAAAGAGCCGAAGAAGCCGGTGCTGCGGCTGTTACAATCCACGGACGGACAAGGCAGCAAATGTACGCACCGCCCGTAAACACGGATATAATCGCCGAGGTAAAAAAAGAGCTGTCAATCCCCGTAATCGGTAACGGAGACGTTGTTGACGGTCAGACTGCGGCACTTATGCTTGAAAAAACAAACTGTGATTTCCTTTTGGTCGGCAGAGGTGCGCTCGGCAGACCGTGGGTATTTTCGCAGATCAACGCCTATCTCAACGAGGGCAGAATTCTCCCCGAGCCGCCCGTCAGCGAGAGAATGAGGGTTATGGTAAAGCATATCAAGCTCATTTGCGAATACAAGGGCGAAAAAATCGGTATGAAGGAAGCGAGAAAACACGCCGCTTGGTATATGAAAGGACTTCGTGGCGGCGCAGAGTTCAGACGGCAGGCAGGCACGCTCGAAACCCTCGAACAAGCACAGGAATTGGCATTCAGAGTGGTCGTTGAAAATCAGTAAATTTTCAAAACAATGACTGTGCATATTTTATTTTAATTCACGGATAATCGAAATTCAGCCTCCCTTGTGTAAAGGGAGGTGGGTTGCCGCAAGGCAACTCGGAGGGATTGTAAGGTTGATTTTGTATGATTTTATAAAATCCCTCAGTCATTTTTTTGTTCCAAAAAAACGACAGCTCCCTTTACAAGGGAGCCTTTGACGGACAGGGGCAAGCCACCGACGAAATTCATATCAAATTCAATTTGTGCTTCCGCCCCATCTTTGAGGGGGCTGTCATTTTTCGCAGAAAAATGACTGAGGGAGTTTTTTATAATTTGTAACAACCTTTTTTAACTCCCTCAGTTTCGCTACGCTCAACAGCTCCCTCCCCGAGGGAGCGGATTGTTTAATATAAATTTTAATTTAATATCATACCGTAGGGACAATATTTAATTTAATTTACAGACAACCCATAATTCTTCAACGTCGTAACCGTAATGTAATCGTCGCCTGATATTTCGACCGAATATTTACCGCCGTATTTCTTGGCAATATCCTTGATTATCTTTGTACCGAAGCCGTGTTTTGACTCGTCACGCTTCGGCTTTTTTTCTGTGCCGTTAAACTTGTTTTTGGTTTTGACTTCTACCTCGTCTCGGTCTATAACAATCGAGATAAACGACTTCCTTTCGTTCGTGAGCTGTGCGGCGTTTATTGAATTGTCAATCAAGTTGTTGAGAAGTCTGCAAATGTCATAGTCATCAATATTGAGCTTGCTGCTTTCGGTTATATTAAACGAAAGCTCTGTATCCGCTTGCTTTGCGGTGTTCTTTTTAAGCTGGAGAATAATATTTATAAGCTCGTTGTGACAGAATTTTTCATTGCTTCCGAAAATGTCGCTTCCCGCATTTGTGAGAATAGACAGAGCCTTTTCGTAATTGCCCAATTCGATAAACCCTGCCGCCGTGGAGATAATTCCCGTAAAATCGTGGCGGATTTTACTGATTGCGGTCTTTTCCTCCTTTAGCTGCTGTATGCGGTTGTAATCGATTTGGTTTTGCATTAAGGCTTTTTCGTATTTGAGGTTTTCCTCCTGCACCTTTTCAATGTAATCAATCGCAAATATAATAAGAATATCGATTGCAAAGCAGAGTATAAACGAAATAAATCCGAACACACCCATATCGAGTGCAACCGTATCAAACTCGGTGCGGTTTATGTTGTAAATCTTGAACGCCATAAACAAAATCAATACGTTTATTATGTGCGTGGCAGGGAAGAGGTAGATTAAAAACAGCTTGCTTTCGGTTGCCCTTGTCTTTTTACGGTTGCTAAGATATTTCAACAGCGCAGCGAACACAAACGAAAATGAGAACATAAATATCGATTGTGCGAATACGTCCGTAATTGTAACGGTACTGTATGAAACCGAGCCGAGATCAAAGCCGTAAAACAAGCCCTCAATCATAGTAAAGAGCATTACCGATACAAAATATGCCGCAAAGCTTATAAAAACCGAAAATGTTTTCCTGCTCGTTTTGCCCCCGTACATAAAAAATGTAAGCAAAAACACCGTTACATAATAGCCGATAACCGCAAGGTATTCCATAATGTTTACTGTATAGTCTATCAGCTCAAGCGACAGATAAGAATACAGCATTGTAACTCCCACAAAGCCGAAAAATGTCAAAGCAAGGCTCTTTTTAGGCTTGAGCATTGAGGTTATTACGTTGAAGGTCAGCAGACTTCTTGCAAGATGCAGAATGAACGTCCACGGAAAAAATTGAGTTAAGTCAACCTGTGTCATAATGTGATTAGTGTGATTTTTTACACTATCTCCTTATAAATTAGTAATATAATCGTTGTATGTTTTTACCGTGTCCTTATACTTTCTTGACGGAATGGGAACTTTAATATTATTGTGAAGCGTGAACTCATACGGCTCGCAGCCCGTGACGGCATTCATATTGATTATAAAAGATTTATGGCATTTCATAAAATACAACGGCAGGAGCTTTTCAAACTCCTTCAGCTTCATATAGAGCGTGAGAGGCGGCTGCTCGTTGAAATAAATGGAAATGTTATTGTTGAGCGACTCTATGTATTCGATGTCCTGTAGGTTCAGCGTCACGCTTTTTGCACCGATTTTTACGATGAGTAAATCGGCTTTTTTCTGCGTTATATTGCCTATGCACTTTTTGAGAGCACTTTTGAGTTGTTCGATTGTGACTTTTGATTTTATGAGGAAATATGAGCATTTAGTCTCAAAAATATTGTACGCTTCGACAGGGTAAAACGTCATAAAAATCAGCTGAAAATTGTTGCCGTTTAAGTTGTTTATCGACCAGTCAACAGAGTTTATGCCGTTTACCATTATGTCAAGGAACAAAATATCCGCCTTGTCGTTTTCAAGAAATTCGGACAGCTCATCAAGGCTGCTCTTGTAGATTATTTCATAATTGAAATTGAACATACCGTTCAGGCAAAGCTTGATTTTTTCACTCAAAAGCTCGCCGTAATCACGGTCGTCGTCACAAATCACTATATTCATTTACCCACCTCCGAAGCCTGCCTTTTTCCCTCGGGCAAGCTTTTTTTAATTAAATCACTTCAAATTCTCTCAATTCGGAGCCGCAATGCTGATGAAAGTCAGCAAGTCCGATGTATATGATTAAATTTGAAGTGTATATGTATATTGGAGCCATTTTATCATCATAAAATCAAAAAAACAATGTCCTGACAGCGAACGCCTTGTCAAAAATCAAGACTTTTGCTTTATACCACGAAAACTTCGCTTTTCACAACGAACATATTGCAATGTTCCGAATTTGTCGATATTATGTGTCTATAATAAAAGAAACGGTGAACAAGAGAGCTATGAACACACTTGACGCTCGTCAAATTTCAAAAAGCGGAACAGTTATGCATTTTCCGATGCGAACAGAGATGCCAAAGAACAGCGACCCTGTTTTCAGCATTAAATCGGGTATGATTCTGAATGACAAATATGAAATTATTGAGCAGATCGGCAGGGGCGGAACGTTTGATGTTTTTATCGCAAAAGATACACGCCTTAATTTGACGTGGGCGATAAAGGTCTCACGCAGCAACCGCACAGATGATATGGGGCTTATCCAAAATCAAATAAATATACTCAAACAGCTTGACCATCCGATGATTCCGAGATTTGCCGACGCATATATGACGAACGGTAAGGCAATTATTGTTCAGGAATATGTTGCAGGCACAACGCTTGAGGATATTGTCAACGAATACGGAGGTCAGTCCGTTGAGCATGTTGTGGATTGGATAGGACAAATCTGTAATGTTATGGGCTATTTGCATATGCAGTCGCCGATGTTTATTTACAGAGATGTTAAGCCTGCCAATTTCATTTTAGAGCCGAGCGGCAGAATACGGGTCGTTGATTTCGACATTATTCGTTCCTATAAGCCGGGCAGGACAGAGGATACAGTCAATCTCGGAACAAAGGGATATGCGGCGCCCGAGCAGTTCGGAGGCAGGGGACAGACAGATCCCCGCACCGATGTATACGGAATCGGAGTTACAATGTATCGTCTTTTGACGGGGCAAAATGTTTGCGAACGAAGCTTTCTCTTAAATCCGATTGAGAAAAACGAGCCCGGAATATCGTCGGGTTTAGCATATATAATGAATAAGTGTACTCGGTTTAATCCGAGAGAGCGATATGCTTCGTGCGAGGAATTGCTTAACGATTTGAACCGGTACAATCAACTTCCGCCGAGAAAGAGCTTTCTTTCCCGACTTAAAAAACGATAATTTCCCTTTTTCCCATATAGTATAGAAAACACCGACTGCGAACTCCTAAAGCAGCCGGTGTTTTCTATATTTGATTTTTGTTTTGGAGACTCAATGAATCTCTATTTATTCGATTATATATGTAAAATAACGCAAAAACAATAGGCTGTCAGTGTACAGTTGAAAAAAATTTTTTCTCACGGCCTCCAGCTATGTTTTATACCACGCAAACTATGCTTTTCACCACGAACATATTGAAAACAAATGGCGAAATAAGTAGAATTTAACAGGTTAGATATAAGTAAATACTTTTGATAAAGAGGGGATATGCAAATGCTTTAAATTTGTGATAAAAATCGCAAGTGAAACTATTAACATTATAAGGAGAAGAAAAATGAATAACTTGATAGTGAAAAAAATTGTATCGGTTGGCTTGGCGGCAGTTTTAGTTGCCGGAATTTCTGCCGGAACAACAGTTTTAACAAACAAAAAAATTGTTACAGTAAACGCAAAATATTCGGAGTCTGCATATGACATTGCAGTTAAAAACGGCTACAAGGGAACAGAAGAACAATGGCTTGCATCTCTTGTTGGTGAAGCCGGAGAAAACGGAAAATCCGCCTATGACCTTGCTGTAGATAACGGATATAAAGAAGATGTAAAATCGTGGTTGGCATCGCTGATCGGAACTAACGGAACAAACGGCACTAACGGCAAAACAGCTTATGAACTTGCAGTTGCCAATGGTTACAAAGGTACTGAGCAAGAATGGATTAGCAATCTTATGGACAAATCCGGCGTAACAGTTAAAAATGGAAAAGACGGTAAAGATGGTGCTAATGGCAAGGATGGCTTAAACGGCAAATCCGCTTATGAGCTTGCTGTTGAAAACGGATACGAGGGAAGCCTTACTGATTGGTTGCTTTCGCTCTCCGGCTCAAAGGGTACGGATGGAAGTAACGGTAAATCTGCTTACGAAATTGCTGTGGAAGAAGGTTACACAGGAACGCAAGCTGAATGGGTTGCATCTATTTTAGAAAAAACAGGAGCTGACGGAAAAGACGGTAGAGACGGCGAATCTGCTTATATTGTTGCAGTAAGAAACGGATACATGGGAACCGAGGCTCAATGGCTAGCATCTCTTGTCGGAGAAGCCGGAACAAACGGCAAATCTGCTTATGAGCTTGCTCTGGAAAATGGATTTAGCGGTTCACTTCAGGATTGGTTGAAATCGCTTGTTGGCTCGAATGGTAAAGACGGTGCTAACGGAACAGATGGCGTTGACGGAGCAAACGGTAAATCAGCATATGAAATTGCTGTTGACAACGGATATACAGGAACTATCGAAGAGTGGCTTGGCTCTTTAGTAGGTGTAAAGGGCGATAAAGGCGACAAAGGCGACAAAGGCGATAAGGGAAATGACGGCGTTAACGGCACCAATGGTACTGATGGTAAATCTGCCTATGAGCTTGCTGTTGATAAAGGCTTTACAGGAACAGAATCAGAATGGCTTGCATCATTAGTCGGAAAGAACGGTAAGGACGGTGTTGACGGCGTAAATGGTGTTGACGGTAAAGATGGCAAATCAGCATATCAGATAGCGGTAGAACACGGTTACACAGGTTCTGAGGAAGAGTGGTTGGAATCTCTTAAAGGAACAGGAACCGGAACAGGTGCAAACGGTAAAGATGGTAAGGACGGTAAATCTGCATACCAGATAGCTGTTGATAACGGATATGTAGGCTCAGCAGCTGAATGGTTGGAATCGTTAAAGGGTGCTGCTGGCAGCAATGGCAAATCAGCATATCAAATCGCTGTAGACAATGGCTTTACAGGAACAGAAACAGAATGGCTTGCTTCTCTTGCAGGCAAAACCGGTGCGTATGGCAAAGACGGTAAATCTGCTTATGAGCTTGCAAAGGACAACGGCTTTACGGGTTCTCTTTCAGAGTGGCTTGATTCTTTGGTAGGTGAAAAAGGCAAGGACGGCAACAATGGTAAAGATGGTAAAAACGGTCTTTCAGCATATGAACTTGCCGTACAAAACGGATATGAAGGTTCTTTAACAGAATGGCTCGCTTCTCTTATCGGTAAAAACGGAGCAGATGGTAAATCAGCATATCAGCTTGCAGTTGATAACGGCTATGTCGGTACACTTCAGGAATGGCTTGCTACATTAGTTGGTGCTGTAGGTAAGACCGGTAAATCAGCCTATGAAATTGCAGTTGAGCACGGATATACAGGCTCAGAGAGCGAATGGGTTGACTCGCTTTCAGGCAAGGATGGCAAATCTGCATATCAGATAGCAGTTGCATATGGTTACACAGGCACAGAGGAAGAATGGCTTGCATCTCTTCAGGGTAAGAACGGCAAGGATGGAGTAAACGGTACTAATGGTATTGGCATAAAGAATGCTTATGTAAATTCGGCGAAACATCTTATCCTTGTTTTGGATAACGGTAATGAGATTGATGCAGGATATGTTGGCGTCAAGGAAGGCTCAGAGTCTACTGCTACATATACAGTAGTATTCAAAGACTGGGACGGAACAATTCTTAAAACGGAAACAGTTGCTGCAGGTAAATCCGCAACAGCTCCTACTGCTCCTGACAGAGAAGGTTATGTGTTCTCTAAATGGGATAAGACATTCACAAATGTAACAAGCAATATGATTGTTACTGCGCAATATACCAAGATTACAAATCCGACATTTGTTGTTGGTAATGTTTCTGCAAGTGCAGGACAGACAGTTACTGTGCCTGTATCTATTGTCAATAATCCGGGCTTATTGGGTATTGGATTAAAAGTCACTTATGACGATAGTGCATTAACTCTTAAAAAGGGTGCAACAGGTTCTGCTGTAAGTGAAGTTCTTACATTTACTCCACCGAAAAATCTTGTAAGCGGATGCAAATTCGGCTGGGATGGTCTTGAAATTTCACAGGACCAAACAAAAGACGGTCAGGTATTGCTCCTTACATTCGAAGTTAAGTCAAATGCTTCTGCAAAAACCTATCCTATTTCTATCACATATAATGCAAATGATGTATTTGATAATGATATGAACTCTATTTCAGTTGATGTTAAAAATGGTGGTATCACCGTTAAATAATATTTATGAAAGGATGAGAAACTATGGCAAAAACCAAAAAGTTGTTGTCGGTATTTTTGGCATTACTGATGTTGTTAACCGTATTTCCTACGTCAATAATTGCAAGTGCCGCAAATGCTGCAACGGTTACAGTTGAAAGTGTTAATGCTGTTCCGGGTTCGAATGTTGAAGTAAACATCTATGTTAAGAACAATCCGGGCATCCTGGCTGCGAACTTTACTGTGACTTATGACAAAGGGTTAACTTTGATCGACTCAAAATCCGGAGACGCATTTAGTGCTCTGTCAATGACTAAACCGGAAAACTACAATTCACCGTGTAAATTTGGATGGGACGCTCTTGAAATTGCTGATAAAGATATCAAAGACGGAACTATCTTGACTTTGACATTTTCAGTAGATAAGGGCGTAAGTGCAAATTCAAAACTCAATGTAAAACTTTCTTATCAAAACGGAAATATCATTGATTCAGATTTGAACGATATTCCTGTTACAATTAATAATGGCAGTGTTACTATTATCGATTACATTCCCGGCGACATTAACGGTGACGGAACTATTGATCTTAAGGATGTCACTTTAGTAAGAAGATTAGTTACCGGTTATAGTGTTACAGCTAATAAGTTGGCTGCAGATGTAAATGGTGATGGTGAAATTACAATGAAAGATGTCGTTTTAATCAGACGATATGTTGTAGATGCCGAAGGCTATGGTGTTACATTAGTTCCGGGAGGAAGTAATGTTCATACTCACACAATGACTGCAACAGCTGCTAAAGCGGCTACTTGTACTGAAAATGGTAATATTGCATATTGGTACTGTTCATCTTGTGAAAAGTATTTCACCGATAAAGATGGCAATAATGTAGTATCACAGGCAGATACTGTTATTAAAGCAAAAGGACATACTATAGTTATTGATGCAGCCGTAGATCCTACTTATGATAAGACCGGCTTAACTGAGGGTTCACATTGCTCAACTTGCAAAACCGTTCTTAAAAAACAAGAAGTTATTCCTAAACTTCAAAAGACAGAGTATTCCATCACTTATCACATTAGTAACGGAGATGAATACTTAGCTCAACAGACAATTCAAAATGACAATCCTGCTACATATACAAGTGAACAAGGCGTTTCTAAATTTGCAAATCCGTCTGTTCCGGGTTATCAATTCCTCGGATGGTATGACTTGCCATCAGGTGATGCAGCTGAAAACATTAAGTCAATTCCTGCAGGAACTACAGGCAATATTGATTTGTATGCAAGATGGGAGAAGCTTACTTATAAAGTAAATTTCTCATCTGAATTAATTCCGGTTGCTTCAGAAACCTATACCGTAGATGAAGAACATGTTCTTCCATCTCCAAAACTTGATGGTTATATTTTCTCTGGTTGGTCCGATGATAATGGTAATGTAATCAAGAACATACCTGCCGGTACAGTAGGTGCAAAAACATATACTGCCAACTGGATAAGTGAGAGAAATCAAGCATGGACCTATAAAGACTATGGAACTCCATTAATGTACGAAGACAGCGATACGAATACAATTCTCTTTGTATATAATATCGGTGAAATCAGAAATGTACCACTTTCAGTTGTTCATGATTTTGGTAAAATAAATTCTAATGGCGTTACTAAAACACATACAGAAACATTTAAGAAATCTATAAGTCAAGACTGTATGGA
>OHBU01000585.1_pt1 | contig 12991 bp, 9 predicted proteins | sample 1577421 | NCBI WGS metagenome assembly OHBU01 (sample SAMEA3879550, study PRJEB24766) | human gut metagenome | biome: human-associated habitat; feature: feces | place: USA | collected 1985/1987 | reverse complement strand
CTGTCGGACCCTTGATGTTGAGGATGTCGGCCGGCGTGATGGCGCCGTCGGAGAGGGGTGTGCCGGCGCGCACGTAGTCGTTTTCCTGAACAAGGATCTGTTTCGACAGAGGCACGAGATATTTCTTGACTTCACCCAGACGCGATGTGACGGAGATCTCGCGGTTGCCGCGTTTCACTTTGCCGAAGTTGACTTCGCCGTCGATCTCGGCAACGATAGCCGGGTTGGACGGGTTGCGTGCTTCGAAGAGCTCGGTGACGCGGGGCAGACCGCCGGTGATATCGCCTGCGCTGCCGGAAGCGCGCGGAATCTTGACGAAGATTTCGCCCGGCTTGAGTTCGGCGCCTTCATCGACCATGAGGTGAGCACCCACAGGGAGAGCGTAGGTCTTGACAACCTGGCCGTTGGCGTCGAGGATGTTGGCTTCGGGCACTTTCGAGCGGTCCTTCGATTCGATGATGATCTTTTCGCGCAGACCGGTCTGTTCGTCGGAGTCGACGCGGTAGGTGATGTTTTCAAGGAGGTTGACGTACTGAACTTTACCGCCGGCTTCGCTGCAGATTACGGCATTGAAGGGGTCCCATTCGCAGATCACGTCGCCTTTCTTGATTGTGGCGCCGTTGTCGAAGTAGAGTTTCGAGCCGTAGGGAATGTTGGCGTTGGTGAGCATCATCTTGGTGTTGGGATCCATGATGCGCATTTCGGCAAGACGGCCGATGACCACTTCAACGTTGCGTCCCTTGGCGTCGACTTCGTCGGTCTTGACGGTGCGGAGCTCGTCGATTTCGAGGATGCCTTCATAGCGCGAGGTGACCGAAGAAACGGCTGCGATGTTGGATGCGACACCACCGACGTGGAACGTACGGAGGGTGAGCTGTGTACCCGGTTCGCCGATCGACTGTGCGGCGATGACGCCGACAGCCTCGCCTTTCTGTACGAGGCGGTTGTTGGCCAGGTTGCGGCCGTAGCATTTTGCGCACACACCTTTTTTGCTTTCGCAGGTGAGCACCGAGCGGATCTCGACGGATTCGATCGGCGATGCGTTGATGCGGTCGGCGGCGTCGTCGTTGATCTCTTCGCCGGCGGCTACGATCACTTCGCCCGAGATCGGGTCGATGATGTCGTGAACCGAAACGCGGCCGAGGATGCGTTCGCCGAGCGAGGCAACCACCTCGTCGTTGTTCTTGATTTCGGTGCAAACGAGGCCGCGGAGCGTGCCGCAGTCTTCCTCGTGGATGATGACATCGTGGGCCACGTCGACAAGACGGCGGGTAAGATAACCGGCGTCGGCTGTCTTGAGGGCCGTATCGGCAAGACCTTTACGTGCACCGTGGGTGGAGATGAAGTATTCGAGCACCGAGAGGCCTTCCTTGAAGTTGGCGAGAATCGGGTTTTCGATGATCTGGCCGCCTTCGGCGCCTGATTTCTGAGGCTTGGCCATAAGGCCGCGCATGCCGGAGAGCTGACGGATCTGGTCTTTCGAACCACGGGCGCCCGAGTCGAGCATCATGAACACAGGGTTGAAGCCCTGCTGGTCGGCCGAGATCTGCTTCATGAGGGTGTCGGCGAGGCGGGCGTTGACGTGTGTCCAGATATCGATGATCTGGTTGTAGCGTTCGTTGTTGGTGATGAAGCCCATCGAATAGTTGTTCATCACTTCCTGAACCTGCTCGTAGCCTTCGCGCACGTATTCTTCTTTTTCCTTCGGGATGATCACGTCGCCGAGGTTGAACGACAGACCGCCGCGGAATGCCATGTAGTAGCCGAGGTTCTTGATGTCGTCGAGGAACTGTGCCGAGCGGGGGATACCGCATTTTTTGATCACCTTGGAGATGATGGTGCGGAGCGATTTCTTCGACAGGATCTCGTTGACGTAGCCGATTTCCTTGGGGACGTACTGGTTGACGAGCACGCGGCCCACGGAGGTGTTTTCGACGAGATGCGTGATGGGGTTGCCCTGCTCGTCGATGTCGTCGACCACCACCGAAACGGGAGCGTGGAGTGTCACGCGGCCTTCGTTGTAGGCGATCTGTGCTTCTTCGGGACCGTAGAATTTGAGCCCTTCGCCTTTGTCGCCTTTGCGGAGCTTGGTGATGTAGTAGAGACCGAGTACCATGTCCTGCGACGGCACGGTGATAGGAGCGCCGTTCGCGGGGTTCAGGACGTTGTGCGAACCGAGCATGAGCAGCTGGGCCTCCAGAATGGCGGCATTGCCCAGGGGAAGGTGCACGGCCATCTGGTCACCGTCGAAGTCGGCGTTGAATGCCGTACATGCGAGCGGGTGGAGCTGGATGGCTTTGCCTTCGATCATGCGGGGCTGGAAGGCCTGGATGCCGAGGCGGTGCAGTGTCGGGGCGCGGTTGAGCAGCACGGGATGGCCTTTCATCACGTATTCGAGGATATCCCATACGACGGGTTCCTTGCGGTCAACGATTTTTTTGGCCGATTTGACGGTCTTGACGATGCCGCGTTCGATGAGTTTGCGGATGATGAAGGGCTTATAGAGTTCGGCAGCCATGTTTTTGGGGATGCCGCATTCGTGCATTTTGAGTTCGGGGCCAACGACGATTACCGAACGGGCCGAATAGTCGACGCGCTTGCCCAGCAGGTTCTGACGGAAGCGGCCCTGCTTGCCCTTGAGCGAGTCGGAGAGCGATTTGAGCGGGCGGTTGGCTTCGGTCTTCACGGCCGACGATTTGCGCGAGTTGTCCAGCAGCGAGTCGACGGCTTCCTGCAGCATGCGTTTCTCGTTGCGGAGGATCACTTCAGGAGCTTTGATCTCGATGAGGCGTTTCAGACGGTTGTTGCGGATGATCACGCGGCGGTAGAGGTCGTTGAGGTCGCTGGTGGCGAAACGGCCGCCGTCGAGGGGCACGAGCGGACGGAGCTCAGGCGGGATGACGGGCACGGCCTGAAGGATCATCCATTCGGGTTTATTGCGTCCGCGCGATGCACGGAACGATTCAACGACCTGCAGACGCTTGAGCGCCTCGGTCTTGCGCTGCTGCGAGCCGTCGGTGTCGGCCTGGTGACGCAGCTGATACGACAGATCGTCGAGGTCGAGACGCAGCAGCAGATCGTAGATAGCTTCGGCACCCATCTTGGCAATGAACTTGTTGGGATCGGTGTCCTCAAGCATCTGGTTTTCTTTGGGAAGCTTGTCGAGGATGTCGAAGTATTCTTCCTCGGTGAGGAGGTCGAGGGGCTGCACATCTTCCACAACGCCGGGCTGGATCACCACGTAGCGTTCGTAGTAGATGATGGCGTCGAGCTTCTTGGAGGGAAGACCGAGCAGATAGCCGATCTTGTTGGGGAGCGAGCGGAAATACCAGATGTGGGCCACGGGCACTACGAGCTTGATGTGGCCCATGCGTTCGCGGCGCACTTTCTTTTCTGTCACTTCAACACCGCAGCGGTCGCACACGATGCCTTTGTAGCGGATGCGTTTGTATTTTCCGCAGTGGCATTCATAGTCCTTGACAGGACCGAAGATGCGTTCGCAGAAAAGGCCGTCGCGTTCGGGCTTGTAGGTGCGGTAGTTGATGGTTTCGGGTTTCAGCACCTCACCGCTCGACTTCTCGAGGATTTCCTCGGGCGAAGCCAGGCCGATGGTGATTTTGGAGAAACCGCTTTTTATTTTGTTGTCTTTTCTAAAAGCCATAAGTTTAGATGTTGACTGGGAGATACAATATGGTGAGAGAAACTACGATGCGAATCGCGGATTATTGTTCGAGGTTGATGCTCAGACCAAGGCCGCGGAGCTCGTGGAGAAGCACGTTGAGCGATTCGGGGATTCCGGCCTGAGGCATCGGATCGCCCTTGACGATGGCTTCGTAGGCTTTGCTGCGGCCGTTGACGTCGTCGCTCTTGATGGTGAGGATCTCCTGGAGCACGTGGGCTGCGCCGAATGCTTCGAGCGCCCACACTTCCATCTCGCCGAAGCGCTGGCCGCCGAACTGTGCCTTACCGCCCAGAGGCTGCTGGGTGATGAGTGAGTACGGGCCGATGGAGCGTGCGTGCATCTTGTCTTCGACCATGTGTCCGAGTTTGAGCATGTAGATCACACCTACGGTTGCCGGCTGGTCGAAACGCTCGCCCGTACCGCCGTCGTAGAGATATGTCTTGCCGTAGCGCGGCAGGCCCGCCTTGTCGGTCCAGGCGTTGAGGTCGTCGAGGGTGGCGCCGTCGAAGATAGGTGTGGCGAATTTCTCGCCGAGCTCGCGGCCTGCCCATCCGAGAACGGTTTCGAAGATCTGGCCCAGGTTCATACGCGAAGGCACGCCCAGAGGGTTGAGGACGATGTCGACGGGGGTGCCGTCGGCAAGGAACGGCATGTCTTCCTGACGTACGATGCGGCTGACGATACCTTTGTTGCCGTGACGGCCGGCCATCTTGTCGCCGACGCTGATCTTACGTTTCTTGGCCACATACACTTTAGCCATCTGCATGATGCCCGAGGGGAGGTCGTCGCCGATGGAGATGTCGTTTTTCTTGCGGCGAAGCTCGGTTTCGATCTCTTTCTTCTTGCGGAGATAGTTGACGATGCAGTCGCGGATCATCTCGTTTTTGTGAGCATCGGTGGTCCATTTGCTCAGGTTGATGGTGTCGTAGTCGATGTCGCGGAGAATGGCGGCGGAGAATTTCGCGCCTTTGGCCACGATGTCGGTGCCGAGGAAGTCCTTGACACCCTGCGAAGTCTTGCCCGAGGTGAGGGTCATGAGTTTGCCCACGAGCACATCCTTGAGTGCGTCGAGCTTTTCTTCATATTCCTCGTCGAGCTTCGGAAGCACGGCGTTGGCGCTTTTGCTTTTCTTCTTTTTGGCGGCACGCGAGAAGAGGTTGGTGCCGATGACAACGCCCTTGAGCGACGGCGAAGCTTTGAGCGATGCGTCCTTGACGTCGCCGGCCTTGTCGCCGAAGATGGCGCGGAGCAGCTTCTCTTCCGGTGTCGGGTCGCTCTCGCCTTTAGGCGTGATCTTGCCGATCATGATGTCGCCGGGCACAACGTGTGCGCCGACGCGGATGATGCCGCGGTCGTCGAGATCCTTGGTGGCGTCTTCGCTTACGTTGGGGATGTCGGAGGTGAGCTCTTCCATGCCGCGCTTGGTCTCGCGCACTTCGAGCGAATATTCGTCGACGTGGACTGATGTGAGGATATCCTCGCGCACCATGCGTTCGTTGAGCACGATGGCGTCCTCATAGTTATATCCTTTCCAGGGCATGAATGCCACCTTGAGGTTGCGGCCCAGAGCCAGCTCGCCGTTCTCAGTCGAATAGCCTTCGGTGAGGATGGTGCCTTTGCTTACGCGCTGGCCTTTGTGGCATATCGGGCGGAGGTCGATGGTAGTGCTCTGGTTGGTCTTGCGGAATTTCGGGATCTTGTATTCTTTGACGGCGTCTTCGAATGCCACGAATTCCTGGTCGGGAGTGCGGTCGTAGCGGATGCGGATCACGGTGGCGTCGACAAATTCAATGGTGCCTTCGCCTTCGGCTGTGATCTGTGTGCGCGAGTCGCGGATAAGCTGGCCTTCGAGGCCGGTGCCCACGATAGGAGCCTCACTGCGCAGCAGCGGCACTGCCTGACGCATCATGTTCGATCCCATGAGGGCGCGGTTGGCGTCGTCGTGTTCGAGGAACGGGATGAGCGAAGCGGCTATCGAAGCGATCTGTGTGGGCGAAACGTCCATGAGTTCCACCTGTTCGGGCGCCACGATAGGGAAGTCGGCGTCGAGACGCGCTTTGACGCGGTCGTTGACGAAAGAGCCGTCGTCGTGAAGCGGTGCGTTGCCCTGGGCAATCACCTTGCCTTCTTCGATTTCGGCGGTGAGATAGATGATCTCGTCGTTGTTGAGGTTGACCTTCTTGTCCTCCACCTTGCGGTAAGGCGTCTCGATGAAGCCGAGGTCGTTGATCTTGGCATAGACGCAGAGCGACGAGATAAGGCCGATGTTCGGGCCTTCAGGCGTCTCGATAGGACAGAGGCGGCCATAGTGGGTGTAGTGTACGTCGCGCACTTCGAAGCCTGCGCGTTCGCGCGACAGACCGCCGGGGCCGAGGGCCGACATACGGCGTTTGTGAGTGATCTCGGCCAAGGGGTTGGTCTGGTCCATAAACTGCGACAGCGCGTTGGTGCCGAAGAATGTGTTGATGACCGACGAGATGGTCTTGGCGTTGATGAGGTCGATAGGGGTGAACACCTCGTTGTCACGCACGTTCATGCGTTCGCGGATCGTACGCGACATGCGGGCCAGACCTACGCCAAACTGGTTGTAGAGCTGTTCGCCGACGGTGCGCACGCGACGGTTGCTCAGGTGGTCGATATCGTCGACATCGGTCTTCGAGTTGATCAGCTCGATGAGATATTTGATGATGGCGATTATATCCTCCTTGGTGAGCACCTTCACGTCCATCGACGTGGTGAGCCCGAGTTTCTTGTTGATGCGGTAGCGTCCCACTTCGCCGAGGTCGTAGCGCTTCTCAGAGAAGAAGAGGTTGGTGATCACCTCGCGGGCGCTTGCATCGTCCGGCGGCTCGGCGTTGCGGAGCTGTCGGTAGATGTACTGGATGGCTTCTTTCTCTGAGTTGGAGGTGTCCTTCTGCAGAGTGTTGAAGATAATGGAGTAGTCGCTCGTGTTGGCGTCCTCTTTGTGCAGCAGGATTGTCTGTGCGCCCGAGTCGAGTATCTCCTGGATATGGTGTTCCTCGATCACTGTTTCGCGGTCGATGAGCACCTCGTTGCGGTCGATCGATACAACTTCGCCGGTGTCTTCGTCAACGAAGTCTTCCACCCACGTCTTGAGCAGGCGGGCGGCGAACTTACGGCCGATGCATTTCTTGAGGTTTGTCTTGGTGACTTTGACTTCTTCAGCCAGACCGAATATTTCAATGATGTCCTTGTCGCTTTCCAGACCGATAGCACGCAACAGGGTGGTCACGGGCAATTTCTTCTTGCGGTCGATGTAAGCGTACATCACATTGTTGATGTCGGTAGCGAATTCTATCCATGAGCCTCTGAACGGGATGATACGGGCCGAATAGAGTTTTGTGCCGTTGGCATGGGTGCTTTGTCCGAAGAACACGCCCGGCGAACGGTGAAGCTGCGACACAACGACGCGCTCGGCACCGTTGATTACAAACGTGCCCTTCTCGGTCATGTAGGGGATGAGGCCGAGATACACATCTTGTATCACCGTTGCAAAGTCCTCGTGGTCAGGGTCGGTACAGTATAATTTTAATTTGGCTTTGAGGGGTACGCTGTAAGTCATGCCGCGTTCCAGACATTCTTCAATTGAATAGCGCGGCGGATCGATATAATAGTCGAGAAACTCGAGCACGAAATTGTTGCGAGTGTCGGCAATCGGGAAGTTCTCGGCAAATACTTTGTACAAGCCCTCGTTGTTGCGTTTTTCCGGCGGAGTGTCAAGCTGCAGGAAATCGCGGAACGATTTGAGCTGCACCTCCAGAAAGTCGGGGTAAGGCAGAGGATTCTTTACCGACGCAAAGTTTACACGGGGTTTATTTTCTGTTACTGACATCTAAAATATTACTAAGGTTAAAGAACTCAAATAAAATTGAACACACAAAAGGTTAAGTATTCGCCTTTCGCGGCGATACTTAACCTATGTACCTGATTGACAGGCGATATTATTTAAGTTCGACTTCAGCGCCTGCTTCTTCGAGTTCTTTCTTCAGTCCTTCAGCTTCAGCTTTGGCGAGGCCTTCTTTCACTACAGAGGGTGCGCCGTCAACGAGTTCTTTAGCTTCTTTCAGGCCAAGACCGGTCTGAGCTTTAACTACTTTCACAACGTTGAGCTTGCTTGCGCCGGCTGATTTCAGAACTACGTCGAATGAAGTTTTTTCTTCAGCAGCGGGTGCGCCGGCTGCGGGACCGGCAGCAACTGCAACAGCTGCGGCGGCGGGTTCGATGCCATATTCGTCCTTCAGGATCTGAGCAAGTTCGTTTACTTCCTTTACCGAGAGGTTAACTAATTGTTCTGCAAAAGCTTTTAAATCTGCCATTTTTGTATGATTTTATTTGTTATTTACTTAGTAGAGTTGATTATGCTTCTTTTTTTGATAAAGTCTCAAGGATGCCATGAAGCTTGGTGCCACCCGAGGTAAGTGCCGAAATCACATTCTTTGCAGGCGACTGCAGCAGAGCCACAACGTCGGCGATAAGTTCGTTCTTGCTCTTGATTGTTGCAAGAGTGTCGAGCTGATCGGCGCCGAAGTAAACGGTTTCTTCTACGTAGGCTGCCTTGAATGCGGGGAGAACGTCGTCTTTCTTCACGAAATCCTTGATGAGCTTGGCAGGCACGTTTGCCACCTGTGTGCACATCAGTGAAGTCGGACCAGCGAGTGCGGGATACAGTTCAGAGTAATCACCGTCGAGCTGCTCGAGAGCCTTGTGGAGAAGGGTGTTTTTAACCACCATCAGTTTCACTTCGGCCTTGGCGCATGCACGGCGAAGCTGACTTGTCTTCTCAGCGTTGAGGCCGGCGGTTTCTACAAGGTAGAAGTTGGGATACTCCTTGAGGGTCTGAGCGATTTTCTCTATTGCTATTGATTTATCTTCCTTTCTCATTGTCGTAATTCTTTTTTGCGATTATTCATCGATCGTCTTGGCGTCGACTTTAACGCCCGGACTCATCGTGGATGAAAGATAAATGCTCTTGATATATGTACCCTTAGCGGTTGCGGGCTTGAGCTTGATCAGTGTGTTGATAAACTCGCGCGCGTTTTCCTTCATCTGCTCGGGTGTGAAGCTAACTTTGCCGATTGAAGAGTGGATGATGCCGTTTTTGTCAACCTTGAAGTCGATCTTGCCTTTCTTCACTTCTTCTACAGCTTTCGATACGTCGTTGGTCACTGTGCCGCTCTTGGGGTTAGGCATCAGGCCGCGCGGTCCGAGGATTCGGCCCAGCGCACCGATCTTACCCATGATTGCGGGCTGTGTGATGATCACGTCGACGTCGGTCCAGCCGCCTTTGATCTTTTCGATATATTCGTCAAGACCAACATAGTCGGCGCCGGCTGCCTTGGCAGCGGCTTCTGCGTCGGGGTTGCAGAGCACGAGCACGCGCACCTGCTTGCCTGTTCCGTGGGGCAGTGTCACCACGCCACGTACCATCTGGTTTGCCTTTCGGGGATCAACGCCAAGACGCACATCGATGTCAAACGAAGCGTCAAACTTGGTATAAGTGATTTCTTTTACCTTTGCAGCCGCTTCTGCGAGTGTGTAGGTCTTCCCAGCTTCAATCTTACCGAGGGCCAACTTTTGGTTTTTTGTAAGTTTACTCATCTGTGTTTCAATTGAAGTTTATTAGTTATTTGCAGGGAATGTACCTTTGACGGTGATACCCATACTTCTGGCTGTACCAGCTACCATGCGCATTGCCGATTCTACGGTGAAACAGTTCAGGTCGGGCATCTTGTCCTCTGCTATTGCCTTCACTTGCTCCCAGGTCACTTCAGCCACTTTGTTGCGGTTGGGCTGTGCCGAGCCGCTCTTGATTTTAGCGGCTTCCAGCAGCTGGATGGCTACCGGAGGAGTCTTCACGACAAAGTCGAAGCTCTTGTCCGTGTAGTAAGTGATTACTACAGGAAGCACTTTACCGGCTTTGTCCTGTGTGCGGGCATTGAACTGCTTGCAAAATTCCATGATGTTGATGCCCTTGGAACCCAGCGCGGGACCTACTGGCGGTGATGGATTTGCTGCTCCACCCTTAATCTGCAATTTGATTTGTCCAGCAATTTCTTTAGCCATTTTAATCTTAATTTTAGATATTGGTGTTCAATGTGCGGGTCAAACATCGAAATCGTCGCCAATGCGTAACCAAAGGCGGCGGTTCCTTTATCAAACTCGCTCTACTTGCGAATTTTCCAACTCAAGCGGTGTCTTGCGGCCAAAAATCTTGACCATGACTTTAAGTTTCTTCTTATCTCTGTCCACTTCTTCAATTTCCCCGGTGAAGCCGTTGAACGGACCAACGATCACTTTCACCGCCTCACCAACGAGGTAGTCGTTGATCGAGTCGACCGTGATGTCGGCCATTTCGTCGGCCATGCCGAGCATGCGCTGAACTTCGCTCTGTCGCAAAGGCTCCGGCATGGCGCCGTTGCTCTTGCCACGGAGAAAGTCAATCACATTGGTGGTGTTGCGCAGTTCATGCATAACCTCACCATGAAGAATGGCTTCAATAAACACGTAGCCGCTGTAAAGGTTTTTTTCTTTTACAACCTTCTTGCCGCCACGCACCGTAAGCACTTTTTCTGTCGGAATCAATACTTGGAAAACGTATTTGCCAAGATCGGTGTTGCGGATCTGTGCGTCCAGCACTTCCTTCACCTTGGCTTCTTTACCTGATATGGCACGCAGAACGTACCATGCTCTTTTTTCTTCGGCCATTGATCGTGTAGTTTTGAAAAGTGATTACTGATGCCGCCGATCAGCTGAAGAGCTGAGGCAGTGCATAAATTAAAGTCATTACCTGTTCAACCACCCAGTCCATCGCCCATATGATCAGTGCGATAATAACGGAAGCAATCATCACGATCAGTGCGCTTTTGATGAGCTGGTCTTTTGTCGGCCAGGATGTCTTATACCGCAATTCGGTATATGACTCTTCGATATTCGTAAATAGTTTTAATTTCTTCATTTTGTCTGTTTTGGCACGGGAAGAGAGGCTCGAACTCCCGACACCTGGTTTTGGAGACCAGTGCTCTACCGACTGAGCTATTCCCGTATCATAGATAAAAGCGGCCGTTCTGCATGGCTTTCGCCCGAAGGGCAGCCGGCCGCTTTTATTTTCGGTTTATCGTGTGCCGTGTCGTGTTGCCGACAGCGGATTTTGCGATGCCTTGATTAGTCGAGGATCTCGGTGATCTGACCCGAACCAACGGTGCGGCCGCCTTCACGGATGGCGAAACGCAGACCCTGATCGCATGCTACCGGGTTGATGAGCTCAACGTTGATTTCAACGTGGTCACCGGGCATTACCATTTCTACACCTTCGGGGAGTGTGATCTCACCGGTCACGTCAAGTGTGCGGATGTAGAACTGAGGACGATAGTGGTTGTGGAACGGAGTGTGGCGGCCACCTTCTTCTTTCTTCAGGATGTAGACAGAAGCTTTGAATTTGCTGTGGGGTTTTACAACACCCGGGTGGCAGATTACCATACCGCGACGGATATCTTTCTTGTCGATACCGCGGAGGAGCAGACCAACGTTATCGCCGGCTTCACCTTCATCGAGGAGCTTGCGGAACATTTCAACACCGGTAACAACCGATTTCATGTCTGCGCCAAGACCCATGATCTGAACTTCGTCACCTACTTTTACGACGCCGGTTTCGATACGGCCTGTAGCAACGGTGCCACGACCTGTGATCGAGAATACGTCTTCAACAGGCATAAGGAACGGTTTGTCGATATCGCGCGGAGGCAGCGGAATCCAATTGTCGACGGCTTCCATAAGTTCCATAACCTTAGCTTCCCACTGGGGTTCGCCGTTGAGGGCGCCGAGGGCGGAACCACGGATGATAGGAGTGTTGTCGCCGTCATAGTCATATGACGAAAGAAGGTCGCGCATTTCCATTTCAACGAGTTCGAACATCTCTTCGTCGTCAACCATGTCGCATTTGTTGAGGAACACAACGATGCGGGGTACGTTCACCTGACGGGCGAGAAGGATGTGCTCGCGGGTCTGGGGCATCGGGCCGTCGGTTGCGGCTACCACGATGATGGCACCGTCCATCTGTGCGGCACCTGTTACCATGTTCTTAACGTAGTCAGCGTGTCCCGGGCAGTCAACGTGTGCATAGTGACGGTTGGCGGTTTCGTATTCTACGTGTGCGGTGTTGATAGTGATACCACGTTCTTTTTCCTCAGGTGCGTTGTCGATCTGGTCGAACGACTTCACTTCAGAAAGACCGGCTTTTGCAAGCACTGTGGTGATTGCTGCGGTCAGAGTGGTTTTGCCGTGGTCAACGTGACCGATTGTACCGATGTTAACATGCGGTTTCGTTCTTTCGAATTTCTCTTTAGCCATAACTTTTTGCTATTTTTATTTGTTAAGATGATTTCGCTTTTAATCGTAACGCCACGATAGCACAAGGCACTATCGGGGCTGTCACATTTGTTTATTTTATTGGAGCCGATGGCGGGATTTGAACCCGCGACCTCTTCCTTACCAAGGAAGTGCTCTACCCCTGAGCTACATAGGCATTGTTTCTTTGAGCGGAAGACGAGGCTCAAACTCGCGACCCTCAGCTTGGAAGGCTGATGCTCTACCAACTGAGCTACTTCCGCGAATGTTGTGGGAGGAGGTGGACTCGAACCACCGAACCCGAAGGAGCGGATTTACAGTCCGCCGCAACACCACCAATCGTTGCCGTTCGCCCGGAATTTTCTTTGTATCGCCAAGAACATTAGGAAAGAAGCGGTGGGAACCTTAATCGCAAGAGCTACGCCCACAGGTGGAATCGAACCACCACACTACACCAAGTTCGCTCCGATCATTTAGCGATTCACTTCATCTTTCAGAGCCTTGCCTGCTTTGAACTTAGGTGCCTTGCAAGCCGGAATGGTAATCTCTTTTCCGTTCTGAGGATTCTTTCCGATTCTGGCAGCACGCTCAGTTACTTCAAACGTACCGAATCCAACCAACTGTACTTTTCCGCCCTTGCCGAGTTCTCCGCCGACAACTTCCACAAATGCGTTGAGTGCCTTTTCAGCATCACTCTTAGAAAGTCCGGCTTCATCAGCCATAGCCTGTACTAATTCAGCTTTGTTCATTACTTCTTGCCTCCTTTCTTGTGGTCTGCATATATGGAATATGCGATTGCAATTATTACTTCTGTGATTATCGTTGCGGCAACACCGCACCAAAATTCAGGAATATACATCTTTTTGCATCCTCTCTTGTCTGCTACCTCTGGTAGCCGTCACGGTTATGCGGTAGTCATACCGTTTCTGCACTGCACCGCCGCAC
>OHBU01000573.1_pt1 | contig 13159 bp, 9 predicted proteins | sample 1577421 | NCBI WGS metagenome assembly OHBU01 (sample SAMEA3879550, study PRJEB24766) | human gut metagenome | biome: human-associated habitat; feature: feces | place: USA | collected 1985/1987 | reverse complement strand
TTCAAACCGATTACGGATGAATATTTCCATGCGGAAGGAGATTACAGCCTGCAGGATATTTACACGGAAGTTTTTGAGATGGAGAAGCTTGTCATTCCCGGCATGAAGGAGGATGTGACAGAAAAGTTCCGTACCGCAGAAAAGACTTTTGCCGATGCCCCCGAAAAGGACAGGGATTTCCTGCGGCAGTTTGCCTTTATCTGCCTGCTCAGCAGTGATGTCTATGCCAAGAAGATGCTGATTGAAAACATGATTGACAACCTCCGTAAAGAGGACAGCAGGCCGAAGGGCAGGGAAGAGGGTAAAGCAAAAACCAAAGAAGACGGTAAGAAATAGGGAAAAGAAACGATGGGCTGCGGCACGGATGTGCGGCAGCCCATTTATTGCTTTACAGGAAATTTCGTTGAATTTTCCTACAAAGTCCTCAGGCAGGAGTCTTTCCTGCTTATTTTGCTTTTTCGGCAAACTCTGTGGTTACCAGATCTTCATAGGGAACGAAGTCTTCCAGTACCTTGGATTCTTTCAGGATATTCTCTAAAAGCACAAAGGCGTCTTCCGTAAATACCAGGTCTTCTTTCCAGGTGTTCTGGTCATGGTAACGGGTCACAATGGTAATCAGGGTGTCCATATCTGTTTCCGGGAACTGGGGGCTGATGACCTTTGCAATCTCCTCCGGTGTATGGGAAGCGGTATAATCCATGCCTTTCTGCAGTGCATTGGTAAATGCCTGGATGGTGTCGGGATGCTCTTTTATATAACTCTTTTTAGCGGAAAAAGCTGTGTATGGTACATAGCCGGAAGCTTCGCCCAGAGAAGCAACCACGAAGCCATCGCCTTTCTCTTCCAGTGCCGTGGCGTGGGGTTCAAATTCAATGGTGAAATCACCCTGACCGCCGGAAAAGGCGGCAGCCGTGGAGCCAAAGTCGATGCTCTGGTCAATGGAAAGGTCCTGCGCCGGGTCAATATTGTTTTTGAGCAGAATATATTCAAATACCATTTCGGGCATACCGCCGGGACGACCGCCCAGCACATTCTTTCCAATCAGCATATCGAAACTGAAATTGTCAATAGGAGTACGGGAAACCACAAAGTTGCCGGCGCGCTGGGTAAGCTGGGCAAAATTGACGGCATAGTCTTCATTGCCGCCCACATACGTGTAGATGGTGCTTTCACTTCCCATAAAGCCGATATCCGCTTCGCCGGTGAGCAGCGCCGTCATGGTTTTGTCTGCACCGAAGCCGGTAACCAATGTTAAATCAATTCCTTCCTCGGCAAAGTAGTCGTTTTCAATGGCGACATACATGGGGGCGTAGAAGATGCTGTGGGCAACTTCGTTCAGGGTCACTTTTGTGGCAGCCTTTGTGCTTGCCGCATCCTTGCCGCAGGCGGGCAGCAGGGTCAGACAGAACAGTACGGCAAACGCAAGCGCCATAATTTTACAGGTTTTCTTTTTCATAAAATCCTCCGAGATTTTTTCATGCTATAGTATACGGGAGAAATGGAAAAAAGGTGCGGAATATGTTATGATGAAGAAACAGTTAAAAGAAAAAGAGGATAAAAATGAAAAAGAACTTAAAGAAGGCATTAAGCCGTTTATTGATAGGAATTTTATGGGTGGGCCTGCTGGGAACCCCGCTTGCGGAGAGCCGTCAGGTTGTCTGTGCGGCAGAGGTTTCCGGGGGTGACGCGTCCGGAAACGACAGTGACACACCGGGGGACGCAGGGGATGTATCCGATAATGACAGTGACACCCCGGGAGATGCAGGCGATGTATCCGGCAACGACAGTGACACCCCGGGGAACGCAGGCGATGTATCCGGCAATGATATTTCGGCAGGGGATGTGTCGGAAGGCGACATCCGGCCGGTGAGCGTGGCAGAGGAAGCGGTGCTCGTGGAAATGAATGGGGAGAACCAGGATTTTTCCACATGGGAAAAGGCAGTTGCCTATGTCAATCAGAAAGGCTCCCGTAAAACGGAAACCCATATTTACCTGCAGCAGGATGTGGAAAGCAGCGCTAAAACACTGGTCTTTCCGAAGTACCCGCTGACCCTGCACGGAAACGGTTATACCCTGCACTTTGCAGGCACCACGGTCAGTCTGCCAGCAGATACCGTGCTTAAAAACGTGCAGTTGGAAACAAGCGCAAAGGGCGGCTTTAACCTGAATGCATCCGGCAGTCTTACCATGGATGGTGTAAACGAAAAAACGGTGCCGGAGGGAAGCTACGGCATAAAGGCGGTCAGAGGGGCAGCCTCCAAAACCCTTACCTATCTGGACAAAAACGTGGGAAATCCCATTACCGGTTTCGGAACAGTCTGCTTTGGAGAGAATACGGAGGTCAGTGCGGTGCTTACTTTGAAAAAGGTACAGGTGGCAGCCGGAAAGACCCTCCGCCTGCAGAATACCTTTAAGGCGGACGAAATACGGCTCGGAGAAAAGGCAGGTCTTATGCCTGACGGAAGCAAAACGGTCAGTGTAAAGGATTTCTATGCGGAAGGACAGAACACCGTACTCATATACCGTTACGAAGAAGGAGAAAAATTTATACCGCTTACCGTGACCGGAAAAGCTTACGGGGCAGCCGGCAGTATTACCGTATCCCGACGGGACGGCAGTCTTGCGGCAATTCCCTTTGCGGTGGGAGAAACGGTTCTTCTGGCAAAAACGGCGGACCTGTCTGTTTTCTCGGTAGCGGCAGACTGCCTTGTGCCGGGAAGCGGTGAGAACGGATATTGCCTTACCAGAAAAAACAATGCGGTGTTCTTAAAAGAAACCGGCTTTCGGCTTGATGGTGAAACTGCACTCTTTTTCGCAGAGTGGAAGGATATAAAGGAATACGTGGAAAACCGGAAGCAGAAGACGGCGGAATACCGGGTTACCCTTCTTCGGGATTATGATGCGGGCGGAGCATTCATATTGCCGAAAGCCGGTACCTATGCTGGTCTTACCCTGACGGGAGCCCTTCTTGCGGACACGGAGGGCGGCAGCCGGTACCCGTTTCTTACCTTTACCGGAAGCATAACCCTGACCGGCAATGTAACCATAGAAAAGCTTAAGAAACTCTGCAGTGTCAAAAAAGCAGGCACCGGCCTTACGGCGGACTTTAACATCAGCATGGGAAATTACCGTCTGGAGATTAAGGAGATTGCGGAAAACAGCTTAAAAAACATAAGCGGCAGCGTCAAATCCACCTTGATTTTGCATGGCATTTCCGTAAAAGGAACCATAGCCGCCGGCAATCTGTTTATAGAGAATGTAACGGTGGGCGGCAACGTGAGAGCCATGGGAGAATGTCTGACGGTGGGAGAGATAAAAATTCCCGGCACGTTTACGGCGGAGGGACTGCAGAAAAGTTATGCGCAGACCGTGCTGAACGTCAGACAGGGGAAAAAGATTACCATAGGGAAAAAGGGCATTCTGTCCTGCAATCCACAGATATTCTTTGCAGAACAGACAGCACCGGCTGCGGAGTACGGTATCGGCATCCGCATGGAAAATGCGAAGGGAGAGCTTCTTACCTTCAACGGGGCGGACAGGAATTTTGTCATTGCCGATATCACGGGCAGCTTTGCCAACGGGGATGTGTACCTTGCGGGGCAGACGAATACGCTCTTAGTAAGAAGCGGCAACAAGCTGGTGTATTCCGGCAGTACGGAAGGTCTGTGGAGCTGGAAGGCGGACAACGGGGAAACCGCGTATTTCCTTTCCTATGCGGATGCTGTAAAAGAAATCAGCCGCCGGAAGGATGCGGGAGCGGTCTATGAAATGACACTGCAGGAAAATCTGTTCCTGCGGGGAAATTTTGTGATGCCTGCGAAAAATACATGTAAGGAATTTGTCCTGCGCGGAAGCGGTAGCAGCATTTCCTACACAGGCGCCATGACGCTTACCTGCAATCTGACTCTGCACGGCATTACCGTGAGCAAAAAGAATACGGCGGGTAAGGTATTAAACCAGAACGTGTCCCTGGATGCGTACCGGTTAAATCTGGTGGACGGCAGCCGTCTGGAGTCCTTACAGAATCTTTCGGGAAGAACGGGCGGAACCTTTTATGCGGAGGACAGTTCCGTTACCGTAAAAGGAAATGTCAGCGGCAAAATAAATCTGATAAGCAAAAATACCGCATTTGCCATTTCCGGCAATGTGGCAGTGGGAACCCTGGATGCTTCCGAAAGTACGGAAAGCTGCAGCTTTTCCGTTAATGCCGGAAGAAATATAACGATTGAAAACGTGAAAGGTCCTTCGGCAACAGGCGCAAGCTGGGAAATCGTCTCACCGGAAAGCAATATCACGGTGAAGAATTTTGCAGGGGGAAATGTGTCGGTGGGATACAGCGTAAAAAAGAATCTGAAATTTACCGGAAAGGTGACGGGAAAGGGATGCATTACTCTTATTCCCATGAAGACAACGCCGGATAAGTACCATATCATCGCAACCCTGACCAGAAAAGAAAAGGTGGTGACCCAGGTGTCTTCTGATTATGATATTTCCTGCTTCAAGCTGCTTGGCAGTGTGAATGTGCCCGCAGGCAGCAGTCTTAAGAAAAAAGGAACCACCGTTATTCTGGAAATGCCCTGATAACGGTGGCGATATAGGCGTCAGCCTTCAATATGTATGTTTTTAATGGCCCAGAGCTGTAATGCCTTGGCGTTGGTGGAAATCTTTTCCAGAGAGTCCAGAATGTGCTGGAAGGCGGGCTTCTCACTCTCGGAAATGATACCGTCTTCCGAAATGGCAATCAGGGAAGCACGGAGCATATCGATATCCTTTAAGGAACCGAGCACCTTGAGGGCGAGTCTGTCAAAGTCATCGATGGTAACCTCTTTTACACTGCCTTTGCCGACAGGACATTCTCTGGCGCAATAAGAATTGCACAGCTCCGGACAATTGTATGTCCTCGACATGGCAAGAACTTCTTCGGGGTAGGGGTTGATGGCGTCCAGTTCTATACGGGCAAGCCTTGTGCGGTCGATGCCGATAATTTCCGCCGCTTTCTCCCGGCTGGTAAAATCATCATTTTCCTTTGCTGCTTCGTATCGTGCAAGATAGTACATATTATCTGCGGCTTTTGTAGCTTTTTTGCCCATGTTGTATATCTCCTTGTGTGTTACACTGTATTTGTCCGGTGAAAAAAGCCGTACAAATACAGTTTATGAAATAAAAATGCTTTTGTAAAGAATTAAATCCAATTCTTGTAAAAGTTTGTTGAGAAAAAGAATTAAATTTGATACAATAAAGATAAGCCTGTTCATAAACTGGTATAGAAAATAATTATGTAAACGGAGGATGAGAAAATGGGTTTAATCAGACTTGCCAAAATCGGTGCAGACGCAATTGGCTCTACATTGGGTGATCAGTGGCTGGAATATTTCTACTGTGATTCCATCGACAGCGACACCCTGATGGTAAAAGGACAGAAGAAAGTAAACGACGGACATAACTATAACACGAAGGGCATGCAGGACAACATTATTTCCAACGGTTCCGTGATTGCGGTCAATGAAGGTCAGTGTATGATGATCGTTGATAACGGAAAAATCGTGGATATCTGTGCAGAGGCCGGAGAATTCAAATACGACAACTCCACCGAGCCTTCCATCTTTGCAGGCAACTTCTTACAGAGCCTCGGACAGACTGCCGTTACCGCATGGAGAAGATTTACCTTTGGCGGCAATGCAGGCAAGGAGCAGAGAGTGTATTATTTCAATACAAAAGAAATCATGAACAACCTTTACGGTACGGCAACTCCCATTCCTTTCCGTGTGGTTGACAATAAAATCGGACTGGATTTAGATACCGAATTAAAGTGCAACGGTAAATATTCCTTCCATATTGCAGATCCCGTGGTATTCTACACCAAGGTCTGCGGCAATGTAAAAGATTCTTACAACAAATCCGAACTGACAAGCTTCATGAAGGATGAAATGATTACCGCGCTGCAGCCTGCTCTGGGTGAGCTTTCTGCGCAGGGCATCCGCTACAGCGAGCTTCCCAGAAGCACAAAGGAGCTGGTAAATGCGCTGAACACCGAGCTGAGTGAGCAGTGGATGGCAGCCCGCGGTATTGAAATGGTTTCCATTACCTTCAATCCTTCTCTGCCGAAGGACGTTTCCGAAATGATTCGTGCAAGACAGAACGAGGCTGTTTACAAAGATCCGAATATGGCAGCAGCCGGTATTGCGGCAGCACAGATGGAAGCTATGAAGTCTGCAGCAAGCAATACCTCTACAGGCCCCATGATGGCATTCGCCGGAATGAATATGGCACAGATGGCAGGCGGCATGAACGCCGGCAACCTCTTTGCAATGGGTCAGCAACAGCAGCAGGCTTCCCCTGCACAGACAGCACCTGCACAGGCAGCTCCCGCGGCACCTGCAGGCGGCGCGGCAGAGCCCATATTAGGCTGGACCTGTTCCTGCGGCAAGGCTGACAACAGAGGAAAATTCTGTGTAGAATGCGGAAGTCCCAAGCCTGCGGAAGCCGGCTGGACCTGCTCCTGCGGTCAGGTAAATCAGGGTAAATTCTGCTGCAACTGCGACAAGAAGAAACCGGAAGGCGCACCGCTTTATAAGTGCGACAAGTGCGGATGGGAGCCGGAAGACCCCACACATCCTCCTAAATTCTGCCCGGAATGCGGAGATGTTTTTGACGAGAACGACATTCAGTAAGCAATTAAAAAACAATAATGGAGAAGAGCAATGAGTTCAGCAATCGTAGGTCTGATTATTGTACTGGTTCTTCTGCTTGTACTGGTAGGCGTAATTTATTACGCCTACCGTAATATTAAGCGGAAAGTCAGCCGTTTTTCACAGACGGTATTCGGTACATCGGATTTAATAGAAGGGATAAAACAGAGAGATTTGGAGGTGGCATCCACACCCAAGTCGGTTGCCGGTGTGACCAGTCTTTATCTGCCACGTATCCAGAGGGATTTTCCGGAGTTCCATTACCAGGAAATGAAGAGCCGTGCGGAAAATGTGCTGACCTCTTATTTGCGAAGCATTGATGCAAACAATGTCTCTCTTTTATCGGAAGGTACGGAAGAGTTAAAAGAGCAGTTAGCCATGCGTCTTTCCATTTTAGAGTCAGAGGATACCAGGGAGCAGTTTGACGGTATCCGTATTCACCGGACGGAAATCACCGGCTACAACAAAGACAAAGTAAAATGTGCAGTGGTTTTCCAGTCATCTGTGGAATACACCCACTACAAGGAAAAAAACGGAAACGTAATCAGCGGCAGCAACAGTATGAAGACGCAGACCCGGTACAATGTGGAATGCATTTACATACAGGACAGGGATATGATAGAAAATCTGCATGATGCGGCACTGGGAATCAACTGTCCCAACTGCGGAGCCCCCTTGTCCGGCGTGGGAGCCAAGGTATGTGAGTACTGCGGTTCTCCGATTATCGAAATGAACATTTATTCCTGGAATTTCAGCAAGGTAGCGGAAGCATAAAAAGGAAATTTGAATTTAAGAGGTTTTTATGAGTATATATGATACATTGAATGAACCGCAGAAGCAGGGCGTCTACACCGTAGACGGACCTGTTCTTTTGCTTGCAGGGGCAGGAAGCGGCAAGACGAGAGTCCTGACACACCGCATTGCCTACCTGATAGATGAAATGGGAGTCAATCCCTGGAATATTTTAGCCATTACCTTTACCAACAAGGCAGCAGGCGAAATGAGAGAGCGTGTGGACAATTTAATCGGCATGGGCGCCGAGCAGGTCTGGGTGGCAACCTTCCACTCCACCTGTGTCCGGATTTTACGCCGTTATATTGACAGAATAGGCTTTGACAACAGCTTTACCATTTACGATACGGACGATCAGAAAACCGTGGTAAAAAATATTATAAAAAAGCTGGATCTAGACCCTAAAATGTATAAGGAAAGAAGCATCATGGCGGCTATTTCGGCAGCCAAGGACGAGCTGATTTCCCCGACGGAGTATGAAATCCAGAGCAGCGGAGATTATAAGGCAATGCAGATTGCCAGAATCTACAGAGAATACCAGGCAACCTTAAAAAAGAGCAATGCACTGGATTTTGACGATATTATTGTAAAGACCGTGGAGCTTTTTAAGGCAAACGAAGAAGTGCTGCATTCCTATCAGGAGAGATTCCGTTACATTATGGTGGACGAGTATCAGGATACCAATACGGCACAGTTTGAACTGATACGGCTGTTGGCGGACAAATACCGCAACCTCTGCGTGGTCGGTGACGATGACCAGTCCATTTATAAATTCCGCGGCGCCAATATCCGGAATATTCTGGACTTTGAAAAGGTGTACCCGGAAGCGGTTGTGATAAAGTTAGAGCAGAATTACCGTTCTACCGGAAATATCTTAAATGCAGCAAATGCCGTTATCCACAACAATGTGGGACGAAAAGAGAAGAAACTCTGGACGGATAAAGGGGACGGCGGCAAGGTCCATTTCCGCCAGTTCGATACGGCATATGAGGAAGCCGAATACATTGCGGACGATATTGCACACAGTGTCAAAAGAGGAGAGGGAAGCTATGGGGATTATGCGGTGCTTTACCGTACCAACGCCCAGTCCCGCCTTTTGGAAGAACGTATGATTGCGGAAGGTATTCCCTATGATGTGGTAGGCGGCGTCAACTTTTATGCCCGAAAAGAAATCAAGGACGTTCTGGCGTACCTGAAAACCATTGATAACGGTCAGGATGATGTTGCCGTGAAGCGTATTATCAATATCCCGAAACGTGGCATCGGACAGACCACCATAGACAGGGTGCAGGCTTATGCGGACGACAGACAGATCAGCTTTTACGATGCGCTGAAAGAAGCCGACCGGATTATGACGCTGGGAAAGGCGGCAGCCAAGGTAAAGCCTTTTGTGGAGCTCATTCAGACATTCCGCAGCAAGTTAAACTATTACGGTCTCAGGGATTTGATAGATGATGTGCTGGAAAAAACAGCCTATGTGGAAGACTTGCAGAATTCGGATGAAGAGGATGCAGAGGACAGAATTGCCAACGTGGATGAACTGGTCAGCAAAGTGACATACTATGAGGAACAGCACGAAGAAGCCACTTTGAGCGAATTTCTGGCGGAAGTGGCGCTGGTGGCGGATATTGACAAGGTGGGGGACAAGGACGAAAAGGTTCTCTTAATGACCCTGCACAGCGCCAAGGGACTGGAATTTCCCCATGTGTATTTAGCAGGTATGGAGGACAGTGTATTTCCCAGCTATATGACCATTGTTTCCGATGACAAGTCCGATATGGAGGAAGAAAGACGCCTGGCTTATGTGGGTATTACCCGTGCCAAGGAAGAACTGACATTAACCTGCGCCAAGATGCGTATGGTGAGAGGAGAGACCCAGTACAATCCGGTGAGCCGTTTTGTCCGGGAAATTCCGAAAGAGCTTTTGGACAATACCATGCCGGCACCGAAGTTCCCAAAGGAAGAGATTATGGATTTTGGAAGCTCCTCCTTTACCGGATTTCAGGCAGACAGCGGCAGCACGACGGATTTCCGCCCCAAAGCCGTTGTAAAACCCAAAGTCACGGTAACTGCCAGGAAGCCTTTTATTGCCAAGGATATGGGCGCTCTGAACCGGATTGCCGGCATTTCCAAGGGCAGCTCCATGGATGCGGGCACGGAAATCGATTACGGACCCGGCGACCGTGTGAAACATGTAAAATACGGAGAGGGAACCGTAAAAGCCGTGCAGAAGGAGCCGAGAGACTACAAGGTTACCGTGGAATTTGATCTTGCCGGTCAGAAAATTATGTATGCCTCCTTTGCAAAATTAAAAAGAGTGTAGATAATCCGCAAAAATCATGCTATAATGAGCAAAAGCAGATTTGTTTATAAGAAAAATAACCATATACAGATAAATAAAATATAGGAAAGGCGGACGGAACCATGAACAAATTAGAAAATTTACTGGACATTGTAAAATCAAACGAAGTGAAAATCAACGATTTACTTCACAAGAAAGAATTAGAAGAAAAAGAGGAAAAAAAGGACAACAGGCTTTGCCTGATTTTCGGTATCATTGCCGCCGTACTGCTGGTAGCGGTTATTGCATACGCAGTATACAAGGTATTTATTGAGAAGCCGGATTATCTGGATGATTTTGAAGACGAATTTGAGGATGATTACGAAGACGGCTTTGACGAAGAAGATGACTTCGAGGACGAAGAAGAGTAATAAACAGGAAAAAGGTACAGGGTTATGAAAAAAGGACAGGTATATGAGGGAGTAGTGGAGCGGATAGACTTTCCCAACAAAGGAATCGTAAAGGTGGGAGAGGATGTCTGTGTGGTAAAGAATGCTCTGCCTGGACAGAAAGTAACCTTCAGCATAAGCAAGCTTAGAAAAGGGAAGGCGGAAGGCCGTCTCCTTCAGGTGACAGAACAGTCACCGTTGGAGTGCGGAAGTCCGTGTTCCCATTTTGGGTTGTGCGGAGGTTGTACTTATTTGTCTTTTCCCTATGAGGAACAGTTGAAAATCAAAGAGGGTCAGGTCAAACGCCTGTTAGACAGTGTGCTGCTTGATGGACAGGGTACTTATCACTGGGAAGGCATCAAAGCCAGCCCGGCTTATTTTGCGTACCGCAATAAAATGGAGTTTTCCTTTGGCGATGAAACAAAGGACGGACCTCTTACTCTCGGCATGCACAAAAGAGGCAGTTTTTACGATGTCCTTACCGTAAACGACTGCCGGATTGTGGATGAGGATTACCGGAAAATCCTTACGGCAGTCAGGGATTATTTTGCGGAAAGAAATGTCTGCTTTTACCACAGACTCTCCCACGAAGGCTTTTTGCGCCATCTGCTTGTGCGGAAAGCGGTAAAGACCGGCGAAATCTTAGTGGCGCTTGTTACCACCACCCAGAGTCCCTGGAAGGTGGAAACATCCGGGCAGGATGCCGGTGCGGGGCAGGAAAATCCGGACAGCAGGGAAGTTGTTTCCGGCTTGCAGGAATTGATAGATGGTTTCTGTACTTTACTGCAGGGACTGTCTTTGGACGGAACTCTGACAGGTGTACTTCATATGGAGAACGATTCCATTGCGGATGTGGTACAGAGTGATAAAACCCATATTTTATATGGAAAAGATTATTTTTACGAGGAACTTCTGGGGCTGAAATTCCGTATTACGCCCTTTTCCTTTTTCCAGACCAATTCTCTGGGAGCCGAAGTCCTTTATGAAACGGCAAGAAGTTATATCGGCAAATTAAGCGGCGGCAAGGAAAGCGTGGTTTTTGATTTATACAGCGGAACCGGTACCATTGCCCAGCTTATGGCGCCCGTAGCCGGTAAGGTCATTGGCGTGGAAATCGTGGAGGAAGCCGTGGAAGCTGCCAAAGAAAATGCTGCCTTAAACGGTCTTGCCAACTGCGAATTTTTAGCGGGAGATGTATTGAAGGTACTGGATGACATCACCGAAAAGCCTGATTTCATTATTTTAGACCCGCCGAGGGACGGCATTCATCCCAAGGCACTTCCGAAAATCATAAACTACGGTGTGGAGCGGATTGTTTACATTTCCTGCAAACCCACCAGCCTTGTGCGTGACCTGGCGGTATTTCTGGAAAACGGCTACCGTGTGGAAAAGGCTACCGCCGTTGACCAGTTCCCCTGGACGGCAAATATTGAAACCGTTTGTCTGCTTTCAAAGAAACCTTGATTTTCTGCGGTTTGTGGGATAATAAAGAAAGATAATGGACGTGTGTTTTCTGGTCTTTTGAATGAAACATTTGAATATTGAAACAGTGGGGTGGAGCAAGACTCTGCTGAATAATAGGCTTTTGCTAAAAGGTATAACTTTTGCGAAAATGTGTGATACCTTCTGGCAGGAGCCTTTTTATATAAAGATGAGAATCAGGTCAATTATTACACCAATTACATCAGCGAAAATCCTCTTTATGAATATGTAGGAACTTATGCGGATGAGGGGATTTCGGGAACTAAAACAAAGATGAGGGACGAATTTAACCGCATGATTGCAGACTGCCGAGCAGGAAAAATAGATATGATTATCACGAAGTCCATTTCCTGATTGGCAAGAAATACGCTGGACTGCTTGAACTATGTGCGCGAGCTGAAGGACTTGGGGATTGGAATTATTTTTGAAAAGGAAAACATCAATACCCTCGATGCAAAAGGCAAAGTGCTTCTTACCATTATTTCCTCTCTGGCGCAGGACGAGAGCCGCTCTATTTCAGAGAACTGCACATGGGGAATCCGCAGGAGGTTTGAAACAGGAAAGCATAAAATGAGTACCAAACATTTTCTTGGCTATGATGAGGATGAGAATGGCAAGTTGGTAATAAACAGGCTGCAGGAGCCGATTGTAGTACGGCTATATCAGGAATTTCTGGATGGCAAAACAACGGACTACATTAAAAGGATTTTTGAAAAGGAAGGGATTAAAAACTGGGATGGAGGTACAAAGTGGCAGGCTACAATCTTAATGAGCATGTTGGAAAATGAAAAGTACAAAGGGGATGCATTGCTGCAGAAAAGCTATACAGTGGATTTTCTTACCAAAAAGCGGGCATCGAACAAAGGAGAAATCCAGATGTTTTATGTATAGGATGACCACGATGCTATCATTTCCAAGCGAATATGGGAATGTGTTCAGCTTGAGGTTAAGCGCAGAAAAAAATACCTTGAGGAGCATGGAACAAATTCTTATTTCCATAGAACAGAAAGCAATCCATTTGCATCCAAGATAGTGTGTGGAGAGTGCAATAAGATATTTGCAAGGAAGGGATGGCGGAGCAGCACGGGAGTTGACAGAAAGGTATGGCAATGCAGTGAACGGTACAAGGTAAAAGGAGTCACGGTATGTGCCAACCGCCATGTGGAGGAAGAAACGTTGATAAAGGCTTATCTGATGGCATGGAATGCACTGTTGGAGAACCGAGCAGATTTCATGGAACAGTGGATGGAACATTGTTGGTAGTGTTCCTAGATGGAACGGAGATTGAATGTAAAAATGAAGAGGAGTAAGAAAAGATGCCGATTGGGAGTTGCGATTCCTGATCGGCTTTTTTTCTTGCTCTTTTTCCGGATAGTAAAATGTAGGTGGATATGGTAAAATGAACTTATCACTCAAGGAAGGAGTTACAAAATAATATGGATAATTATGAAGTATTAGAAGTGATT
>OHBU01000567.1_pt1 | contig 13247 bp, 10 predicted proteins | sample 1577421 | NCBI WGS metagenome assembly OHBU01 (sample SAMEA3879550, study PRJEB24766) | human gut metagenome | biome: human-associated habitat; feature: feces | place: USA | collected 1985/1987 | reverse complement strand
GCGTATGTGGTTGAGGGGGCGGAGCACATTGCAGATGAGCTGGCTCCAGTAGGTGTTGAAGTCGTCCTTGACGGCAGCGAGGATGGCCGGAATGGCCTCGACGGGAGCGTGACGGACGGTGGAGATGAAATTGTAGGTGACCTGCATGATGTCGGCGAGGTTTTCGGAGATGCTCGCGGCGATGGGGGTGTCGGAATATTTCATGTCCTCTTCGAAGGTTTCGAGGTAGGTGTCGTTGGCGCCCAGAAGCGCGGCCATGCGGTCGCGGAGGTCGGTGTAGGAGGCTTCGTCCATGGCGTCGTCGACGTAGCCTTCACCGGCGAGGAGCTCATCTTCGGGAATGTCGGATGCGGAGATGTAGATTCGCGGAAGGAGGCGGAGCATTTCGGCTATGAAGGCGTCGGGCTCGCTTTCAGCGGCTGCCGTGACGGCGGTGCAGTATTCGTTGCAAAGGCCGATGAACGCAATGGAGTTGGCGGGGAGTGAAGATGAGGGTTGCATGGTGGTGTGCGGGGTTAACGGTAGAGATGGTTGTCGTTGATATAGTCGGCGACTCCGGGCGACAGACCGGGTCCGGCGGGCTCTCCGGCGGCTATGGCGTTGCGGATGGCAGTGCTGGATATGTCGTAGACGGGGGCGTCGATGAGCGTTACGCCGGGAGGGAGCGACGCGGGGTCGACGTCGTAGCCGGGCCGTGGATAGATGACGGGCGAGAATCGGCTGACGATTTCGTCGTGGTGCTTCCAGCGGTCGAAGATGAGCCAGTTGTCGGAGCCGATGATGAGCGAGAAGCGGGCTTCGGGATGCAGCTCGGAGAGTCGCGAGAGCGAGTCGTAGCTGTAGGATGGGCGGGGCATCGAAAGCTCGATGTCGCAGGGGCGTATGCGCGGGTTGCCCTCGGTGGCTATGCGGAGCATCTCGAGGCGGTGGCGGTCGTCGATGAGCTGCGACGGGTCGGCTTTGAGCGGGTTGAGGGGCGAGAGCATCAGCCAAACCTGCGAGAGCGGCGTGTGGCTGTCGATATATTCGGCCAGGCTGAGGTGCCCGGTGTGGACGGGGTTGAATGACCCGCCGAGGATGCCGATGCGGGTTGGTGACGATCCGGTGTCAGAGATGTCCGGCACGGCGGATCAGGCGGTGAAGTTGATGATTTTGCGTTCGGTGTCGTCGACGGCTTTGGCAAGGTCGTCGTTGACTACGCAGACGTCGTACTGCGGGGCGAACGAGAGCTCGAATTCGGCTTTCCCGACGCGCTGGCTGATGGCTTCGGCGCTGTCGGTGGCGCGGTTTTCGAGGCGCCGGCGCAGCTCTTCGATGCTCGGCGGCATGATGAAGATGCTGAGGGCGTCATTGCCGAAGAGTTTCTTGACGCGCACGCCGCCTTTGACGTCGATGTCGAGGAGCACGTTGATGCCCTGGTCGCGACGGTGCTCCACTTCGCTCTTGAGCGTGCCGTAGAAGCGGCCGGGATACACTTCCTCATATTCGACGAAGGCATCGTCGGCAATGGCGTCGGTAAACTGGCGGTCGGTGAGGAAATGATAGCTGACGCCGTCGGTCTCGCCGGGGCGCGGCGGACGGTTGGTGGCGGAGACGGAGAACTGCAGGCTGACGTTGCCGCGGTTCATGATTTCGTTGATGATTGTCGATTTTCCGCAGCCGCTTGGCGCTGAGATGATGATGATCTTGCCTCGTTTCATTATGTAGCTCCGTTTGTGGGGTTGGGAATCACATTACGTTGAGCACCTGCTCTTTGATCTGCTCCAGCTCGTCCTTCATCCTTACGACGAGACGCTGCATGTCGGCCTGGTTGCTCTTGGAGCCGAGGGTGTTGATCTCGCGGCCCATTTCCTGGCTGATGAAGCCGAGTTTCTTGCCCTGTCCGTAGTGGCCTTCGAGCGTCTCCATGAAGTAGCGGAGGTGCTGGGCGAGGCGCTGTTTCTCTTCGTTGATGTCGAGTTTCTCGATGTAGAAGATCATCTCCTGCTCGAGGCGGCCGCGGTCGTATTCGATCTGCGGAAGCGAGGCGAGGTTGTCGATGATGCGTGCGCGGATGTGGTCGACGCGCTGGGTTTCAAACTGCGGCACTTCGTCGAGAAGAGCGGCTATTTTCGATATTCGCGTGGCGAAAAATTCCTCGAGCTTCTCGCCTTCGGCGCGGCGGTGCTGCATGAGGCCGTCGAGAGCCGCTTCGAGAGCCTGAGCGGCGGCCTTGAAGTCGTCGTCGGAGGCGGCGACGGACGAGTCGGATTTCATGGTGTCGGGAAAGCGCATGAGCACCGAATACCAGTCGGCCGGCTCGGGGATGCCAAGCGTGGCGGCCATTTCCTGAATCTGGGCTTTGTAGGCGGCGAGGAGCGGGAGGTTGAGCTGGACGGCCGTGTCGCCGGTGATGCTTTCAACGAAGATGTTGACTTCGACTTTGCCGCGCTCCACCCGGCGGCTTATGGTGTTGCGCATCTCCATCTCCTTTTCGCGGAGAAGAGCCGGGACGCGCATGGATAGATCGAGCTGCTTGCTGTTGAGCGATTTGATCTCTACAGTGATTTTCTTGTTCTGAACTTCGACAATAGCCTTGCCGAAACCGGTCATGGATAGAAGCATATGGTATGGTCGCTTTTTTCTACAAAATTAGATATTAGCGAGGAAAAAATAGGTAACTTTGCCAAAAAAAATTAACGACATGCCTGTAATTCTTAACATCGAAACGTCGACCAATGTGTGCTCGGTGGCCTTATCGTCTGAGGGAATGGTGCTTTGCCATTTCGAGGATTTCGAGGGCCGCAACCATGCCGCCCTGCTGAGCGGCTATATCAAGATGTGTCTTGACTGGGCCGCTGATCATGAAATGAAAGTGGAGGCTGTGGCCGTGTCGCTGGGTCCGGGCAGCTACACGGGTCTGCGCATCGGTCTGTCGGAGGCCAAGGGACTGGCTTTCGCCCTCGATGTGCCGCTGATAGGCGTCGACACGCTGCAGCTGATGGCCACGGGCGTGATGTTTAAGGAGGATATCGATCCGGAATCGCTGCTCGTGCCGATGATCGACGCTCGGCGGATGGAGGTCTACACGGCCGCCTACGATATGTCGCTCACGACAGTCATGGAGCCGCAGCCGCTGATTCTTGATGCGGAGTCGTACGGCGATCTGCCGGCCGGCCGTGAGGCGGTGCTTTTCGGCAACGGCAGCGACAAGGCGCGCGATGTGATAGCGCGATCAGGCGTGCGGTTCATCCCCGATGTGGTGCCGCTGGCCACAGATATGATAGCGCTGGCCGAACGCGACCACATGCGCCGCAATTTCATCGATCTTGCGTATTCAACTCCGCACTATCTGAAGGATTTTCAGGCTACTAAGCCCAAGAAACTTTTCTGAGAGCAGTCAGTAACATCCTAATTCTTTCGCACTTTCTTTTAAGCCATCGGCCAGACTCGGAATACATTCCCTGATTTTGGTTTCAACGGCGTCTTTGTCGGCAAGATAATCGGCAAGTTCCTTGCCGCTGCCGTATTTGAGCAGGACTGAGCCTTGGTAGGGGAAGGGAATATGGTAGACACACAGATCGAGAATTATGCCGTCTTTGAACCTTTTTAACCTCAGCGAAATGTCGGTGACGTACAGGTCGCCGTCGGTATATTCAGTGTTTATGTAGATAGGATCGAAGTCGGTGTCGACATTGGTATTTGCGAGTGCCTTCGAAGCCTGATTGATTATCTTACGGATAGGATTCGAGCTGTCGTCGTTCTTTCCTTTCAATCTTTTAAGAGTTTGAAAATCATTATTGATTAAGATGTTATGATCGGGATATCTGAAGGCCCGTTGTCGACACGGTAAGGTCGACAAACCGTGCGCCCGGATTGACGGGACGCTGTGTGAGCGTGTGGCGTATGCGTGCGGCGGCGTCGGGATCCTTGGCCAGCAGGTATAGGAAGCCGCCTCCGCCGGCGCCGGGCAGCTTGCAAGCGGCGAGCATAGGCTCCACGGTGTCGATGATCGACTGCACCGACGGGGGGTTGGTGCCGCTGTCGAGCAGCTGATTCTGGGTCCATGTGCGTGAGAGGAGCGCGGCGTAGGCGCTGAAGTCGCGGCGCTGTATGGCCTGGGCCATGTCAAGGGCATGGCTGCGCATCTCGTCGAGCAGCCGCAGGGTGTCGCTCTCGTTGAGGAACATGTTGCGCACGATCTCGCCGAGGATGCTCTTGGCCGTGCGCGTGATGCCGGTGTAGTAGAGCATGTGGCAGGGTGCGTAGGCCGGATCAGTGAAGATGGCGTCGGGGAGCCAGTTGACGCGGGGCTGTTGTGCGGTGCCGCTTTCGGTCTGGAGCAGTTTGAGCCCGGGCAGCACGCCGCCATATTGATCTTGCCATCCGCCGCAGGTGGTGAGCAACTGTTCGAGGGCAAGGACGCGGTTGCATATCTCCGAGGTGTCCCATGCGAGGGCGCAGAAATCGCTGAGCGCCGACAGGACGGTGGCGGCAAGGATGGAACTTGTGCCGAGGCCGGAGCCGGCGGGCACGGCGGCGAGCATGGTGAGCTCGAGGCCGGAACCGAAATCGTCGAGCTGACGGTCCAGCGATTCGTAGGCCACGGGCGAGAAGCCGGGCGCGAATCCGGCGAGTGCCAGCGCTGCTTTGGGTATGGAGAATGGCGAACCGATACGCCGGTAGTCGGTGAGCTGTTCGTAGGTTTCGATGCGCTCGAGCGCTCCGAGGTCGATGGAGCGGAGGATGATGTGCCGTTCGGGGCACGGTTTTATGAACACCTGCAGCGGCGGCTGGCCGTTGAGCTCTACAGCCATGTTGACGACGTTACCGCCGCGGAGCAGCGAATAGGGGGGCGTGTCGGTCCAGCCTCCGGCCAGGTCGATGCGCACGGGGCTGCGGCCCCACACAATCTGGTCGGGATACACGTCGAGATGCGGCATCGACCGTGAGTTGTCGAGTGTGGAGAGTATATCGTCGCGAAGCAGGGTGAAAGCTTGGGCTTCGGCCTTGTCGGCTGCTGCGGCCTCGTTTCTGCCGCGGGTCACGACGGCGCGGAGCATGCTGTTGCGCATGCGTTTAAACGGCGAGGCATCGGCGGGGAGCGGCGCCGGAGCGTCGAGCCGGAGGTCAGAGATTTTGGCGGCCATGTCGCGCAGGTCGACCTGATAGAAAACGCTTTTCCGCCAGTTGTCGGCGAGGAGTCCGATGTCGTCGTGCAGGAAGCTGCGGCGCTGCTCATAAAGGCGTGGCAGCGAGGCGCGTGCACTGATATCGTCGGCCGAGATGCGCTCGGCGGCGAGCCATATTTCGCGACCTTCGGCGAGGCCGGGCTCGGATATCATCCAGCGTGCCACGAGGCCCATGCTTTCGGTGCCGGTGACGAGCGGGAAGAGGGGCGCGCTCTGAATGTCGGTGCCGGCGGGGAGGGTGATGCCGCGGTCGGCGAGCCATTGGCTGAGCGGCATGCCGCAGAAGAGGGTGTCGGGGCTGCCGGTGTCGCCGCGCATCGGGTCGTCGAATCCGTAGGGGCGCACGGCGTAGGCTTCGTCGCCAACGGGCTGGATGTCGAGGCACAGGCCTTCGGGCAGGGCGAGCGTCCAGTCGTTGACCGGCACACCGGTGACGACGTTGCGCCGCGTGACGGTCCAGCGGGCGCCGACGCAGCTGTTTTCGACCCAGATATAGTCGTTGTCGGCGTTCAGCCGGCGCCGCATGAGGCAGTTCTGGACAAACATCGCCGGGCTGGGCTTCGACCAGTTCTGGATGATCTGCCGCTGGTCGATGACCTTGTTCTGGAGCGCGAGGGTCGAGGTGAGAAGCTCGCGCGTGGTGCCGAAATGATAGAATTCGCCGGCCGGGAGCGGCACGATGGCGGTGGTCAGCGCGGCAATCTCCGGATCGTCGATGCCCGGATTGGCGCCGAGGGCGCAGCCAAACTGCGAATAGAGGTCGTAGAAACGGTATGACCCGTCGGCGGAGTGGGAGCGACGGCAGAGCAGCTCTACGGCGCGGTCGCTGAGAACCCAAAGGCCGATGTCCATCATCGAATAGTGTGTGGACGATAGGTCGCGCAGGGTTTCGGGTGACGGCTTCTGGAGCATGAAGTCGAGCTTGTCGGGCGATTCGCGGCGGCTAAGAAACACGCCGTGATGTGAAGCGAGCTTCGGGTCGGCCCACAGACCGTAGCAAACGACGTCGGCATCCGGCACTGAGCGCAGCTCGGCTTCGGTGCGAAGGCACACGTCGCCGCTGGCTATCAGCGTGTTCTGCCGGTCGGAAGTCAGCGCCATGATCTTTTCGTAGAGAGGGAGTTGCATCGAGAGAAGGTCGGTGTCGATGCGCTGCCCGACAGCCCATCGGAGCACGGGGAGGGGAGTGAGCACCTTGCCTACGGTGGCGTAGGCGGGGAGCCGGCGGCTCTGCCCTCCGGCGTGGATGATGATGCGCTTGCCGTCGGAGTTGTCGCTGCCGGCGCTTTCGGCCCTGCGGTCGAGAAGCCATGCGGTGCCGGCACCGGAGCCGAGGCGGCAGCCTGCGGGATCCGATGTGCAGAACCAGTCGCTGCCGGCATAGCGGGGATCGAGCGAGTGGAACGTTTCAACGAGGTTGGGCGGTAGGGAAAGCAGTTTGATCATAGCGTGCTGAAATTTAGAGGCAAACTTACAAAAATGCGCCGACAGACACAAGAAAAGCCTCCGGGAATTATGGTCCGGAGGCTTTTGATGGTGTGGAAATGGCTCGGATTCAGTTGTTGTTCCGGCCGTTTCGTCGGGATTGTGTCTGAATTTATTCGGCAGGAGCTGCTTCGGGGTCGAGAACTACGACGCGGTAGTTGCCCTGATCCATAAGCTTTTTCATGTAGGCCTTGACATCGTCGGTGGTGATGGAGTTCATCGAGGCGATGTTGCCGTTGAAGGTGTCGACTCCGTTGGTGAGCCAGCCTGTGATGGCGCCGCGCCATGCGGTGTTGACTTCAAGATTTTCGGTGTAGCTCTTCACCATGAATTCCTTGACTTTGTCGAGTTCTTCCTGGCCGACGTTTTCGGTCATGGCTTCAAACATTTTGTGGATTTCGGAGAGGACTTCGTCCTTCATCTCCGGCTTCATTGGGAAGGCGGTGAGGATCTCAACGTTCTGGTCGCCGATGCGGTCCATCGAACCCTGAGCGCCGATGGAGTAAACGGCACCCATTTCTTCGCGCACTTTGTCGAGAAGGCGTTTCGAGAGGATCTGAGCGGAAACGGAGGCGAGCTGAGCATCCTTCATGGTGTAAGGTTCGTGACCGAAGGCGGTGATATAGATCCAGCTCTGCGGGGTCTGCATGGGGCAGGTGTAGGTGTCGGTCTTTGTGCCGCCGGTCATGTCGAAGCTCTTGCTGAAGTCGGTGAGTTTCTTCTGGGCTTTCTTGGCGTTGGCGGGGAGGGTTGCGATGTACTGTTCAACGAGCGGACGGAATGTGTCGAGGTCGATGTTGCCTACGAATACGAATGTGTAGTCGGCGGCATTTTCGCTCATGGCGTCGATCACTTCGAGGATCTGGTCGCGGCTGGCCGATTCAACGATCTCGGGAGTGAGCTGCTGAATGCGGGGCGAGGTGTAGAGCGATTTGATGACCTTCTCGGAGAAGATGTACTGCGGGTTTGAAGCCTGATTCTGCAGGGCTGATTTGACGCGTGTCTGGAGAGCCTTGTATTCGTCGGGCTGGATGTTGAGGTCGGTGAAGCTCATGTAGATGAGTTCCATGAGTGTGGGCAGATCCTTCGGAGTTGATTCGCCGGAGAATTTGCGGCTGAAGAGGTTGAAGGAAACATCGACGCCGGCCTGCTTGCCTGACAGGTATTTCTGGAGGTCGGATTCGGTGTAGGTGCCGAGGCCGTGACTGCTGAGCACTACTGGCATGAACGTGAGGCTGTTGGCATAGCTGTCACCGTAGTGCGATGTGCCGTTGAGAGCTGAAGCCGAGAAGATTACCTCGTTGTCTTTAAACTTTGTGGGCTTCACATAGACGGTGATGCCGTTGGAGAGTTGCCATACGGTGGCATCCCACTGGTCGCTGTGCGATTCCTTGACGATTTTGCCTTTGGCGGGGAGCTGCGGGATGAGCGGCTCGGCTTTTAATTTTTCCTTGTAGGCTTCGAGAGTTTCGCCGTCGACAGCCTTGAGAGCTTCCTCAAACTGCTGCTCGGTGGGATAAACGCCCTTTTCATTGTCGGGGGTGAGGGCCAGGAGCACGCGGTTGTCGGGGGTGACTACCTGTGCGAAAGTCTGGTTGATGGCTTCGAGAGGAAGATTGTCGGCGAGCATCTTGATGGTCTGGTACTCATCTTCCTTGGTGGGGATAGGGTCGTTGTCGATGAAGTTGTTGACGTAGTAGTTGACGTACACTTCATTTTCGCGGGTGTTGCGGTTGTTGTAGGATGCTTCGGCCTGAGAGAGAAGCTCGGCTTTGGCGCGCTCGAATTCAGTGACGGTGAAACCCGACTGAGCGGCGCGGAGCACTTCGCGATAGGCAGCGGCGAGAGCTGTGGGGAGCTGCTCGGAGGTGGAGGCGGAAGCGCTGATGTTGAAGCAGTCTTTGGTCTTGGCAAGGAAGAAGTTGCTGAAGCCAACGCCGGCATTGGTGAATGGAGCGTCGGGCTTCGATTTGATTTCATCGAGGCGTGCGTTGAGCATCAGGGCGATGAGATCCTCGATGTAGTCCTGTGCATAGAAAGCCATGGAGTTGCGGGCTTCACGGGGAAGAGCGTCGGTCTTGATCATGAGCTCGGCAATGTTGCTCTGTATCTCCTTGTCGTGGCCGATGGCGTAGATGGTGCCTTTGGTGTCGGCAACGGGGAAGTAGACACGTTCGGCAGGATTTTCGGGCATTTCGATGTCGGCAAACATTTCTTTGATTTTGCCTTCGATACGGTCAACGTCGACGTCGCCGACTACGATGATGCCCTGAAGGTCGGGACGATACCATTTCTCATAGTAGTCGCGGAGAGCCTGCGGGGCGAAATTGTCGACCACTTCCATTGTGCCGATCGGGAGACGCACGCCGTAGCGTTCGCCGGGATAGATGGTGGGGAGAAGCTGCTCGAGGACGCGCATCTGACCCACGTTGGAGCGGCGCCATTCTTCATGGATCACACCGCGTTCGGCGTCGATCTCTTCGGGGAGGAGGAGAAGGTCGTTGGCCCAGTCGTGTAGGATGAGGAGGCAGGAGTCCTGGACGCCTTCACGTGCTACGGGCACGTTGGAGATGTTGTAGACTGTCTGATCGACAGAGGTGTAGGCATTGAGGTTCTGGCCGAATTTCACGCCTACCGATTCGAGCCAGTTGATGAGGTTTTTGCCGGGGAAGTGGGTGGTGCCGTTGAAGCACATGTGTTCAAGGAAGTGGGCCAGGCCGCGCTGGTTTTCTTCTTCGAGCACCGAGCCGACCTGCTGAGCGATGTAGAAGTCGGCCTGTCCCTTGGGATATTCATTGTGGCGGATGTAATAAGTGAGACCGTTGGGCAGTTTGCCGATTCTCACAGCGGGGTCAACCCCCATAGGCGGCAGCTGCTGGGCGACAGCCATGGCCGGAAGGACCATGAGGGCGACGAGCATTAGCGCCAGTGTACTGAAAAATTTTTTCATTTGTTGAAGTTATTGATGGTTTGAATTTTTTTGAAGTGATGAGCTCCGTCAGGCGGGTGAAGTGACTGAAATGCGGAGGTTTGCCGCACACGTCAATATATTGGACGCAAATATATGCAAAAAGTTACACACGGCAATGAAAAAAAATCACCGGGAGGGTGCCGTCGCGGGGTTTCGCGACAGCGCGATGGCAACGGTGACGCACACGGCGAGGGCCCACGGATAGAAGAGGTAGGGCCACGGAGCGGCAGGCGATATGCCGGCGAGTCCGGTGGCGAGGAGCGTCTGCGCGCCGTAGGGGATGAGGCACTGGATGATGCATGAGCAGGTGTCGAGGATCGAGGCGGTGTCGCGCGGCGGGATGCCGTAGCGGCGCGAGATGTCGCGGCTCACGGAGCCTGTGGTGATGATGGCCACGGTGTTGTTGGCTGTGCAGAGGTTGACAACCGACACGAGAAAGGCGATGCTGCAGCGCGCACCGCGTGAGCCGGTGATGTGGCGTGAGAGGGCGCGGAGGATGAAGGTGATGCCGCCCATGGCTTTGATGATGCCGAGCATTCCGGAGGCCAGGAGCGTGATGATGATGAGCTGGCCCATGGAGCCGATGCCGTCGCCCATCAGGGAGCATTGTGCGAGCAGGCCTATGTCGGTGCGCCACAGCGCGGTGACTATAGCGGTGAAGATTCCGCACAGCAGCACGATGGTGACGTTGATGCCGGCGATGGCCGTGATGATGATGACAAGGTAGGGGATGACGAGCCAGTAGTCGGCTGTGGAGGTGACTTCGGGCTGCGGGAGGTCGTGACCTATGATGATGGTGGCGATGAGCGTTATGACTGCGGCGGGGACCACGATGCGGACGTTGGCGCGGAACTTGTCGGCCATGCGGCAGCTCTGGCTGCGGGTGGCTGCTATGGTGGTGTCGGAGATGAACGAGAGGTTGTCGCCGAAGAAAGCGCCGCCGAGTACGGTGGCCACGAACAGCGGCACATTGCCGTCGGCGCCGCCTATCTCCACCACGAGCGGCACGAGAGCCACCACGGTGCCCACGGAGGTGCCTATCGACATGCTGATGAAGCAGGCGGCCACAAAGAATGCGGGGAGTATGAAGCCGGCCGGGAAGAAGCGGAGGGTGAGGTTGACGGTGGCGTCGATGGCTCCGATGCCTTTGGCGAGGGCGGCAAAGGCTCCGGCGAGGATGAATATCCACACCATATAGAGGATGTTTTCATGCCCGGCGGCACGCGAGAAGGTGGCTATGCGATCGGCTATCGGCCGGCCGCGGTAGATGGCCACGGCCCATACCGAAGAGGCCGTGAGGGCCACGGTGATGGGCATGACGTAGAAGTCGGCGATGGCTATGGAGACGGCCACGTAGAGCACGAGGAAGAGGATGGCCGGCGAGAGCGCCAGAAACCCCTGACGGGTGCTGATGGCGGGCTCGGAAACCGTTGGTGTGGCGGCGTTTTGAATCATGCTGCAAAGTTAGCGAAAAATAGCATGACTGACAAAGAAATGCAAAACCCCGGCGCCTGTGTCGGTGGGTGCCGGGGTCTTGTGAGATTGTTGTCGCGGAACGATTACTTGCCGAGGCCTTTGAGAGCGCTGGCGGCGGCGTTGGCCTGCTGTTTTGCGGCTTCGGCCTGCTGTTTGGCGTTGTTGACGGCGTCGGTAGCCTGCTGTTTGGCTGCTTCAACCTGGCCTTTGGCTTCGTTGACCGCACCCATGGCCTGAGCGGCGTCGTTGGCTTTGTCGAGGGCTGTTTCAACGGTGGTTACGGCTTTGGTCAGACCTACTTTTTCAGCGTAGGGTTTGATCTGCTCGAGGAGGTTTTTGGCCTCAACGGCTTTGCCTTCGCTGATGAGCTGTTTCACTTTGTCGATGACGGTCTGCACGTTTTCGGCTGTTGCAGATTCTTTCACTTTCTGAAGAAGAGAAGCGCCGGCAGCGTCGGTAGCTTCAGCGTTTTCGGTAGCTTCAGTTGTGGCTTCAACCTGATTCGAATCCTTGGCGGAGTCGGCAGCTTTGTCGCTGTTGCCGTTGCAGGCAACGAGAGTCATGGCTGCAACAGCGGCCATAGAGAGAATGATTTTTTTCATAACAGATGGATTAAAAAATTGGTATTCAATGATTATAACGGACGGATGCCGGATATGTTTTGCGTCGCCGCCGTTGCGGATCAGAAGGAGTAGCTTACGCCTATCGACGGTGCGAAAGCGTCGACGCCATAGTCGGCGGTGAATGTCTTGCGGTAGGCGGCTTCGGGAGCGCCGGCGAATTTGAGCAGGAGATCATCGTAGGCGCACGAAGCATTGTCGGCGCCGAGGCCGCGGATGTACATGAAGGAGACGTCGACCGATAGTCGATCGATGGGGCGGAACGAGAAGCCGACGGTAGGCTCGATCTTTGTCATGCCGGGCGTTTCGGGATTATAGTGTGTGTCGCTGACGGGTGTGGTGTCGATCATCATGCCGGCACGAAGGTCGAAGCGCTTGGTGAGGGCGTAGCGGGCGCCCATCTTGAAGCACCATGCGTTGGAGTAGTTCTTGGGGATGTTCTGGTTGAAAGCCTGCAGGTTGTCGGGGAATTCGATGTCGAGCTGACGGTAGGTCTTCCATCCGGTGAACTGTGCGTCGAGGGCAAATTCCCACTGCTTTGTGGGGCGGAAGCTGGCGCCGAAGCTGAGCACGTAGGGACAGGGCATCTGAGCGCTGAAATTCGATTCGTTGATGAGGCCGAGCTGGCTTTCAAGGACGTTTTCGGCAATCTTGTTGGCATAGCTGACGCAGGCAATGCCGGCATCGACTTTCATCTGCATCTTGGTGCGGAAGTTGGCGCCGACGGTCCATTTGTCGTTGATGTCGTACATCACGCCGATATTGGCGCCGAGCGACACCTGCGATGTGCCGTTGAGGTTGACGGATGCTGCGGCGGCATCGCCGAGCTGCGTGCCGGCGGCGGCGTCGAAGCTGCGTCCGGTGACGAGCGCTTTGTCGAGGTCGACCGACCCCCATGTTATCATCATGCCGAGGCCTACGGAAAGCTTAGGCGTGATGCGCCACGAAACGGTGGGCTGCACGGTGTAGATCTTGAGGTTGACTTTCTGCGAGAGCATCGAGCCGGGCCAGTTGTTGGTCCAGTCGATTGACGAGCCGTAGGGCGTGTAGAAGCTGACACCGGCCTGCAGATTGTCGTAGATGCGGAAGGCGGCGTTGACGGCGAGGGGCGTCGAGAGGCCGTTGTGGGTCTTGTAGGTTGTGCCTTCGTATTTTGCCGATACTATGGCTTTTATGCCGGTGACGGAGGCTGCGATGTCGAGGGCTTTGTTGGAGAAAGAGAGTCCGGCGGGGTTTAAAATCATGCTTTCCGAACCGAGTTTCTGAGCCACGCCTGTGTGACCCATGCCGAGCTGTTTGGCACTGAGAGTGTTGATCTGATAGCCTTCGGCTGATGCAAGGAAGGCTGTGGTGAGTGCCATCACGGCAACTGCAATCTTTTTCATAAATGCTACAAAATTGGTAAAAATCGCCACAAAGGTAAGCTTTTATTTCCATGCGGCCAAATAATGGGGCTTAATAGTGACACACGCAGATTAAACAAGCAAGTGCGAATTTACAAAAATCATCGAGACCATTCACCAA
>OHBU01000564.1_pt1 | contig 13314 bp, 6 predicted proteins | sample 1577421 | NCBI WGS metagenome assembly OHBU01 (sample SAMEA3879550, study PRJEB24766) | human gut metagenome | biome: human-associated habitat; feature: feces | place: USA | collected 1985/1987 | reverse complement strand
GCTCCGCTCTTTCCCATTTCACTCATCAGAGTGGTTTCATAATTTCCGGAAGCTGCTGTCACAACAGTAACCGGTACGCCGGTCTCTTCGGTATAAGCCTTTGCCAGATCCTGCCACTGCTCATCCTGCTCCGGCTTGAAGTTCAGGTAATATACAGATCCTGCTCCGGTGCTTGTTGCTGCTTCGCCTTCAGAAGCCTCTGTGCTTTCTGCTGCATCTGTAGCCTCTGCTGTTTCTGTTGTTTCTGTTGTTTCTGCTGCTGTGCTTTCGCTGCTGTCACTTGCAGTATCTGTAGAGGTGCTTCCGCAACCTGCCAGAACTCCTGCTGTCATCATAGCTGCCATACCAAGGGCAAGCCATCGTTTTACATTTTTCATAGTATTCCTCCCATTTCTTTTATGATCCGCACCTTCATGGAAGAGTGCGTTTCTTTGTTTTGTTATACTTATCTTATCAGAAATGTAAAAGATCCATTATCAATTATTCTACCTCGAATGCAAAAAAATAAACCTGATATGATTTTTCATACAGGTTTATTTTTTGTTATCTGAATCATTCCTTATCTTCTTACTGCTCAGCTTCAAATTCCAGCACACTTTCCTGCACCATCTGCACAAACTTCTCCGGTGTAATCTTCTGTTCCGCCAGAAGCGGCAGTGTAACTCCCAGTGTCTCTTCCTGTAGGATGGAATTCCATTTCACCTGATAGTTTGGAACAATCTGATCTGCCCTGGAAAATGCTTTCAGATAATCCTTTAATACCTGTGGCTTGTCTAAAGAGAGTTTCTTTTTCATTCTTATTATATTCTGTCCGGAACTTCAAAAATTCCACTGCCGCCGCTTTAACTTCATCCGGGTAGCTGGAAACAACCGCCCAGCCAAAGGTTTCCGGGGATGCCACCAGTGTATGCTCCGGAAAAGAAGAAAACCGTATCTCATCCCCTCTGTTTTCCGGGATCTGGTCAATCAGCCAGTAACCGTTGGGGAGCATGGCTGCCTTGCCCGAAAAGAAATTACTGTACGCCACATCGTAATCCGCATGCAGGGCATCCTCCGTGGTGTAGGTGAAAAGCTTCTGCAGGGTTGCCGCCAGCTTGTAACCGCTTGGATTGTCATAGCTTTCCGGCAGCATCCGGCGCATAAAATCCGCTCCCTCCAGATCCTCCGCCACTGCTGCCGTGGCAATCAGCATGGGAGCCCATCCGGTACCCTCCGTATGCAGGGCCAGCGGTGTGATCCCCTTCTCCTTCAGCTTATCACAGCAGGCGTAAAATTCCTCCCATGTGGCAGGAAAGCTGTCTATCCCCGCCTGTGTGAACAGTTCTTCGTTATAAAACATACCGGCGCAGGTAAAGGCTGCCGTGCTGATGGGACCTAAATACACCTTTCCGTCCTCATAGGTGCATCCCTTTAAGACCGCCGGTTCGATTTCCGCCATCCATTCCTCATCTTCCTCTAAATAAGGTGTCAGGTCGGTGAGCCGTCCCTCCTCCACCATCATCTGGTAAAAGGACGGTACCGTGCACACATCATAGATTATGGCGGGCAGGGTTCCGGTCACATTCATACGCTTTAAGTTCTGCCGGTATTCCTCTTCCGTTTCCAGCACCCACTGCACATCCAGATAATATTTTCCTTCGTAAGCCTTGTTAAAGGCGTCCGCCAGCTCCTGGTTGTTCTTCTTTCCCGTGGTAGGATCCACTGTGAAGATAATGGGAATACGCACCTCTTCCGGGCTTTCCTCTTCGGTTTTATTATTATTTTTGCTGCCGCAGCCGGTCAAAAGAGTGCCTGTCAGAGCCACGGTAAGAAGCAGCGCCAAGGTTCTTTTGCCATTTCTATTCTTCTTCATTCTGCCCACCTCCTCCGGGAATACGGATGATACATGTTGTGCCGTCCTCCTCTGCCCGGTACCGGTAGCGGACGTTGTCCCCGTATTTTAATCGCAGTCTGGTAAGTACATTCACGACCCCATAACCGTTTTTCTGATTGGGGAAGCTTTTCTTTGCCTCGGAAAGCGGCTTTTCGTTCAAGGCATTGATTTTTTCCGCCATATCCTCCTCAATGGGCGTACCGTTATTGTAAACCACAAGCAGTAAATCTCCGCCATCCCGGTATATGCGGATAGTAATGATACCTCCCTCATATATTTCCCGGAACCCGTATTTAATGGCATTTTCCACGAGCGGCTGCAAAATCAGCTTGAGCACATAGGTTTTCTCCGGCTCCACCTCGCAGTCCACCGTGTAGGTAAACAGGTTGTCGTTCCGGATTTCCTGAATCTGAAGATAGCTTCTGACATTTTCCAGTTCATCCGCCACCGTCACAATATCATTTCCTTTACTTAAGGAAAGCCGCAGATATTTGGAAAGCGCCTGTATCATTTTCATGGTTGTTTCTTCTTTGTTAATACGTGCCAGCATGTATATGGTGTCCAGCGTGTTATACAGAAAATGTGGGTTAATCTGGCTGATCAGCATATTCAGTTCGCTGGTACGCAGCTCCTTCTGCTGGTCCTTGATTTCCGTCAGAAGGTTTTCGATGTTAATGAGCATTTTATTATAGGAATTTCCAATCTGGTCCAGCTCCGTATTCGTATGCAGATGCACCTGATGGGAAAAATCGTTGCCGTCGAACTCCGTCATTGCCCTGTTAAGTACCTTAATGGGTCTGGTAATTTTGTTGGAAAAATACACACTTAAGACTACCGCAATGGCAATAACCAGAAAATAGATACTAAACAATACCATCATAATTCTGCCGGTGCCTTTCGTTAACACCTGCCCCGGTATTATGGTAAAGACCGAAAAACCGCTCTGCTTCTGCTTATACAGAAAAAGCATTCCCTCCGCCACTCTTTCGCCCTGCACCACAACGCCGTTTTTTTCTTCCACGGCATAGTCCGCCAGCAGTCTTTTTGTGCTTTCTGTCAGGGAAAAGGAAGCAGGGAACCAGGAGTCACAGATGTTGCCGCCACCATCCATTACACCCATGGCGGCTTCCCCGGTAAAGGAGTCGCTGCCCTCTTTTATACTGTCCAGAAATTCACTGTCCATTTTCAGAAACAGATACCCCGGTTCATGGGCATAGTCTAAGCTGTGTACCTTTCTGCCGATAAAAAGTGCTTCCTTCCCGGTGCCGAATAAGGTATCCTCCGCCACAAACCAGACCGTATCCGCATAGGAATCCCCCAGCCTGTCCATGAGACCGCTTTCCGCAAAATCCGCATAGGGAATTTTGGAATAAGAACGCGTATACAGATTCTGCTTGTTATCCACATAACAGTATTCGGAGACATGGTCCAGATTGATGTAGGCAAAATATTTACTTAAGGAATTCTTTTCCACTTCCCCAAGAGGATTTGCCTTCAGGCTCTGCTGCACCTGGTCGTTTAAGATACATTCCTCCGTAACCTTATCCGCTTTCTGGAATAAAGTATCTAAGGAAATTCCCATTTTTTCATTCAGGAAAGCATACTGGTTCGTCACAATGCCCAGCATATTGCTGCGCATATAAAACCAGACTCCTACGCTGGACAGCAAAAGCGCCAGCAGTAAAAGTCCGATCGTATACCTTAAATATTTTTTTTGAAATCCCGATACACTTTTTTTCTTTCTCATGCGTCAAATTCCTTTTTGTATTCGCTGGGCAGTTTTCCGGTATATTCCTTAAACAGATGTGCAAAGTAGGAAGGATTACTGATACCTATCTGATCGCAGATGCTGCCGATGCTCTCTGCATTGTTCTGCAGAAGCTTCTTTGCCTTTTCCATGCGGCACTGCAGAAGATACTTTTTAAAAGACATGTGAAAGGTTTCCTTAAACACCCTGCCGAAATAAACCGGGTTTAAGTAAATATGGGTGGCAACGGAAACAATGGACAAATCCTCTTCCTGTAAATGCTCCTCCACATAAGCCACCGCTGCGTTCATATATTCCTTGCCGCCCTTGATGTCGTGGGCTTTTGCGTATTCCTTCCGAAGCTCTACCGCCCGGCACAGGATTTTGTAGCAGACATCCACTTCCTTGGAGGCATGCAGGCTCTGCATATTGGAATAATAATTCTGAAACTGTTTCTTTAACTCCTCCGTCATACCATAGGAGTCCTCAACCGCCATTTCCGCTTCCAGCATCACGCCGTGCATTTTCTGACGCTGCAGATCCTCATCATCCGGCAGAGCATAGAGAAAGCGGATAAAAGCTTCCTTTAAGCCCTTTTCGTCATTCTTCCGGATAGCGCCGAGAATGGGCAGGGTTTCCTCCGTATTTTCTCCCTTTGCCGCCTTTCCGCCGAATTCTTCCTTGATGGCAAAGGTGCTTCCCCCGGAAGCCGTTGCCAGTTCAAACAGCTTTCCTGCCTCTTCATAGCTTTTCCGTATACCCGTAAGTCCCTTGTAGGGCTTGGATATGGATGCCACCACGGGACTCTTTAATTCTTCCCTTGCGTTCTCCAAAAAAGCCTTCAGCTCATGCACCGTTGTATTTTCTGTGGTTTTGACAACAAAGATTTCCGCACCCGTTTCGGAAGGAAAATGCCAGAAAAAATACCGGCTTCCGATTTTTTCCTGCAGTAATTTTTCCAGGGCAAAACGGGATGCTTCGTACTCCAGTGCATTGGTGATTTTATAGGCAATATCAATATCCGCTTCCACGGTAATGAACCTTTCTTCTTTTTCCGGCATCTGGCCGACGGTTTCCAGCACCTCCGTCAGTTTTTCAAAAGGAATCTGTTCCTGCAGATATTTCTGCACCACCACCTGTAAGAAGCTCACAGAGTCCCTTTTCACCATCCGTTCCCAGTTTTCAAACTTTTCCGCATTCTTTTTCTGTTCCATGCAGGTTTTATACGCACTCTCCATGGTTTCCTGCAGTTTTTCGTCCTCAATGGGCTTTAAAAGATACGCAAACGCTCCTAATTCACATGCCTGCTGGGCATAGGAGAAATCCCTGTAAGCGCTTAATACAATAAAAAGACATTCCTGCCCTGTTTTTTTAATCTCTTCCATGACCTGCAGTCCGGTGACCTGCTTCATACGGATGTCCGTAAGCACCACATCCGGCTGTTTTTCCCTTATAATGCGGATGGCCTGCTCCCCACTCTGGGCAGTGCCCACCACCTGAAAGCCCATCCGGTCCCACTCATAAGTATTGACCAGTCCTTTTAACAGAATCGGTTCATCATCTACAATTACAAGTTTTAATAATTCCATACATTTATCCTGCATTCGTGAGGTTACATTATATTTTGTGACATCTTCAGTTTACTCCTGAGATGCAAAAAATCATACTAATTACCATACCAAAAATGTAAAAAATCATACTTTTTACATTTTTCGTACGGTTTTCTTATAAACAATGTAAAAATAGATACCCTCCGCAACTGCCGTAATCGTCCAGGAAAAGATATAGAGAAGATACAGGGACGGAATGGTGTGGAAGTATGCAAATACGGTGTAAATCCAGATGATGCGGAACACGCAGGAGCCCATTACCACGATAATGGTGGGAACCACGCTTTTTCCAAGACCTCTGGATGCCGCTATGGTGCAGTCCATGAACGGCGCCATTACAAAGGAAAAGCCCATAATACGCAGTCTCTGCATGCCGGCATCTATAACCTCTGCGTTGTTGGCAAACAAAGATAGAAACTGTCTGCCGGACAAAAGCAGCACACCACCCGCAAGGGCAGCCACACCGGCGCCGTAAAACAGACTGATGAAATAGCTCTTCTTCATGCGCTCCTTGTTGCCCGCTCCCCTGTTCTGTCCGATGAAGCTGGCGCAGGCCGTATAGAACGCATTCAGGATATTGAAAATAACCGTATCCGCATTGGCTGCCGCCGAGTTGCCGGATACCATAACCGTATCAAAGGAATTGACGCCCATCTGCACAAACAGATTAGCGATAGCAAAAATGGCGTTTTGGATGCCGGTGGGCAGTCCGATTAACAGCACGGAGTTTGCGGTGTCCTTATGCAGCCGTATTTTACGCACGGACAGGTTACATTCATCCTCCCTGCGCAGCAGATTGGCGATAATAAGTCCCGCCGATACATACTGGGCAATCACACTGGCAATGGCAACGCCCGCTGCCGCCAGGTGCATTACAATGACAAAAAATAAATTCAGCAGGACATTCAGAACGCCCGCAATGCTTAAGTAAACCAGCGGACGTTTGGTATCCCCTCCGGCGCTCATGACACCGTTGCCGAAATTGTAAACCGCCATGCCGGGCAGACCCAGCGCATAAATCCGCAGATACAGCACTGCCTGCTCCAGCAGATCTTCTTTGGTTTTCATAAGGGTAAGTACCGGCCTTGCCAGTACAAAGCACAGGATGCAGGCAGCCATACCCACAATAAAGCATAAAATCAGGGAAGTATGGATGGTCTGTTCCACATTTCTCTTATCCCTGGCTCCCAGGCCCAGCGCCACCTGTACGTTGACACCGCTCCCCATACCGATTAAAAATCCCACAAATAACGAAACGAGAAGGGTTGTGGAGCCGACGGCTCCCAGCGCCTTGTAGTCGGCAAACTTACCGACTACCGCCACGTCGCTTAAATTGAACATGACCTCTAAAAGCTGGGAGAACATCAGCGGAACACTGAATAAAAAAATGTTCTTCCACAAAGACCCTTCTACCATATTAATCGTTGTTTTCTTTTTGTTTTTTGTTTCTCCGCACATGACGATGTCTGCACAACAGTACTATCCCCACGATAACAGCCACCGCTGCCGCGGCAATGCCGATGATAAGCAGCGTACTGTTTTTACTGTTTTCTCCTATCTCAAATGTTCCTTCCGCATCTGCCGTAAATTCTATGTAGCTGCCGATGACACGGAAGTCCGTCTTTTCAAAGTTTCCGTCCTTTTCCACTAAAATGTGACGGTTATCACTGTCTTCACAGTATACACGTAAGGTGACTTCTCCCTGATACAGGGTGCCCTTTTCGGTATCGTCCTTCGGATTTTCCACCCGGTAACGGTACACGCCGTCCTCCTGTGTCACACTTAAGGATGCGCCCGGATAAAATTCTCCGGCAGCCATTAAAACCGCCTTGCCGCCCTCCACCGTATCCTCGGAGGCAACGGAGGCAATCCATTCCTTGTATTCCGCGTTGAGAACGGTGTTGCTGCGGATGCCTGCCTCATCAATCTCGGGCCAGCTTCCGTAACAGCCTGCTTTTTCCGGTACTTCCGGAAGGTCCAAATCGGAAAGCCTGCTGCCGTAGGTGCAGTTTATCTTTGCCACCTCTTTGTCATCCGCCATAAATGTAACCGTGAAGTAGGTAAAGGCATCCGGCACATTTTCCATATTGCTCAGTTCTTCGTAGCTGATGGGGCAGGCGCCGTTTTCGTAACCGATGCCGTCCACACCGTCCAGGCCGCCTTCCACATAATAGTTGCCATACATGGTGCCGTCATCCTTCAGGGAACCGGCAATGCCGCCGCCCGCTTCTCCGCTCATGGAAACGGTGTTGCATGCATAGCTGTAGAAAATATCACAGCCCCTGCCGGTGATACCTCCCACATAATTTTTACCGGTGATATTGCCCATGCTGTAGCAGCTCCGGATGGCATAATCGGCAGAACCGGCAATGCCGCCTACGTCGCTGCCGCCTGTACTTTCAATGTCCGCATAGGACTCGCAGGAAATAATGGCGCCATAATCCGCTTTTCCCGCAATACCGCCTACGCAGTCCTTTTTACCTGTCACCTTACCGGTATTACGGCTATCGCGCACGACTGCCTTCACCGTCTGCTCCACATCAAAGCTTTCCGCTCCGGTAAGCGTGATGTCCTCTTCCGGGTCAAAATCGTATTCCGTGGCAATCTGACCCACAATACCGCCCACGTTGGTGTCGGCTTCCACGGTTCCCCGGTTGATGCAGAGAGTGATTTTACCCTTCTGGAAACCGGATGTATCGTAAAGTGCTTCGTCCGCCACCTCCGTTTCCGTACCGGGATCCCCCGGTGTTATGTCCCCGTCCGTTGCCGGTTCATCGGAAGTATCTTCTATGGAAATGCCTTCATAGCGGAACAAATCGTCCCTGATTTCGCTGGTAAGCTTTCGCAGAACCCTTGCCTGTTCCGTCAGGGCATCTATATTTCCGCTGGTCGTATCGGAGGATTTTTCCAGTAAATCCGCCAGAGCCTCCAGGCTGTTCGTGGCATCCTCCAGATTCTTGTTGAGTAATTCCAGATTGTTCCTTACGATACCTTCCCTGCCCTCTGTGGCGTCCGTCATGGTATCTATATGACCGGAAGCACTTTCCCCGAATTTCTTCAGGGCTGCCTTGTAGCTTTCCCAGTCATCATTGCCGGAAATATCCGGCCAGGAATCGTTGCCTGATATATCAAACCACGGATTATTTCCGGAAATATCATATATTTCCCGGGGTGGATCATCGGGGTCGGGCTTCATGCCGTTGTTGCCGGACACATCGGCAAGGTCATCGTTCAGTTTCCGTATATCGTTGCTGATACCGCCAAGCTCCTGATTGTAAATATACCAAAGGTCCACCGCTGCCGTGGAAAGCTCTTTTCCGGCGGCATTTGCTCCCTTTAAGCTGCCTGATATCTGCCTGGCAATCTGTGTGGCATCCCTGCTCGTCTTACTGATTTCATCGTAAGTGGCATCCAGCAGATCAAGGAATTTGTCCGTTTCCCGGTCCAGTTCCTGCAGCTTATCGCTTAAATACTGGATTTCCAGAAAAGGCTCCATCTGACCGACCATACCGCCCACGTCCTTACGTCCCAGAACATGTCCGTTATTGGTGCAGTTCTGTATGTAACCCTGATGCAGTCTGCCCACGATGCCGCCGATGTTATAGCCCACATGCTCATAACCGATATCGCCGGTATTTACGCAGAAATAAATCTTGCCGCCGGAAATACCCGCAATACCACCGGTATCCGTATGGGCAGCCACATTGGAGGTGCTGTTGAGTTTTTCTAAATTGTCCACGGAAAAGTCATCCAGATCATAAGTTACTTCCGCACTGTAAGTGTTGATTTTACCGCTGTTGCCGCAGTTGTTCAGGGTACCGTCGTTGCTGCCGGCAATACCTCCCGCGGAATGGTCTCCCAAAATCACGCCGGCATTCTTGCATCGGCGGATTTCACCGGTTTCCGCGTTGCTTCCGGCAATGCCGCCCACGTTGGTATCGCCGATGACCGTACCGGTAAAGCTGCAGTTTTCCACAAGTCCGTAGTTTACACCTACAATGCCGCCTACCTGTTTTGCCGTTCCGTCAGGAGCTACCCGTCCTTCCACGGTCAGTCCCTTCACGATACCGCCGTCCTGCACATAGCGGAATAAACCCTTATCGGAGCCTGCGGATGTGATTTCCAAGTTGCTGATATGGTGTCCCGCACCGTCAAAATAACCGCCGAAGACCGGAATGCAGAGCTCCTCCGCACCGGTCAGGCTGATGTTGTCCGTAAGGATAACCAGCTTGTCCACGGACCATTCGTCCACACTGCAGTCTGCCGCAAACTCGCGCAGCTCCTCTTCCGTGCCGATTTCTATCTTGGTATATACTTTATCCGTCTGCTGTGTACGGTAGCTGCCGCCCCTGTACTGCTCGTAAGTGGGAACCTCTGCCGCCATTGACGGAAGTGTGGTCTGTAAAAGAATGAGTGCCGCGCAGACACCTGCCAAAACCTTCTTACTCTTCATGGTCTGCCACCTCGCTTTCTGTTCCTTCCACGGCTGCTTCTTCTGCCGAAAAGCCTTCCGTTTCCTCCCCGGGTGCCTCATCTCCTACGGTGCTTTCCCCTTCCATCCGTACTAAATCCCTGGGGCGCACCACCGCGCCCATTTCACCGTCAATGATACCCTGGAAATCGCCGTCCAGCACACCGTTTACATAGCCTCTGATATGACCGTTCATGAATACACGTCCCTTGGCGGGCAGTGCCCTTGTCACATCCCGTTTTAAGGTAAATGCCGTCTTCTGGATGATAATATCACCCACAAGCAGGGTCTGGGGCAGTGCTAAAAGCACCAGTAAAATAGAAGTCAGGGTACCGCGTCCCAGCGCCAGACCGATTGCCGCTACCGCTGCATTGGAAGAAACCCCGCTGATGATAAATCCCGCCGCCACCAGCATGGAACCGCTGGTTACAATGGTGGGGAATGCCTGGTTTAAGGACTCAATGGCAGCTTCCCTGATATCCATGTAATTCTTCAGATCCATGTACCGGCTCGTAATGACAATCGCATAGTCGATGGTCGCGCCCATCTGGATAGCCGATACCACCAGATAGCCTAAGAAGTAAACCGGCTCATTCAAAAGATACGGCAGGGAGAAGTTCATCCAGATACTTCCCTGGATGGTCACAACCAGCAATACGGGAAGACCTGCCGACTGGAAGGTAAACAGCAGAATAATCATAACAAATACCGCCGTCAGCACGGTAATGATGGTATTGTCCGTTGCAAAGGAGTCGCCCAAATCCTTATCACTGGTGGAGTTGCCGACCAGCAGAATCGAATCCACGTCGTAGTATTGTGCCACGGTATTGCGGATTTCCTCCAGCGCCGCTTCCGTTTCGTCGCCTTCCACCGGGACGGAAAGCTCCAGTACAAAACGGGTGTCGTCTTCACCAAGGAGCTGGTCCTTAGCGATTTTTATCTGGGAGTATGCATCCGTCAGTGTTCCCTCCAAATCACCGGAAAGAGTGATATTTCCCTTTTCCTTCTGGTCGTAAATAAACAGGAACATATCAATAAACGGTACCTTGTAGTTGCTGACACCGTCAATCAGAGCACCGTAATTATCATCATTCAAAGCGTATGCGGAGTACAGGGTATTGGCAATTTCCACATCCATATCCAGCATTTCCGCAAACTGTCTCGGAGAAAGCTGCTCCGTCAGGGTATAGCCGTCCATGGCTTCGATGTTGGCAAGTCCCTGACAGGATTTGACATAAGAAAGCCTGGACAGGGCATTTAAGGCTCTTGCCTCTTTTTCGTAGTCGCCGTTCGGCACCAGAACCGCAAGCTGGTTGACTTCGCCGAATTCCTTATTTACCATGCTCACCGAGAATTTATTGTCGCTCATACGGCTGGCGCTTAAGGAGTTTACATCAAACGCATACTGCGCTTTGTTGGAAAGGAAAAATGCTACAATAACCGCCACGATAAGCAGGGGAGGTACAATGTAACGGGTTGCCACACAGAACTTGCCGACTGCCGTAATCTTCGGCACGAAGCTTTTGTGGTGGGTATTGTCAATAGCCTTGGAAAACGTAAGCAGAAGTCCGGGCATCAGGAAGAATACCGCCACCATACTGAAGATAATGGATTTGGCAAGAATAATACCCATATCGTAACCGATTCGGAACTGCATGAACATCATGGCTACCATGCCGGAAACCGTGGTTAAGGAACTGGAAGAAATCTCCGGGATTGCCTTACTAAGCGCCACGATAACCGCTTCCCTCGCATCCTTGCTTTCATGCTCTTCCATGAAACGGTGGGCTAAAATGATGGCATAGTCCACCGCCAGACCAAGCTGCAGCACCACGGCAATGGAGTTTGTAACAAAGCTGATGGTGCCGAACCAGAAGTTGGTTCCCTTGTTTAAAATTGCCGCTACAATAAAGGTCATCAGGTAAACCGGAATTTCCGCATAGGTGGTAGAGGTAAACAGAAGCACCGCCACGATAACCACTGCCGCCAGACATAAGATTAAAATCATGTCGTTGTTCAGGTCGGAGGCATCTCTTTCCTCCTGTCCGATATCGGAAGAATAATACACGTCATATTCGGAAAGCTCGGAAAGCAGGTTCTCCAGATTTTCCTTGGTGTTTTCCGAATCCGCATCCTCATCAAACGTCACGGAGTAAAGCGCCTCCATGTCGTGATAGTGGTCCTTCGTATCGTCAAAGTTTAACATACTGACGCCGGGCAGCTCCTTGATTTTCTCCGAAAGCTTTTCCGCCTCGTCGTAAGTGATGTTGCAGACTAAAATCCGGGCGCTGCCGTAGGTAATAAACTGCTCATCCATCCGGGTAAGACCGCGCCTTGTCTCGGTGGTATCCGGCAGGTAGGTCGTCAGGTCGTTGTTGACCTTTACCTTATTCATACACAGCACACTGAATACACACAGTACGATAAATACAAGATAAAATCCCTTCCTTTTATCCACAATCAATGTGGCAAGCTTAACCATAAAGGATTCGTCTTTTTTCTCTTTCGCCATTTTATAGTTTCCTCCGATGTATTACTTCTTTTTCCATCCCGCATAAAGAACTATGGATTTCGGAGCGCTCCAGTCGGGCTCCGCCGCCCCTTCGTCCGTTTCGTAAAATGCCGTCGCATTCAGCCGCTCCACGCTTTGGGATGCCTCTGCACCGGTGCCGTTTTCCTCTCCTGCCTCCGGTGTTTCAAACCAGCCGGTGAAGGTGTAACCCTCCCGCACGGGAACCGGGTAAGCGCAAAGGTAAACCGCTCCAGCGGAAGCAAGTGGTGTCGCCGCATTATAGGTTATGCTTTCCTCTCCTTCGATAAGACCGCCCTGTGCCTGTAAAATCAGGGTATTGGTCATGTTGCTTCCCGTCTGTGTGCTGTCCCCGCTCTCTGCGGTTCTCCACGCCGCATGGATTTCCACTTCCCGAACACCGTCCGCGGGTGCAAAGCATAACAAATCTTCCTCTGTCAGTGTATCCGGCAGAAGTACAAGCTTCGGACCGCCGTCCGCCTTCTTCTTTTTATAATAAGCAGCCCAGCCTAAAAATTCATAGCCGTTCTCTTCCTGTGTCTTGTCATAGGAAGGAAGCGTGTAACTGCCGCCCTCTGTAAAATAACTTTCCGTAAACGTTTCCTCTGCCAGAAGCAGATTGTATTCGCCCAAACCGCTCTGCAGAAAATGCTTCTCATCAAAAGAATCGTTGTAAATTAGAATATGTACGGTGCCGTCCGCAAGCGGATACTCCGGTATGCTGTCTGCAGCTCCGGTGTTATCTGATGCACCGGTATTGACTGCCGTTCCGGTATTATCTGCCGTATCGGTGTTGCCCGCCGCTGCGGTATTATCCGTTTTTCCGGCTTCGGTTCCTTCATCCGTTTTGGGACCCGTCGCATTCCCGGTAATCTCCGTTTCGTCCGCCGGTATGTCCTTTCCGGGGTCCGTCACCCCAAACAGGACACAGCCCGCCAGCACAAAAGCGGCTGTCATTCCGTACATCCGGCGCATGCGCCTGTTCCGCTTTTTCTCCGGTTCGTTTGTCTTTTTCCCGCCGCCCTGCAAAAATTCGTCGGGAAGGGGCGTGTACTCCGCTCCCGGACTGTTCATTTCCTCCGG
>OHBU01000562.1_pt1 | contig 13347 bp, 11 predicted proteins | sample 1577421 | NCBI WGS metagenome assembly OHBU01 (sample SAMEA3879550, study PRJEB24766) | human gut metagenome | biome: human-associated habitat; feature: feces | place: USA | collected 1985/1987 | reverse complement strand
GGGGCATCGGCTATGATATGGGACGCGACATGTCAAACAAGTCGAAATTCGACGAGACATTCGTCAGCGCCTCAGTCACATGGCTCCATGAGCTCACGCCCCACCTCTTCATCGGTCCCGGCGCCGCGTTCACCTATGCCAACGCCTCCGACGTCGAGCGCCGCGAGCTGTGGAACGGGATGCCCCTTCACAGCGCCACCTACGCTCTGAGCGCCAAGCTGCAATACGACAGCCGCGACAACCTCACCGCCACACAAAGCGGCGTCCTCGCCTCGCTCGAGCAGCAGTTCAGCCCCAAATTCCTCGGCAACAGGCAGGCATTCAGCTCCACCGACCTCCGCCTCTGCTATTTCCGCAACCTCTGGCGCGGCAGCGTCCTCGCCACCCAGCTTCACGGCAAATACAGCTACGGCAACGTGCCCTGGGCCGTCATGCCATCGTTCGGCGGCAGCAACTCCATGCGCGGCTACTACGACGGCCGCTTCCGCGACAAAGGCGAGATGGACCTCACCGTCGAACTCCGCCAACACATCTGGCGCCGCAACGGCATCGTCGTCTGGGCCGGCGTCGGCACCGTGTTCCCCAAATTTTCAGATATTCAGTTCCGCCGCCTCCTCCCCAACGGAGGCATAGGCTACCGCTGGGAATTCAAGCAACGCACCAACGTGCGCCTCGACTTCGGCATCGGCAAAGGCGAAAACTCTTTTATATTCAGTATCAATGAAGCTTTCTGAACACCTCGCGGCATCACGCTCGATGACCACGCTCCTGCTCATATGGACTCTCGTTGGGTGCACCCTGCCCAATATATGGCTCGCTTTCACCGAGCACATGACCGTAATCCAGTCACTAACCAACGTCATCCTTCCGCTCGGCATCTACATGCTGCTCATGTCCATCACGCCTAAGGTCGGAAAGGCTACGCTGTGGATGATCATCCTCTTCTTCTTCGCCGCTTTTCAGAGCGTGCTCCTCTATATGTACGGCCGCTCGGTCATCGCCGTCGACATGTTTCTCAACGTCGTCACCACCAACCCCGGCGAAGTAGGCGAGCTCCTCGGCAACATGCTGTTCATCATCATCGTTGTCATCGTCATCTACATTCCTCCTATCGTCCTGGCCATTCTCGCTCAGATTCGTCACTGGCTCCTCCCCGGAAAGATTCTGAAAATCACCCGCCGCGCCTCGCTCTACACCATCGGCGCCGGCATCATCCTCTTCATTGCCGGCTTCTTCTCCGGCTCACGGCCCTATCGGCCGCACTGCGACCTCTATCCCGTCAACGTGCTCTACAATCTCTACCTTGCCTGCCAACGCACCGTCAAGGTGGCTGAATATCACGAGACATCCGCCGCTTTCACCTACAACGCCACACCCACTCACCCCGACTCGGTGCCCGAGATCTACATCGTAGTCGTGGGCGAGACATCCCGCGCCGACAACTGGCAGATCAACGGCTACAACCGCCCGACAACGCCACGGCTGATGGATCTCCCGGGCCTCACCGCTTTTCCACGCGCCATCTCACAGTCCAACACCACCCACAAAAGCGTCCCGATGCTGCTGTCACATCTTGATGCCGCCACATTCGGCGACTCTATCTACAATGTGAAAAGCCTAATCACCGCATTCAAGGAAGCCGGTTTCCACACCGCCTTTTTCTCAGCTCATAGCCGCAACCACTCATTCATCGACTTCTTCGGAGAGGAAGCCGACGAAACCAAATTCATCAAAGAGCAGGGGCTCAACAAAAAACACTACTACGACACCGACCTCCTCCCATTCCTCGACCGCAAAATCGCCGAAGGACACAAGAAACTGCTCATAGTGCTCCATGCCTATGGCTCCCACTTCAACTACATCGACCGCTATCCCGACGACCGGGCATTCTTCACACCCGACCGCCCCGCGCATGCCACTCACCACTACCGCGACAAGCAGATCAACGCCTACGACAACACCATCCGCTTCACCTCCGATTTCCTCGCCGACATCATCGGCCGGCTCAATGACTCCGGAGTCCGCACGGCCATGATCTACACCAGCGACCACGGCGAGGACATCTTCGACGACGAGCGCCGCCTCTTCCTCCACGCATCGCCCATCCCCAGCTACTGGCAGATCCACGTGCCGTTCATCGTCTGGCTGTCCGACAACTACACATCGGCCTACCCCGCAAAAGCCCGTGCGCTCTGCGGCAACGCCGGAAAATATGTAGCCTCAAGCCGCGCCTTCTTCCACACCGTCATGGATATGGCCGGCATCGCCACACCTCGCTTCAACAGCACATTCTCCGTTCTCGACAGCGCCTACACTCCCGGCACCGCCATATATCTCAACGACCACAACGAGCAAGTGCCTCTCCGCGAATGCGGAATCCTCGCCAACGACCTCCATAAACTCGACAGCCTCGGCATCCGCTGACTGCCCCCGCCCCACATCCCCACATCCCCACTCTTGCCACCAGCAAACGTCAAGGAGCGGCGGCTTCCAGCCGCCGGACACCCCGCCAACAAAGAGTAATCGCTTGATTTGCCAATTATTACGGTCACCGGCGGCTGAAAGCCGCCGCTCCTGACCACGCCTGCCTCCACGCAAAAAAAACGGCCGATTCTGTCATGGAACCGGCCGCTGTCATATAGTCTAATTTTATCACTTCCCGAGACGGCGCAGAACGATTTCCTTATCGCCTGCTTCGATTCGCAGTGAGGCGCCCTTGTCCCTGACTTTCACATCATCAAGACGGGCGAAACGACTGTAATACGTGCGCATCTTCGTCACCAGCTGAGCTTTCACAAAATCGGCCATCTGCGGACGTATAGAGTCCAGATTGGCCACCGTTGTGCCGGCCAGCGGATCCATAGTCAGCGCCACTGCATCCGGATCGACATTCACGGCAAGCGTCGACGCGTCGAGATGCACATCGATCTCATCGTCGTCAACAGCGGCCCAGCTTCCCTGTATCGTCGATGTCGCGGCGACAGAAACGCTGAACGGACGTCCAAGCGGACCTGTAGGATCCGACGGACGCTCCACCGACATATTGGTCGTCAACGTCACTGTGCCACCGGGGGCACCTTCTTCCGAAAGCGCAAACGTCAGATTGTCGGCTCCGGTCACCACGCCTGTGTTATCGTTGAATATCTCAGTTTCACCTGACTGCCACGAGCCGGCAACATCCTTGGCCAGCGCGGCCTTTTCATCACACGAACTCATGCCCGCCAGGATCACGCCCGACGCCATGAGCAGTTTCAGTAATTTCTTCATGTCTGTCACTATTCTCTGCGGAAACAACATATTTCCGGTGCTTTCATTATAAAACGCTTATGCGGCCAAAATTGTTATAACAGCCGCAGCGACAAAATAAATAAATTCGCTATATTTGCACATCAATCCAAAATTCCATCAACTGATATACCCTAATAGTTATGCCTACCAAACCGTTCCACTATCAGGAAATGTTCCCCATGTCGAAAGACAACACGGAATACTATCATCTCACATCCGACTATGTGAAAGTCGAAAACTGGGGCGGCCACGACGTCCTCGTGGTTGATCCCGAAGCTCTCACCGTGCTCTCCCGTCAGGCCACTCACGACAACGCATTCATGCTGCGCCGCGAGCACAACGAAATGGTGGCCAAGATCCTTCACGACCCCGAAGCAAGCCAGAACGACAAATTCGTCGCCCTCACGATGCTCCGCAACGCCGAAGTAGCTGCAAAAGGTCAGCTCCCCTTCTGCCAGGACACCGGCACAGCCATCTGCATCGGCAAGAAAGGCCAGAACGTCTACACCGGCGGCCACGACGAAGAGCGCATCTCCAAAGGCGTCTATCTCACTTACACTGAGAACAATCTGCGCTACTCTCAGAACGCGCCCCTCAACATGTACGACGAAGTCAACACCGGCTGCAACCTCCCCGCGCAGATCGACCTCTACGCTGTCGACGGCAACGAATACAACTTCCTATTCATCGCCAAAGGCGGCGGCTCGGCCAACAAGACCTATCTCTATCAGGAAACCAAAGCGCTCATCAACCCCAAGACGCTCCTGCCCTTCCTCGTTGAGAAAATGAAATCGCTCGGCACCGCAGCATGTCCACCCTACCACATAGCATTCGTCATCGGCGGCACATCGGCCGAAATGAACCTCGCCACCGTCAAGAAAGCATCGGCGAAATACTACGACAACCTTCCCACCGAAGGCAACGAATACGGCCACGCTTTCCGCGACATCGAACTTGAGAAACAGCTCCTCGACGAAGCCCACAAAATCGGCCTCGGCGCCCAGTTCGGCGGCAAATACTTCGCTCACGACATCCGTGTGATCCGCCTCCCGCGCCACGGCGCCTCATGCCCCGTTGGCCTCGGCGTCAGCTGCTCGGCCGACCGCAACGTAAAAGCCAAAATCAACCGCGACGGCCTCTGGATTGAAAAACTCGACGCCAATCCCGGCGAACTCATCCCCGAAGAGATGCGACGCCAGGGCGAAGGCGAGGCTGTGAAGATCAACCTCAACCGCCCCATGCCCGAAGTCCTCGCCGAACTGTCGAAATATCCCGTGGCCACACGCCTGTCGCTCAACGGCACCATCATCGTGGGCCGCGACATCGCCCACGCCAAGATCAAAGAGCGTCTCGACAAAGGCGAACCCATGCCCCAGTATCTCAAGGATCATCCCATCTACTATGCAGGCCCCGCCAAGACACCCGAAGGTATGGCCTCAGGCTCTTTCGGCCCGACGACAGCCGGCCGCATGGATCCCTACGTCGACCAGTTCCAGGCCGCAGGCGGTTCGATGATCATGATTGCCAAAGGCAACCGCTCCAAACAGGTCACCGATGCCTGCAAGAAACACGGCGGCTTCTACCTCGGTTCTATCGGCGGTCCCGCCGCTATCCTCGCCAAGGACAGCATCAAGAAAGTCGAGCTCCTCGAATATCCCGAACTCGGAATGGAAGCCATCTGGAAAATCGAAGTCGAAAACTTCCCCGCCTTCATCCTCGTCGACGACAAAGGCAACGACTTCTTCACTCAGATAGCCGAGCGCTGCAAAGGCTGCGCCCTCAAATAAACGCACATATAGCGGTCAACCTGTAGCGGCGGGTCTATACATCTCACCCCTGTAGGTTTCTCGACACCTATTCCGTGCCTATATCAGCCACACAGCCGGGAGATAAGCCCACAGACGCTTATCTCCCGGCCTTTTTTCCGGCCAGTCACACCGATCACCCGCAGACACGTCAATCCCGTTGTCCGCAGCCGCGGATCTGAACCCGCACGACAAAAGGGACTGCGACGACAAAACGCGCAGTCCCGCTATATTACACGTTGTATCTTTTTGTGACAGATCAGCCGGCGAAATTCATGAGCAGCAGCGTCGAGATGCCCATATAGATCACCATGCCCACAATGTCGTTGGTGATCGATATGAAGGGACCGGTCGCCAGCGCCGGGTCGATCTTAAAGCGTTCGAGCGTCAGAGGGACGAACGTGCCGAAAACCGACGCGAACACCACCACCGCCATCAGCGACAGCGACACCGAAAGCGTCGTGGCCAGGCTGATGCCGCCGAAGAAATAGTTGTAGATCAGCACAAGGAGCGAGATGATGCAGCCGTTGATCATGCCGATGCCAAGCTCCTTGATCAGCTGGCGCAGAGAATTACGCAGGTCAAGCGAACCGTTGGCCAGGCCCTGCACCACGATAGCCGACATTACCGCCCGTACCGCCGATCAGCGGTATGAACAGCGCAAGGGCCGGATCCATCGAAAAGCCGGTTTCAAACGTGCGCAGGATCAGCGATGTGCCTATGCCGCCTATCATGCCGATAAGCAGCCACGGCAGGCGTGCCTTGGTCTGCGTGAACATCGTGTCGTCGGTCTCCACGTCGCTCGACAGACCTGATGCCAGCTGATAGTCACGCTCCGATGACTCACGCACCTGATCCATCACGTCGTCGACCGTGATCCGGCCCACAAGACGCCCGATGGAGTCCACAACAGGCATCGCCACAAGATTGTATTTCTCAAAGTCGAGGGCCACATCGTCGATCGGAGTGTCGGCTTTCACCGAGACCGGATCCACCTCCATCACATGCTTGATTTTCGACACCGACGGATCGGTGATGAGTTTTTTCAGAGGCAGCACACCGCGGAGCTTGTTGTCGTTGTCGACCACATACACATAATATATCTCGTCGAGTTCCTCGGCCTGCATGCGCATCTGCTTGATGCACTCGGGCATACTCCAGTTCTCGTTGACCACGATCATCTCGGTGCCCATAAGGCCACCGGCCGTGTCCTCGTCATATTTCAGAAGGTCGATGATATCGCCGGCCTGCTCCACATCGTCGATATGCGAGAGGATCTCGTCGCGATCCTCCTCATCGAGCTCCTGGATGATATCCACGGCATCGTCGGTGTCGAGGTGATCGATAAACTGTTTGGCGATTTCCTCGGCAGGCATCGTCGACAGAAGCTTACGGCGGTCGTCCTCGTCAAGCTCCATAAGCACGTCAGCGGCCACATCGTCGTCGAGCAGCTTATAGAGAAACTCAGCCTCCTCCAGATCGAGTTCCTGATATAGTTCGGCAATATCCGCCGGGTGAAGCTCGCTGAGCTCCTTGCGGGCCGCAGCCTCATCGCCGTTGGCGATAATGTTACGGATATTCTCGAGGTATTCCGGAGTGTATTCTTTCATCGCTCATCAGCCGCGCATCGCGGCAATTATATTGGTTAATTCTACAAATTGATTCACCGTCAGCTGCTCGGGGCGCATACCGGCCAGCGGTGTGTCGGGCAGCGGCACGCCACCGGTGAGCTGACGCACCGAATTGCGTATCGTCTTGCGGCGCTGACCGAACGTGGTCTTGACGACGCTCTTGAACAGGCGCTCGTCACAGCCCAGATCGCTCACTCCGTTGCGGGTCATCCTGATCACGCCGCTCTTCACTTTGGGCGGCGGGTTAAACACCGTCTCGCTCACGGTGAACAGATATTCAACATCGTACCATGCCTGAAGCAGCACGCTCAGTATGCCGCGCGCCTTCGTCCCGGGACAGGCGGCCAGTCGCTCGGCCACCTCGCGCTGAAGCATGCCGGAGCAGCATGCCACACGGTCTTTATAGTCGAGCACATGGAAAAATATCTGCGACGAGATGTTGTAGGGATAATTTCCTATCACACAGAACTTTCCTTCACCCGGGAACACTTCGTTGAGATCGGTCTTCAGGAAGTCGCATTCGAGGATACGGCCTTCGGCAGCAAGCTCGGGATATTCGGCCGTCAGATAAGCCACGCTCTCCCGGTCGATCTCGGCCACTTTCACGTCGTGGCCGTCGGCCAGAAGAAACTGAGTGAGCATACCCATGCCGGGGCCCACCTCAATCACAGGCATCCCCTTGAAGTCGTCAAGCGTCGACGCTATGCGCCGCGCCACCGACAAATCGGTGAGAAAATGTTGGCCTAACGCCTTTTTCGGCTTTACTTTCTGCATCTTTATGCCTCCTGACTGTTAATTGGTTCGCTTCTGTTTCTCGATAAGCCGCACTGACGGCGCTACAAAATTATAAAAACATTTTAAAACCCCGCCCCTGTCGCTTAAAGTTTGTCAAATTATTTCTACCTTTGCAATGTTAACAACCCGCTACTTACATGAAACGCATCCTCTTTTTTCAGATCATGATTGCGACCGCCCTGGCCGCTTTCGCCTGGGGGCAGAAAGGTCATGACGTCACAGCCTGCATCGCTGAACAGCATCTCACACCCGCTGCCCGACAGGCCGTCGACAGCATCCTCTCCGGCCGCTCGATGATCTACTGGGCCAACTGGCTCGACAACGCAAGCCACACGCCCGACTACGCTTACACCAAAACGTGGCACTATAAAAACATTGACGAAGGCGTGCGCTACGAAGAAGCACAGGCCAATCCCGCCGGCGACATCGTCACCGCCATAAAAGCTCAGATGGAAACTCTCTCCGGCAGCAACGCCACCCCCGGGCAGAAAGAGCTCGCCATGAAAATACTCATCCACATCATGGGCGACATGCACCAGCCGATGCATCTCGGACACGCCACCGACCTCGGCGGCAACCGCACGAAGGTGCGCTTCTTCAACCGCGACACCAATCTCCACTCGATATGGGACAGCAACATCCCCGAATCCGCCCACAAATGGAGCTACTCCGAATGGCAGCAGCAGATCGACCGCACGACGCCCGAAGAAGAGGAATCGTTAATCAGCGGCTCGGTCGACGACTGGGCTAAGGAAAGCCTCGCCCTCGCCAGCCTCATCTACAGCCGCATTGCCCCAGGCTCCAACGTTTCCTACAACGACATCGCCGACTGGACTCCGACGGTCGAGATGCAGTTTCTCCGCGGCGGACTCCGTCTGGCCCACATCCTCAACATCCTCTTCGACCCCGCCTACGCTTCTTCGCATCAGGCGCCATACACTCCCGCGCAATAGAGCCGGTTCTAACATAACGAACGATCCCCGCAACTCAGGCATTACTGCCTGTGCTGCGGGGACCTCCCTTTCAACTAATCGTACTTTTTTTCTGTGCAATGTTGCTGCGCCGCCTTATGTGATCACGCGCTTGGCTCCGATATATGCGCGGCTGTAATAACCGCCGTCGGGGAATTTCTGATACGTGATGCCCTTTTTCGTCGAGGCGTGGATGAAGGTCACGCTGCCGGTCGACTCATCGACGTCGACCACAATTCCCACATGCCCCACCTGGCCTTTGCCGGAACGCGGGCTTGAGAAAAACATCAGATCGCCCGGACGCAGATCGTCGCGGTCCACTTTTGTGCCCTGCGTAAATTGCATGCGCGAGGTGCGCGGCAGTTCTATGCCGCCGTGGCGGAACACATAGCCGGTAAATCCCGAGCAGTCAAACGATTTCGGCCCCGTGGCGCCCCACACATATTTGCGGCCGAGGAAACGCGAGGCATATTCCGTAAGCTCGCGCACTGTCTCAGCCGACGGATCGGCAATCACCTCCTGAAGCTCCGTTGTGTCAACCGCCACCACCAGAGGCGACGGTTCGGCAACTTCGTTCACCGGACGGTGAATCTCACCGCTGTTGATGATATTGGTTGCGCCGGCCGAAAATATTGATGTAATCACAATGGCTATTGCAGCAAATTTATTCATAATATTAGAGAGTATTCGTGTTAATATGGTATTGGATAAGGTCGGAAAATCATTCCGTCTGATCAACGGCAACATCATCACAATCACGCCGTTGTCAACTGTTTTGCGGCACAAAGATACAACATCCGAAAGCCCATGTCAACCCCCGCCGCCGGCCGTCACACTATTTAGGTTAACGTCTCTGAATTTTACCGACCTCGAAGCTTCAGATTTTAATAACTCCAACAGACCGACGGACCTATCACATTATACATCAAAGGCTTGCACCACAGCCGCCACCATGACGCATTACAATTTTTTGCCCGTTTTAACATCCCTGTTCACATGATTTAGCACACGCTCTATACCAGGCAACTGCTCACCTATGCAAACATATTGGCTACAAGCGAATTGTAGGGACGCACGAGCCGTGCGTTCACACACTGGCTACCAGCACCTTACATCATTTCGGATAGGTGAGTAGTTACTATACCAGCCCGAGCTCACGCTCAAGCATCTCGGCGGCATCGGCCACGCAGTCGTTGCAGTCGCGCAGCGGACATCCCGTGCCAATGCCCTTCAGATCGCGGCAAACAGTCGCGCCGTTGCGCTCACGGAAGGCCGTGAGGATCTTCTTCATGGCAGCGCGCGAACGCATCCGGTCTTTTATCACCGCGCCGGTCACCACGCCGGCGCCCACGAGCGCACCACAAGTGCCCTCCATCGTGCCCATCCCGGTGCCGAACGATGCGGTCACCGCCAGGATCACATCCTCGTCGAGTCCGGCGATATCGGCATATGTCATCGCAACAGCCTGCGCGCAGTTGTATTTTCCGCTGCGCTTGCGGTCGGCGGCCTGTTCTTTTCTTGATTCCATAATCAGTTGGTCAGTTCTTGTCCCTGCAGGTAAACCCGGCGTATCACCGGCGTCGCATAGGCATACGGCATGAAAGCCAGCGACGGCAGCGGGTCGGTAATATAAAAATTGGCTATCTTGCCCGGCGTTATCGAGCCGTAGTCACCGAGCGCATCCATAGCGGCGGCGCCATTGACGGTCACGGCATTAAGCGACTCTTCGGGCGTCAGTTTCAGCTTGATGCAGCCGAGCGACATCACCATGCGCATATTGCCCGAGGGCGACGACCCGGGATTGTAGTCCGAAGCCAGCGCCACCGCCGCGCCCGCGTCCACGAGCTGCCGCGCCTTTCCGTAGGGCATCCCGAGGAAAAACGACGCTCCGGGGAGCACCGTGGCCACCGTGGCCGAGTCCTTCAGCAGCGCTATCTCCTCATCGCCGATGCGTTCGAGATGGTCCACCGACAGAGCGCCGTGGGCCACGCCCGTCTGCACGCCGCCCGAAACGGCGAGCTCGTTGGCATGAATCTTCGGCCGCATCCCGTAGCGGGCGGCTGCCTCGAGTATCTGTGCCGTCTGGGCAGGTGTGAAAAATCCCGCGTCGCAGAACACATCCACAAACTCCGCCAGTCCTTCGGCCGCAACAGCCGGCAGCATCTCGGCCACGAGCATGTCCACATAATCCTGCTGGCGGCCGGCATATGCCCTGCCCACGGCGTGAGCGCCGAGAAACGTGGCACGCACATGCGCCGGCACCGTCTCGGCGATGCGCGCTATCACACGCAGCATCTTCAGCTCCGACTCCACCGTCAGCCCGTAGCCGCTCTTGATCTCAAGGCAGCCCGTGCCCATGCGCATCACTTCTTCAACGCGCCGCATCGACTGCCGCAGCAGCTCCTCCTCGGGCGTACGCTGCAGCAGGTCGGCCGAATTCAGTATGCCGCCGCCGCGCCGCGCTATCTCTTCATAGCTGAGCCCGCGTATCTTATCCTCAAACTCCTGCTCGCGGCTGCCGGCATACACTATATGTGTGTGTGAGTCGCAAAACGACGGAAACAGAGCGCCGCCGCCGGCGTCGACCACCTCTTCCGTGCCGTCGGTGACCGGAAAGTCGGCCATCCGGCCCCACGAATGAAAGCGGGAGCCTTCGATGCGCAGCCACGCATCCTCAACGATCTCCGTGCGGCTCATCCGCGCGCCCCGCAGCGCATCGCGGCACTCCGCAGCCACGCCGACAAGCATTCCGATATTGGCTATTATCATGACTGAGAGCGCAGAAATTCAACCGACTTCTCGATGATCGGCGACATCACCGTGTCCTGACTCACAAACGGCACCGTCTTGCGGTATTCGGTATGCCACTCTTCAAGCGCCGGCGACGTGTGCAGCGGACGGCGAAGGTCAAGCGCCTGCATGGCGTTGATCAGCTCTATAGCAAGCACGCGCTCCGTATTGTCGACGATGCGGCACAGCTTCGTCGCCGAGTTGCCACCCATCGACACATGGTCTTCCTGACCCTGCGACGACGGAATGGTGTCGCAGCTCGTAGGCCAGCACAGGCCTTTCGACTGGTTGACGATCGACGCCGCGGCATATTGCGGTATCATGAATCCGCTGTTCAGCCCCGGATGCGCCACCAGAAACGACGGCAACCCGCGGCTCCCCGATATCAGCTGATAGATGCGGCGTTCGCTTATGCTTGCCAGCTCGGCAACGGCCACCGCCAGGAAGTCCATAGGCAGCGCTATCGGCTCTCCGTGGAAGTTGCCGGCCGACACAATGATATCCTCGTCGGGGAAGATGGTCGGGTTGTCGGTCGGACTGTTGATTTCTGTTTCAATCACACTGCCGACATAGTTGAGCGTGTCCTTAACGGCGCCATGCACCTGAGGCATGCAGCGGAACGAATAGGGGTCCTGCACATGAGTCTTCGGGCGTCCGATCATCTCGCTTCCTTCGAGCCAGTGACGGATGGCGCGCGCTGTGGCAAGCTGTCCCGGATGCGGGCGCACGGCATTCACCTCATCGCCAAACGGCTCTATGCGGCCATCGAAAGCATCCAGCGACAGCGCCCCGATCTTGTCGGCCAGCGCGCTGAGCCGACGCGCTTTCAGGATGGCATGCACGGCGTGCGACGACATGAACTGGGTGCCGTTAAGCAGCGCCAGTCCCTCTTTCGACACCAGGTGCACAGGCTTCCAACCCTTCTCTTCGAGCACTTCGCCTGATGGACGCACTTCGCCCTTATAATACACTCTACCCAGTCCGATCAGCGGCAGACACATATTGGCCAGCGGCGCCAGATCGCCCGACGCACCGAGCGACCCCTGCTGATACACCACAGGTATAACATCCTCGTTGAACATGTCGACGAGCCTCTGCACCGTCGAAAGCTGCACGCCCGAGTTGCCGAACGACAGCGACATCACTTTCGTCAGCAACATGATCTTCACGATCTCCGGATCGACAAGCTCGCCGCAGCCGCACGAATGTGATTTCACCAGATTCTCCTGCAGCCGCGAAAGGTCGTCCTTGCCTATCGAAATGTTGCACAGCGAGCCGAAACCGGTCGTGATCCCGTAGACAGGCTCGGTGCAGCTCTCGATTTTATCGTCAAGATAGCGTCGGCAACGCTCAATGCGAGCCCTCGACTCCTCGCTCAGCGCGAGTTTCATTTTCTTATCGATTATTTCCCCGACGCGTTCGATGGTCAGACGCGCAGGGCTAATATGGTGTACCATTGTATGATATTTGGTTATTGTTTTGAAAATGCTTTTTCTATCACTTCGTCCGACGCTATGTTGGGCATCGTCACCTTAAGGCCGGGCGTGCGATCCATCTCGCGTTTTATCGCCGACATAGCACCTTCGTTACGGGCCCAGCTGCGGCGGGCTATGCCGTTGTTCACGTCCCACAGCAGCATCTCGCTGATATGGCGCGAAGCATCGGCCGAGCCGTCGATCACCATGCCGAAGCCGCCATTGATCACTTCGCCCCAGCCCACGCCGCCGCCGTTGTGCAGGGCGATGTAGCTCATGCCGCGGGCAGCGTTACCAGCGTAGCACTGGGTCGCCATCTCGGCCATGATGTTGGAGCCGTCCTTGATGTTGCTGGTCTCACGGAAGGGCGCGTCGGTTCCGCCGGTATCGTGATGGTCACGGCCAAGGATGACGGGGCCGATCTCGCCGTTGCGGACCATTTCGTTGAACTTGAGCGCGAGGTTCATGCGGCCCATGGCGTCCTGATAAAGGATGCGGCACTGGGTGCCGACGACCAGCTTATTCTTCTCCGCGTCGCGGACCCAGACGTAGTTGTCGTAGTCCTGATAGCGGCGGTTGTGCGCCTTGATAT
>OHBU01000555.1_pt1 | contig 13472 bp, 4 predicted proteins | sample 1577421 | NCBI WGS metagenome assembly OHBU01 (sample SAMEA3879550, study PRJEB24766) | human gut metagenome | biome: human-associated habitat; feature: feces | place: USA | collected 1985/1987 | reverse complement strand
TTATGATATAATTTGGGAAAATATATTGCAATTTGACGAAAAATATGTTATAATTATCCAAATAAGCTTGAAAGAGTTTACACAGAACCGATGTGGGAGCGATATGCGCATAACACGCTTCCGAAAACGGCGGAAATGGGGGAAATGACGATGAAAAATCGGAAAAGCTTGCGGTGCTTTCGTCAGCAAAAGGCACATACGATATTTGCAGGTGCTATTTTAACTATTACGCCGATTATTGGTATTTTTATATCCTCGGCTGCTCGGATAAGTTCCTTTTCGGGGCAGAGGAAAATGATTTTCAGCTGAACGGCTTTCAGATAAGGAAGATATCCGACCTGAAAAAAGTTGAGAAAAAAGAAGCTCTGTGCGCCGAGATCAACAGGAATGCGCATATTCTTGAAAATATAAATGCACCCGATATTTCGCTTTCATCATGGCATGATGTTTTCGTTTCCCTGTCGGAAGCGGCTGAATATCTTATCGTGGAAAATGGATATGAGAAAAAGAACGGTTCGTATTTTTACCTTGGGAAGATAGCGAAAATAAAGAAAGCTTCGGTCATACTTTCGCCGCTTGATGCAGACGGGATATGGCAGGACGATGTTGAGCTGCCGTTTTCCGAGATGACGAGCGTGACCTTCGGCGACAGATATTCGGAAACATTCGGCAGATATGCTGAAAATATGAGAAAATAATTTTTGGGGGAGGTTCGCAATGACGATAAAGGTGAGCATAAAGCAGCTCGGGAAAAAGCGGAGCAGGATAACGGAGGTACCGTTTTTTCTCGAAAACATGCCGTCAACGGTAGGCGAGCTGATAAAGGAGGCGGTGCATACCTGCGTTTCGGAGTATAACGAACGCTTGGCAAAGGGCAGCAATGCCGCTCCGCTTTCCGAGGACGATATCAGCGATATGAGCGAGGTTGGCAAGATAGCATTCGGGATAAATTACGGCGGAAAAGCACCCGATGAAGCAGCCGCACTTAAAAATGCACTGCAAAGCTACGAGGACGGACTGTTCCGCATTTTTATAGGGGAAAACGAAGCAGGGAATTTATCCGACGGCATCTCGCTTTCGGAAAATGACAGCGTTGCATTCATAAGACTTGTGATGCTTACGGGGAGGATATGGTGAAATGGGAATTTTGAATGACAATGAAGCAAGGAAAATAGGCAGGAACTATTTTGAACTCTGGCAGGATGAGCGTCTGAAAGCGGAGAAAAAGCTTGACAGCGATGTAAAGGACTTTTTTGCCGATGTTAAGGATTTAGGAAAAAGGGAAAAAAGGTCGGAGCTTTACAATGAGCTTATCAGCGGCTTGAAGAACGGTACATACAAAAAGCCGTCGGATTTTTTCAAGGCAAAATGCCGCAGCCTTTTTAACGGCGTTATCTATCCCCGACGGGAAGCCGACTTTTATTTCATCGCCGATCATATCGGAGACTGGGCGTATTCCAAGTCGCTGTACAGGCGCTCTATGAGAACGGGCGATATAGATATAATATGCGAAAATATAATGGGAGCGCTTTGCAGTCTTTATGAGAGCGACCGGATCGATGCCGATATGTGCGATATTATCGAAGGAAAAAATCTCACGGATGAACAGCTCGATCACAAAGAGTATTATTACAGCTATGACGAAATGGACATCGTGATCGCCGCCGAGATCGACCTTGGCAATGAGCGGCTGATAAAGCTCGTTTCCGATATCATTATGTGCGAAAGCGAGATAAAGCCCGATCACACTGTTATTTCCGCCGTGACGAAATGCCATAACGCCGACCTGCACCAAAAGCTCGGAAAGCTGCTGCTTGCGGCAAGGCTTCAGGAGGGACTGCGGCAGGCGATATGCGAAAAGGCTGATATGGGCACAAAGGAGGCTTTTTTCGCACTGCTTGATGTTATGCTTGAAAATGACCTTATCCGCTTTTCATCGGTGAAGCGTGCTGTCGCAGCATGGATAGGACTTGCGGACGAGGAAACGGTCAAGCTTGAGCGCATCAGCGACAAGTCGGTTGAGCTTATCGCAGACTGTCTGCGTGATGAAAGCTTCCGTGAGGAATGTCTTTCCTCCGAGGACTCGATGAAAATTTATATCGGACTCTGGTCGATAGGCTTTTATGACGCAGTGAAAATGCTTGACAGGATAAGGGAATATTCTGCACACGGAACGGAGCATCAGCTTCTCGTTGCAGGCTATATGACGCAGCAGCTCAATAATGCCAAGCTCATGAACAGCATTTCCAAGGACGTTATAAAAGCGCATAAGGACGACCCGAAGGTGCTTGCGGTGTATATGCCGAGCTTTATGTATTACTGCTTTTCAAAGATCGGCAGGGCTGTCAGCAGAAATTCATTTGATGTATTTTACAGAAATGACTTCGATTTTTCCGAGAGGAAGTATGTGCCGCTCAAAGCATATTTTGAAAGTGCCGAGGAAGCGCAGGAGTATTATTCGCTGCTCATGGAGATATATCGGGGCATCACAAAGAAAAGCATTGAATTTTCGCCCTGCATTTTTCCGTGGAACAAGGAAGCGCTTGAACGCTCGGAGGTGGTATTAAGGCTCGCATACATCGCAAGCGCACTGCGCGATAATGATAAAATAGACGAGGCCGCTGCGCTTATCCCACAGCTCGGCGGCGCAAGAGCAAGCGTTCTCATACTTCTTCTTACACAGCCCGAGACTGACGTTCAGCGCAGACTGCTCACAGCCGAGGTCTGCGACAAGGAGGATCGCACAAGAACGATCGCATTGAGAGCCATAAGCGAGGTCAAGCTTGCGGAGGAGAACTATTTACAGCTTGAAGATATGCTCCGATACAAAAATTCGGATATGCGCTCGGGCTGTATAGAGCTGCTCATGAAGCAGAACGATGATGCGCTTTTCGGAACGCTCGGCAGGCTCCTTTCCGACAAAAAGGAGGAAAAGCGCACAGCCGCCCTCGATATGATAATGCGGCTTTCCGATGATGAAAAGCGCAGGAGCATTTTTGAAAAGTGTCTGCCGCTCGTTGAAAAGCTTGAAAACATATCCGCTGCGGAAATGATACTCGTGAAAAATATCCTTCCCGATGAAAAGCCCGATGACAAGGCAGCGGAGCTTTACACCGACAATGACGTTTATATCCCGAAGATAAACGAAGCCTTTGTCAGAAAAGCCGATGAGGTGTTTGACAGATACTTCCCGAAAAATACTTCCGCCGAAACCGCAGACGGCAGACAGGACTGGAGAGATGCTCTTTTAAAGCTGGAAAAGCTTGTGGAGGAGCATTGCAATGACGAGTTCACGCAGAGCTACTACGGCACTGTGGCGACCTTGGACAGCTGCAGCGTATTCAGCACGAAGGAGGACGGCAGATCGGTCATACCGTTCCGAAAGCTCTGGGATAAATTCTATGATGATGAGATAAAGTCACCCGAAAAGCTGATCAGAATGATGGCTTCGTTCTGCTGTGACAGCGAGGAGGACAGCTATGCAAAGGGCTGCAATGAGATCACGGCAGAGCTTATCGGAGAGCCTTTGACCGTGGGCTATGGATATTTCCGCTTTGATACTATATATAAGATATGCTGCTATCTTTACGATAAGCATTGCGCTAAGGAGGATATGGTCAGCATTGCCGTTTCGGTCATGGCAAAGCTCTGCAAGAAAGACAGCCTTTCGGTATTGTTCAAAACTGTGACGAATACCGCAGACGGTGAAAAAGAGCGTGAGGTGCATGTGCCTTATATCTCGTGCCACCACGCACAGCTCTTGCTCTGCGGTATGTGGTACAGCCTTGGCTATGATGAAAATCTGTTTAAGGATATCTTTCCGCTTCGCTATGCTTTTGAGCATAAGGACGGCTTTAAGACGGTGCATATTTACAGAGATAAACATCTCAGCGAGCTTAACTTATATAGGGCAATGGATGCGGAAAGCTATATCAAAGCAGGCTATATGAGTATCCTCACCGAGGCGCAGATGTACAGGATAATTTTTACCGAAACGAATAAGGCAGTTTACACCTCTCCGCTGTTAAAGGACACATTGGGAATGATATCGTGTGTCTATGCGGGCATAAGGGAGCTTGAAGAAGCCGTTGACGTTCGTGAGAGCAGTTGGAAAAGGTCAAGAAAGCTCAGTACGCTTCGCTCGTTCCTTGACTGCGACGACCCTGCGCACCTGAATGATGAGCAGAAAAAGCTTGTGAAGTTTGCAGAGAAGATCTATGAAAAGCTGATCTCCACAGTGCTTGAAAAGGAGCTTTCGAGAGGCGATACCGAAACGGAATATTCCTTTGCTGTCGATGAGATAGCACGAATTTACGGCATCGATAATTTTGTGAAGATACTCTGCGCACTGGGCGGAATTGCGCTCGAACGCTCTTATTACAGCAGTACAAAGTCCAAAAAGGGCTCGCTTAGTCACCTGCTTTCCGTCTGCGTTCCCGAAAAGGGCGATAATGCCGAAAAGCTCCGTGAAAGGCTCAAAGGCACGGGCATTTCCGAAAAAAGGCTTATCGAAGCGGCGATGTATTCCCCCGAATGGCTTCCCATCATCGGCGAATATCTCGGCTGGGAGGGCTTTTCCTCCGCCTGCTACTATTTTATTGCACATATGAACGAAAGCTTTGACGACAAGCGCAAGGCTGTTATCGCAAAATATACGCCGCTCACGGACGAGGAGCTGAACGCAGGCGCATTCGATATAAACTGGTTCAGGTCGGCTTATGAAACGCTCGGGCAGAAGCACTTTGATGTGATCTATGATTCGGCAAAGTATATTTCCGACGGTTCAAAGCATTCCCGTGCAAGAAAATATGCCGATGCAGTCCTCGGCAAAATGAACGCCGAGGAGACCGTGAAAACCATCGCCGAAAAGCGCAGCAAGGAGCTGCTTATGGCTTATGCGCTTATCCCGATAAAGGACGAGGACGATATCTGCGCACGCTATCTGTATTTCCGGCAGTTTCTGAAGGAGAGCAAAAAGTTTGGCTCTCAAAGAAGTGCGAGCGAGAAAAAAGCTGTCGAGACCGCAATGCAGAACCTCTCCATAAACGCAGGCTATGCCGATGTTACAAGACTTACACTGCGAATGGAAACAAAGCTCATCGACGACAGCAGGGAGCTGTTAAATGATAAGGAGATCGACGGAACGACATTCCGACTTTGTGTTGACGATAGGGGCAAGACTGACATAATATGCACAAAGGACGGCAAAACTCTCAAATCAGTTCCCGCAAAGCTCAAAAAGAACGAGTATGTTGTACGGCTCAGCGATACGAAGAAAAAGCTCAACGAGCAGTACCGCCGCACAAGGGCAATGTTTGAGCAGGCAATGGAGGACAGCACAGAGTTCACGGTCGGCGAGCTGAATATTCTGCGAAACAACCCCGTTGTCCTGCCCATTATCAAAGATCTCTTGTTCGGATGCGGCGAAAAGCTCGGCTTCCTCAGCGGAAACGAGCTGACAGATCATGCAGGCAATACAGTGAAGCTTTCCGACAGCGACAATGTTATAGTTGCTCACCCTTATGCGCTCTGCAAGGACGGAAGCTGGTCGGCTTATCAGAAGCTGCTTTTCGCCAAGGGCATCGTTCAGCCGTTTAAGCAGGTGTTCAGGGAGCTTTATGTAAAGACCGCCGAAGAAGCAGAAATGACGCATTCTCTCCGCTATTCGGGAAATCAGATACAGCCTGCAAAGACCGTTGCGTGCCTTAAATCACGCCGCTGGGTGGCAGATGTCGAGGACGGTCTCCAGAAGGTTTACTATAAGGAAAACATCGTTGCGAGGATATATGCGATGGCTGACTGGTTCACGCCTGCCGATATTGAAGCGCCGACCCTCGAATGGGTGGAGTTCACCGACAGGAAAACGGGAAGTGCCATTGCCATAAAGAATATCCCCGATGTGATCTTTTCCGAGGTAATGCGTGATGTCGATATGGCTGTGAGCGTTGCACACGCAGGCGGAATCGACCCCGAAACGAGCCATTCCACGGTGGAGATGCGTGCTGCGCTCATCGAGTTCACACTGCCGCTCTTCAAACTCACGAATGTCACCCTCAAAGGCAGCCACGCCTTTATCAGCGGCAAATACGGCGAATATACGCTTCACCTCGGCAGCGGAGTTATCCACAAAAAGGGCGGAGCTATGATAAACATCCTGCCCGTTCATTCGCAGCATAGGGGCAAGCTTTTCCTGCCGTTCGCAGACGAAGACCCCAAGACAGCGGAGATCATCACAAAGGTGCTTTTCCTTGCAGAGGACAGCAAGATAATCGACCCGTCTATCCTTGAACAGATAAAGTAAGAGTGACAGCCGCTGTCTGTATGGTTTTGGCGGAGCTTTATTACGCTTTTGTTGCAAAATTCTGTGTTTTTGACGTCTGTTATAAATTTTTATTCAAAAAATTACAATAAAAAGTTGCTTTTTTGCCTATAATTGCTTGACATTTTCTGTCGCTGTGGTAAAATAGTAGCATAAAATAATTCATCCATAAAAGTATGTCAAAAATAAGTTTATATTATTTGATATACACCTACTTATTATAGAGGGGGAAAGAGCAATGAAGAAAAAAACAGGCTTTAGCAGACTCGTTGCAGGGCTTACCGCATTTCTGCTCGTGCTTACTCCTATGCCGTTCGGCGAAATGGGAATTTCAAACGGCATTGGTATGGCTGTAAGCGCAGAAGAAAGCACTGCCGCAGACGAAAACAGCTCCGACAGCGGTGATGGACCCGATGGAGATAATGACGGCGGTGACGATCAGAACGATGCTGACAACGGTGAAGATCAGAACGACACCGACAACGGCGATGAAAACAGCTCTGACGGCGATGAAAACGGCTCCGATGAGGACGAAGCTGCTTCGGACGGCGATGAATCAGACAAAAATGAAGCAGTTATGCAGGAAGCATGGATCAGCGATGATGACAATGAGCTTGCCGACAGCGATGAGCTTTTCAGCGAATATGTTGACAGAGTTTTCTATGGGTACACCGATATTGAGACCTTTTCAAATCCGAATTACGGATATCAAAGCCTTACAACGGAGGGAGAAAAGGAGATTTACAACAGCCTTAAACCCATCATCGCCCAGATCGCAAGCGGTAAGAGAGCAAGTACTGCGATAGAATTACAAACGACCAATCAGTGGGTATATTCCGATAAATCCTTCAGGAAGATACACAAGGCACTTCTCAGCGATCTTCCCTATGATTTATATTGGTATGATAAGACCGAAGGCATATATGTAAGGTATGATACATCTTCATATAAGAATTTTATATTCAGCTTTACTGTTTCGGCTGATTATGCAGGTTCGGGTGAATATACTGTCGATACAGCAAAGACGGGTGCTGCTTCAAATGCTGCAGCAAATGCAAAAGAGATCGTGGATAATTATGCAAAATTAAGCGATTATTCCAAGCTTTATGGATATCTCACGACGATATGCGATCTTGTTGAATACGATAAAGCCGCAGTGAATAACGACAGAGATTACGGCGACCCTTGGCAAATAATCTATGCTTTTGACAACGACCCATCGACTAACATCGTATGCGAGGGCTATTCAAAGGCATTCAAGTATCTCTGCGACCTCAGCACATTCAAGAATTCTTCCATAAGCTGTGCTATTGCTACGGGTAATGCAGGCGGTCCGCACATGTGGAACATCGTTTCCATCGACGATGTTTCCTATACAGCCGATCTTACCAACTGCGACAGCGGTTCTTTCGGCTATCCCAGCTATATTTTCCTTAAGGGAATGAAAAACCCGACAGCTACCGGATTTACGGCAGTCGGAATAAACGGAAAGTCATTGAAGTACACTTATGACTCCGATATGACGTCATTGTATTCTTCAGAATTCCTTACCGTTTCTGATACGGATTATGTTTCCGGCGAAGCAAAGTGTACTGTCAACGTTAATGATGATGCGCTGACGCTTTATGTAAACGGCGAACCCGCAGAAAGCTCCTCTGTGACTGTATATGCAGGCGATGAACTCGGAGTTTCCGTAAGGATCAAGGATATCCTCAACAAAAAGATCAATTATACATGCACAGGTGCAACATGCAATGTTGAAAAGTATTATAACGATGACTATACCTGCTTTTGGGATGAACTCGATCTTGCTGATTTTGAGGAAACCGGTGCGAAGCTGGACATCGACCTTGCCGACAGCGAATGGAGCGAGGAAGAGCTTGCGAAGTATGTCAAGCTTGATAAGGTAAGCAGTATAAGTGTTTACCCATACAGCACCGAAAGCGGCGAGCCTAATTATGATAATCCGCTCACAAACGACGATTATTATCCCGTAGGTATGAAGGTACGCATCACAGCCGGCGAAAGTGAGGTTGCCCAGGGACCTTTATGCGTAAACGGCGTAGAGGCAGTCGGCTCGTTTAACAGCGACAGAGTATACGAGGCAGACTTTTATCTTACAAGTGTAAACGGCACGGCAACGATCATCATCGCAAGCTCAAAATGGGGATATATATACAATGCGGGCAGCGGCATAACAGGCTATGTTGACGGCGGTGCAATAGGAAACGGCACTTTTGTCCAAAGCGGAAAGGTCATCGAGCTCAAAGTTAAAATTGATGATCTCATAGATCGCAAGCTTATGATAAACGATCTGGAATATAATCCGACGCCCGATGATGTGTACCATAGATTTTTAATAAGTAAATATACGGTCAGCAGTTCAAACATCAACGCAGAGCTTGTTGAAGAAAAGTGGGACTATGACAAGCTTTCCAAATATGTAAAGCTTGTATTCGACGACGGACTTATGGTTTTCGCAGTTGACGAAAATTCGGAATATGATGCAGATCAGCAGGTTGAGCCGGACGCTATCTTTGAAAGCGGAGAATATTATACAAAATAGGTCCTATAAGCTCAATCTTGACAATAACGGAAATTACTACCTCAGATATCTCGTAAACTGTCAGGAAGACACCCTGGCTATAGAATTTGAATCGGCTGTTACTGCTCAGGTCGGCAATTCAAGAATGGGCTTTGACACGCTCGATGAAGCCCTTGCATACATCAAAAAGAACGGAAGCGGCAAGGACATTACGGTTTTCCTCGATCATGAAATGACCATCACAAAGCTTGCAATTCCGAAAAATATATCCAGCTTCAAGCTCATAAACAGGAACGGCGCAAAAATCAGCTTCGATATGACAACGCTCGCTATCCCTGTTGATACAACGCTCGAAATCGACGGAGACGGTGAAAATCTCAAGCCTATCACCATCAGCGTTGCGGCAGGCAAGACGCTCAATTACGATTCATTCATACATTACGGCGGCGCTGTAACGGTAAAGGGTACAAATACCTCTGTTCTCAATATCAACAGCTATCTTACTATCGGCGGGATCTATACTTTTACTATCGGCGGGATCTCTACTTTCAGCGAAGTTAATGTTGCTGACGGAGTGGCTGTTTCGGTTGAGGGCAATGTAACCGGCGTTAAACTTTTCAACGGCGACTTGTGGCTCAAAGATCCGACGTACACAGCAACTATCACGACATTCGGAAAGGGTACTGTTCGTCTTTATGACCATGACGGCAAAAATGCAAAGGTGACTGTTACCGATGTTGACGAGTACCTTAATGTTCAGCTGGTCGATCCGAATACTACAAATTTTACCGCAGTCGAAAGCGGCAGAACTATCCTTTGGGCAGGCTCGGCAAAGAACTTCACCGATAAGGTGACTGTTTCAAACAAAACTTCATCAAATCAGACGCTCAACGCATATCTTTACGGCAAGGAGATCAAGGCTGAATACGGCGGAGCTATAACGGTCGATGACGGTGACAAAACGAGGTCATTCCCAAATCTTGACCTCGCTCTCAAATCAGTGACCGACCCGAATAAGCAGTATACAATTTCATTAAATGAGGACGCAGAGGTTTCAAAGCTCACGCTCCCCAAAACCGCAGACACTATTGTATTCAACGGCTCGGGTACTCTTAAGCTCAATATGACGGCACTGTCCATTCCCGTAAACACATCCTTCTATATCGATGTTATCGGAACGAACGCAAAGCCGCTTGCTATTACCGTTACGGCAGGAAAGACGCTTCTTATAGGTCGTGACGCAGCAAATATCGGCGCAGTAAAGGGTACAAATACATCAAAGCTTTATGTACTCCGGAACAATACCGCTGACAGCATTGCAACATTTGGACGAATAACCGTCGGAAACGATGCGGTACTTACAGTAAAGGGAAATGTTACGGCTGTGAAGCTCCTCCGAGGCAACATTGCATTGCCGAATGTAAAGTCCACCGCAGTCATAACAAAGGCTGAGGGTGCAGGCGTTATCCTTACAGATGTTGACGGAAAAAATGCAAAGATCACTTTGACTGATGTTGTCGATGAGATCACAGTTTGCTTGGTTGACAGCCGTAATAATATTATTAAGCTCCAAAACGGCAGATCGATACTTACCGCAGGCGGAAAGACAGACTTTACCGGCAAGGTCACAGTTAAGAATCTGTCAACATCGGACAAGCAGCTCAATGCTTTCCTCTACGGCAAGGATATCAGAGCCGAATATGCGGGTGCGATAACTCTTGACGATGGCACAGATACGAAAAATTATCCTAACCTTGACCTTGCGTTCAAGGCTGTGAACGATGCTTCAAAGGACTATACATTAACGCTCAATGAGGACATCACTGTTTCAAAGCTCACTATTCCGAAAACAGCAAAGAGCATCACATTTGACGGCACAGGTTCTCTTAACCTCAATATGACAGCGCTCACTCTGCCTGTCGATACAACGTTCAAGACCGTGCTCTACGGCGTGAATGCAAAGCCGCTTGCGATAACGGTTGCGGCAGGAAAGAAGCTTGACCTCTCCAAAGCATTTAAGGTAACAGTTAAGGGAACAAAGACCTCTGTTCTCAATATTAACGATTATGCTAGGCTCAATGGTATTGCGACATTCGGCGAGGTAAATGTTGCCGATCGCACTGCAGTCTCCGTTGATGGCAATGTCACCGCAGTAACACACTTTAACGGCGATTTATATCTCAAAAATCCGAAATATACAGCGAATATCACAAACTTCGGAACGGGAAAAGTCGTCCTTTACGAGATCGACGGAAAGATCGCCAAGTTAACTGTCGGCAATATTGACGATAACGGTAAACTGAGAATGGAGATCGTCGATAATTACTCCAGCACGCTCCCGCTCGCAGACGGAAGGACTCTCCTCTATGCAGGCGGCAAGGATAACTTCACCGAAAGAGTAACGATCGTAAACGAAAGCACGACCGGAAAGCAGCTCACCGCTTTCCTTTACGGCAAGGAGATCAGAGCCGAATATGCGGGTGCGATAACTCTTGACGATGGCACTGATGCGAAAAATTATCCTAACCTTGACCTTGCGCTCAAGGCTGTGAACGATGTTTCAAAGGACTATACATTAACGCTCAATGAGAACATCACCGTTTCAAAGCTCACTATCCCGAAAACCGCAAAGAGCATTACATTTGACGGCACAGATTATCTTAAACTCAACATGACAGCACTCGCTCTGCCTGTCGATACAACGTTCGAGACCAATCTTGTCGGCGCAAATGCAAAGCCGCTTGCTATAACCGTTGCGGCAGGAAAGAAGCTTGACCTCTCTAAAGCAAATAATATAACAGTTAAGGGAACAAAGACCTCTGTTCTCAATATCAGCAGTTATGCTACGATCAATGGTATTTCGACCTTCGGCGAGGTAAATGTTGCTGATGGTATTCCACTTGACGTTGACGGCAGTGTCACCGCAGTAACACACTTTAACGGTGCATTATGGCTCATGGATCCGAAAAACACAGCTAATATCACAAACTTCGGAACGGGCGAGATCGTTCTCTGCGATATCGACGGAAAGATCGCCAAGGTTACTGTCGGCAATGTTGACGCAAACGGCGAATTAAGGGTGAGGATCGTCAATAACGGTTTCGATCCGATCAATATTGCAGGTGGAAAAACTCTCCTCTTTGCAGGCGGAAAGGATAACTTCACCGAAAGAGTAACTATCGCAAACACAAGCACGACCCGGAAGAAGCTTACTGCTTTCCTTTATGGCAAGGAGATCAGAGCCGAATACGCCGAAGCAGTGACCCTGCTCGAGGACGGCAGCGAGGTGCTCGGAAAATTCCCGAACCTTGACCTTGCTTTCAAGCAGATCGGAAACTCTGCGGGCAATTATACAATACAGCTCAACGACAGCATTGCTGTTTCAAAGCTCACACTCCCCAAAAATGCCATCAGTATCACATTTAATGGAGAGGGAAGCCTTGACCTCAATATGACTGCATTGGCAATTCCAACTAATACATTCTTTTATGTTCCCATAAAAGGAACAAACGCAAAGCCGCTTGCAATAACTGTTGCGGCAGGAAAGGGTCTGGCGTTCAGCGATGGTTGTTTCGTATCAAATATCGGCGCAGTAAAGGGCGGAAAGAATTCGATCTTCTCTAATAAAGAAGAAAATACCGTAGACAGCATTGCATCGATCACTAATTTGATGGCATACGAACCTCTTACCGTAACGGGAAATGTCACCGGCGTAACATACTTTGAAGGAAAGTTCAAACTCCCCAATGCAAAATCAACATTTACGGCTACGTACTTCGTTGGAGATGCATCGATCGGTCTCGTCGATAATAACGGTTCATTTGCAAAGGTGACTACTTCGGGTGTCGGCAGTTTGGACAAATACCTTGATATCACTGTTCTCGATGGTAATGGCAGCGCTATAACTCTTCCGAGCGGAAAGACTGTTCTTTATTCAAGTGCAAAGTATGACATTACAAATTATATAAGGATCACGAATAAAACATCAGCGAACCATGATCTTACAGCAAAGCCTTACGGCAAGGAGATCAAGGCTGTCAATGCCGAAGCAGTATCTCTTAAAGCTGACGGAAATAAGATCGGAAGCTTTGCCACCCTTGAAGAGGCATTTGCAGCAATGAATGAAAGTAAGAAGTACGTTCTCACCATCAATGACGATCTCTATGTGACGAAGTTCGTATTCCCAACAAAGGCAGTTTTCGTCTACATCGGTGGTTCAGGCAATACGCTCTTCCTTTCAAATATTTCGGCAATAACAGTAAACTGTGACATCACGTTCGAGAACATAACGATCAGCAACACAAAGGCATATACACTCACAGCCAAGAAGGATCTTACATTGAAAAATGTCACATCTGACTGCCTGAGCGCTGTAAAGGGAAATGCAAGATTCACATACACAGGCGAGGGAAATAACCTCACATTCACAGGCAAAAACGGCACAGAACCGACAAAGATCACAGGTTTTGGCAACAGAAGATAAATCATACTAAGCAAAGACAGAATACCAATAAAGCCGCCGCACTCAGAACGGGTGCGGCGGCTTTGCTTTTTATACCAAACACCATTTAAAATTTGGAAAAAATCAAGCCGATAATCTCGCATATA
>OHBU01000547.1_pt1 | contig 13660 bp, 11 predicted proteins | sample 1577421 | NCBI WGS metagenome assembly OHBU01 (sample SAMEA3879550, study PRJEB24766) | human gut metagenome | biome: human-associated habitat; feature: feces | place: USA | collected 1985/1987 | reverse complement strand
TGAATCGTTTGATCTCCAATGCGTGCGAAATTCCGAGTGAGAAAATTAAGAGCGGACAACTGGCGGATTATGAATGGCAACAGCTGGATTATAAGTTGCGTGATCTTTTGGATGCTCCGCTGTATGTAGATGATACACCTTCATTGTCAGTGTTTGAACTTCGTACAAAAGCTCGACGCCTGGTACGCGAACATGGAGTAAGGATTATTATTATCGACTACCTTCAGTTGATGAATGCGAGTGGTATGGCATTCGGCAGCCGTCAGGAAGAGGTGAGTACGATTTCTCGTTCGTTGAAAGGATTGGCGAAAGAGTTGAATATTCCGATTATAGCCTTGTCACAGTTGAATCGTGGTGTGGAAAGTCGTGAAGGTGAAGAAGGTAAACGTCCGCAGTTAAGTGACTTGCGTGAGTCGGGAGCCATTGAGCAGGATGCCGATATGGTGTGTTTTATTCACCGTCCGGAATATTATATGCGTTCCGGAGTCGACGCCAACGACCGTGATATCCGCGGCCTTGCGGAGTTTATCGTCGCAAAACACCGCAGCGGCCGTGTGGATGATGTCGAGTTGCGTTTCAAAGCCGAGTTTGCCCGCTTTGAAAACTGGTCGGGTCAGGACGTGCCTTCGGGCCTGACCGCAATCGAGTCGAGCCTCAACAGCGGTCAGGCAAATCCCTTCGCTGACAACTCCCTGAGCGGCGGATCGGCAGATTTCCTCAGCGGCAGCAGCGAAGAGCCAACGCCATTCTGATCAATGATAATCCCGCAAGCGTGTTGCGGGTCTCTTAATATAATGTGATGCCGGCGGAAAATTTTTTTCGTCGGTTAAACTTTTTTTACTGGTGTGATGTTAAAAAGTAAAATTAAAATTAACCCAACAAATTTATCCATTATGAAAAAGATTTTATCATTGATCGCACTCGCAGTAATAAGTGTGGGCGCTTTCGCACAGAAACTTGACAAGGCCGAAGCTCGTCAGCTTAAAGCTTTCTTCGCTCAGACAGCAGAAAAGGACGGCACTAACGCCAACGCGCTGAAAGTGTCGGACGTCAACAATCTCGCAGCCGTGGAAGGTCTGACTATCGAAGGCGGTCATGTCACAGCCATTGAATGGAAGGACAAAAACCTTGCCGGATCGCTTGACCTCTCAGGATTCAAAGCCCTGAAGAAAGTCGACGTTTCGCGCAACCGCATTTCTTCCATCGACGTATCCGACAACCCTGTACTCGCCGATTTCAACGCTTCACGCAATGTGCTGACAGCTGTGAATTTCGCCAATTGTCCCGCACTTACCAAAATCGCCGTCTATAAGAACCGTCTTACCGATGTTTCGCTCGAAACAGTGCCGATGCTTGAGAATCTCAACGTGTCCAACAACCTCTTCGTTGAGCTCAACGTGTCCAACACCAAATCGCTTAAGACTCTCAACTGCCAGGGTTGCCACCTCGAAACCCTTATGGTAAGCGGATGCACCAATCTTCAGAATCTCTACTGCGGCTACAACAAGCTGACATCGCTTAACCTCTTCGGTGTAGAGAATCTTCAGAACCTCAATATCGACGACAACGAGATCACAACGATGATCGTTTCCGGTCTTCCCGCACTCAGCACCTTCGTTTGCTCCGACAACCGCATGACCACACTCGGTGTGCGCAACTGCGACCGACTGATCGACCTCGTATGCTCCTACAACGATCTTACCAACCTGAGCGTTGAGGGATGCCCCAACCTGACATTCGTCGATTGCTCCTACAACGACCTTACACAGCTCGACCTCAGCAACCTCACTTTCCTGCAGCGCCTGCTTTGCAACAACAACCAGCTCAACACACTCGACGTTTCGTTTGACAGCGCACTGGTTTATGTAAACTGCCGTTACAACTTCATCACCGACTTCCGCACCATCGGTTGCAACAACCTGAGAATGGTCGCCTGCCAGTGGAACTTCTGATAGGCCTTCAATCTGCCACTGCGGCAGATACAACATAGCAAGTGTTGCCCCGGAGAAAACGCGAAAGCACCTTCGTCCGGGGCAATATTTTGTGTATTTGTGGATAATTCGCTAATTTTGCATCCAATATTACCGCATCTACAATGACCACCGATATAAAGAAAATAAGGAACTTCTGCATCATAGCCCATATCGACCACGGCAAGAGCACTCTCGCCGACCGTCTTCTGGAATATACCAACACCGTAGGACAGAAGGAAATGCAGGCTCAGGTGCTTGATGATATGGATCTCGAGCGCGAGCGCGGCATCACCATCAAAAGCCACGCCATCCAGATGGAATACAAACATGACGGCGAGAACTATATCCTCAATCTTATAGACACTCCGGGGCATGTCGACTTTTCCTATGAAGTGTCGCGGTCCATTGCCGCATGCGAAGGCGCGCTGCTCATTGTTGATGCGGCGCAGGGCATTCAGGCTCAGACGATTTCAAATCTTTATATGGCCATCGACAACAATCTCGAAATAATCCCCGTAATCAACAAGATTGATCTCGACAGTGCCAAGCCCGATGAGGTCGAGGACCAGATCGTGGATATGCTCGGCTGCGATCATTCCGACATCATACGTGCCAGCGGTAAAACCGGTCAGGGCATACCTGAGATTCTCGAGGCTATCGTCAACCGCATTCCGGCTCCGGTGGGTGATTCCTCAGCCCCTCTTCAGGCTCTGATCTTTGACTCGGTGTTCAACCCATTCCGCGGCATTATCGCTTACTTCAAGATTGTCAATGGCACGCTGCGCGACGGCGATTTCGTGAAATTCGTTTCGACCGGCAAGGAGTATCATGCCGATGAGATCGGTGTGCTGAAACTCAACCTTTCGCCCCGTAAAGAGCTGTCGGCCGGCAATGTGGGTTATATCATTTCTGGCATAAAGACATCGCGCGAGGTGCGCGTCGGCGATACAATCACGCATGTTGAAGAACCGTGCGACAAGGCTATCGAGGGATTTCAGGAGGTGAAACCGATGGTGTTTGCCGGCGTTTATCCCATTGACGCCGAAGATTTTGAAAATCTCCGCGCTTCGCTTGAAAAGCTTCAGCTCAATGACGCCTCGCTTACATTCCAGCCTGAGAGTTCGATGGCGCTCGGTTTCGGCTTCCGTTGCGGTTTCCTCGGATTGCTGCACATGGAAATTGTGCAGGAACGCCTCGGACGCGAATTCGGCATGGACGTGATTACGACAGTCCCCAACGTGTCCTACCGCGTCTACGACAAGCGCGGCGACATGGTGGAGGTGCACAATCCCTCCGGACTGCCCGATGCCACACTGATCGAGCGCATCGAGGAACCTTACATAAGGGCTTCCGTGATCACGGCCGCACAGTTTATCGGGCCGATCATGACCCTTTGCCTGGGAAAACGCGGCGAGCTCGTGAAGCAGGAATACATCTCCGGCAACCGCATGGAGATCATATTCGATATGCCCCTCGGCGAGATAGTCATCGACTTCTACGACAAGCTCAAGAGCATCTCAAAAGGCTATGCATCGTTTGACTATCATCTTCACGATTTCCGCCCTTCGCGCCTCGTGAAGCTCGACATACTGCTTAACGGCGAGAGCGTCGACGCGCTGAGCACGCTGACTCATGCCGACAATGCCGTGACGTTCGGCCGCCGCATGTGTGAGAAACTCAAGGAGCTCATCCCGCGGCAGCAGTTCGACATCGCCATCCAGGCCGCAATCGGCGCCAAGATCATAGCCCGCGAGACTATCAAGGCTGTGCGCAAGGACGTTACGGCAAAGTGTTATGGCGGTGACATATCGCGTAAACGCAAGTTGCTCGAGAAACAGAAACAGGGGAAAAAGCGAATGAAACAGATCGGCTCGGTCGAGGTGCCGCAGAAAGCATTCCTTGCCGTGCTGAAGCTCGACTGACGCTCTTCGTGTTGTCGTGGCGAACCATTGTGCCCGCAGCGACGTTAATGTTAAAAACGTAAAGCATTGCGCGCTTTGCCTCGGCGGCTATGCGTTGCCGGAACATCTATTTTACCCACATTATGAGGAAATTTCATTATATCGAGGATAAGAATTGCCCGGAACCGGACGACACTACCGAAGAAGAACAGCCGTTTTATGCCGCGCGACAGGCGCTGCGACGCCATGCCAACGGCGGCAACATCCTGATGCTTGCCACTGTGATTGCGCTCATTGTGGCAAATATTCCGGCCATCAACAGCTATTATTTTGAATTCTGGAACGAGCCGCTGCGCCTGCAGATCGGTTCTTTCAATCTCTTCAGTCACAGCGGGCATCCGATGACGATGCTTCAGTTTATCAATGACGCTCTGATGGCCGTATTTTTCTTCTCGATCGGCCTGGAGATCAAACGTGAGGTCCTGGTCGGTGAGCTCGCTTCCTTCCGTCAGGCTCTTCTTCCCATAGTGGGTGCAATCGGCGGTATGGCAATGCCAGTCGTCATATATTTGTTTTTTGGATACGGGACTGACTATCAGGGCGGCGCGGCCATACCGATGGCAACCGACATAGCATTCTCGCTCGGCGTGCTTGCCATTCTCGGATCGCGTGTGCCTCTCACTCTGAAGATATTTCTGACAACGCTGGCTGTGGTTGACGATATAGGCGGCATCATAGTGATAGCCGTGTTCTACAGTTCCCACATAGAGTGGATGCTTCTTGTCTATGCCGTCGCATTGCTGGGGCTGCTTCTGCTCGGATCACGCATGCACATCAAGAGCAAGGTGTTTTATCTCGTCATCGGCGGCGCCGTGTGGTTCCTCTTCCTCAATTCCGGCATACACCCCACCATTGCCGGCGTGCTTGTGGCATTCTGCGTTCCGGCGACACCGGTGTTCGCTCCGATCAAGTATGTGCGTGACATCCGCGGCGCGATCGCCCGGTTCCGTCAGGACGATGATGAATCGCTTTGCCGGCGGTCGATACTCGATAAAGATCAGATGAACTGGCTAAAAGAGATTGAATCGGCTTCCGATAAGGTCATATCGCCCCTTCAGGATCTGGAGGACTCGCTCCATCCGATCGTCAACAATTTCATCGTGCCCCTGTTTGCATTCGCCAACGCCGGCATCTTCTTGCTCGACATGGATCCGTCAACTCTTTTCGAGGGGATCAGCCTGGCTATTATATGCGGTCTGTTCATAGGTAAATTCCTGGGCATCCTGACTTTTTCATGGCTCACCGTGAAGCTGGGCTTCGCCCCGCTGCCAAAGGGGTGCAACTGGAAGATGATGAGCTCGATTGCCGTGTTGGGCGGCATCGGATTTACGGTTTCGCTGTTCATCGCCAACCTGTCGTTTGGCGGTGGTGACGCAGGAGCTAACTATCTGCTGCAGCACGCCAAGATTGGCATCGTTGTAGGATCCGTTCTTTCGGGGATAGTCGGCTTCCTCTTGCTGCATCATTTCCTGCCGGCCCAAAAAAGCAGAAAAGAGAAAGCCTCGGGCAACTGATTTCCCAATTATTTCCATCGGTTTACCCCTTCATGTATCGCCGGCGTCCCGTTTTTGTAAAAAAAAGTGGGATACCGGATAAATAATTATGCGTTAAAATTGCGTATTTCACAATTGTTTGTTAATTTTGACGCGAAATGTTAACGACGAATTGCTGAGTGATGATCATTCCGCACAACAATTACAGATTTTAATTGTTAACATAATAAAGATTAAAATGCCGCTTCGGCGGACGAAACACGATTGATAATGAAAAAGTCAATAATTTGGCTGTTAGCGATAATAATGGGCATCACGTTTGCGGGGCTGCTTTATATACAGGTGCTGTATATGAAAAATGTAGTCAGGCTGCGTGACGAATATTTCTCTCAGGGCGTAAAACGCAGTCTATCGGAGGTGGCCGGCAATCTCGAAAAGTCAGAGACGCGCCGTTTCCTCATTGAGGATGTGCTCGAAGGGGATTTGTATGATCCGTCGGTCGGCGCACTGCTGACTATGCCCGTGAGCCAGTCGGTGATCAACGACACTTATACGGTGCCGGCAAAGCCGGGCTCGCAGCCGATACCGCAGCATATGCCTCCGGCACCTGTGATCAATCCTGAGATAAGGTTTTCACAGGGACAGCCCGCACTTATGCCTCCGCCATCGTCGGTGAGCGAGCGCATCAAGTCACAGTATCTTCATCAGAGGGCGTTGCTCGATGAGGTGGTGATAAATATCCTCAGTGAATCGGGCAATCTGCCAATTGAGGAGCGTGCCGATTCGGCCGCGGTCAGCGACCTGTTGAAAATGCACCTTGAATCAAACGGTATCACACTGCCGTTTGAATTTGCTATTGTCAACCGCATGGGCGGGGTGGTCTACAAGACACAGGGCTTCGACCCCTCGGCGCTCGACAACAACAATACGTTCGTGCAGCAGTTGTTTCCCAACGACAGCCGCACGCGCACCAATTATCTGAAAGTGTATTTTCCGGACAAGAAAGACTATATCTATCACTCGATAAAATTTCTTGTGCCGTCGTTTTTCCTGACCATCCTGTTGCTCATATTGTCGGTTTACACCATTGTGGTTGCCTTCCGGCAGAAAAAACTCACGGAGATGAAAAACGATTTCATCAACAATATGACGCACGAATTCAAGACGCCGATTTCGAGCATATCTCTTGCCGCACAGATGCTTAACGACAACACTGTGCGCAAATCGCCGAAGATGCTCGAGCACATTTCGTCAGTGATCAACGACGAAACGAAGCGATTGCGTTTCCAGGTTGAAAAAGTGCTTCAAATGTCGATGTTCGACCGTCAGAAGGCCTCGCTGAGGCTTCAGGAAATCGATGCCAATGCCGTGATAGCCAATATTTCCAATACGTTTAAACTGAAAGTTGAACGTTATGGCGGGGCTATCAGCACCAACCTCGATGCCGAGGATGCCATCGTGGCAGTCGACGAGATGCATTTCACCAACGTGATCTTCAACCTGCTCGACAATGCGGTGAAATACCGCAATGAGGAGCGGCCTCTGAATCTGCAGATCTCCACACACGATGTGGCCGGCGACAGACTCGAGATCATCGTGGCCGACAACGGTATAGGAATCCGCAAGGAAGACCTTAAGCGCGTATTTGAAAAATTCTATCGCGTTTCGACCGGCAACCGCCACGATGTGAAAGGCTTTGGCCTCGGACTGGCTTATGTCGAAAAGATGATCCGTGAATTCGGGGGCGACATCCACGTTGAGAGTGAATTGAATAAAGGAACAAAATTTATTATAAAATTACCGTTAACTAAAATTTGACAATTATGGAAGACCGTTTGCGTATTTTATTGTGCGAGGACGACGAGAATCTCGGAATGCTGCTCCGGGAGTACCTTCAGGCCAAAGGCTACAATGCCGATCTTTTCGCTGATGGTGAAAGCGGCTACAAAGCCTTTTTAAAAGGGAAATATGATTTGTGTGTTCTTGACGTGATGATGCCTAAGAAGGACGGTTTTGCACTTGCTCAGGAAATCCGCACTGTCAATTCGGAAGTGCCTATCATTTTCCTTACTGCAAAATCGATCAAGGAAGATATTCTTGAAGGCTTCAAGATCGGAGCTGACGATTATATTACCAAACCGTTCTCGATGGAGGAACTCGTGTTCCGTATTGAAGCCATCCTCCGCCGCGTCCGTGGCAAGAAGGGCAAGGAAGTGACCATGTACCGCATCGGCAAGTTTACTTTCGACACTCAGAAACAGGTGCTGATGTTCGGCGACAAGGTTACGAAACTCACCACCAAGGAGTCGGAATTGCTGAGCCTTCTCTGCGCTCATGTCAATGAGATTCTCGAGCGTAACTATGCCCTGAAGACTATCTGGATCGACGACAACTATTTCAATGCACGAAGCATGGATGTCTATATCACGAAGCTCCGTAAGCATCTCCGTGAAGATCCGTCGATCGAAATCATCAACATCCACGGCAAGGGCTATAAGCTGATCGCTCCCGATCCTGAATCTCAGGCCTGACCGGACAGATCCGATCACATCCTAAAAAACGGAGGTTGCGCCATATTTGTGACGCAGCCTCCGTTGGTTATCGGGGCATATAATCCGTTGATCTATGGATATTAAAAGCCCCTTCCTTCAAGACTTTTGCCGGCGGGAAGGGGCTATATGAGATTAATGGACTCGGTCAGATCATTTGAGGTTGACGCGGGTGAGGTTGACAGCGGCATTGCCGTTGGCGTTGCGGAGCACTGCGGTGTCGTCAGTTCCGCCCGGCTGTACGCTGGTCACCGTGCTGAGTGCTGAAAGCAGTGCCTGCTCTGTGGCGATGGCGGGGCAGGTCATTCGCGTAGTCAGCAGATCGGTGAAGGAGATGGAGTTCTGAACATCGGGGTTGACGGTGGCTTTGCCGTTGAGTGTGTTGCAGCCTGCATTGCCGTGAATGCTGTGCTGGTCGAGGTCGATGACCAGGACGATTTCGAGGTCGGGATCGACACTTGCGCCATTGACTGCGGTGACAGCCCAGGCGCCGTTGATGAATGAGGTTTCAAAACGGCGGAGCACCATCATGTTTGTGCCTTCGGCATTGTTGAGATAGAGGTAGTATTCGAGACCGGATTTCTCGATGCGGTAGGATGTGACGTTGTTGAGCGCCATGTTCATGCCCACTTCATATTTTGCGTCGGGGCACATGCGCATCGTTGAGATGAAATCGGATGTGCGTTTCATCTGTCCGCCGGGTGTGACGGCATACTCACCGTTGAGGTAGTTGCAACCGTCGTAAGCGTAGGTTTTCACTAAGAATGGATTGGAGGCATCTTCGCCGAATTCGATGTAGGGGCGGTCGGTGCCGTCGACCTTTGCATTGCCGATAGTGGTAGCGGTCCACGTGCCGAAAAGCAGTTTGTGGATGGCGCCTTCGGTTTGGCTGAGTGTCTCGGTCTGCACAACCCCGGCTTTGTCGGTAGTAACCTGATTGTTTGTCTTGCATGCTGTCATTGCGGTGAGGGCAGTGGCAGAAGCGATTAAGAGAAAATTGATTTTCATGTCTTGAAATTTGATTTTGATGTTGCTGATATGATCAAGACTGAGAGCCTGCTGCAGGCGCGGCGGTCTCAGTATAAAAATAGAATGCTTGGTGACGCAAAATGTTCGCATCGTGCCGCATTTACATCATAGCGCAAAGATAGTGAATTTATTGCGAGAGGTCATTATTTGTTGTAATTTTGTGGTCGCAAAACAGGCTATTTATGTATCTGAAGCTGTTTACAACGTTTTTCAAAATCGGCGCTTTTACGTTCGGTGGCGGATGGGCCATGATTTCGATTATTGAACGTGAGATCGTCGACCGTCGCCATTGGATTGACCGTGAGGAATTTCTCGATCTGCTCGCTGTGGCTCAGTCGTTGCCCGGCATTCTTGCGGTGAACATCTCTGTTGCCGTGGGCGATAAGATCAAAGGCGTGAAGGGGAGTGTGGTGTCGGCACTCGGCACCATCCTGCCGTCGTTTATGATGATACTGGCGATTGCTATATTCCTGACGCCGGAGGTGATAAAGTCGAATGCCACGGTGACGGCAATTTTTAAGGGTATCCGCCCGGCTGTAGTGGCGCTTATCATAGCTCCGGTGATCACTTCCGGACGCGCCGCCGGCATCACGTGGCGCACGGTGCTGATTCCCGCTGCGGTGGCACTGCTGATATGGTCGAAATGGCCTGTGGTGTCAAATCCTATCCTGTACATTTTTCTCGGCGGACTGCTTGGCTATGTGTGGTTTGTCCGTCAGCACCGCCGGCTGCAGGAGTCTTCCGCCGAAAAAAACAACGAAAAAGAGAGTAAGCCATGATATATCTTAAACTGATGTGGGCTTATCTGAAAATAGGCCTTTTCGGATTCGGCGGCGGTTATGCCATGCTTTCGCTTATCGAGAGCACCATCGTAGGTTCGGGCTGGATCACAGAGCAGATGTTCACCGATATCGTGGCTATATCGCAAATGACGCCGGGCCCTATCGGCATCAACTCGGCCACTTATATCGGTTATGTGGCTCCGGGTGTGACCGATCCGGCTTTCGCCACTCCGTTTTGGGGCGTTGTCGGATCGCTGTTATGCACGCTTGTGGTGGTGGTGCCGTCGTATATTCTGACGCTTTATGCGAGCCATTTCATTCGCCGTCACCGCGATTCGGCCTATGTGAAAGGCGTTTTCTCGGGTCTGCGGCCTGTGGTGGTGGGCCTGATAGCTTCGGCGGCTATGCTGCTTATGAACGGGGCAAATTTCGGCACCGTGCCTACTGATATCGTCATCTCAGTGGCAATCTGCATTGCATCGTTTGTGATGGTGTATTTCCTGAAGTGGCATCCTATTCTGGTGATTTCCCTTGCCGGGCTGACCGGTTTCATTTTATTCTGAAAGATATATCTGTAATGGACTACGAGTCGACTCTTGAGTTCTTGTTTAATCAGCTGCCGGTGTTTGAAAATGACGGCTCGTCGGCTTATAAGCCCGGCCTTGAGCGTGTGCTTGCGCTATCGGAGGCTTACGGTAATCCGCACCGCAGGCTCAGGGCTGTTGTTCACGTGGCCGGGACCAATGGAAAAGGGTCGACGGCCCATACGCTTGCAGCTATATTCCAGTGTGCCGGCTATCGCACCGGTTTGTTCACGTCGCCGCATCTCGTGGATTTCCGTGAACGCATCCGCGTTAACGGCCGCAAGATCGGCCGGGAAGAGGTGGTAGCATTCACCGAGCGGTTCCGCCGGTCGTGCTCCGGGCTGAACCCTTCGTTTTTCGAGCTGACCACCGTCATGGCCTTCGATCATTTTGTCAAAGAGGATGTCGATGTGGCGGTGGTGGAAGTGGGTCTGGGAGGCCGGCTCGACAGCACCAATATCGTGGATCCCGATCTGAGCGTCATCACCAACATATCGCTCGACCACACCGCGCTGCTTGGCAATACGCTTGAAGCCATCGCGGCAGAGAAAGCAGGAATTATCAAGCCCGGGAAGCCCGTGGTGATAGGTGAATCGTCAGGCTCCGTGCGTGAGGTGTTTGCCCGCAAGGCTTCGGAGATGAACGCTCCTATACGTTATGCCGATACCGACAGTGAAATCGCCAAGGCCGTGACCGACGGGCGCGGAATGGCGGAAGTATATGCCACGCGCAGCTTCGGCACCGTTACGGGTGAGTTGTGCGGCAGCTATCAGCATGCCAATGCCAACACGGTACTGACGGCCGTTAAAGCGCTCCGCGGTCTCGGCTTCCGGCTTCCGGATGAGGCTGTAAAGGAAGGCTTTGCCAATGTGTGCGGCCTGACCGGTCTGGCCGGCCGATGGATGAAGCTTGGCGACGAGCCATTGAGGGTGTGCGATACAGGTCACAACCCGGGGGGATGGCACTATCTGTCGTCGCAAATAGCGGGGCTGCACGGCCGCAAGCATATAATAGTCGGCTTTGTGGGCGATAAGGACGTGGAGGAGATCATGCGTGAGATTGCTCGATACAATTCCGGCGCTCGGTTTTATTTCACCGCTCCTTCCAGTCATCGCCGATTGCCAGAAGATGAGCTGTTTTCGATAGCCCGGAGTGCTGGTCTCTACGGCCGGACATTCGCGTCGGTGACGGAGGCGTATGAAAAAGCCCTTGCCGAAGCGGGCAAGGGCGATTCGATATTCGTTGGCGGCAGCAATTACGTCATTGGCGAATTGCTCGCGTCATTGCGTTGCTGATTATTTCGAGGCGATAGTTTCGATTTCCACGAGCACCTGTTTGGGCAATTCTTTCACTGCCACGGCCGAACGGGCAGGGAAGGGGGCCGTGAAGTTGGTGGCGTAGACTTCGTTCATCGGGGTGAAAAGCGACATGTCGGCCAGGAAGACGGTGGTTTTAACCACATTGTCCATCGTCATGCCTGCTTCGGCGAGGATAGCCTTGATGTTGGCGATCGACTGGGCTGTCTGGGCAGTGATGCCTTCGGGGATTTCACCTGTGGCGGGATTGACGGGAATCTGACCTGAGATGAAGAGCATGTCGCCTACGGCTATTGCCTGGCTGTACGGGCCGATGGCGCCGGGGGCTTTTGATGTTGCAATCTGTTTTTTCATGTGGGGTTTATTTTAAAGTTTTGATTGTCAGTTGATCCGGAGGTTAGATGTCGATGTCGACAAGTTTCGTCTTGTCGCCCTCGTTTCGGGCAGCTTCGGCAATCTTGTCGGTGATTTCGGTTATGCTGATGTAATCTTTTGCAAAGTTAGGAATAAAATCGGAACTGCCGCATGTTTCAAGACGGTCGATCAGCTCGCCCACGGTCAGATTGCTGATGTCGACGGCGGGCTGAATCGGGCGCTCGTTTTGCTCCATGCCGGGGGTGTCGACAAAGTTGAGCAGATGCATCTCTTTAAGCCGTTCGATTTCAGGCGTTATGAGATTGACGGGCAGCCGGTAATGTGTGGCCAGCTGGTTTATGGTCATCGACGGCATCCCTTTTTCGAAGCGCCTGGCTATGATTGTCATGACGGCGATGGTGGTGCGTCGGCGATAGGCTGCGGAAATATTGCTGATGTTGCTGCCGAAATTATAATCCGAGATGTTTTGCATCGCGTAGCAGAGCACACCGCCGATGAGGGTGAAGAGCCACACAAGCTGCATCCATATCAGGAACAGCGGCAGGAACGAGAAGCTGCCGTAGATGGCGTTGTATTTGGCCACATACAGCTGTCCGCTGAGGAATAGCCACTGGAGCACCTGCACCGATGTGCCGACAAGTATTCCCGGGATAATGGCGTTTCTGAACCGCACCTTGGTGTTGGGGATGAGCATGTAGGTGCCGGCGAAGAAAAGCCATGTTATCAACAGCCCGACAAAGTCGAACAGCACTTCGATGGCCGGTTGCATGAAGCTGAAGGGAAGCAGCCTGGAGAGCGATGTGCTCATGAATATGGATATGCCGCTTGAGCAGGCCAGCAAAACGGGCAGCACAATGAGGATCGCGAGATAGTCCGTGACCATGCGCCATATCGAGCGCCCTTTGGGCACTTGCCAGATGTTGTTGAATGTCAGCTCAATGTTGCGCAGCAGCGAGATGAGTGTCCAGAACAGGAAGAGGATGCCGACACCAACGAAGAGGCCTCCCGATGCCTGATCTAAATAGGAGTCGACGAAGCTGAAGGCGGTGCGGAGCAGTTGGGCCTGCGATGGCAGATGGCTGATGAGCTGATCCATCAGCACCTGCTGGAGTCCGAAACCGCGTCCGATGGCGCATACGAGTGCCAGGGCAGGGACGATGGCAAGAAGGGTGCGGAAAGCCAGCGAGCATGCTTTGGTCTGCAAGTCGCCATTGAGAAACGAGCGGGTCGACAGGTTGATCACCTTGATCGTGTTGACTTTCCAGTTGGAACGGGTGTCGTTCCACACGTCGCTCTGACAATACTTTATGAAGTGCCGGATTTTGCGCACCGTGTGACGGGCGTGGATTCTCATTTGTTTTATTAGCGGCTTATTCATTGTCGGTCAGATGAGTGAGTCGATAGCTTGTGGCTTGTCAGTCGCGGTTGTGATGATGCAGATGTCTGAGATGGTGTCATCACTTACCTTCTGAATGCAAAAATAAGAAAAAAGTTTTGGAGCATTGCCGACAATCAGTATAAAAAAACAAGGGCCGCGCCGTTGTGAAGTGACCCCCAAAAGTTGGACAGGTTAAACACTATCCAGTTATTGAAAGAGT
>OHBU01000546.1_pt1 | contig 13673 bp, 9 predicted proteins | sample 1577421 | NCBI WGS metagenome assembly OHBU01 (sample SAMEA3879550, study PRJEB24766) | human gut metagenome | biome: human-associated habitat; feature: feces | place: USA | collected 1985/1987 | reverse complement strand
TTTTTTCGAATAATTAACAGTTGTCCAATTAGGTTGTGGAATTCCCATGTGATTCACCTCAACAATTACAAATCAAAAGCTCATTGATACTGCCTCTGCCCGAAGCCTTGCTGTTAATCATACGCTTTGCAGAAACACGCATAATCGTATAGCTTGAATACAGGTCATCAAAAAAGCTGTCGCTTTCATCGCTGTTCTTTGGATCGGAGTTGCTTACAACGACCTTTGCTCCCTTTGCTGAAATCTTGTCAACAAATTTCCCAAGTTCTATCTGTTCCTTGTCACCAAAGCCATTCTCCGTGTATGAAGTAAATGATGAAGTTGCATTCAAAGGGCGGTAGGGCGGGTCAATATATACAAAAGTTTGGCTATCAATGAAAGACTTACACTCGGAATAATCTCCAAATTGTACGGTTACATTTTTTAATAAACCGCTTATCTTGCGAAGATTTTCTTCATCGCAGATAGGAGGCTTTTTATATGAACCTATCGGAACATTGAAAGCACCTTTTCCATTAACTCTATAAAGCCCGTTAAAACAAGTCTTATTTAGGAAAATAAAGAGGACAGCTGTTTCAACACCCGTTGAATTAGCGGATATTAGTTGGTTAAACCGCACCCGTTTTGCCATATACATTTCTTTGCGGGCAGCATCGTCTTTTTCCCAAAACCGTTCTTGAAGCTCAGCAAGCAAAGCAACAACATCATCAATGTTATCTCTGATTTGTTTGTAGGTGCCTATAAGTTCAGCGTTTATATCGTTAATTAACACTTCCTTAGGGTGGCAGTTTGCAAGCACATCAAGGAGAACCGCACCGCCGCCGACAAAGGGCTCGCAGTATTTATCTATTGTTTCGGGGTATTTTGCCCGGATTTCATTAAGCAGCTGGCTCTTTCCGCCCGCCCATTTAATAAATGGTTTAACAGTTTTATAGTTCATAAAAATCCTTTTAAATTAAATCAATAACATCAAATATAGTATAGCATATCTAAAAGAAAAATTCAACCATGTTAATTTTTCAAATGAAGCTATTTTATACTTTGATATTTACGTCTATTTGTTAGGCTAACCGCAAAGTTACTTCCTCCCATTCAGCCCGAACTTCCTTGTATACGCATCAAAGTCAACATAGCAGTGATCCATATCAACATCGCCGTCGATTCCGCTGATACTGCCCTCCCACGAATACTGCCACATAAAATATGTTCCGCTGTATGCAGGCTTGTCGGTGTCAACGTGAGCCACCCACACGGGATACTTTGAAAGCGCCGTCATATCAAGGTAGCTGTTGAAAAACGAAGCGTAGGAATATACGACAGGCAGATAGCCTGCGTTTGCTATCTCCTCGCAGAACGCTTCTGCCATTGCGGTGAGGGTCTGCTTTGAATAGCCGTTCTTTACATACCACTGATCCTCGATATCAAATACTACGGGGTAGCTTATCTCATAGCCGGAAATAAGGCTGAGTACGAATTTAGCCTCATCTCTCGCTTCTTCTACCGTTTCGGCATAGCAGTAGTGATACACTCCGGCAGGAATGCCGTTTTGCATAGCACCCTTCATATTCTCGTGGAAATATGTATCGCTCGTCATAGGGTACTCATCGCTTATCCTGCCACGGCTTGAACGTATCATAGCAAAGTCGATGCCCGAACTTTTAACCTTTGCCCAGTCTATCGTGTCGCCCTGCGCCCACGAAACGTCAATTCCCGTCAGTGCGTCTGTTGTATACAGCGATATAGTTTCGACAGACATTGCCGAGTTGTCATAGGCTCTGCGGTTGTCGGTGACGCTGCCGTTTTCGCTGTTTGTGAACATACCCTTCAGCGTATATGAACAATCGTTTCCGAGCGTCATAGCGCCTGTGTTTATGACCTGCGCATTGTTTCTTATCTCCAGCTTTCCGCCGATATAGCTTTTTGCATTAAAGCGTGCAGTGCCTGTCACACCTATCTCGCCGTAGGAGGTAAAGTCCGAATTCACATCAAGAGTTCCTGCGAATGCCGTCTGTGCCGTATCGGAAAGCAGCGTAACGCCCGACAGCGAAACCGCAGATCTTCCGCTCGCAGACATCGTACCGTCAATATCCAGAGCAGAACCGCCGTAGGCATTGAGCGTGCCGTTTATTATAAGCGATGCGCCGTTATCCGCAACAAGTCTGCCCTTTATATCAAGGGTAATACCGTATGGCACGGTAACGGATGTTCCTCTGAGCAGTACCATCACCGTACCTGCCGGTACAGTAAGGCTTTTGCCGAGTGTTATATTGCTTTTTATGTAATAGGTTCTGTCCGCCGCAAGCACAGAGATGCCGTCCCAGGTGTAAGGGTCAGCCGCCGCCGCAACCGGAAGCGACACGGAACATAATATGAACAGTGCCGACAGAAAACCGGCGATTATCCGTTTTCTTAATTTCATTTGCTTTTCCTTTCGGATTATCTCAGCTGTTTTGTTTACCGGATACTTATCCAAGATAATTATGTCATATTCCGCACCGTTTGTCAATATTCACGGCGGTGCGACAATTCCCGACGTTACATTTTTCGTCATTCCGACAGTATTCCCCGTCCTTATTTGTACACAGTTACAATATATTAAGCACGATGCATTATTGACAGTACCGTAAAAAAGGGTTATAATCTCTATATCTATGGGCTTTGCCCGAACAAAACGAAACAATGTTTACGGTAGAATATATGAACAAATATGTAAGAAATATGACGCAGGGAAGTGAGCTTAAGCACATACTTATGTTCACTCTGCCCTTGCTTGCGGGAAATCTGTTCCAGCAGTTTTATAATATAGTCGATTCGGTAATAGTCGGACGTTATCTCGGTCACGAGGCACTGGCGGCGGTCGGTGCGACAGGCTCGATAACGTTCCTGTTTTACACGCTGTGTAACGGCCTTTCGGCAGGTGCGGGAATACTGATAGCGCAGAGCTTCGGTGCAGGGCGGCACGACGATGTAAAGCGTTTTATTGCAAACTCGGCTTATGCGCTCGGCTTTGTAGGGCTGGGGCTGACGATTATTTCGGTAGCCTTTGCGCATCTTCTTTTGCAGATGCTCGACACTCCGCAGAACATACTCACAAACGCTGCGGACTATATGCGTACTGCCTGTGCAGGAACGATTGCGGTAGCAGGCTACAACTGGATAAACTCGGTGCTTCGTGCGCTCGGGGATTCGAAAACTCCGCTGTATTTTCTTATTGTCGCAAGTATACTGAATGTAGGACTTGACCTGCTTTTTGTAATGGTATTCGGTATGGGGGTAGTCGGTGCGGCGCTCGCTACAGTTATCGCACAGGGAGTTTCCGCTGTCGGAAGCATTTTGTTTGCGGTAAAGAAAAACGAATATTTCCGGCTGAAAAGAGAGCATCTCAGGCTTTGCAGGGAGCAGTTTGTACGTTGTATGAAAACGGGTACTCCCATAGCTTTGCAGAATGCGCTTGTTTCCGTGTCGATGATTTCACTTCAGAAGACTGCAAACTCATTCGGAGATATAGTAGTTGCCGCATACACTGCGACAATGCGTGTAGAACAGCTTATACAACAGCCCTTCAATTCGCTCGGCACGGCACTTTCGACCTTTGCCGGTCAGAATGTCGGAGCGGCAAAGCCGAACAGGGTGGTAAAAGGCTATCACCGTTCAATGCTTATATCGACCGCTTTCGGTTTGCTGATGCTCGGTGTGTTTGCTTTTACAAGCAGATACATAGTCGGCTTCTTCGTTACCGAAGAACAGGTTATAGATATAGGCGCAAAGGCGCTTTTACTGTCTGCCTGCTTCTATGTTCCGCTGGGCTTTATCCACACGACAAGAGGACTTTTAAACGGTGCGGGCGATGTAGGGTTTGCATTCCTGAACGGACTTGCCGAGGTAGTAGGCAGAATAGGCTTTGCGGCAATACTTGTTAATATACCCGGAGTGGGAATGTGGGCGGTATGGACAACGACCTGTCTTACATGGGTGCTGACAGCTGTAATGTGTCTTATCAGATATAAGGGCGGCAAATGGCGGAAAAAATGTCTTGTTGATATTGAGTCCGCAGAAACGGAGGTAATTCATGCTGAGCAATAAAACGCAAACCGAAAAAAGCGAAACGTTTCTGCTGGCGCACGCATTGTTATTGTTTGTGCTGTCACTGCTTGTCGGTGTGCAGGGCGTATTCGAGATAATCGACTATATGCCGCACATTATATCGGCAGGCTGTATAAACTGCGGAGCGTATGCGGCATCTATACCGTCTACTCTTATAATGTATCTGTGGTTTTCTGTTTCTGTAGCGGTCTTTTATTACAGGGAAAGCAGAAAAATGTTCACCCTTATCCCTTATATGTGCATTATAGGCATAGCGCCGAGCATTGTGTATGACTTGTCGTTCATATCGGAAAACGGCTTTGTTTCCGGCGGAGAATATAATGTAACGCTGTATCTTGTTATGGATATATTTCTTCTTCTGGACTCGATAGTTATGATACAGCTTGTGCGAGGTACAATGAGCAGAAAAGCCGCTATGATATGTCCTGCGATATATCTTATTACGGGGCTTATATACTTTTCGAGCGTTTTCGTTTTTTACGGCTCGGTCGAAAGAACTAATTTTATGGGATATTATTTCTGCAACAGCGTGACGAATATCGTATTTTCGCTGTCGCTGTTCCGCTTTGTAGATGTGTTGTATCCTGCAAGAAAAAAAGGAGCAGAAGATGGAGAATAAGTACATAGCGCTTACATTTGACGATGGACCGAACACGGTCACAACCCCGCAGGTGCTTGAAATGCTGAAAAAGCATAACGTTACGGGCAGCTTTTTCCTTGTAGGCGATAACATAAACGAGGAAAGCGCAAGGATAGCCCGTGAATGCTTTGAGTACGGCTGTGAGATATGCAACCACAGCAGGACGCACAGTGCGATGCCTCAGCAGACAAGCGAAGAAATAAAGGCAGAAATTGAATACACGAACGACAAGATAAAGCAGATAACAGGCGGTGTCGCCCCGAAATTTTTCCGTCCGCCGTATATTGCGCTTTGCGACAGTATGTATGACGATATACCGCTGACATTTATCTGCGGAAACGGTGCGGAGGACTGGCTTGACGAAATATCCGCAGAAGAACGCAGTAAGCGTATAATCGCTCAGGCGCAAAACGGTATGATAATACTTCTGCACGATATGGAGGGCAATTTCCGCACGGTACAGGCGCTCGATACGATAATACCGGAGCTTAAAAGGCAGGGATACACGTTTGTGACGGTAAGCGATCTTTTCGCAAAGTGCAATGTAACGCCCCGAAAAAGAGTGATATATTCAAATGTGCTGACAGACTGAAAAAATTTACGTCAAGCTACTTGACAATCCCATTTAAATATGATATAATAATCACGCTGTTCTAAAGACAGCAGGTCGGTTTACCGCTAACGAGTTCACGCTCACCTGCCGAGGAATGGGAAGAATACTGAATTTTCTGCCCTTTTCTGTCTTACAGAGGAGGGCATTTTTATTAAATGTTTTTCCTTTTTACGAACAGTAAATCACGAAAGGAGAAAACAATATGCCTAGTGAGAAAGTTTTACAGGTAAAGCAGAATTACGTTGCTGAACTCGCTGAAAAGCTCAAGAAGTCCGCTTGCGGTGTGCTCGTTGATTACAGCGGTATCACAGTTGCCGATGACACAGTTCTGAGAAAGGAACTTCGTGAGGCAGGTATCGACTACTTCGTAGTTAAGAACACTCTTTTAAAGCGTGCAGCTGAGATGGCAGGCGTTGAGGGTATTGAGGATGTTCTCGAAGGAACAACAGCTCTCGCACTCGCAGAGGAAGACATCGTAACTGCTCCTAAGATCCTGTACAAGCAGGAAGAAGCAAGCAACGGATCATTCTCAATCAAGAAGGGATTCGTTGACGGTAAGGGCATCAGCAAGGACGAAGTTGTTGCATACGCAAAGCTTCCTACAAAGGAAACACTGCTTGCACAGCTGGTATTTATGCTTCAGTCCCCTATCCAGAAGCTCGCTATCGCAGTAAGCGAAATCGAGAAGAAGCAGTCCGAATCAGCAGAATAATTTCTGCACGGACAAAATCGGCGGCATAAACCTGCCGTAACACAAACAATGAAAACATATTAACGGAGGATAATTAAAATGGCTTCAGAGAAAATTTTAGCTATGATTGAAGAAGTAAAGGGCTTATCAGTATTAGAGCTCAACGAGCTCGTTAAGGCTCTCGAAGAAGAATTCGGTGTATCTGCAGCAGCAGTTTCAGTAGCAGGCCCCGCAGCAGGCGGCGCAGCAGCAGCTGAAGAAAAGACAGAATTTGACGTAGTTCTCGCATCATTCGGTGATGCTAAGATGGCTGTTATCAAGGCAGTTAAGGACGTTTGCGGTCTTGGTCTTAAGGAAGCTAAGGAGCTCGTTGAAGCTGCTCCTAAAGCTATCAAGGAAGGCGCTTCTAAGGCTGAAGCTGAGGAAATCAAGGCTAAGCTCGAAGAGGCTGGCGCTAAGATCGAACTCAAGTAAGTTCTGCGCTGAATACGCTTTTTCAAAGGACGGGTTCTGCTCGTCCTTTTTTTGTATTCAAAGAAGTTCTTTTCCGGCAGTCCTGCAGACTGCCGATAAACCCACGCACCGCAAAATTCATATAAAATAATCTTACACAAATTAAAAACCGGACAAGTAAAAGAAATTTTGCTTACAGTGCTGACCGCTCCTCAACGTACCTTTGTACGCCTGTCGGAGCGGTTTACTTGTCCGCTTCTTTCTTATACTCAACGTTTATTTTGCATTTTTTCAAAAGTAATGGACAAAACACCCCTCCCGGTTGTATTATAGGTTAAGAGAGAAAAAACTCAGGGGGAACGATTTATGACGTCAGATTATTCTTCCGAGAGCATAAGAGAGCTTTATGAACGCAATTTCGACACTCTCTACAGGGTGTGCTATATGTATATGAAAAATATACAGGATACGGAAGACGCTGTACATAACGCTTTTCTGAAAGCAATCGAAACAAGAAAAAAGTTTGAAAGCGAAAAGCATGAGCGGGCATGGCTTATCCGTGTTGCTTCAAATATCTGCAAAAATATGCTGAAATCAGCAAGCCGCAAAAACGAGCCTTTATCGGATAATATTCCCGACAGCAATATAAGCAATGAAGCAAAAGAGCTTCTCAGCGAGCTTTCCAAACTTCCCGACAAGCTGAAAATACCCGTGTATCTGTTCTATTATGACGGATACTCGAGCGATGAAATAGGACAAATGCTGAACATCAGCTCTTCCGCTGTTCGTTCACGGTTGCAAAAAGCCAGAGAACAGCTCAGGAATGTCCTAGGCGATGAAAGGAGTGTTGAATAATGACAGTAAAACAGGCACTTGACGAGATAAACGCCACGCCCGAGCAGAAGAAAAACGGACTCGACCGTCTTATAAACGAGGCTAAACCTGCCGCAGATTTCAAAAGGCAGATAAAGCGCTATGTAGCTACTGCCGCAGCGGCTGTAATAACTGTAGGAACGGCGGCTGTAGGCATTCACTTTGCAATGCTTAATAATCAGGGCGGACCTATCAACGTATCAATAGGCGACAACAGTGCCGCCGACAGCGTAGTTACACCCTCGGAAAACACAAAGGTACATTCCGAAAAGAGCGGAATGACTTTTGTTGATGACAAAACATTCTGGGCACAGCTTGGCAGAATAACATATTTCCCGGTAGACATAACAACGGCTGTTAATACAGAAATCTATGCGGCAGATGATTTTGACAGCATTTTCTGCACGGATAAGCAGGTTCAGAGCGAAATACTTGACCTGTTCGATAATGCAATTGACATTACGAATAAATATATTATTTTTCCCAATATTAACGAGGCAGTCGGCATATCATCGGATATGAGTGCGCAGGAAATTGAAAAGTTCAAAAACAACAGTGCCAACTACTTTACAGGCAGAGCTTCTTATAATGACGCGCGCTTTTATTATGCCGACAAAGCGTATTTCGGGTTTGACACCACAGAGGAATTTATCAACGCTGTATCACAGGTATACACAGGGGGTAACTCGGACAAATTTGAAGAATATTTTTTTGAGTACTGTCCCGATTATATCCAGCCGGCGGATAAAAATAACACAAAATCAAAGTTCGGCATAAATATAGACAAAGAGTTTCCTATGCCGGAGCTGTACTCGGCGCATACGCAGTATTGCACGGCATTTTATACCGATGAAAGCCATAATTCTCTGATCCTGTTATCGCTTACCGCAAAAGACGGCGCAAACAACAGCAAAACGTTTGAGCTTGAATATATATCCATGAAGTATGTTGACGGAAAACTCCGTATAGTCGTTTCGCCTTATGACTATATATTTTTGAGTTCTGTTTGCTACAATAATTATATGTTCAATTTCGGAATTGAAAACAAAGCGGGAACAGACGCGAAAACCGTTGATATAACCTCTGTGGCGGGTGACAGCGACAACTTATCTCAGCCCGAAGAAACCAAGGCTGTGACAACAGTCAAAACAACTACTTCAACCACGGCTCCCGCAACTTCAACCACACCGCAGACCACCACAACCACAACAACCACAGCAACCACAACAACTACCGCAACCACGACAACTACAGCAACATCAAAAGCACCGACAACATCGACCACTCCAAGACCTGCCCCCGCACCGTCGGACACGGCAATAAATGTTACTCTCAGAATGAAAGGCAGTGCTGCCTATCTCGATAAGGGTATGCTGCTTTATTATAAGGTCGAAAAGGCATTCCTTACAAACAACGAAGTTATAAAAATAGAACAACTCAAAATTTCGGAAGTGCCGTATATCAATACAAACGGCAGTGATTACACCTTCAAGAGCCTTGATTACGGCACATACGTTATAGGCGGTCCTATGATGAAGCCTACCGGCGACAACGGCTTTACGGTATTCACCGTAACCGAAAAGAGCAGTAACAGCGTTATAAATGTAGATCTTACTAACGGCACACTCTCTGCCGGAAAATTTGAGGTCGTAGGCGAAACAAACGATTTCACCCTGTCAGACCTTGCGGATATGTATTATGAAAGCATGGAAGTCAACGGTAAGAAGTATGAGCTTTGCGACACAGATACCACGGACGGATGGTTTACGGGAGCTGTGATAGAGGACTACGGCAAGGGCGAGGACGGTTGTGTAAGAAAAATCTATGCAAACGGTAGCGGCAACACCCTGCATTTCAGAATAAATAACAAGGATTATTACAACATATCCGATGTTGTTTACCGTGAAGTGTCGTTCAGCAAAGGCGATAAAACCATAAAATGCACAAAACCGTATGTCAACGCAGAAGAATTTAGAAAGGTGACCGGCGAATATGCTGAGGATTCCGTAATAACGGTCACTCAGCCTGTAACAAGAGATAATTACGACAAATTCGGTTATATTTCAATAGACCCGCATAAAGAAAGCTTCTTTATTACCGACAATAACAAAAAGCCGCTGAAAAATAAGACCTTATCACTTACATATCTCGATGAGCTTGATATTGCCGATATAAAGAGCGGAAAGGCGGCATCAAAAACAAACAAATACGACAGAATGTTTGATATTATCAGTACGACCGGAAACGGAGCAGTATATACGTCTATGATACAGAAGGAAACCGGCACGACAAATATATATTACGGTTATGTCGGAGCATACGTCTGGAATGATGACACAGATGTAGATCCCAATGACGATAACAACACAATTCTGCTGTACCGGGTATCATCGGACGGCTTTAAGTATATCGGCACCTGCAAATACGGATTGATCAAATAATATATCCCTATAAACCGAGCCACAGGAAAATCAAAGCCTAAAGCTGATCTGATTTTCCTGCTGTATTAAGCAGAGAATTTCAATGCTCCCTCAGACCGCTGTTCAAAAGAACAGCGGTCACAGACTGCCGATAAACCCACGCACCACACCAACCCTTTCCAAAACCGCACTATCCCTAGCCTTGCACTATCACACTTGGCTCCCTTGCCAAAGGGAGCTGGATTGCGACAAGGCTATTTCTTCTCATAAATTGTAACATTCTGCGATTTCATCAACGTTAATATCCTCTCTGCCCTATCTGTCGCAAGACTGAGGGATCGTCACCCCAACCCTTGCCCCGCACCACGTCCTTGCCTCCCTCGTCAAAGGCGAACTTCTGTCGCCCAAAAAATTCGTGCGACTACCGGAGGGATTGTCACACCATCCCCACCATCAATGAGATTTTCCGCACTACTACATTCATAACTAATTATACCAAAATCAGTTATATTTCTTTTTTCACTATCATTTGTAAAATAATATTGCAATCGCAATATTATTTTCAATCTTTATTTTATTTCCGTTATCCCACCCTCTGCGATTTCCCTTCCCCCTCATTCCGCAACACTTCCAATTCAACTATTAGCTATCATATATAACGCAATTATCTATATTTGACATTATCACTGATAAGCCGAACCGCATTATCCACCCGAAGTCATCCGCCACCAAAAACCTCCTATAATTTTCAAGTTTTTGCAATATCTCTCCCTTCGTGTCGGGAAAATCTAAAATCATCAAAAATCATCATTCGGTTATTCTTGCATCAATCTGCCGTCACCCCCGATAACATAACGGTTTACGCCCTCTCAGACGTAAAAACCGGTTCATCTTAAATCATCACGCTGTGAATTACATATTCAACCTTTATTTTACATTTATTTACTGTCGCCGCTTTACTTGACAGAACAGCCGTTTTTGTATTATAATAAAGGTTGAAATTGAATTATACCGCCATATCGGGCGTATGAAAGGACAACTCGCAAAATGGAAGAGAAAAAATATGACTTTTCTGCCATAGAAAGTAAGTGGCAGAAATACTGGGACGAGCATCAGACATTCAAGGCTGAAAACGGCAGTACCAAGCCGAAATTCTACGCTCTCGTAGAGTTCCCCTACCCCTCCGGCGCAGGTATGCATGTAGGTCATATCAAGGCTTATTCGGGCCTTGAGGTAGTCAGCCGCAAGAGAAGGCTTCAGGGCTACAACGTACTGTTCCCGATAGGCTTTGACGCTTACGGTCTGCCCACCGAGAACACCGCCATCAAGACCGGCGTTCATCCCCGTAAGGTCACCGATAACAACATAGTAAAATTTACCAATCAGCTCAAGCGTGTCGGCTTCTCGTTCGACTGGTCAAGGGTCATCGACACCACCGAAGAGCGTTATTACAAGTGGACTCAGTGGATATTCCTCAAGATGTTCGAGCATGGCCTTGTATTCAGGGATAAGACGCTCGTAAACTACTGCCCAAGCTGTAAGGTCGTACTTTCAAACGAGGACTCACAGGGCGGGCACTGCGACATCTGCCACAGTGAGATAGTGCAGAAGACCAAGGAAGTATGGTACCTGCGTATCACCGAATATGCCGACAAGCTGTTACAGGGACTTGAAACGGTCGACTATCTGCCTAACGTAAAGCTCCAGCAGGAGAACTGGATAGGCAAGTCTACAGGCGCTTTCGTTAACTTCTCCATCAAGGAAAACGGCGAGAAGCTCCGCATCTACACGACCCGTCCCGACACGCTCTACGGCGTAACATTCATGGTTATTGCTCCCGAACACCCTATAATTGAGAAGTACAGGGATTCCATAAAGAACATTGCCGATCTTGACGCTTACAAGGCAGAGTGCAGCAAGAAGAGCGAATTCGAAAGAACACAGCTTGTCAAGGACAAGACAGGCGTAAAGATAGACGGTCTTACCGGCGTAAACCCCGTTACCGGCAAGGAAATTCCGATATACATTTCCGACTATGTAATGATGGGATACGGCACGGGCGCTATAATGGCGGTTCCTGCTCACGATACCCGTGACTATGAATTTGCGAAGAAGTTCGGCATTGATATAATCGAGGTTATCAAGGGCGGCGACATCTCGAAGGAAGCCTACACGGGCGACGGCGAGATGGTGAATTCGGGCGAGCTGAACGGCATCACTAACAAGAAGGACGCTATCGAAAAGATGCTCGGCGTGCTTGCAAAGCTCGGCTGCGGCGAAAAGGGCGTACAGTACAAGATGAAGGACTGGGCGTTCAACCGTCAGAGATACTGGGGCGAACCTATCCCGATAGTACACTGCCCCGACTGCGGAATTGTTCCCGTACCTTATGAGGAATTGCCTCTGGAGCTTCCTCCCGTTGAGAACTTCCAGCCCGGTCAGGACGGCGAAAGTCCGCTTGCAAAGATAGATTCATTCGTACACTGCAAGTGCCCCAAGTGCGGCAAGGACGCACGCAGAGAAACAGATACAATGCCCCAGTGGGCAGGCTCAAGCTGGTACTTCCTGCGTTACTGCGACCCCAACAACGACAAGGAATTTGCTTCACAGGAAGCGCTCAAATACTGGCTTCCTGTTGACTGGTACAACGGCGGTATGGAGCATGTTACCCGTCATATGATCTACTCACGTTTCTGGCACAAGTTCCTTTACGACATAGGCGAAGTTCCCACTCCCGAGCCTTACGCAAAGCGTACCGCACAGGGTCTTATCTTAGGTCCGGACGGCGAGAAGATGAGCAAGTCAAGAGGCAACGTAATCGACCCGAATGACGTTGTTGACGTATACGGTGCAGACGTTCTTCGTGTATACGTTCTGTTCATGGGCGACTATGAGCAGGCGGCTCCCTGGAACGACAGCAGTATGAAGGGCTGTAAGCGTTTCCTTGACCGTGTATGGAATCTTCAGAATATGCTTGTCCGTGGCGATGAATACTCAGACGAGCTGAGAACATCAATGCACAAGACAATAAAGAAGGTCAGCGAAGATATTGAGAAGATGAGATTCAACACAGCCATTGCCGCTATGATGTCGCTTATCAACGAGATTACCGCAAACGGCAAGATCAACGATGCCGAGATGAAATCGCTGCTGATACTCTTGAATCCCTTTGCTCCCCACATCACCGAGGAAATGTACAATTCGCTCGGCTACGGCATACTGAACGAAGCGCAGTGGGTAACATACGATGAGGCACTCTGCGTTGACAGCACCGTTGAGATAGTAGTTCAGCTCTGCGGTAAGATAAAGGCTCGTATAAACGTGCCTACAGTTGCCGACAAGGACGAACTGCTGAAGATGGCAAAGGAAGCTATCGCACAGTCGCTTGAGGGCAAGACGATCCGCAAGGAGATTGTTGTTCCCGGCAAGCTCGTAAACATCGTTGCTAACTGATAAGTCACAACAGAATACAGTTAAACCGCTCCCGGAGTGTTACGGGAGCGGTTTTGATATATGTGGTAAATTTACAAAAAGCGACCATAAAACTATTGACATTATACACAAATCAGTGTATAATATAGTAATCATATTTTAACTAAACGGCAATTAGATTATGAAGCATATAACAGTGCCAATGGATATTCTTCGGAACATTGGGCAACGATAATAGGCAAAGAGAACGGAAAATATCAAATTATAGATCCCTGGGATGGCACTAAGCGCAATTTAGATCAAATGGAAATTTATAAGAATAACGGGTCGGTTCTTGATTATGTAATTCTTACAAATGAATATTAATAAGCGAAAGGACATAAGCCATGAAATCTCTCAAAATCACAGCGATAATCTCAGCAGTACTCATTATATCGGCAGGTTGCA
>OHBU01000543.1_pt1 | contig 13718 bp, 10 predicted proteins | sample 1577421 | NCBI WGS metagenome assembly OHBU01 (sample SAMEA3879550, study PRJEB24766) | human gut metagenome | biome: human-associated habitat; feature: feces | place: USA | collected 1985/1987 | reverse complement strand
TAACGGTCTGATTGTATGATGTGTGGATGCGGCCGGTGCGCGGGTTCACGAGCGCCGGCAGGGCGTTGACATAGGTGGCGAGGAGCTTGCGCAGGGCGCGGATTTTCAGTATCAGGTCAACGACGGGATGGTCCTGACGGTGTTTCTCGAGGATCTCTTCGGTCGTTGAATAGGCTCCGCGGCGGGTGCGTTTGGCCGCCGGATCGAGCTTAAGCCGGTCGAAAAGCACTTCGCCTACCTGCGTGGGCGACGAGATGTTGAATCTCACGCCGGCGAGCTCATAGACCTTCTCCTCCATCTCGGCCAGGCGCGCCGAGAAGCGCTGCGACAGGGCGTTGAGCTCAGCGGTGTCGATGCGCACGCCGGTGCGCTCCATGTCGGCAAGCACGCGGGTGAGCGGCAGCTCGATGTCGCGCAGCAGCGGTTCGAGGCCGCCCTCGGCAATCTCACGCTGAAGCGGCTCAAGCAGCCGCAGGCTGACGCCGGCCGACTCACAGGCACGGTCGGCGCGCATGCTCTCGCTTTCGGCCTCCCCTTTGGCGGGGGGCGGCAGCAGCTCGTAGTCGAGATATTTCATCGAGAGAAGGCCGAGCGTATGTTTCATCTCCGGGTCGATAAGATAGTGGGCCACGGAGGTGTCGTAGTAATCGTTGGCCATGCTGAAACCGGCGTTGGCCAGCAGCAGCATGTCGCGCTTCATGTCGTGGCTCACCAGGCGCGGCGAACGGGCGCCGAAGAGCGGTTCGAGCATCACACGGCGCTCCTCCGAGGCGGCGGCGGGGAATAGCGGCACATAGATGCCGCGGCCGTTGCCGAAGGCGAGGGCCACGCCGCGGAGCGTTGCCGTCATCGGCTCGGCGCCGTCGGCGTCGACGGTGATGCCTATGTCGCTGAAGCCCGTAGCCTCGACTACGGCACGAGCCACATCGGCTGCCGAGCAGGCGATGCTGTAATTGTGAGGCACGGTGGCCAGCGACCGGGAGGCAACCACCGGGGCGCCGGCTGTTTCGGCCACCTGTCCGGCGTCGTCGAGGTCAAATAGCGACCCCTGCGCCGGCTTGGTGGAGGGCGCGGCGGCGGCCGGAGCGCCGGAAGCCGTGGCGTTCAGGCGGTTGATGAAGGTGCGGAATTCGAGGCGGCGGTACACGTCGGTCAGCTTAGCCACATCGACGTCGCGGCGCCGCAGCCCGTCGATGCTGATGTCGGGCAGCGGCACGTCGGTGCGTATCGTCACGAGGTCCTTGGAGAAGCGTATCTGCTCGGCATTGTCCTCGATTTTTTTGCGGAGCGCGCCCTTGAGCGAGCCGGTGTTGGCGATGAGATTCTCCACCGATCCCCACTCGGCGATCAGCTTCGAGGCGGTCTTTTCGCCTACGCCGGGGCAGCCGGGGATGTTGTCCGACGCATCACCTTCCAGTGCCAGAAGGTCGATCACCTGCTGCGGCGACGAGATGCCGTAGCGCTCGCACACCTGCTGCGGGCCGCGCCGCTCGAAGCCCTCGCCGCGGAGCGACGGACGGTACATTATCACCCGGTCGGTAACGAGCTGGCCGTAGTCCTTGTCGGGCGTCATCATATATGTGGTGTAGCCCTCGCGCTCGGCGATGCGCGACAGCGTGCCTATCACGTCGTCGGCCTCGTAGCCCTCCACCGTTATGGCCGGTATATGGTAGGCCTCGAGTATCTCTTTTATATAAGGTATGGAAAGCGTGATGTCCTCGGGCTGCTTGTCGCGCTGCGCCTTATAGTCGGCATACATCTCGTGGCGGAACGTGTGGCCGCCCGGCGGATCGAAGCACACGGCTATATGCGACGGCTCTTCTTTGCGGAGCACTTCGTCGAGCGTGTTGCAGAAGCCGAAAACGGCCGAGGTGTTCAATCCTTTCGAGGTGATGCGCGGCGAACGTATCAGCGCATAATATGCACGATAGATAAGTGCATAGGCATCAAGAAGAAACAGGCGTTTGTCGTCGGTATTTTCCATCGTTGTCGTGTTATTTGTCAGCATAAAATTACTAATTTATCCCCTTACATGGCCTATTGAATACAAGTTTTTTTGTATTTTTGCACATCATTATTCAGCGCATGTCCACGTTAGAAGATATCCAGAAGTCAATCAGTCCGGAGCTAAAGCAGCTCAGAGAGCGCATCAGCAGCTCTCTCGCCACGCCCAATCAGCTTATGACACAGGTGATTGAGGGTTATCTGAAATCAAAGGGGAAGCTCATCCGTCCTATTCTTGTCATCCTCACGGCCAAGCTCTTCGGCAAGGTCAACGACCGCGTGATCGCTTCGGCCGCTTCCGTGGAGATGCTCCACAACGCCTCGCTAATCCACGACGACGTGGTCGACGACTCGCAGCTGCGCCGTTCGTTGCCCACCATCAACAATCTGTGGGGCAACCATATCGCTGTGCTCGTGGGCGACTTCTTCGTGTCAAACGCGCTCCAGCAGGGCATCTCCACCGGCGATATCCGCGCCGTAGAAGTGCTTGCGCAGCTCGGTAAGCAGCTCTCGCTCGGCGAGATCGACCAGATCTACAACGCCCGCTTCCACACCCTCGACGAGAAAGCCTATTTCGAGATCATTTCCCGCAAAACGGCCTCGCTCTTCGTGTCCTGCATCAAGATGGGCGCCTTCGCCACCGACACCCCCGACGAGCAAATGCAGCCTATGCTCCGATTCGCCGAGCTCCTCGGCCTATGCTTCCAGATCAAGGACGATATCTTCGACTATTATCACGACGAGACCATCGGCAAGCCCACCGGCAACGACCTCCGCGAAGGCAAAGTGACGCTCCCGCTCCTCTATGCCCTCTCCCGCACAGATCTGCCGCAGCACGACGAGATGATCGAGCTCTCACGCCGCGAGGAGCTCACCACGGCCGACATCGACACGCTCATCGAATTTGCCAAAGCCGCCGGCGGCATCGAATATGCCTACGAGACCATGCGCCGCTTCCGCGACCAGGCCATCGACATCCTCGCCGGCTACCCCGATTCGGAAACCACCCGCGCCTTCGCCGGCATCTTCGACTACGTCATCTCCCGCAAAAAATAGCGGTACACAACCTCTCATTTTATAAATATTTAACACTGTCGGAATGGTTTTCGGCACGGATTTGCTGTTGCTTTGCGTAAATTTGCATTACGGCTAAAGCCGCATCACATTTCACACACCCTCCTCACTCCTGCAATGACTCTCAACATCAGAAACCTGCTGCTCTTAGCGCTGCTCGCCTGCGCTTTCCTCCGTGCTGCCGCAAGCTCCGACAGCGTGGTGGTGGGCGCCGCGCGCACCGACATCATCCGACCGATGGTCGAAGGCAAGCGCGTCGGGCTGCTGAGCAACCACACCGGCATCGTCGGCAACCGCCACACCCTCGACCTGCTCCTCGACGAAGGCCTCAACGTCACCACCATATTCTCGCCAGAGCACGGATTCCGCGGCACCGCCGACGCCGGCGAGAAAGTGAGCACCTCACGCGACAGCCGCACCGGCCTCCCCATCGTTTCGCCCTACGGCAAGACACGCAAGCCCACGGCCGAACAGCTCGACGGCGTCGATGTGATCATCTGCGATCTTCAGGATGTGGGTCTGCGCTTCTACACATATTATATAACGATGCTCGACCTAATGGAATCGGCGGCCGCCTCGGGCAAGCCGTTCATAGTGCTCGACCGACCGAACCCCAACGGCATGACCGTCGACGGCCCCATCCTCGACATGTCGCTGAAATCGGGCGTAGGGCGACTGCCGATACCGGTGGTTCACGGCATGACCCTCGGCGAGCTGGCCCGCATGACCGTTGGCCAAGGATGGATCGCCGGCGCCGACAGCCTGTCGCTGAGCGTGGTGCCCTGCCTCGGCTACACCCATCAGACGCGCTACGAGCTGCCCGTGGCTCCCTCGCCCAACCTGCCGTCGATGACCTCGATATACCTCTATCCCTCCACATGCCTTTTCGAAGGCACCATAATGAGCCTCGGCCGCGGCACCGCCAAACCGTTCTGCGTCTATGGCCACCCCTCGATGACCGGCTGCAGCTTCGCGTTCACCCCCCGGAGCATGCCGGGCGCCAAAAATCCGCCGCTGCTCGGCCGCCGCTGCCTCGGCCGCGACCTCAGCGCCATCAGCCATGAAAAAGCCATTGGCGCCGGAGTCGACCTCTCCTATGTCATCGACGCCTACCGCAACCCCGGCATGGCCCGGCTGAAAAGCAAATTCTTCACCCCCTTTTTCGACAAGCTCATCGGCAACACACGCGTGCGCAAAATGATCGAAGCCGGACGCTCAGCCGCGGAAATACGCGCCACATGGGCCGACGATGTCGCAAAGTTTAAAATCCAGCGTAAACCCTACCTTCTCTATCCCGAATGACACCGACAATCGTAATAATTACCGTAGCCGCCTATTTCATAGCACTGCTGATCATCTCCCGCTTCGCTTCCCGGCGCGCCGACAATGCCACGTTCTTCACCGGCAACCGCCGCGCGCCATGGCCCGTCGTGGCTTTCGCCATGGTCGGCGCCGTCATCTCCGGCGTCACGTTCATCTCCGTGCCCGGAATGGTAGTAACCAAAGGCTTCTCCTACCTCCAGATGGTGCTGGGCTTCATCGTGGGTTATGCCGTCATTGCCCTTGTGCTCGTGCCGCTGTTCTACCGCATGGGCCTCGTGTCCATCTATTCCTATCTTGAAGAGCGTTTCGGCTCCCGCTCCTACAAGTCGGGCGCAGGCATGTTTTTCATCTCGGAGATTCTCGGCGCCTCGGTGCGTTTCTTCGTGGTGTGCGCCGTCCTGCAGCTGCTTGTGTGCGATCCCCTCCACATCCCCTTCGCCCTCAACGTGCTCGTCACCATCTCGCTCATATGGCTCTACACCGCCCGCGGCGGCGTCAAGACGCTCATCTGGACCGACGTGCTCAAATCGGCATGCCTCATCCTGTCGGTGGTGCTATGCATCTATTATATTGCCCGCAACCTCGGCATGACGCCCGCCGACATCCCGCAGGCCATCGCCGATCATCCCTCATCGCGCATCTTCCACTTCGACGATCCCCGCAGCGGACTCTTTTTCTGGAAACAGTTTGTGGCCGGCGTGTTCATGGCCATCGTAATGAACGGCCTCAACCAGGACATGATGCAGCGCCACCTCAGCTGCCGCGACTCGGCATCATCGCGTAAAAACATGATAGTCAGCGGCATCATCCAGTTCTTCGTCATCGCCCTCTTCCTCATGCTCGGCACGCTGCTCATCGTCTACGCACTGCAGCGCGGCATCCCACTGCCCGAGAAGACCGACGAGATCTTCGGCACCATCGCCACCCATCCCACCATGCCCGTGGTCGTGGGCATCCTGTTCATCATCGGCCTTGTCAGCGCCGCCTATTCGGCCGCCGGCTCAGCTATCACCTCGCTCACCACATCGTTCACCGTCGACATCCTCAACGGACGCAAGCGCTTCGCCGACGACGATCCGCGCCTGGCCGCCCTGCGCCGCCGCGTCCATCTGCTCATGGCAGCGCTCATGGCCACGGTGATCATCACATTCTATTATCTCAGCTCCAACGACGCCATCAGCGCCGTCTACACTCTCGCCTCCTACACCTACGGCCCGATCCTCGGCATGTTCTGCTACGGCATGTTCACCACGGCGCAGGTCAACGACCGCCTCGTCCCTGCCATCTGCATCGCCTCGCCGCTGCTGGCCTGGGGCGTCCAGTGGGCCCTCGGCGCATATGCCGGCTACGAGATCGGCTTCGAACTTCTGCTGCTCAACGCGCTCATCACCTTTGCCGGACTGCGCATCACATCAACGCTAACAAAAAAGGCCTATGTCGAAAAATCTGTTTAGCCGCTACATCTGGATCATCGACACCATCCGGCGGCACGGCACAATCACCCGCGAAGAACTCAACCGTCTGTGGATGGAATCGTCGCTCTCCGACGGCAATCCCATGCCGCGGCGCACTTTCTACAACTACCGCAACGCCATCGAAGAGGTGTTTCGCATCAACATCGTGTGCAACCCCGCCACCTTCGAATATTCCATCGAGGACAGCGGCGACGCCCATGCCGAAAACGTCACCGACTGGATGCTCAACACCGCATCGATGAGCAACATGCTCACCGACGCACGCGACATCGCCGACCGCGTGTTTCTCGAGGACGTGCCCTCGGCGCGCATGTCGCTCGACACCGTCATCGGCGCCATGAAGGAATTTCACCAGCTCGACTTCCGCTACAGCCCCTTCTCGCGCACCGGCGCGCCGAAGCCCGTGCGCCTCGAGCCTTACTTCCTGAAAATCTTCAAGCTCCGCTGGTATGTCACCGGCCGCAACGTGCGCGAAAACGTCATCAAGACCTACGCCCTCGACCGCATGACCGACGTCAAAGTGCTCGGCGACACCTTCACCATACCCGCCGATTTCGATGCCGAGACCTACTTTGCCGACGCTTTCGGCATCGTATTCTCCCACGGCGAGACCAAAAAAGTGACCATCCGCACCGACCCGCGGCAGGCCAAATATTTCCGCGCACTGCCCCTGCATCACTCCCAGAGCGAGATGATAGGCGACAGCTACTCGATATTCACCTACCGCCTGCGCCTCACCCCCGACCTCGTGCAGGAGCTGCTCAGCCACGGCCCCGACATCACCGTGCTCGGCCCCGTCGAGCTCCGAGCCATGATGAAAGACCAACTCAAAAAAGCTCTCGATAACTACAACGACAAATGAGAATCGACATACTCACCGTACTCCCGGAAATGTTCACATCCCCCCTCGGATGCTCCATACTCAAACGCGCTCAGGACAAAGGGCTCGTGGAAATCAACGTCCACAACCTCCGCGACTACACCACCAACAAGCACCGCAAAGTCGACGACTACCCCTTCGGCGGCGAGGCCGGCATGGTGATGCAGATCGAGCCTATCGACCGCGCCATCAGTCATCTGCGCTCGCAGCGCGACTACGACGAAGTGATCTTCACATCCCCCGACGGCGAAACCTTCAACCAGCCCATGGCCAACTCCATGTCGCTGCTCAACAACATCATCATCCTCTGCGGCCACTATAAAGGCATCGACTACCGCATCCGCGAGCACCTCATCACCCGCGAGATATCAGTGGGCGACTACGTGCTCACCGGCGGCGAGCTGCCAGCCCTCGCCATCACCGACGCCATCGTGCGCCTCATTCCCGGAGCCATCGGCGACGAGCAGAGCGCCCTGAGCGACTCGTTTCAGGACAACCTCCTCGCACCGCCCGTCTACAGCCGCCCGGCAGAATACAAAGGCTGGCGAGTCCCCGACATCCTCCTGTCGGGCCATCAGGCCAAAATCGACCAGTGGCGCTACGACCAGGCGCTCGAGCGCACGCGCCGTCTGCGCCCCGACCTCCTCTCCGAATGAACTGGAGACGGCCGCGGTGTTTAACGCCTAAAACTCTAAAGATTAAATCCCATTTCGGCGAACATGCGGAAATCGTCGTCGACGCTGTTGCCCACAGTGGTTAGCAGGTCGCCCACCATCACGCCGTTCATGCCGCCACGCAGTATGCGCCGCGTGGTCTGCTGCGACAGCCGAGCACGGCCGCCGGCAAAACGCATCACGGCTTGCGGTGCCACCAGACGCATCAGCGCCACCGACCGCACTATCTCGTCCTCCGACAACAGCGGCATATTCCCCAGCGGAGTGCCCGCGATGGGGTTGAGCAGATTGACCGGTATCGACACGGCGCCCGCCGCATAGGCCTCGGCCACCAGCTGCAGCCGCTGACGCAGGCTCTCGCCCATGCCTATGATGCCGCCCGAGCACACCTCAAGGCCCACCTCGCGCGCAGCGGCTATCGTGCGCAGCTTGTCGGCATGAGTGTGCGTGGTGCACAGCGTCGGGAAATAGTCCGACGACGTCTCCAGATTGCAGTGATAGCGCTTCACGCCCGCATCTTTCAGCGCCTGAAGCTCCTCGCGTCCCAGCAGGCCCATCGAAGCGCAGAACCCTATCTTCGGGCAACGCTCCCGCATGGCGCGAAACAGCGAGCAGAACCGCCCGATATGCTCCGGCGTCACGCGCCGTCCCGAGGTGACAAGCGAGAAATGGCGCACTCCGCGCCGTTCGTTATCCGCGGCAAGCGATATGGCCTCTTCGCTGTCGACGATGTCATATTCATTCACGCCCGTGGCATAAAACCGCGACTGCGAGCACCATTTGCAGTCCTCGGAGCAGCGCCCCGAACGCGCATTGATGATCGAGCACGTGTCGAGATGACCGCCGCAGCACTTCTCGCGCACACGGTCGGCGGCCTCGCACAGACTTTCGGTCGAGCATTCCTTATCCAGCATCACGGCTTCATCCGGCGTGGCTGCAGGCCCGCCGCCGATGATCCGCTCACATATTTCTGACAGCATAAAGCATTATCTTTTCTGTTTCGCATCGCGAAATTACAAAATCGGCGCCACAATGCAAAATTGGCAAAATTAGCAAAACACTCCAAAAAATGGAATAATTCGGAACTACCCGCACTTTCCCTTAACTTTTCTCCACAAAAAGGCGTTATATTTGCACAACCGAATTCAACACTTGTATTACGGCAATTCTATCACATTATCATACTTTGTACACATACCGTCTAACAAATCATACAATAATGATGCGTCTATGTAAAGTTTTCATATTGGCCTTTGCCATCTTGTCGTCATCGCCCGGCCTCGGCGCCCAAAGCGTGGTGACACTCGACTCATGCCGGGCCATGGCTCTGACCAACAACAAGCAGTTGCGCATTCGCGGCGAAGCCATCCGCCAGCGCGAATATCAGCGAAAGGAAGCTTTTGCTGCCTACCTGCCCGCCATCGACTTCACCGGCGGATACATGTACAATCAGAAAAACCTCAATCTCCTGACGCCCGGCGACTATCTGTCGAACATCGACCCCTCGGTGCTCGCACAGCTCGCCCAGAAGTTCCCGCAGATCGGCGAAGCCCTCAAGGATCCTGAAATGGCCGGATTGGCACAGAAGGGTCTCGGCGCCGTCAACGAAGCCATCGACGGAGCCAACGGGCTGCTGAAGAAAGCCACCTCGTTTGACATCCACAACGTGTTTTTCGGCGCCATCACCCTCACACAGCCCGTATATATGGGCGGTAAGATCGTGGCCATGAACCGGCTGACGCACTATGCCGAGGAAGCCGCCCGCGCCCTCCACAACTCCGAAGCCGAAAATGTAATCTACGCCGTCGACGCCGCCTACTGGCAGGTAGTCTCGCTCAAGGCAAAGCAACGGCTGGCCGTGAGCTACGTGGCGTTGCTCGACACCCTGCGCCAGAACGTCAATGTCATGGTGCAGCAGGGTGTAGCCACCCCCAGCGACCTCCTCACCGTTGAAGTCAAGCTCAACCAGGCCAACGTCGACCTGACGAAAGTAGACAACGGACTCGTGCTCTCGCGCATGGCTCTCGCTCAGGTGTGCGGCCTCCCCGTCGACACGCAGCTCACGCTCGCCGACGAGGACCGCGACTTCGTCGACTGCACAGCGCCCGTGGCCACTTCCTATGATATGGCCGACGTCTACGCCCGCCGTCAGGACCTCCGCGCCCTCGAGATGGGCATCGGCGCTCTGCGTCAGAAAGAGCGTGTGGCCCTCAGCGACATGCTCCCCAAAATAGCGCTCGTCGGGAGCTACACTTTCAGCAATCCCAACACGTTCAACGGCTTTGAAAAACGCTTCGGCGGCGCTTTCTCCGTCGGCGCCATGGTCTCCATTCCCCTCTGGCACTGGGGCGGCAACTACAACAAATACCGCGCCGCTCAGGCCGAGACACGCATGGCCGAGATGCAGCTCGACGACGCCAAAGATCTTATCAACCTCCAGGTGAGCCAGTCGGCGTTCAAAGCCCAGGAAGCCGTGAAGACCTACCACACCACGCTCGCCAACCTCGACAAAGCCAACGAGAATCTCCGGCAGGCCAACCTCGGGTTCCGCGAAGGCGTCATGACCACCGACAACGTCATGGAAGCGCAGACGGCATGGCTCAAAGCCAACAGCGAAAAGATCGACGCACTGATCGACGTGCACCTCTGCGACGTCTACCTCTCCAAAGTGCTCGGCACACTCCCCTATCCCACCGATTATTAATAAAACCATAAAACATCACCATAACATGGCACAGATTGAAACCGACAACAGCCGTAAAGAAGAGAAACGTGAGTCGAAACTGCTCATGATCGCGCTGCTGTGTCTGACTCTCGCCGTCATCGCGCTTGCCGTGATCGGCTTCTTTTTCCTCAAGGCTCCTTCCGACATCATCGAAGGCCAGGCCGAAGCCACATCAGTCAGGATTTCCGGCAAGCTACCCGGCCGTGTGACTGAGATCTACGTAAAAGAAGGCGACATGGTCCGCGCCGGCGACACACTGGTCCACATCCACTCGTCGCTCGCCGAAGCCAAGCTGATGCAGGCCGAGGCCATGAAAAGCGTTGCCGAAGCCGGTGAGCAGAAAGTCGATGCCGGCACCCGCAGCCAGATCATCAGCGCCGCCGAAAGCCTCGTGGCCCAGGCCTCCGCTGCCCGCGAGATCACCCGCAAGACCTACGAGCGCATGGAGAATCTCTACAAGGAAAACGTAGTCTCGGCACAGAAACGCGATGAAGCCAAAGCAGCCTACGACGCTGCCGTCGCCGCCGAGAATGCCGCCAAGAGCCAGCTCAGCCTTGCCCGCGCAGGCGCTCAGAAAGAAGACAAAGCGGCCGCCGCTTCAATGGTCGGCGTAGCCCAGGGGGGCATCGCTGAAGTCAACAGCATCCTCGAGGACCAGTATCTCGTGGCTCCCTGCGACGGTCAGATCGATCAGATATATCCCGAGATAGGCGAGCTCGTGAGCCTCGGCGCTCCCATCATGAGCCTCCTGAAGGTGAGCGACAAATGGGTCACCTTCAATGTACGCGAGGACTATCTCAACCAGATGAAGCTCGGCAGCAAAATCAAAGTGATGATCCCGGCCCTCGACAAACGCGAGACCGAAATGGAGATCTACTACGTGCGCGACATGGGCAGCTACGCCACCTGGCGCGCCACCAAGTCGACCGGCGAATGGGACAGCCGCACATTCCAGATCAAAGCTCGCCCGCTCGACACCATCCCCGACCTGCGTCCCGGCATGACCGTAGTCTACCGTCCCTGATTACACCACAATATCTCAACTGCCGCTGACTCACTGACGCCATTATGAAACTGACCGCACTGACACGAACTCTTCGCTACGGATGCAGAAATCTGTTTTCGCGCAAGATCTATATGGTCTGCCTGGCCTTGGTACCCATCCTGTTCACGCTCTTCTTCATCAACATGATGGACGAAGGCGTGGCCATCAGGGTGCCCTCGGCTATCGTCGACCTCGACCATTCGCAGATGTCGCGGCAGCTGACACGCACCCTCGCCTCCTCGCAGATGGTCGACATCACAGAGCACCTCGAATCATTTCACGAGGCCTCTGAAAAGGTGCGCCGGGGCGAAATCTACGGTTTCTTCATGATCCCCGCCGAATTTCAGAAAGATGCCCTCGGCGGCGGAACGCCCACGATCACCTACTACTGCAACATGACCTACTTCGTGCCCGGCACCATGGTGTTCAAAGGCTTCAAGACCATTGCCGTCACCACCACCGGCGGCCTCGTGCAGACAACGCTCGTCAGCGCAGGCATCGGAGAATCGACCGTCTCGCAGCTCCTTCAGCCCGTCGTCGCTCAGATTCAGGGCACCGGCAACCCGTGGATGAACTACAACTACTATCTCACCAACTCGTTCGTCCCAGGCATTATAGCCCTGATGGTTGCACTCGTCGCATCATTCTCGATATGCGAGGAGATGAAGCGCGGCTCGTCCGTGGAATGGCTCCGCGAAAGCGGCGGCTCAATGATCGTGGCCCTCTTCGGCAAGCTCGCCCCCCAGGCTCTCGTGGCCACCATCACCGGCGTGTTCTGCCAGTCGGTGATGTACGGCTTCAACCATTTCCCGATGAACTGCCCGCTATGGCACATGCTTCTTGCCATGGTGCTCCTCGTCCTGGCATCGCAGGCTTTCGCCGTAATCGTATGCTGCATCATCCCCAACCTGCGACTGGCCGTCAGCATCTGCTCCCTCTCCGGCATCCTCGCATTCTCCATCGCCGCATTCTCATTCCCCGTCGATCAGATGTATCCCGCCGTCGGCATCTTCAGCTACATCCTCCCCGTGCGCTATTATTTCCTGATTTATATCGATCAGGCGCTCAACGGGCTGCCGCTCTTCTATTCGCGCCACTACTATATCGCACTGCTCATCTTCCCGCTCGTCGCCCTGATCGGCCTGCGGCGGCTCAAGAAACACTGCCTGCACCCCGTCTACGTGCCCTGACCCGCCCCCCACATTTATCAGATGATCAATCCGCTCAAAGATGAAACGTTCAGAAAATAGCATAACCGCTTGGTTTACGACCCTCTTCAAAGTGTGGCGCCGTGAATTCTACATGGTGTTCCACGATGTGGGCGTGATGCTGTTCTTTTTCTTTCTCACTTTGATGTATCCGGTCATTTACACCCTCATCTACAACCCGGAAACAGTACGCGACATCCCCGTGGCCATCGTCGACAAATCGCGCACGCCCTCGAGCCGCGACCTCGCCCGTATGGTCGACGCCACCGATGCCATGGCCATCTACGACTATGCTCCCTCGCTCGCCGATGCCCGCAAGCTCCACGCCGAGCACAAAGTCTACGGCATCCTCGAGATCCCCGAGGACTACGACAAGAAACTGGGGCGCCGTCAGCAGGCCGTCGTCACCTTCTATTCCGACATGGGCCTCCTCCTGCGCTACAGAGCCTTCGTCGGAGCGCTCACCGACGTGCAGCTCGCCGTAGGGTCAGAAATCCGGCAGGCCGAGATCAACGCCATCGGGCTTCCCGCACAGAGCCTCGGCAGCTCGCCCGTCAAATCCGAAGCCGTGATGCTCGGCGACCCCACGCAAGGCTTCGCCTCCTTCATCATTCCCGGCATCCTCGTGCTCATCATCCAGCAGAGCTTGATCCTCGGCGTGTCGATGCTCGCCGCCGGAAGCTCCGAACGCCGCCGGCGCAACGGCGGCCGGGACCCCATGGCTGTCGACGCCGGACCGGCCGCGACGATTTTAGGCAAAGTCCTATGCTACATCTGCATCTATCTGCCCGTATGCATCTACGTGCTCCACATCGTCCCCGTCATGTTCTCCCTCCCCCATATCGGACACCTCGGCGACTATCTGATGTTCATCATCCCCATGCTCCTCGCCGCTTCATTCCTCGCCATAACAATCAGCATCTTTGTCACCGAACGCGAAAGCTCAATGCTTGTAGTGGTGTTCACCTCAGTCGTGTTCCTGTTTCTATCCGGCCTCACATGGCCACGCTACGCCATGAACGGATTCTGGCAGCTGCTTGGCGACTGCATCCCCGCCACATGGGGCGTGGAAGGCTTCATACGCATGAACTCCAACGGCTCCCTCCTCGCCCAGGAATCGCACCCCTACATGATGCTCTGGCTCCTCGCCGCCGTCTACTTCATCACCGCCTACCTCACCACCCGCTACCTCTACCCTGAACGCAGACGTCTTTCCCCCAAACACAAAGCTTTCAAAGCCTGACGCCGGAGAAAGCGTAAATTAAAATACGAAGTGCGAAAACTCAGCCGCTGAGATTCTCCTCACTCCT
>OHBU01000533.1_pt1 | contig 13819 bp, 15 predicted proteins | sample 1577421 | NCBI WGS metagenome assembly OHBU01 (sample SAMEA3879550, study PRJEB24766) | human gut metagenome | biome: human-associated habitat; feature: feces | place: USA | collected 1985/1987 | reverse complement strand
TCTGGCTGGCGATGGCCCTATTCCCCTCTATCGCCAACAATCTGATGACTTACTGCGCCCTCCACTATCACGAAGCTTCCGACTTCAATCCGGCGCAGGTAATCACCTACATGTTTCTCCACGGCGGTTTCTTCCACCTTTTCTTCAACATGTTCACCCTGTTCATGTTCGGCATCATGCTCGAGCGCGCTATGGGGTCGCAGCGTTTTCTCCTCTTCTATTTAGTCTGCGGCATCGGAGCCGCCCTCATCCAGGAAGCCGTATGGTCGTTCACGCTCCCCGACATGATTGTCCGCGGGCTGGCCGACTTAAACCATACATCCATCGATCAGATCAACCGGGCCATTGCAGCCGACCCGTCGATCATGAGTGCCAACTATGATTTCTTCACCACCGTAGGCGCCTCTGGCGCCATCTACGGCGTGCTGCTGGCTTTCGCAATGCTCTTCCCCAACCGCCCGCTCTACTTCATGTTCATCCCCGTGCCCATCAAAGCCAAATGGATGATGCTCATTTGGGGTGGCCTCGAGCTGCTCCTCGGCATGAGCGAAGCCCGCGACGGCATTGCCCATTTCGCCCACCTCGGCGGCATGATATTCGGGTTCATCCTCATCGCCTACTGGAAAAAGAAAGGAGATATCCACGGTGACGTCTACTGACAACATCATCCGGCGACTGCGTGCCATATCCCCGGCACTGGCACTCGTGGCTGTCTTAGCCGCGGTGTTCCTCCTGCTGCGGCTCACGGCCATCGTGCTCAACCTCTCGGGCAGCGCTTTCACCATCGACATGCTTCTCGAACGGCTGATGCTCCCGGCCTCGGCTTCGGCGCTGGCTTCCCGTCCGTGGACAGTTGTCACATATATGTTTGTCCACTACGACGTGCTCCATCTGCTGATGAACCTTCTGTGGCTCTATATGTTTGCGGCCATTGCACAAAAGCTTTGCTCACGCCGCTCCGTGATTTATCTCATATTCCTCGCCGGCGGCATCGCGGGCGCCGTAGCGTTCATTCTGGCCGGACTTTCGGTCACCGCCGTCCAGGGCCGCTCGCTCACCGGTGCTTCGGCCGCCATCCTCGCCGTCATGGCGTTCACCATGATGCGCGCCCCCGGCCTCAGACTCCGCCTCGTGTTTTTCGGCGAAACTTCACTTAAGATCGTCGGACTCATAGCCATCCTGCTGGTGGTCATCAGCACCGGCACCGGTCCCGACAGCTACGGCCTCCACGCCGCCCATGCCGCCGGTTTCGTGGCCGGTGTGGCCGCAGCCCTCATCCTCCGCCGACAGCCGGAGCCCCGCATGCCCATATTTGTGCGCCCCGCCACTCAGCAGCACACCGCCGGTCGCCCGGATGTCAGCATCCCCCCATCCGCTCCTCGCGAAAATGCGACACCACGCGACATCCCCGACGACAGCATGCTCGACATTCTCCTCGACAAGATACGCCGCTCAGGCTACAACTCACTATCGCCCGACGAACGCCGGACGCTTTTCACCATCAGCAGCAAACTGCGCGACCGACAATGACCGACAACCGCCGTTCCAAACTCCGACCCATTCTGCGTATTGCAGCTATCGTAGCCAACAGCCTGATGGCCACGCTGCTGCTCATGTCGGCCTACGGCGGCATCGTCAACCCGCTTGAGTCGCCTTACGGGGCCATCATAGCCATGACGTTCCCGGTCGTACTCATCCTGTCGCTGCTCCTTACCGTCGTCAATCTGATATGGATGCGCCGCATGGCCGTGATCAACGGCATCGCACTCCTGCTCTGCGCCGGCCCCATACTCACGTTCTGCCCCCTGAACTTCTTCCGGCCGAGCGGGAAAGCAATCGCCGAATCGGATGAACCGACACTCAAAGTGCTCACATTCAACGTGTTCGGATTCTTAGACTTCACCAACAACGGATTGTCGTACAGCGACGCCACAATAAAATACATCCTCAGTCAGGAAGCCGACATCGTGCTCTGTCAGGAAGCCGTGGGCATCCTCACCGACGGCAGCCGCGTGCTCAGCGACGGGCAGCGGTCGGAAATCCGCCGCATCTATCCCTATGTCAAGGCCGATCACCGCGGCATGTCCATTCTGTCGAAATATCCGTTCAAGCAGGTCGCTGTCGAAAATGCCGACCCCAACCAGCTCGATCTCTGCCGCTACGACGTCGACGTCAACGGCACGCTGCTGCATCTCTTCAGCCTCCACATGCAGTCGATAGGCCTCACCGCCGCCGACAAGGAGCTCTACCGCCACTTCACCGAAGGCGAGAGCTCGGCCGACATGGACAAGCTCCGCGTAGGCATCATCCCAAAACTGAAAGCAGCCTTCCGCTCCCGCGCCGTTCAGGCCCGTATCGTCCGTGAGGCTATTGATGAAACCGACGGCAACATACTCCTCTGCGGCGACTTCAACGATATTCCCGGCAGCTACGCCGCCCGCACCATTGCCGGCGACGACCTCATTGACGCCTACCGCCACGCCGGCCTCGGTCCCGCCATCACCTATCACGCCGACCGCCTCTATTTCCGCATCGACCAGATGTTTTACCGGGGCGACCTCGAAGCGCTCCGCGCATGGGTCGGCGACTGCCCTTCGAGCGACCATTATCCGTTGCTTGCCGTTTTCCGACTTAAATAACAATCCCAAACAGATAATCAATCAAATAAATCAACCCGGCTCTGCCGCATATCATCTACAATGAAAAAACTAATCCTAACCCTGGCCGCAGCCGTCGTCCTTCCGCCGGCAGCCCAACAAATGTCAGCCATGGCAGCAGAAAGAACCAATCCGTTTCTCGCTCCCTACGAGACACCCTACAACATCCCGCCGTTTGAACAGATCCGCTACGAGGACTACATGCCCGCATTCAATCAGGGCGTGAAGGAATACCGCAGCGACATCCAGACTATCATCGACAACAAGGCAAAGCCCGATTTCGACAACACCATCCTCGCCATGGATAAAGCCGGTAAGCTCCTCAACCGCGTGATGCTCGTGTTCGCGAGCCTCGACGAGACCGAATCGTCCGACGAGATGGTGGCCATCTCCGAACAGGCCTACCCGCTTTACTCGCAGGTCAGCGACGAGGTGATGATGAACCCCGGCCTCTTTAACCGCGTGAAATACGTCTACGACCACCGCGCCGAAATGAACCTCACCGCTCCGCAGCTCCGCGCCGTCGAGGAAGCCTACAAGCAGTTCACCCGCAACGGCGCTCTGCTCGACGACGCTAAGAAGGAGCAGCTCAAACAGATCAACACTCAGCTCACCGATCTCTACCTGCAGTTCAACAAAAACCTCCTCAACGCCACCAACGCATGCGAGATCGTTATTGACGACGCCTCACGTCTCGCCGGCCTCCCCGCCTCGAGCATCGCCGTAGCCGCCGACGAGGCCAAAGCCCGCGGCAAGGAGGGCAAATGGGTGTTCACGCTCCACGCTCCCAGCCGTCTGCCGGTGCTCCAGTATGCCGCCGACCGCGACCTGCGCCGTCAGATGTACGAAGCCTACACCACTCTCGCCTCGTCGGGTCAGTACAACAACTATCCCGTCATCAACAAGATCCTCAAGGCCCGCGCTCAGAAAGCCGCTATCCTCGGCTATCCCGATTTCGCCTCTTACATGACAGCCGACGTCATGGCCAAGACTCCCGCCAATGCCGAAGGTCTCCTCATGCAGATCTGGCAGCCGGCCATCAACCGCGTGAAAGATGAAGTCGCCGAGATGCAGGCACTCGCCGACAAGGAAGGCGCCGGCATCAAAATCGAGCCGTGGGACTATTATTACTATGCCGAGAAAGTGCGCCGCGACAAGTACAACCTCGACGAGGATGAAGTGCGCGCCTATTTCCCGCTCGACAACGTCCGCGAAGGCATCTTCAACATGGCCCACCGCCTCTACGGCATCACCTTCACGGAGATGCCCGATGCCCCGAAATACAATCCGGAAGTGAAAGTTTACGATGTCACCGACTCGGCCGGCAACCATGTGGCCGTGTTCATGACCGACTATTTCCCCCGCGCCTCCAAACGTCAGGGCGCTTGGATGAGCGAATTCCAGGGCGCCTTCACCGACCCCGACGGCACTTCGCAGCGACCGATAGTCTACAACGTGGGCAATTTCTCGCGCCCCACCGGCGACACTCCCGCGCTCCTCACGCTCGACGAGGTTGAGACGATGTTCCACGAATTCGGCCACGGCCTTCACGGCATGCTCACCAAGGCAGCCCTCCGCAGCCAGGCCGGCACCAACGTCGACCGCGACTTTGTCGAACTCCCCTCACAGATCCACGAACACTGGGCTCTCGAGCCTGAGCTGCTCAAAACCTACGCCCGCCACTACCGCACCGGCGAGGTCATCCCCGACTCGCTGATCGAAAAACTCGCCGCCGCATCAACCCACAATCAGGGCTTCATGACCACCGAGCTCGTCGGAGCCGCCCTCCTCGACCTTCAGTACGGTCACCTCAACCCCACCGACAGCATCGACGTCGAAGCTTTCGAACGCCAGGTGGCTTCTGAGCTCAACATGCCCGCCGAAGTGCAGTTCCGCTACCGCAGCCCCTATTTCCGTCACATCTTCGGCAGCGACGGCTATGCCTCGGGCTACTACACCTATCTCTGGGCTGAAGTGCTCGACTGCGACGGCTTTGAGCTCTTCAAAGAACGCGGCATCTTCGATCCCGCAACGGCAGCCGCCTTCAAAGCCAACGTCCTCGAGACCGGCGGCTCGGCCGACCCGATGGATCTCTACGTGAAATTCCGCGGCCACGAGCCCAACGTCGGCGCCCTCCTGCGCCACCGCGGCCTCGACCCTGTCCAGCCCGACAAACCCGATATGAAAACCCCCGGCGGCAAATAACCCGCCCCCCCCATAAACGAATTCAAGGCGGCGTTCCATGATCGGAGCGCCGCCTTGTTTGGTTATGGCTTTGTTTCAGATGATTATCGATGCAGGCTTTCAGAGGATTATCGATTCGACTACTGTGCCGATAAATTCCTGACGGTGAGCGGCGCCGCCCGATGTGGTGTTTGAGCAGTTAAACCAGCGCACACCGTTCATTCCCACGGCATTGAGCACCTGCGGCGTGAAATATCCTTCAATGAATGGCGCGATCACTTCCGACGGCTCCTCCGACGTGGTGATGACGGTGGTACGGTCAATCGAAAGGCACGGCATGATGGCTCCTTCGGGGGTCGTGTCATAAACGATGCCTTTCTCAAACACCTTGTCGATCCAGCCCTTAAGCATGGCCGGCATCATGCCCCACCATATGGGAAAGATAAACACAAGCTGCTCTGTCTGACGCAATGCATCCTGATAATGACGCACTTTTTCATCTTCGCTCCGCCCGTTTGAATATGCAGCAATGGCTGAGCTGTCGAGCACCGGGTCGAAACCCTCGCCATATAGGTTGACGACATCATATTCCCGGCCTTCGCCCGTAAGGCGGTCGGTAATGCTCTGGAGGATTGAGTGATTGAAACTCTTGTTGCTGGGGTGACAATAAACGATGGTAATCATTGCAAAATAAAACGTTTAATCCGGTTTTAGAGAGTGTTTGAATTTGACCGATGTTAATATTTAGAGCGATTTTTCGAGAGTGTTTTGAGATTGAGTGAATGAGTTATGGGGTTCCATAATGACTGAACGAAATCTCAAAACAGACCGGAAAAGCGCCTAAAGATTTCATTGAGTTAAATTCAAACACTCTCTTAACTTTAAACACCGGGGGCGCGGATTTGTTCGCGCCCCCGGCTGAAAAAGCTGCATATGTTTATAGTCGTTTGCCTCCTTATGGCTTCCACCGCGATGACACCTCGTCGATCGAGATGCCGAGCATACGCATCTCGTCGAAGAGGGCCGGAAGTGTTTCTTCGAAAAATTCCTGACGGCGTGTGGTGTTGACCATCTGCGGCGCGTCGGGCGAGATGTAGAATCCCATGCCTCGACGCGGATAGATGATGCCGTGGACCTGCAGAAAATCAAAGGCTTTGAGCACGGTGTGAGTGTTGACCTGCATTTTCACGGCCAGCTCACGCACCGAGGGTGTCTTCTGCTCCGGCACCCACGCTCCTGATAGTATGCAGCCAAAACAATAGTCGATGATCTGTCGGTATATGGGTTTGTTGTCTTTAAAATCCATTCTGTGATTTCTCTCGTTTTTTTACATCTGTATCTTCTTGAACGACCGCACGGTGAGATAAACCATCAGCACCGAATAGGCTAAGCTGATCCAATAAAAAATGTACATCGATCCGGAAATGCCGAGCGCATCGATCACTTCGCTGCCGTTAAGGCCTTCCAACGCTTCAGCGTTGGTGCATACTTTTGTTGAAAAGATAGCGACAAAAGCTATGCCGACGAGCAGTCCGAATCCGATAGTGGCCAAAAGACTCCAGACGGCCGATTTCACGAAAGTCGATTTTGCCGAACGGCAGGCGATGAACATGCACGTAGTGATAGAGAAGTATGCGTCAGTGCTTTTAAGTCCCAGCTCTTTACCGAAAACGATGATGCAGTCGTCGCCCGTCCCGAACAGGGTCAGCGTATCGCCATCTATCAGCGATGCCACATAGTCCACGAGCATCTGCGGCACGAACAGCAGCAGCGGCACCACGATCAGACTGTACACAACCACTATCAGAGCTTTCTTGCTCCACAGGGCCGGAAGCATCGTCTCGCACTGGCGGTTGGATCCCGCAAACTTGCCGGAAGCCCACCAGAGCATCAGCGTGACGGCAAGATACATGAATCCGGTCAGCATATCTTTCAGCACGAATGTGTTGGGCATCAGATACACCCACAGCGACAGCGCCACTGCCATCACCGGGAACAGGATGATCTGCGAGCGCAGCTTGGGGTAGAAAAAGCGGGCCACCATGCCCACGCGGCGCCACGAAAAACGGTCGGTTGTTATGCTTGAGCCTTTCATTGATTTTCGGTGTTAAGGTACGACAATAGGTTTTCGGCCGCCGTGCTCTGCAACGCTCCGTAGAACAGCACGAAGTCGATATCGGTCGACATCGAGCCGTCGTTAGGGATGATGGCGTTGAAGCGTCCGCAATTCTGATGCATGAAGATGGCGTCGGCCACAGGCACGGCTTCCGAAACGAAAGCGAGGCGCTCGGTGATCTGCCACACCGGCATCGAGAGGATCAGATGTCCTTCGCGGAGCACTATCACGTTGTCGACGATGTTCTGAAAATCGTAGACGGTGTGCGTCGACACGATCACGGTCTGCTCGTCGGTCATCGTTTCATAGAGCATGGTGAGGAATTCGCTGCGCGAGGTGATGTCGAGGCCGTTGGCCGGCTCGTCGAGCAGCAGTACGCGCGGACGCATCGACAGCACGTAGGCCAGCTGCGCTTTCTTGCGGTTGCCCAGCGAGTAGCGGTCGATATGCTCGTTGTCGCGGAGCCCGAAGCGGCGCAGGTTTTTCTGAAGCAGCTCTTCATCGAAATTCGGATAGAAGGGTGCGTGATATTTCACCATCTGGCGGATGCTGGCGTAGGGAAATTTCATGTCGTCGCCGAGCAGAAACACTTCGCCGGCCAGCGACGGCTGGCGGTTGGCGGTCGGCATGCCGTCGATGTCGCATGCTGTGGCGGGCACTGCCAGACGAAGCCCGGCAATCAGGTGCAGCAGCGTAGTCTTGCCCGAGCCGTTGGCGCCGAGCAGCAGATGAAGACCGGGCGTGATCTGTGCCGTCACGTTGAAGAGGGCCTGCTGTCCGCCCGGATAGCGATACGAAAGGTTGTTGAGATTAATCATATCGTGTTGTGTTTTATTGCACTGTTGGTTGTTATCGCATCAGAAGCTGTTTTGAATTTATTTCAAGGAGTTTTGAGAATGGTTTTTGAGATATTTTTGCAAGTTGAAGATGGAGCGATGCGGGCATCGTGACTGATGAAACTTGGCAAAAATAGCCAAAAAACAGCTCAAATCTCCTGAAAGAAATCCTTATAAAATTATTTTCGTAAAATTTCAAAACAGCTTCTCAGTTGACAGGTTCGACACTGTAGCCGGCGCCGCGCAGACGCTCGATGAGCCCTCCGGCGCCGGGCAGATGGCCTGCACCGCACACCACGAGCACCGACGTAGTCGGGATGAACCCGAGGAGGAATTCCACCCATGCTTCGTTGCGCTGGTTTAGGAGCGGACCCTGCCGGCTGTCGCTGAGTCCGCCGGCATCGGAGTCGTTGATTATCTCGTGAAGGCCGTCAAGGTCGCCCGCCTTATAGACGTCGGTCATCTTCAGGAGCAGCTTCTCGGCGCCGCCATCCACTCTTACCATATCCAGCAGGTCCGATGCCTGTTCGGCTATAGGCACGCAGTAGAGCAGGTCGATCTGTTTCTGCTGCGGTTCGAGGCCACCCACCGGTTTCGAAGCGGCGGCTCCCTTGCCGAGCACATACGCATCGAGTGTGGCTCCGGGCACGTATCCGACAATGTTTTTCTGGGCGAGCATTGTGAGCATCACGGTGGAAACCACGGTCGGCTTGTAGCCGTTCATCATCGAAGTGACACTCAAGGGCTGCCCTGCGATCGCGGAGAATGCAGAATCGATCTCGGCGAGCTGTGCCGGAGTGAACACACGGTTGAGCGTGCTGTCGGCAGGCGCCATCAGCAGCGGGGCTATCTGCTCCTTGGCGGCATTGATATCATCGAGACTCAGTTCGCCATACACGGCATCGACGCTCTTTATTGCTTCGTCGAGCCCGGCGATGCTGTCGGCCAACGATACCGGCGCTACGTGGAGCGTCCCGAAAAGAAAGGAGGGTTTTGACAACCCGTTGCCACTCACTTTCCAAAGCAGCTGCGCGTTGCACTGCATCACGGCAGCCACGGCCAGCATCAGCACTAATGTGATTTTCTTCATGAAACGGTTTTACAAATAAATGAAACAAGCAGTTTATTGTAGTGTTGTAGTTATGTACAACACCGCAAAGGTACACACTTTTTTCATTCCGCAAAAAATTTTCGCAATTTTTTTCGTTTTTTTCTGGAGCCTCACGGAGCAGCAACACTCCGGCCGGTCACATATAGGGCGGGAGCAGGGAGAGCAGATAGGTACGGGCCACGTCCCATGGCACGATCAGGTCACTCCGCCCGGGGAGCAGCGGCACGGGGCGCTCGTTGTGGTCGACCCGCAGATAATAGCGGCCGCCATCTGAGCGGAACAGCACCAACCGCAGGTTGGCAGCCATAGGCACCACATTGAAGTCCTGCCAGTTAAGCGCCACGCTCTCGAAATTGTGAGTGAGATAGTAGCATCCCCGCAGCCGCATCAGCGACAGCAGCGGCATCAGCGTCTCGGCATGTCCGAAGCGTAGCGTCACGTCGGCCACCGTCGTGTCGCCGGCTATGAAGCGGTCGGTGGTGGCTACGAGATCGTCGAGCAGAGACGCGGCCGTCTCCGCCGGCTCGGCCGAGAGCGTCGTGGCCGTGCGCGCGACATACTGCCGGAGGTTGAACGCCGCCCACATCGCATTATATTCCGCCGGCGTCAGCCACTCGGAGATATCGATCTCCATACCCATCGCCGCCAGCCCCGCCAGCATCGAATATTCGTCGAGCGCCAGAGCCACGGAGTCGGCTCCGAACTTGTAATCTCGGCCGAGCACACGGCGCAGAGGCGCCATCGTGACAGTCGCGCGCTGCATGGAGTCGATCAGCGTGGTGTAGGCCGATGACCGCACCGTAGCCTTATAGGCTTTGCTGTCGAAAAAGCGCAGCAGGCCGCTGTAGGCCGGGCCCGACTTTGCGGCGATACTCACTTTCGGGCAGCATTGCGACAATTCGAGGCAGAACTCATACATGCTCATCACGCAGCGAGGCACATAGCTGCTCACCGCACTGACGCGGCCGCGCTCCATCAGCTCGGGAAATTCGGCATACATGCGCGCCGCCAGCCCGCGCTGCTCGGCGGCTCCTATCGAGTCGAGCGCTCCCCACCGGCCGCCAACAGCGGCCGTGACCCTGCCGGCAAGCTCACGCAGCCTCCGTCCGGCCGGGGTGATACTCCCCGCCGTAGCGGCATCGTCGAGCGCCTTCACAACGGCATTGATATGCGTGGGCGACGCCGGAAAACGCGCGCCGTGCCGTCCCACATGATTGATCATCACCGGAGTGAGCGAATCGGGCCATGCGGCCGGATGCTGCGGCACGGGGTAGAGCCGTGCGCTTCCGCGGCACTCATCCCACGTAAAATAGGTGGCAAACGGATCGGCGGCCAACAACGTTGCCGCCTGACTGACCATCAGCAGTGCTGCAAATAAATATCTGACGAACGATTTCATTACCGAAACTTTTTGTTACTTTTGTGAAAGCCTGCCGACCGCAGCATTGAGCGCCGGCAGCGCCAACAATCAACCTCCATCCACTATGGATCAGATCGACCGCTATATAACAGAAAACAATCTTGAAGAAGCGATGGTTCTTCTCAACGGGATCCTCGCCGCCGAACCCGACAACGCCGACGCCCTATTCCGCCGCGGAAAAATCTACTGGCGCCTCGGCAACCGCTCCAAAGCCACCTCCGACTATGCCGCAGCCGCGCTTGCCGACCCCGACAGCCCGGCAGTGCAGGCCCTCGAGCAAGCCCGCGACATCGAAAACTTCTTCAACCCCGACCTCCTAAACCCCTGACCCGTTTTTCATCCACCGGCCATTAACGGGTTTTCATGCTGTAAGCATCACCGTGTGACGGAGATTCCATCCCTGCGTGCCGTTACGAAGATCTATCGTGGTGATTCCTTTAAACAGGCGTCCCACCGAGGCCACCACATCGCCAAACGAAGTGATGCCGCTTAGCCTGAGTGTCGTCATCACCTGCCCGCGCTGACGGACGGTTGCGAAAATAACATCTGAAGAAAGAATAGTTGCCATGATTCAATGCAGTGTTGGCTTGTTGATTACACTGCAAAGTTATGCGGCATCCGTGCACAATCATTACACACAAATGTTAATTCATCGCAAAACAGACTGATACTCAGAGTAACTCAAGCACATCGTCGGCCGTAGCCATCGGGGGCAGCATCAGGGTGTCGTTGAGGCGGCGGAGCCAGGTGAGCTGTTTTTTGGCGTAGACGCGGGTGTTTTTCTGCATGCGGGAGATGGCGGTGGGGCGGTCCATCAGGCCGTCGAAGAGGGCAAACATCTCTTTGATGCCTACGGTATTGAGGGAGTTGAGGTGGCGGAGGTGATAGACGCTGCGGGCTTCGGCCTCGAGGCCGTCGGCCACCATCTGGAGCACGCGGCGGTTGATGCGGTCGAAGAGGGTGTCGCGGGGATAGTCGATGGCCACTTTCACCACGCGGAAGGGGCGCTCTTTGACGCGGCCGGTGCAGAGCGACGAATAGGGCACGCCGGCCTGGAGCGTGACTTCGAGCGCATGGATCATGCGTTTGTGGTTGTTGCGGTCGATGCGGTCGTAGGTCACGGGGTCGACGCGCCGGAGCTCGTCGCGCAGACGCTCGATGCCGTGCTCTTTATATATATTATATGAGTGGCGGCGCACTTCGTCGCTCACGGTGGGTAGCTCGTCGATGCCGCGGGTCACCGCATCGATATACATCATCGAGCCGCCGCACATCACGGCGTATTCGTTGTCGTCCCACAACTGAGGCAGCAGCGCCATCACGTCGGACTCAAACTGGGCGGCGCTGTAATACTGGTCGAGATCGAGCATCCCGACGAAATGATGGTGCACAGCGGCGAGCTGTTCGGGGGTTGGGGCGGCGGTGGCTATGGGGATGCCGCGGTAGATCTGGCGCGAATCGGCCGAGATGATATGGCATCCGAGGCGCTGAGCCACTTCGATGGCGAGCGCGGTCTTTCCGGAGCCGGTGGCGCCGGTGATGACGATGAGCGTAGGCCGCTTCATCAGCGCTCAGCCACAAGGCGGGCTATCTCGACAATCACCTCGGTGGCCTTCTCCATCGAGGGGATGGGCACGAACTCGTAGCGTCCGTGGAAGTTGAGGCCGCCGGCGAAGATGTTGGGACAGGGAAGACCCATGAACGAGAGCTGGGCTCCGTCTGTGCCACCGCGGATGGGCACCACTTTGGGAACGACGTCGACATTTTTCATGGCCTCGATGGCGATGTCGACGATGTGTTTGACCGGCTCGATCTTCTCGCGCATGTTGTAGTACTGGTCGGAGATCTCCAGCGATGCCACGCCGGGGAACTCGTTGTTGATCTTGCGGGTGAGATGCTCAAACTCTTTTTTGCGGCGCTCGAAGCGGTCACGGTCGTGATCGCGGATGATGTATGTGAGCACCGTCTTTTCGACCGTGCCTTCGATCGACACGAGATGATAGAAACCTTCGTAGCCTTCAGTGTGTTCGGGCGTTTCCCAGCGCGGGAGCATGATGACAAACTGGTTGGCGATGCGGATGGAGTTGATCATCTTGTGCTTGGCATAGCCGGGATGGACGTTGCGGCCGTTGAAGGTAACCTTGGCGACGGCGGCGTTGAAATTCTCATATTCCAGCTCGCCGATCTCGCCGCCGTCCATGGTGTAGGCCCAGTCGGCGGCGAAGCGTTTCACGTCGAATTTGTGAGCGCCCTTGCCGATCTCCTCGTCGGGGTTGAAAGCGATGCGGATGTCGCCATGCTTTATCTCCGGATGGTGCATGAGATAGTCGACGGCCGTGATGATCTCGGCTATGCCGGCTTTGTCGTCGGCACCAAGCAGCGTGTTGCCGTCGGTCACGATCAGATCCTGACCGATATAATTATTGAGTTCGGGGAATTCCGAGGGCGAGAGCACGATGCGCTTCTCGGCGTTGAGGGCTATATCGCCGCCCTGATAGTTTTCGACAATGCGGGGCGAGACGTGGCGGCCGCTCATGTCGGGCGATGTGTCGAGGTGGGCTATGAAGCCGACGGTGGGCACGCCAGCGCGGCCGGTGTTGCCGGGAAGGGTAGCCATGAGATAGCCGTTGTCGTCGAGCGTCACATCCTTTAGTCCCATATCGTTGAGCTCTTTTTCGAGATGGCGGGCGAAAATCATCTGGCCCGGAGTGGAGGGTGTAAGGTTGGTGAGCTCGTCGCTCTGGGTGTCGAACTTCACATACTGAAGAAAACGGTCAACTACCTTCATAGCTTTTTGTTGTGTTAGAGATTAACTGTAAAAGTGAGGGCCGGCGCCGATCGGGCGCCAACTATCTGCAAAATTAATAAAACCACGGCGAAAAACAGCATCCGGCGGAGGATAATTTCGTATTATTTACCACGATTTATTAAATTTGCACTGATGATCACGCTTTTTTTACTCACACAGGTGGAAATCTACGTGCTGGCAGCGGTGGGAGCCGCGGCCATTATCGCGCTGTGCGTCAAGCCGTCGTCGCGCGGCGAGGCCCGCGAGTATATGCTCGGGGGCACGCTGTGCTTTGCCGACAGCGCCGGAGCCACGGAGGCCGCCGTCGACATCGAATGTCTCGACAACGGCAGCGTGCTGCTGACGCGTCGCGGGCTGCCGCGTCTCACCGATACCGGGGCTGTCAGTCTGGCTGTCAGTGTGATAGGTTTCGACATCACCATCGAAGAGCGCATCACCGACACGCCGGGCGGCAACCCCGTCAACACCGCCCTGTTCACGTTCGACTTCCTCGGGCAGGAGCGCTACCACCTGCGCTACAACAGCGAGGCGACTGCCACCGCAGCCTCCATGACCCTCTCCAATCGGCCGGGCATGCACCTGTCACGGCCGCTCACCATCGCATCATAAGGGGTCATCGCAAAAGAGGCATCGTAAATTAAAATACGAAGTGCGAAAACTCAGCCGCTGAGATTCTCCTCACTCCT
>OHBU01000532.1_pt1 | contig 13894 bp, 19 predicted proteins | sample 1577421 | NCBI WGS metagenome assembly OHBU01 (sample SAMEA3879550, study PRJEB24766) | human gut metagenome | biome: human-associated habitat; feature: feces | place: USA | collected 1985/1987 | reverse complement strand
AAAGGGCTTCCGCCCTCTGGACACCTGACGAGCTGTGCTCAGCTCGACCAGCTGGGTTGGCTTCGCAAATAATTCCGAATTCCGAATTCCGCATTCCGAATTCTAACTTTAAAGCTCCTCTCTCCATTTAACTCCCTGTCTGTCCCACTCGTCCGTGAGCCATTTCGGATATTTTTTCTCCTCGGAATAGTAGCCGAGCTTGGAGGAGCGCAGTCTATGGTCTTTATGCCAGATTTGATACTGTTCCTCTATCCAATCGAGCATTTGGTGGTAGCCTTCCCTGCTTTGCTCGAATATTTTCTCGTATATCATTTCCGATAGGTCATAGCTTTTCACTCCGTACCACACATCTGCTTTTATTTCTTCCTTCGGCACGATATGAAAATTGAAGTCGTCAAAGTTCATTCCCCTTTTTGAGCCGCTGTAATGTCCGCCCATTTCAAAATACTCATACTCGGGAATTTTTATCGAATAGTTATTTTCCGTCAATTTTCTTCCTCCTTATCGGCTTTCGGGTCAGGTGAAAGCTGTCGTCGATCATTCGCTTTATTTCCTCATCGGGGACGTCCGAGCTCAAAATGACCGAATTCCAATGCGTTTTATTCATATGGTAGGCAGGGATAACGCCCTTATACACGGAGCGCAGGAAGTCTGCATTCATCGGCTCGCATTTCAGGTTGATGATATATTTTCCCCCGAGCAACATTATCAGCCCGAACCATTTTCCGCTGTCCGAATGGCGAAGCACGGTCGTTTCGCTGTCGCTGTCAAACGGCTGATCTGCGGCTGCTCCCGAGAGTGTGAGTGCGTATTCGATGGTCTCCGATCTTGTCATAGTCTCACCTTTTATGAAAAAAATACAGGCAAAGCTTTGCAAAGATCAAGGTTCTGCAAATTCTGCCTATATTATTATAGCACAGGGGAGTATTTTTTTCAAGTATTTTCTTTAAAGCGTGATTCGTGCGAGATAAAGACGGCGTGGGAGATGGAGGGGATGCTTTCGCCCTGCTGTGAGGCTGTTGTTGACATAAGTGCGCCCGTTGCGCAGAATAGGATATTTTTCAGCGTGCCGTTTTTCACCTTATTGAGAAAATATCCGCACAGCACCGAAGCCGAGCAGCCGCAGCCCGAGCCGCCTGCGTGGACGTCCTGATTTTCACGGTCGAACATCATCGATCCGCAGTCCTTATGCTGTTTACTGATATCGATATTTTCATTTTGGAGAAGTTCGATCAGAAGCTTACTGCCGACAAGTCCGAGGTCGCCTGTGATTATTGCGTCGAAGTCGCCGGGCTGCATTGCGGTATCGTCGAGGAACTGCTTTATAACATACGCTGCCGCAGGTGCCATAGCTGCGCCCATATTGTTCGCATCGGTCACGCCGAGATCTACGATCTTTCCTATGGTGACTGCACGGATATACGGTGCGGAGGCTTTTTCCGAGACTATGACTGCGCCCGAGGCTGTACATGTCCACTGGGCGGTCGGGGTTCTTACTCCGCCGTAGGAGAGCGGAAATCGGAACTGGCGTTCTGCCGAGCAGAAATGCGATGAAGTGACGGCTGCGACCTTTCCGCCGATGCCGCTGTCTGTCATGAGCGAGGAGAGTACGAGTCCTTCCGACATTGTGGAGCAGGCACCGTATATTCCGAGCAGAGGTATCTCAAAGTCACGCAGTCCGTAGGTCGAGCCTATGCACTGGTTGAGCAGGTCGCCTGCAAACATATAGTCGATATCGTGGGTGGAGAGGTTTCCTTTTTTTATCGCAAGGGCAAGAGCACGCTTCACAAGCTCGCTTTCGCCCTTTTCCCATGTCGACTGACCGAGATAGCCGTCCTCGACACATTCATCGAAGTATGAGCCGAGCGGTCCTTCCGACTCCTTTTTGCCGACTATCGAAGCATAGCTGTGTATTGACGGCGAGGATTCCATAATAAAAGTATTGCGGGAAATTTTTTTAGCCATAATGACCTCCGAAAGAATTTATTCGGGATTATTATGAGAAAAAATGAGAAAATTATTCAAGGTGCGGTATGCGAAAAAGCGGAGCAGAGTCATTATGTATTCATCAGAATTTTCAGCCATGCCACTGCGAGGGTGATATAGAGTGCGTCGGCGGCGAGGGCGTAGATGACGGCTGAAATTATCTTGACCTTAGTGCTGACGGGCGGCTTTTCCTTTACTCTTTTTACGTTTGGCTCGGGGTTCGGTTTTGAGATGAGGAAAAGCAGGACGGTCACGAGGATATGCACGGCTGCGGTAATTATCCAGAGGTAAGGCATACTGTAACGGAATGCTGCGAAAAGGAAGAACATTCCTATCTGGAATACTGCATTGCTGATAAGGGTGAGGAGTGCGGAGATATTCTGTCTTGTCAAAAGGCTGAACAGCCAGCCGAATGCGCAGCTCAGGACGATGGAGATGAGTGTGAGGGCGACATAGCTTCCTGCGGTGGAATCAACAAGGAGTGAGAAAACTTCCATGGGGTAGGCAATTCCTGCGGCTGTGAGCAATGCTGCGATGATGACTGCACCGAGGGCGATGAAACCTTTTTTTCTTACGGTGAATTTGCTGTCGATATTTTCGATGAATTTTAACATAGTTCCTCCGATTATTGCTGATCTTATTTTAAACGGCTGCCGATTTTTATGCTCGGCAGCCGTTTGGGTTTTATATTTTTAAGGGGTAAAGCTGCGGTGCTGCGGCAAGTAATTGTTTTTCCGGAAATTGCAGGGGACGGTCGCTGTTTTGTTTTAAAAACAGCATCGGTGACTGCGGGACGGGAGACCCGTCCCTTACGGTAAGATGTGGTGATATTAAATTTTGCAAAAACACGCCTGCGCAGCTTTATCAATACAATTCCTTGAGCGCATCACGGACACGCTTTACTTCTTCGAGGAAGGCTTTATCGAGGTCGGTTTGTTTATAGTGCTTCGGCATAACGAGGAGATCCTTGCCCCTTGAATGGTCGTCCGAGCAGCATCGCTGTACAAGGCGGAAATGGTGGAGCTGGCTGTCGGTGAACGGTGAGACCCACATATACGAACGGGGAACGTTATCGAGCAGGTCGAACTGGCTTCCTCGGTCATAGACGAAGATACGGCTATGCTCGGCTTCGTTATTCTTTTTGAGATAGCTTGCCGAGAGGTACGGTACGGTGGAGTCGCCCTGCACTATTTCGATATAGCCGTTGAGGTCGGCGGTGCAGAAGGTCTCGGCTTTGGCAAGCTCGTCCTTTTCGGCGAGGAGTGCGACATACGGGAAGTTCCATATCTCCTCATAGTAGAGGTCCTTATCACGGAGAAGCGAGAGGAAGAAGTCCTCGAATTCCTCCCTGAATCGGATAACGGCGTAGGAATACTCGCCGTCGGCAAGTCCGTTGAGGGCACTGATGGCATTCGTTTCACGGAAGTTCATTGCGAGCTTTTCGCTGCGGTCGAGCGAATTTATAAAATTTGAAAAGGCGTGTGCGATATATGATGCTCGGGGGATAGCTATTTTAAAGGTCGTGAGCTCGGAATCCTCGGGTTTGAGGATAGTTTCCATTTTTTCAAGCTGTGCGATGATGGTTTTTGCACACTCGAGGAAAGCCATACCCTTTTCGGTGGGTTCGACACCCTTTGAGATGCGCTTGAAAATGGGAGAACCGAATTCCGTTTCGACCTCCTTTATTGCTTTGCTGAGGTTCGGCTGCCCCATAAAAAGGTTGGAGGCAGCTTTTGTGATAGAGCCTGTTTTTTCGACTTCTACCAGATATTTCAGGTGCATAAGATTCATATTTTTACACTCATTCCCCAATATTTTTCCGAAAGTGATATTCCTTTTTTGCCCGCAAGTACACACAAATTATATATATCATATTATAGCATTTAGCAAAGTAAAATTAATTAAGAAAAGATAAATTAAATATCAACAAATTGTGATTCGGGGCAGTGAAAATTGCTCTGAAAAGGGCGAATTTGGCTGTTTTTGTAGCATATAAACAAAAAAGTTGGTTTTCGAGGGTAAAAGTGGAGACGATTCTTGTGCAAAGTGCAATAAAAAGATGTGATTGTATGTTAGTATGGGTTTGTGGTATGCTGTAAGCACAGAGAGGGGGTGAGGAAAATGAAGAAAAAGAAAGGCACGAAAAACTACCCGATATTCCGAAGTGCGGAGGAGGTCAATGCGAAGATAGAGCGTTATTTCCGCTCGTGCGAGCCTGTGCAGGCGGTCGATGATGAGTGTGCGCCGATGTTTGACAAGAACGGTGCGCCGGTTTACGCTGTGCAGGAAGTTCCGCTGACCGTTTCGGGTTTGGCTATTGCGCTTGGGTTCGGGTCGAGGGAGGAGCTTTTGTCCTATCGGGGCAAGCCATTTGCGGAAAATGCGATACGTTCGGCTTTGCTTCGCATAGAAAATTATGCGGAGGAGAGGCTGTTCGACAAGGGGCAGTCCTCGGGGGCGAAGTATTTTCTTGAGGGAAATTTCAAGGCATGGAGCGAGGACGGGAGTGGTGAAGACGAGACTATACGCCGTCTGGACGAGGTGCTTGAAACGCTCGACAGGACGATGATGGGAGGTTAGCGTTATTTTTACGGAAAAGCAGCGTTATGTATGGAAGCACACGGTCGGCGAATTCCACCGCTGGAACATTTCATACGGGGCGACGAGATCGGGAAAGACGTATCTTGACTACTACCGCATACCGTACAGGATCCGCCGTGCGCCCGAGGGGCTGATACTTCTTATAGGCAACACGCAGGGTACGCTTGAACGAAACATTATTGAGCCGATGCGGAATATCTGGGGCAGCAGCTTAGTCGGGAATTTATCCGCTTCGGGGAAGATAACCTTATTCGGGCGTGAATGTTATGCGATAGGTGCTGACAAGGTGGGGCAGGTATCGAAGCTCCAGGGTGCAGGTGCGGCTTACTGCTACGGTGACGAGATAACGACCTGGGCAGAACCCGTATTCCAGATGCTGAAATCCCGTTTGGACAAGCCTAACGCCTGCTTTGACGGGACGTGCAATCCCGATTCGCCGTCGCACTGGTTCCACAAATTTCTGGAGAGTGACGCTGACATTTTCAGTATGCGCTTCACGATCGACGACAACAAGTTTCTGACGGAAAGCTTTGTGGAAAATCTAAAGCGTGAATACTCGGGAACGGTTTACTACGACCGATTTATTCTTGGTTTATGGCGTGTTTCGCAGGGAGTCATATACCGCAGCTTTGCGGATTCGCCCGAGAGGTTCATCATCGATGAAGAGCCGAGCGACATTATGTACTGCGTGGCAGGGCTTGATTTCGGGGGAAACGGGTCGGCTCATGCGCTCAATCTGACGGGGATAACGAAAGGCTTGGGGAAGGTCGTGACGCTTGGTGAATGGTACTCAAAGTCGGAGCTTACGCCTAATGAGCTTGAAAAGTGCGTATGTGATTTTCTTGAAAAGGCTTTGCAAAAGTATCGGATAACGGAGCTTTTTTGCGACAGTGCAGAGCAGGTTCTTATCCGTGGGATCGCGAGGGAATGTGCGCACAGGCATTTGCCGATAGCGGTGCGGAATGCGAAAAAGGGCAGGATAACCGACCGTATCCGTTTTTACTGCGGACTTATGGGGACGGGGAGATACGCTGTGATGCGCTCCTGCGTTCACACAATCGAGGCTTTTTCCGAGGCGGTATGGTCGGAGGAGGGGAGCGGTATCCGTCTTGACAACGGGAGCGTCAACATTGACAGTCTTGATGCACAGGAATACTCGACGGAGGCGCTTATGAAAAGTATTATTGACAATGGGGGGATTTGATGAATGTATCGGAAGATGTGAGCAGGGTCTTTCACAAGGGTGGAAATGCGGAGCTTCGGCGTTACTATGCTTCGGCAGAGAGCTGGCGGCGCATTTACAGCGGTGAGCCTGAATGGAAAACTGTAAAAAAGTCGGGCTTATACCGAGGCGGCACACGGCGAATGAATATGCTCGGGACGGAGAAGCCGAGCCTTGTTTTCGATGATGAAAAAGTCGGCGGTTATGTTGAAAAGGTGCTTGATGAGAGCGGTTTCTGGGCGAAGCTTACGGAGTGTTTGCCTTATGCATTTGCGATGGGAGGCTGTGTATTCCGACCGTACATAAACTCGGGGAAGATCGGCATTGACGTTGTTATCGGCGGCAGCTTTGTTCCGATCGAATGGGACGGGAACGGCGTTACTGCGGCTTGTTTCCGCAGTTCGCTGGTGAGAAATGGTTCTCGCTACACCTTGCTTGAAAAGCGTGGGAACGAAAACGGCGTGGCTGTTTCGGAGCACAGGCTTTTCTGCGCAAAGGACGGGGCGGCATACGAAGCTTCGGCGGAATGTTCGCTTTCGGAGGTTTATCCCGAGCTTAAAGCAAGGGTGAAATATGACGGCGTTGACGGGAATTTATTCTCGGTATTCAAGGTATTCGGGGCGAACAATCTTTATCCCGAAATTCCGCTCAGCATATCCGTATTTGCAAATGCTTCGGACACGCTCAGGGCGCTTGATGTGGCGTTTGACAGCTTTGCGAGGGAGTTCATTCTCGGCAAGAAGAGGATAATCGTACCGAGCAGCTGTGTTCAGACGGTGGTTGACATTGCTACGGGCGAACAGCGGCAGTATTTTGACGCTGATGATGAGGCTTATGTTGCACTCAAATGCGATGAGGAGAGCGAGCTGAAGATCACCGACAACACGGTGGAGCTTCGTGTGGACGAGCATATCAAGGCGATAAATGCGCTGTTGAACATACTGTGTTTTCAGACGGGGTTATCGTCGGGGACGTTCTCCTTTGATGCGAACGAGGGTGTAAAGACTGCTACGGAGATAATCTCGCGCGACAGCAGGACGGCTGAAACAATTCGTGTTCAGCAGGGTGCGCTCGGCGGTGCGATAGCGGAGCTTGTGCGTGAAGTTGCGGAACTTGGGGTATATCTTGGGGAGCTTGACAGAGCCGGCACGGAGGTTCGGGTGCTTTGGCAGGACGGCATCATCACGGACGAGAACACGCTCATCGAGAACAGTGTGAAGCTTGTGCAGAGCGGCTTGAAGTCGAGGGTAACGGCGATAATGGAACTGCAGAGATGCAGCTACGAGGACGCTGTGAAAGAGTACGGGCGCATTATAAAAGAAGAAAGGGGCAATTAAAAATGGAAGAAAATATTCTTGAAAATGCTGTGGAGGAAGTTCCCGAAAATGCGGAGGAAAATACAGCTTCGGGTGATGAAGAAGCTTTAGCTGAACGTGTTCCGAGCGAGCGTGAGCAGGCTTTGGAGGACAAGCTTTTCTGCATACAGAGCGGCGTTCCCGAGGAGAACTGCGATGTTGTTATTGCGGCGGCTTCGGCTATGGGGAAGTCGGACAGAAAGGCGGCAATTGCGGAAGTTCTGGAGAAGTTCCCGTTTTTCAAGCCTATGCGTGAGGAACGCAGCGGCATTACCACAGGTGTACACATTGAGGGTGTACAGAGTTCGGTGCTTTCGGGAGTGGAAGAGGCGTTTTTTGCGGCTAATCCCGATTGCAGATAAACATCTATACTATTAAAATTTATGGAGGAAAAAATTATGGCAGAACTTATTACAAATCGTTATTCACAGCTTGTTGATGCGAAGCTTCGTGCTACGCTCGTTACGCAGGACAACTACATTTTCAACACGGTTCACGAGGGCAACGGCGTTGGCGGTGCGGTGATAATCCCCGTTCGTGACACTGAGGTCGAGGTAAAGGCTTACGACAAGGCGAACGGTGCGGCACTCTCTTCGGGTGCGACAAGCTATCACACGCTGCTTATGTCCAATGATGAGGCTGTGAACGAGCTTATTGACGGTTACGATGCGGCGGCTCTTCCCGATGATGTTGTTGCGGAGCGACTTGCATCGGCAGGCTACACGCTTGGACTTTCGATGGACAGAAAGTCTGTCAAGGCGCTTGAAACTACCGAGGGTGTAAAGGTATGCGACGTCAAGACCGCCTGCACAAGCTCAAACGCTTACAGCACAGTTGCAAAGGCGAGAACCTATCTTTCGAGAAAGGGTGTTCCTGCGGCGAACCGCTGGCTCATCGCTTCGCCCGAATTTATGGAAGTCATCATGCAGGACGAGAAGTTCATTCGCAGCGGCGATCTTTCGCAGGAGCTTGTAAAGGCAGGCTGTGTTGGCAGGATCGCAGGCTTCAACGTATTTGAATCGAACAATCTTATGTTTGAGGATACAAAGGCTGTGGCAGGCAAAAAGACGACTACCGAATTTATCTGCGGTCACCCGAACTGGTGTCATCGTGTATGCGAATGGGCAGTTCCCGTTGCGGTAAATCCGATAGCGGACGGTGTTCACATCGGTGCGGCGGCTGTTCAGGGCAGAAAGGTTTACGCTGTTCATATTTCTAAGCCTGAGACGGTTTATGTAAAGAGAACTGAGGCTTAAGGAAGGCAAATTTTGCGTGAAAGGAGGTGATCCATACGGCTTATGCTGACGTAAACAAATACATGGAGCGGCAGACGGAGATAGGCGAAGATGAAGCGAAAAAGCTTATAGAAAAAGCAAAGGAAGCGGTCGGATTTATGACGGGGTTTGCCGCAGAAAAGCGAGGTCCGGAGAGCTTTTCCGCATTTGAAAAGGATATGCTTGAAAGGGCGGTATTTGCGCAGGCAGATTATATTCTTGAAAATGGGGGAAGCGTTGAGGACAGCTCGGGCGAGCCTGTTTCGGTGACTATCGGGAGCTTTTCATACAGCTATGGGACGGCTTCGGCGGCTAAAGGCTCATCGCAGAGCGGATTTTCAAAGGCGGCTTTGGGGTATCTTGAAGCGGCAGGATTTTTATCGAGGAGAATTGGGGTGATGTAAAAATGAGGAGGATCCCGAGATACCTGCTTATTCACAGGGCGAAGCTTTACGAGGGTAAAAGCGGCGGATTTTTTGCGGCGGAGCAGGCTGAACCGACGGAGCTGAGCTTTATCCGCATCGACTATGCGGCGAAGATAAACCGTGACGGTGTAAAGGGGTTCAACGACAAGGCTTCGGGGGACGCAAAGCTGTTTTATGACTGCGGAAACAGCCTGCCTTTGGGTGTGGAATTCCGCATCGGGCAGAGAGTTGTTTTTTCGGGAAAAAGCTTTTCTGTGAGCGGTGTGAGCGTGCTTTACGGGCGAAATTCTCCGCATCACATTGAGGTGACATTGGAGGAGGTCGGGATATGAGCATTGCAGAGGAGATCGTTTGCAGGATAGGCGAAAAGTGCGGAAAAGAGCCGTCTGTACGGCTTTCGGCATCGGGCGGAACTGCGTTTTATCCCGTTTCGGACAAGCTTAAGGCGGCATTCCTTGACGGCGGTGAGCTTCGTGAGATGGCTGTGAGGGTGAAGCTCAAGGGTGAAGTTCCGAGCGGACTTTTTTCTGCGGCGGAGAAGTTTTGCGGTGACATTTGCGGTATTGGGGACATAGTTGGGGAAATGTACCGTGTTGTAAGGCTTGCGCCGTCTGAGCGTCCCTCTATGGAAAGCTGTGCGGAGAACGGAATGAGCATTGTTTCATTCGTGCTGACGGCTGAATACATACTTGAAAAGGGGGCGGCGGAATGAGGATAGTTTACACGGCGGCTTCGGGGGAGAGCATCGATCTTTCGAGGGGGCTTATCCGTGCGGTTTCGGTGAGCGGTATCTTCCCCGAGAGGAGCATTGACATTGAGGAGAGCGGCACGGTCGGGGGAAGCTTTATTTCCGAGCGGCGAGGGGTGAGGAAGATAAAGCTTCGCACTGTGATATGCGGTGATATCGGTCGCTCGCAGGAAATAATTTCGGAAATTTTCGGCTTTTCGGGAATGGGGCGGCTGACGTTTTCGGACGGTGGAAAAAGCATCGGCATTGGCTGCTATTCCGAGGGAGTTTCGGCGGAAAACACGGACGGGACGAACTATGCGGAGTTAAGCTTTTTATGCCCGAATCCGTTCTTTGAGAGAAGCGGCGGTTCGGAGGTCTATGTTCAGCTTTGCGGTTCATCGGGGGTATGGGAATTCGATGACTGGGAGCTGAGTGAGGGCGATGAAACGGAGCTTTCGGTGATACTTTCGGGGAACTCGGCTTTCGTGCCGAATGACGGCGGTTTTGAGACGGGGTGCATAATCACGGCGGAGGTATTGAGTGCTGTTTCGGAGATACGTGCTGTCAATGTGGGGACTAAGGAATTCATCGGTGTCAAAGGTGATTTTTCGGCAGGGGACATTGTGATCTTCCGATGCATTGACGGTGAAAAGGGTATTTTTCTTTCGAGTACGCAGGACAATGCGAAGTCAGAGGACATCACGCATCGGATAATATGGGGTTCGGGCTTTTTCAAGATAGCGCCGAACGGTACGAGGATACGCATGTTGACTGACGCTGTCGGAATGAACATATCGGCGCACATCAGCTTAAAGGAATATTCGGAGGGGTTCTGATTGGACGTTTATATTTATGAAGTCAGCAAGGGAGAATATCTACGCTTGCTCGGGGTGACGGACAGGATCATAAAATTTGAGGTGGAGAGGCTTTTATGCGGCGGTGACAGGCTCGGGGCGGTTTTTGCTTCGGGTGGGAGCGGTGAAAAGCTGATAAAGCCCGAGAGGATAATTGAGATACCCGAGGTATTTTCGGGACTTATCACGGGGATAAAAAGGTCGGTCGGCGGTGGAAAAATTGAAGTGAGTGCGGTATCATTTTCGGGATTGCTTTCACGGCGCATTCTTTCGGAGTATGCGGGCGGTGACAGCTTTATGACTATCATTGAGAAGAACTGCGGAGCTTTGGCAGGCGAAAAGAGGGCGTTCCCGAACACGTTCGTTGACAAGGGGACGGACTGTTTATTTGTGCCGACGGATGCATATTTAAAGCGGAGTCTTTCACGCTCTGCGGCGGCTGTTATCGGGAAGGATTTTCGGATATGCTCGGAGATAGTTCACGATGGCGTTGGGGCGAAGATACGTTTATACGGGCGTTATGCCATTGACAGGAGCGTTGGTTCGGGAACGGCGCTGCCGATGATACTTTCGTCTGAATATGAAACGCTCGGACGGCAGAGCTATTCTTACAGCGAATCGGGTGAGGTCAGCGGAGCGTACATTTACACTACGGAAAGGCGCAATTCGGACGGCAAAATCGGCTGTGAGGAATGGTCGGAATATTTCGGTGAAGCTTCGGGTTTCGGGCGATGCGAGGAGGCTTACGAGATCGAGCCGGTGGTATATTATAAGGCGGTGGCGGCAGGCGAGAGCATCGTTTACAAGGTGGAGCTTGACTATCCTGCGACAAAGGCGGCGGCTGAGGATATGTTCGCTTCGAGATATACGCCGCCGAGCGAGGTGATCTCAGCTTCGCTCGGGAAAGGCTTGGCGGCGGCTTTGCACTCGGGTGAATTCGGGGTCGGCGACAGGGTGACGCTTTATCCCGATGAGGGCGGAGACGGCACGAGGAGGATAATGAAGATCGCTGAAAAATATGAAGGCGGCGGTTTTACGGTATCGGTCAATCTTGATAAAATTTAAGGGGGAATAAAATGTCAAACGAATACGGATTTTTTGCTTCAAAGGAACACGACAGACGCTACTCGGCTGATGATTTCAGCACATTTTTCGGGGACTTTTTTACGAACGGTGTTCTGGGTTCGGACACGAATTCGCTTAAAGTTTCGGCGGCCGGAGATATGAATATTTCGATAGCTTCGGGTACGGCTTACATCAACGGACGGTGGTATCGAAAGTCGAGCGCACAGGTGCTTTCGCTCGGTGATTCGGACACTGTTTACGGCAGGGTCGATGCTGTTGTGATACGCTGCGATCTTGAAAAGAGAATGGTTTATCCTTTCATTATTGAGGGTGAGCCTGCGGAAACACCCAAACAGCCTTTGCCCGTGCGGAATGAGAAATGCTATGATCTTGTGCTTGCATACATTGATGTTGCGGCGAACTGCGTTGAAGTGACCAAGGCTGACATCACGGACAAGCGTGGCTTTGACGATGTTTGCGGCTTCGTGACGAGTGCGATAGATCATATTGACACGACTGCGCTTTTCAAGCAGTATGAAGCGCAGTGGGAGCTTTTAAAGGCAGGCTGTGCGCAGGACGAGTCGGCGGTGATAGCGGCTTGGAGCAAGCTTATTGCTGTGAAAACCATCAACGGAATTGTGCCGACAGATGGTGAGGTAACGCTTACGCAGAGTCTTATCCCGTCGGACGGAACAGCTTATCAGATGCCATACTATGTACAAAAGGGATCAGTTGCAATGACTACCAACACATTCAAAGGTATTCAGATCACGTTCCCCGTTCCGTTTAAAAAGCCTCCGCTGCTTTTATTGTCGGTCGAGGATAGCAAATATACAAATGATTACAGAAGTGAAGCTGTTGCTTTTGATGCACTGAGTGGAACGGGGGCTAAGATACGAGCTTGGGCTGTGAACAACGATGGCATTAGAGATTTGAAATGTACGGTCCACTGGATGGCTTTCGGAGAAAAAGAGGTGTAAAAATGGTAAAACAGATAAAGATCAGTGAGGATAATGTTGTAGAGCTTTGCAGCATCGGCGGCTTTATTGAGGGCGGGATCGATGTTGAGGATATTCCCGATGAGGTGATGGCTTGCCCTGCAAAGTGGAAGTTTGAGAGTGGAAATTTTGCTCCGAATGAAGCTTACGCCGAGCCTGCGGAGGAGGAAAAATTAACACTCGGCGATCTTGCCCTTGCGGTGGCGGAGTTGGCAGAGATGATATGCGGAGGTGAATAAAAAATGGTGAAAATTTATGTTATGCTCATACTTTCGGGGGCAAAGTCGCTTGATAATGTTCCCGAGAAGTGGAGAGATGAAGTAACAAAGGTTCTGGAGGGTAAAAATGAGGATAGATGACGCTTTGCTTACGCCGAACAAATTCAGCCGACCTCAGATACCGCTCAAAAGCGTGAAAAAGGCAGTCTTACATTATGTCGGAAATCCCCGAAGCTCGGCTATGGCGAACAGGAATTACTTTGAAAATCAGAAAAACGGTGGGAGGTACGTTTCTTCGCATTATATTGTGGGTTTGGATGGTGAGATACTGCGCTGTGTTCCCGAAAATGAGGTTGCTTACTGCTCAAACTCAGCGAATTCGTACAGTATCAGCATTGAATGCTGTCATCCCGATGCTACGGGAAAATTTACCGATGCTACGACTGCTTCGGCGGCGGAGCTTTGCGCTTATCTGCTTAAAAAGTACGGATTGTCGGTCAATGACTTGATACGGCATTATGATGTGACCGGTAAACAGTGTCCGCTTTGGTTTGTGCCTACGAAGTATCAGTCGGAAGCCGTTGCGAATGCTCGCTGGGCTGGTTTCAAGGCTTTGGTTTCGCAGAAAATGGGGAGCGAGTTTCTTATACGGGTGAAGGAAGAGGAGCTTAATATTCGTGCGAATGTCGGCATCGGAAGTGCTGTTGTCGGAAAGCTGAAAAAGGGTGAGGTTTACACGATAACGGAGGTTCGGCTTTACGGGAAGGTGCCTTGGGGAAGGCTGAAAAGCGGTGCGGGCTGGGTAAGTCTTTTGCCGAAATATGCGGAGGAGGTGGAAAAATGAGTGATGCTGTAAAGAGTGTAACTGCGGCGGTCTGTGCGCTGTTCGGGTATTTATTCGGGGCGTTTGACGGAATGATGACGGCACTGATAACGCTTATCGTGCTTGACTACATAACGGGGATAATTGCGGCTGTGGTCGAGAAAAAGCTGAGTTCCGAGGTCGGTGCGAGGGGCATTGCGAAGAAGGTTATAATGCTGCTTGTGGTGGCTGTGGCGAACATTGCGGACAGGAACATTATCGGTGAGGGAAATGTTCTGCGGAGCGTTACGGCGATATTCTACATTGCGAACGAAGGGATAAGCCTGCTTGAAAACGGTGCACG
>OHBU01000531.1_pt1 | contig 13917 bp, 25 predicted proteins | sample 1577421 | NCBI WGS metagenome assembly OHBU01 (sample SAMEA3879550, study PRJEB24766) | human gut metagenome | biome: human-associated habitat; feature: feces | place: USA | collected 1985/1987 | reverse complement strand
CAGTAACCGCAATCCATCCTTTGATATCTGCCTTGCTAGATGTTTTTACTGCGGTTTCAGATTGAGCCTTAGAACTTTCTGCAATTTCTTTTGCTGATTCAGCTTGCATCTTTGCGGATTCGGCAATATCGTGAAGTTCTTTGCTTGTTTGCTCAATAAAAGCGGTTTGTGCTTCTAGCATCTCAATCGGGGATTTGTCATCTTCGTATTTAGGCATTTCGATGTCTGTGACGGATTTGTTGAAAAAACCATCCAATTGTGGACGAGTAGGTATGTAGCGCATATGGAAATCTCCTTAAGTTTTTAAGGAATTATATCATGGAAAGGAAGTGAATTCAATGAGTGAAAAGGAAAAACGCGTTGTTGAAAAACTTCGTGATGCCATTCCGAATATGACAGATTTTCAGAAAGGATATGTCCTTGGAATGGTAGAGAGTTCTGCTTCAAAGCATAGTGAGCAGGAAGAAGAACACGATAAAGGGAGAGATCATGAATGAAAAAAGTAATCCAATTCATCACAGGTGCGGTTGCAATGGAGTATTCATTAGTTGCCGCGTGCTATATGGATAGTGAGGGAGCGGCCGGGAATATGGCGGCTATTAAATTTGTAGCCGGGGCAGTAATTGCGGCAATTATGTATTACTGGTCAGAGGTAGACCGAAAGAGAGCCGAACTTGACAAGCGAATTAAGAGAAAGCGCAGAATGGGAGAGGATACATGGTAGACGTTGTGTATATAAGTGGCACGAGATGTTCCACGAAAGAAAAGCGTATGCTTGCTGAACTTTTGGCAGGGAAACGAAAGAAACAGAATGATAAAGATAATTTTGAAAAGGTTCTTGACAGAGAAATGGGAAGGAGAAGCAATGGAGAACAAAATAACGTTGATCGGTGATGTTGTATCAGCACCAAGGGAAAGCCATAAATCAAGCGGTAAGATTTTTTATAAATTTTTCATCGGAGTTGAAAGAAGAAGCGGTGTTGCAGATATACTTCCGGTACTTTTCGATGAGGAAATCAGCGATACAGGAATTAGCGGAACGGTATACGTCAGTGGGAAGATAATTACCAGACGCGTGAGAACAGGGCTTGGAGAAGCCATTCTTACATATGTTATGGCTGATAAAATCACAAAGCCAGAGGATGATAGCCCTTTGAATGAAGTAAGCCTTGATGGCATTATTGAGGAAAAGCAGCTTAGAGAAACACCACTTGGTCGTAAAATCTGTGATGTGAAACTCAAAACTTTAAGAGAGAATGGGAAAGAGGATTTGATTACTTGCATTGCATGGGGAAAGTGCGCAGAGTATACGGACTCACTTGCTTTAGGCGATAGAGTGAGCGCATACGGAAGATTGCAGAGCCGGAGATATCAGAAAACGTGTAAAGATGGTCGCGTTGTGGAAAAAGTTACATATGAGTTATCAATAAAAGGAATCGTGGGGGTGTAACATGAAAAAGGAAAATTACGTCTGTGTTCCAAGGGAAGAGTACAACGAACTGATTGAGTGCAAGTTGCACATAAATATGTTACACGAATACATTACAAAAGAACATGAGGATAACATCAGATTGCGCGGATGCAAACAGGACACAACAGATATGCTGACAATCGAAACTTTGAGCGGATATATGGAGAACGAAAAGCATTTCGATAGACTGAAAAGAGAATTTAAAGAAAGGGTGAGACAAAAATGCGAATGATTTTAAAATCGTTACATATTGAAAATTTCAAAGGTGTAAAGGATAAGACATACGAATTCGGAAAGACAACAAGGGTTTCCGGCATGAACCGGAGAGGAAAGACCACAATCGGGGCGGCATGGTACTGGCTGACGTCTGATAAGAACTATGAACTTGTCAGCAATCCAAATATCAGACCGGACAATGTAGAAGATTGTATTCCGACTGTTACTGCAAATGTCGGTGTAGACGAAAAAGAAATCACTCTTTCCAAGATGCAGAAGCGAAAAGTCGGAAAACCGGATAAAAATGGAGTTTCGAAAGTTACTATCACAAATACATATGAGATTAATTCTGTTCCTAAGACAGAACGTGATTTTAAGGCATATCTGGAAGAATTAGGGTTTGAGTTTGATAAATTCCTCATTTGCTCGCACCCGAATGTGTTTACCAAGGATTTGTCATTGAAGAAAAAACAGGATGAAATGCGCAAATATTTATTCACTATGGCAAGCGAAAAAACAGATTTAGAGATTGCGCAAATGAATAAAGAAACTGCGGATGTTGCAAAATTGCTTGAATCCTACAAATTTGAAGAGATTGAAGCCATGAACAATGCTTCCAAGAAGAAAGCAGTTGAACAGTTAGATGCGATTCCTAATCAGATTATCGGTCTGGAGAAAGCAAAGGTTGATATTGATGTGGCAGAGCAGGAGTTATTGAAAGCCGATTTAGAGAGAAAGATTGAAGCACTTGAAGATTTAATTGGGAAATCTGATGTGCGGATTGATGAAATGCGCAACGAAGAAATGCATTGTCAGTTTGAAATGTCAGCTGTTGCGCAGACCATGAATAATGAACTTTCAAGCAAGAAGCGTGAGATTGAAAATCACAAATACGATCACGAACGGAAGTTAGAGGATGTCCGTTCATCTATCGGAAAAGCGCAGGGTTCCATTGAAAGCAATAAGAAATCAATTTCCGAACAGGCTTTTAAGAAAGCTGACCTTGTGAAAAGGTACAATGATGAAATTGCAAAAAAGTTTGACGATTCTAAGTGGGTATTTGACGAATCTACAACGGTTTGTTCGTTATGCGGGCAAAGATTGCCGGAAGATAAAATAGAGTCTTTAAGAGCCGATTTTTCGCAGAGAAAGGCAGATGCAATCGAATCATTTAATGAAGAACACGCGAAAACGCTTGCCATGATCGTTGACGATGGAAATGCGTGTGCTGAAATGATTAAGAATCTGACCGAGAATAACAAAGAGCTGGAAAACAAGATTAACACCTTGAAACTGCACGAAGCGGAAGAAATTGACATTATCAAGAAATTCGATGAACAGATTTCTGAGATTCCGTCTTTCGCTTATTGTATGCAGAACGCTGAATATGCCAAGTTAAAGGCTAAACAGGATAAATTGCTTGCTGATATTGCAGAGTTAGAATCCAAGGGCACAGATAAGGCGGCTGATTACGCAAAAGCTGATATTACAAAATTAAAGAGCCAGCTTGATGAAGTAAATAAGATTATTGCACAGGCTGAAAACAATGTTCGCATTGATGAACAGATTGCAGATATGCAACATAAACAGAGCGAGTATGGACAAGCAAAGGCAGATGCCGAGAGGATTCTTTATCAGCTCAAAGAAGTTTCAAAACGAAAGAATGAGTTACTTGTTGAAGAAATCAATCAGCATTTCGGTATTGTACGTTGGAAGTTGTCCGATTTCCAGAAGAACGGAGAATATAAGGAAGTTTGTATTCCTACGGTGCTTGATGAAGAAACCGGCATTTATAAGGTATTCGGGGAAACAACAAACACTGGCAGGGAAATTGAAGCGAAGATTGATATTTGCAACAGTTTTCAGAAGTTCTTTAATATGTATGTTCCGATTTTCCTTGATGGTGCAGAAAGTATCAATGACGAATATGTACCGGCTGTTGATACGCAGTTAATTCTTCTGACAGTATCAGAGGATAAACAGTTGAAAGTGGAAGCTATTTGATATGGACTATCCAATAAATGCAAAGGCAATCGAAATCATTGACAAATACATGAAAGCAGGAAAACCGCTTAACCTTGGGAATGAAAGGTTCTGCATGGATACATTCAAGTCCATGTGCGAAGAAGTATTTCGTAAGAAATGCGTTAAGCGATTGGTACATAGAAAGGGCGAAGAACCAATGTTTACCAAGTGGGATACGAAATACGATACATATTTTCAAGGCAACACATGGTACTCATTTTCTTGGTTTAATGGAAGATGCGGTTTCGGGCATCGGTACTTTCTGAAAGCTAGTTGTGAATTATATTTTGAAAAGCACGCAAGGCAGATAATAAGCCTATTTCTTTCGGAAAGATGCATCAGTATCGAAGATGCAATACTTAAAACGGACTGTTTCTTAGAACTGTGGAATGTATTTGAAAAATGGTTCGATGATAGGAGAAATAAATTCATGGAAAATATGAAAGCAGATATTCAAGAAATTCGGAGCATGTCAACAAGAAAAACACCGCAATCGCATGGTGGTGTGGCTAACCTGCTGAAAGTTCTGACAAAGACAATGGAAAAGCAAGGTTCTGATATTGCAAGCATTGCAAAGGTGCAGTATGCGATATGCGTACAGGCAGGAATCTATATTCCGGATGAGTTTATCAGAGATGTTGCGGTCACATTGGATATGCCAATAGAAAATGAAGAAAGCGAGGATGCCGAATGTCAAGAGTAGGAATTGGGAACAACATTACACAGCCGGATGCGCGGTGTATGTCATGCAAGCGTTGGAAGAGTGCAAGTAAAGGGTTCTGGGGAAGAGCCGGACATTGTTCTCTTCCGTATTGTGAGAAAGATATGAGAAATAAAGGAAGGAGAGGGTTTAGAAGATGAAACAGCAGATTACAGAGGAAATGGAAATCCAGAATGAATGGTACAAAGAAGCGAAAAAACAGACTGTGGAAACACTTCCGGAATTTGTAAGGCATTTAACAGAAGATTATTCGCATGATTATGGAACTATTTGCCACGCAGTTGCGGCAGCAGGAATAGCAGCCATGTGTGCGGTTGACAATTCTCCGACAGGTGGAATTACCGGATTTCAAGCCGGATGCATTATGTGGCAGGTTATTAGAGAATGGGACTTTCAGAACAATAAGACAGGGCTGAAAATTCTTGATTATGACAATCTTCTTTATCCGCAATATGAAGCTTCTTTTATATCTATAAGTAGTAAAATTTGGGAATCAGTCAAGAAAGAAGCTCAAAACAAAATTGACCAGAATAACGATAAAGTGGAAAAATGGAAGGTTGCTCATGATAAATGGGTTATTGATATGGAGAAGTTTAAAGTAGACGTTGTGGAATGGCAGAAACAAAATCCGGAATACCCGACATATGAGGACAACCCAAAATTCTATGAGCATCTTGGCTTTGGAACCGAGAAAGAATGGGATGAGGAAAATAAGAAACAGGAGAGCGGGTTTATGTTTGCTCCAACGGAACCATGCAATCCAAGTGCTAATCCAAATGTTATTGCACATTGGAAATCTATTGTTAATGGAAATGTTCCATTTGGTTTGAAAATTGAGGAGGGATGATAAATGCAGTATATCAAAGCAAAATTTCCAAACAGCACCAGAAGTTATACATACCGCACCGAGGATTCTGTAAAAGCCGGTGACATGGTTGTAAATTCCAAAGGTGCAAAGCTGACGGTCACGGATGAAACCGTGGATATGAAGTGGGTGGATACCTACGGTGCTGATAAGATGGCGGTTGTGAAGAAATATGAAGAAAGTGAGGGATGCGCATGAAGCTGATTAGTAATGCAAAGTTTGGAGAACCGGTGGAAAGCGGAACGGTTTTCAGAACTCAAAGCCACGGAATCGACATTTGCATACATAAAATTTGCGGTTGCGGAGATGCGTGGTATCTTAATTGCAACGAACTGGGAATTGATAATCTGCAGCTCAAGAGCGAAAATCTTTTCCGGTGTGTGGATGAAGCAAAGGAAATTCTTAAGCAGAAATTAGAACTGTTAAATGAGCGGTTCAATAATTTTTATGAAGATAACGATGTTAAGATTTTAAGATATTAAGAAAGTGAGGAATAATTATGGCAGAAACAAAGGCACAGGAAGTAGCAACACAGGGAGAACAGGCAGGGATTGTCAAGTATGAAGCAAATGGAGAGATGGTAAAACTTTCCCCTACAACAGTGAAAAAGTACCTTATTAGTGGCGGTGGAAATGTGTCAGACCAAGAAGTAATGATGTTCTTATCGCTTTGCCGTTACCAGCATTTAAACCCATTTTTAAGAGAAGCTTATCTTATTAAGTATGGAAATAACGACCCGGCAACTATTGTTGTAGGAAAGGATGTTTTCACAAAAAGAGCGGACGCAACACCTACATATGGCGGGAAACAAGCGGGAGTTATTGTTATTGATAGAGATGGAGAAGTAAAAGAGCGCGAGGGTGCGCTTGTACTTCCAAGCGAAACACTTGTCGGCGGTTGGGCGAAGGTGTTTATTAAAGGGCACGACACACCGGAGTATGCGAGCGTTTCATTTGAGGAATACGTTGGAAGAAAAAAGAGCGGGGAAATCAACGGTCAGTGGTCAAAGAAGCCGGCAACAATGATTCGTAAAGTTGCGGTTGTTCAAGCACTTAGAGAAGCGTTTCCGGACAGATTCCAAGGGATGTATGCACAGGAAGAGTTCCCAGAAGTATCGGGAAAGAAACTTGATACAGAGGAAATTGTTACTCGTGATATTGAACAAAACGCCAATTCAGAGCCGTTTGTCGTAGCAGAATCCGAAGCGACCGACGGTGCAGCAGTTGAGCCGGAGAAAGTCGTTGAGAATAACGAGAACGTGCCGGAGTTTATGAAGGATTAGGAGGATATGAAGAATGATTTTTGTAAAGTTAGCAATTCTGTTGTGGATAGCATTTTTGATTGTGAGATTTTTTGTCAAGGCGAATGTCACGTTAGAAGAAAAGGTTGTGGCTGCCATTGGCAAGAAAATCAAAATGACATTTGGAAGATGGGTGCTTGTCATTGTATTTCTGCTTGCCCTCACCGATTCATTCGCGGCGTTGGTGTGGTTTCTGTTTTTCAGATAGGAGGTTGCCATGAGAGTTATATCACAGGACGGAACGATTGATATGCCATATGATTATTTTTCATTATATATATCATGGGCGAAGATCGCAAGTGGAAAGGTTGAAGATAGAAATGTATTCTCTATAGTTTGCCACAATTTATCATCGCCGAATGGCACAAAGTTGGCTGAATATTCCACCGAGGAAAAAGTAAAGAAAGCTATGAAAATGCTTAGAATTGCGTATGAAAATAATGTGTTTTATCATTGCACAGCTGGTTCAAAGTGTTTTGAAGAAGTACGGAGTATTTTGAGCGAGGAACAATTTCAGAAAGCTACAACAGAATATTTTCAGTTTCCTGCAGAGGAAGAATTGGAGTAGCCTATGAAATACTATTGGGTTCGCATCTATGATTACAAGGTAGACGATGGACTGAAAGAGTTTACAGATGATAACGTGTGGGATGCTCAAAAAGGCACTCTTCTTGATGAATATTACCTTTGCGGAGAAGATATGTCTCGTGATGAAGCAAAGGACGAAGTAAAGAAGAAAAGCGGTATTTCAAGGTTCGCAAAGCCAAGAAAAGGTAGCGGAACATATGCTCTTGTTATGGACAGCAACCAATTCTTCTATGAGCGATTCAATATTGAAGTTGATACAATCTGTTTTAATTGTCATAAGTCGATTAAAGGAAAGCAAAAAGACTTTCCATACATTACGGCAGATGGTGGGGAAAAATATTACCTTTGTTCTTATGGTTGCCGAGCTGAAACTAGTAGAAAAATTAATCCATACTACGAGGGAGAATTTCAAACCAGAGAGGGATATGAGAGCAACGGTGGTGTATATGGATATATTTACCATATTTATAACAGAAAGACTAATATGCACTACATAGGACAAACGGTATATATGCCATTCTTCCGGTGGCAGGAACACGTTAAGAGTGGTTTGAAAGGTAATATTACAGACCTTGTATTTGAGACCATTACAGAGGTTCGTGTTAAGTCACAGGAGTATCTGAACAACATTGAAGCATGGTGGATTAGAAAATACATTGATGAATATGGGCGAGACCGTGTTATGAATATTACAGTTCCAAAGATAACGCTTGAGGACTTGGCAAAGGAATATTCAAAGATAATTTCGGGACAGTTAAGTATTGAAACGGATGAAAGTGAGGTGGTTTAAATGCTTATGCGATGTTGCGGTTCATCATCGGCAGGCAACAGTTACGCTTTAATCAGCAACAGTGGCGAGATTCTTGCAATCGAAGCAGGATGCAAATTTCTTGATTTTAAGAAAATGATTGATTGGCGTATTTCTGATGTAGATGGATGTATCGTCTCACATGAGCATGGTTGAGCGACCATGCACGATACATAAAAGATTTCATGAAATCCGGCATTCCGGTTTACACGGCATTTGAAACACAGACAGCACTTGAAACCATTACAGGAGAGCGTACAATAGCCATTCCGCCACGCAGAACACGGCAAATCGGCAGTTTTACAGTTACACCATTCAATGTACCGCATGATACAGAAATTGAGTGCTACGGCTATTTAATCGAGCATGAGGAAATGGGAAAGCTGTTATTCTTGACCGACTTGGAATATTGCAGATATGACTTTTCCGGCATAAAGGTTGAGCATATCATGGTTGAAGCCAATTATAGCATGGACTTGGTAGACCGGAATGAGCCAAATTATGAACACCGTTTGAGAGGTCATATGAGCCTTGATACGGCACTTAAATTTATTCAGACGAACGACAACCCAGCTTTACGAAATGTCGTTTTAATACACTTATCGGACACAAGCGGAAATCCCGCGTTATTCCTACAACGAACGAAAGAAACAATTGAATATGGAGCAAATGTTTATGTTGCAGACAAAGGGCTAGAGGTTGATATGAACCTTTGTCCGTTCTGAAAGGAGAAAGCATGAAATTATACATTTACAGATTTTGGGGCGATAAATTTTCTTGTAGAGAAGTAGACGTAGAAGAAAAGCCAAAAACGTATATCATTACTGAAGAATCCGAATTTGAATATAAAGGACAGAGAATCCGCAAGGGCGAAATTGGTGTGTTAAGCGGTTGCAGCCGGGATAGGGTCATTCTGACGGAGAAAAACAAGAAAAAAGCTGTTGAAATGCTTATTAGCAGGCAGAGCACTATTGTTGAGAGTTGCCGAGTACGTCTTGAATATGAAGAGAAAAAACTTGAGACCATCAAAGCGGAACTTGAAAAAGAATAATTAGGTTGAAACACCTTGGCGAAAGCCTAAAAGAAACTATCTTGTTTGGCGAATAGTTATCACAAACCTTATTGAAAGCCATGTTTTGGCGGTGCGTTTACCGTGCCGCCCTTACAAAAGATTGGAGGTAAAAATTGAAAATATGTGAATACTGTATGGCTGAATTTGAGCCGAAGCGACCAGATCAAAAATACTGTAGACCAAAATGCGCCAAAAGATTTGCGCAGTTTAGAAATTTTAAAAAGGCTGGAAGAATTGTGTATACAAGAATATGCCCGAAATGCGGCAGACTGTTTATGACGATAGATGAAAATAAGTTTGATTGCCAAGACTGCATTAGTATTGACGTTAAAGAACGCTTGAGAAAGCCAAAGAAAAAGGGCGATGCAATAAAGGCTGTGAATCATATGGCACGCGCTTCTGGAATGAGCTACGGAAAGTTTGTGGCTCAAATGAGCATGGAGCCATTGGAGAGGAAGTGATTGGATGGACTATAAGAAATTTAGACAGGCAAAAGCCATCGAAGCTAAAAATAAGCAGAAATGGCTTGCATTGAATCCAAGGCTTGATGAATCAAGCGGAATTTATATTCTGACAAGACAGGACGAAAATGGGTTTAGATATGCCTACGTGGGGCAGGCAAAGCACATTTTAACCAGATTGTCGCAACACCTTTCGGGGTATCAGCACATAGACCTTAGCTTGAAGTCTCATGGACTTTATTCAGAGGATAATCCGTATGGATGGAATGCAACATCAGTACGCTGTCCGATAGGAGAACTTGATGAACTTGAGCAGTATTACATTAAGTATTGCGCAGACAAAGGCTATCAACTTCGCAATAAAACAAGCGGTTCACAGGGCGAGGGTAAAGCTAAGATTGATGATTACCGTCCGGCAAAAGGCTATTATGACGGCATTAAACAGGGCAAAAAGAGTCTTGCCAAGGAATTATCGCATATCGCTGAAAAGCACCTTGAAATCCGCTTAAAGCCGGAGAAACAGGGTAACAAAGTTTCTGAAAAGCAGTATGAGAAATTTATGGCTTTGATTTCTGAAAATACATATGAGGAGAGTGATTGATTAAATGGCAGAAGTCAAGTGGATTAAAATCACAACAGATGTCTTTGATGATGAAAAGATTCTGCTGATTGAGAGTATGCCGAGTGCGGATAGCATCATTACGATTTGGTTCAAACTTCTTATTCTTGCCGGAAAACAGAATAACAACGGTGTGTTTATGATGAGCAATAAGCTACCATTCACAGATGAAATGCTTGCCACCATTTTCCGCAGAGATTTGAACACGGTAAGGCTTGCGCTTAAGACCTTTGAAGAGTTTGGAATGATTGAAGTTGTTGACAACGTGATAACGATTCCGAATTGGAATAAGCATCAAACACTTGACGCTTATGAGAAGAAAAAGGAACGTGACAGGCTATATCAGCAGAATCGTAGAAAGAAGCAGAAGAACCTAATTGAGCAAAAATCGCCCGATAAATCGTCTGACGTCGCTGTTTCAGATAAAAAAGAAGAAAAAGAAGAAGATAAAGAGAAAGAAAATATAAAAGAAAATTCGCTGTCGCCCGATTCCGGAGATTTGTTTGATTTTGACGATGCATGGAAAAAGACTTTTAGCATATACCCCAAGAAAACAGCGTACAGTACCTCTAAAACGGCTTGGATGGATAAAGTGCTAGAAGTTATCGAAGAGAACCAACCAGACATTGCACGGCTGTTATACAAAGCCACAGAAGCATATTTGAGTGACTATCAAGAAAAGAATCCAGACGATAAGGATTTTCGGTACATTCCAAAATACGTTGATTGGATAAAAAACGATTGCGACTATTGGTTGCAGATTGTAGAGAAACGAGGTGATTGCAGTTGACCGAAGCAGAACAAGGGCTTATCGGTTGCGTACTTATATCCTCTGATTCTCTCGATAGAATACCGGATATTAAGCCATATATGTTCTCCGATGATATAGGGCAGGACATTTTCATAAAAATGCTTGCAATGAGAGATAATTGCGAAGAAATAACGGTTCTTTCCCTTGCGCAGTCATTGACGAATCCAAAGTACAGCGAGGATGAATATAAGCGAGTCGTTATGTCTTGTTTACAATCTTCTCTGACATCGGTTGAAGTTTCTGCGTATGCCAAAGTCGTGATGAATGATTTCAAAGCAAGAGAGGTCAAAAGTCTTTATCAGAGAGTTTCATTGAGACCGGGGGACATTGACAAGACTATTTCTGAAAGCATTTCCAGATTGGAAGAATTGCAGAAAAACATGAAAGTTCGGTCAAAATCGTTGAAGCAGATCGTTGAGGAAAACAAGGAAAAATATTTCAACGAACACGTTGGAGAGGGCGGCGTAAAAACAGGGTTCGATCAATTGGATGATTGTATCGGAAGTTTAGAGGGCGGAGACGTGACTGTTGTCGGTGCAAGACCTGGAATTGGAAAATCCGCATTTGTAACGCAGATGATCGGACAAATGGCAGAAAAAGGACTCCAAGTTGGATATTTCAACCTCGAGATGAAAGAAGGACAGGTTTACGAACGTTTCGTTTCAAGGTTGTCTGAAATAAGCCTAACGCGCGTCCGGAGGGCAAAAGCGTTCCTTGGAGATGAAAAAGAAAAATTCGACAAGGCAAACGATGAAATGTGTGATTATGATGTGATTATTTCCACAGGTTCAAAATCCGTAGGAGAAATCAAGGCAGAGAGCCGCTACCGGCAGTTTGATGCAATCATTATTGACTACTTGCAGTTGATTAAAGCAGAGCGAAAGTACAGCAACAGATCATCAGAAGTCGGAGATATTTCAAAAGCATTAAAGGCACTTGCAATGGAGCTAAATGTTCCGGTTATCGCACTTTCGCAGTTGAACAGAGTTTCAGAGGGAAGAGATACCAAAGAGCCTACAATGTCAGAGTTGAGAGAATCCGGAGATATTGAGCAGGACGCATCGAATATTTTCTTTTTATGGAATCTGGATGAAAGCGGAGAATATAAAGGGTTGAAAGTTGCAAAGCAACGGCAGGGCGAACTTATGAAAGAAGCATTACAGTTTATCGGCGAAAATATGAAATTCGTTGAAATCGAAAAACCACTTGATGATGTTGTTGCGGAAATCAAAAATAAAGAACGTGGGGACGGATTTAAGCCATACAATGGTGATTGTCCGTTTTAGAGGTAGCAGCTATGGCAAGTGCAAAGATCGAAAAGGGTTCGGAAGAATGGCAAGTATTTATGGATTATTGGCAATTCATTCAGAAATACTATTCCCCGGACGACTCTGATTCTTGGTGGGATGAAGTTGTAAAAGCTGGAGAATCATTGATAAACAAATACAAAGGCATGGAGATTGAAGAGCGTGCAAGACAGCTTGTATTGAGCCATTTTGCATGGTTGGAAATCACATACAGAAAGGAGAAACCAAAGAAATGAGCAATGCGTTGAGACGGAAGAAAAAGCCGACATTTTACACAAAACAGGAACTGCGGATTATCGGGCGAAATGATTTTGAAAAGAGAAATGCTGATAAGGTTATATCGAAATCATACAAAGATTTTGTCGTGATTGGGTACATAATTTTGCATGACAAATTTGGTTTCGGACAGGCAAGGATCATTCGGTTGCAGGATTTTTTGAAATCCTACTTAGATGAAGCAGCGTCCGGCGGAAATACTGGAAAGGACTTGTCTGTTTATCTGAAAAGTAAATACGGAATCGACATCAAAGAAGAAGTCGGAAAAATTCCACAGAGACAGTTAATGAACCTGTACGCAAAGAAAGCTTTCTGCATCGAGCGTGAAGCATACAGGCTTTCCAGTGCATCTTTGTTTAACTATTTTGCACTGACACTTACGATTCTGAAAAAGGAATTTAAGATAACAGCGAAACAGTTGCAATATTTTTCGGACAAATTCATCGACTACATTGATACACTGGCTAATTACAAGCAGTTTCAGTTGACGGTGCCGATGATAGCGCAGAGTTTGGCGGATGAGATTAAGTTTGTATGTGATTTGGAGGTTTAATATGACGAATAAAGAAAAATATGCGGATAAAATCATTGATATTACAGTAAGTAAACTTGCACTCAAAGATGGCGAGCCTGTTCCATGCGCAGAGATGAGATGTTCAGAGTGCGGATTCTATATTTCTAATTATTCATGTAAACATAAAATGCTGGAATGGTTAGATTCAGAATATGTTGAGCCGCCTGTTGATTGGAGTAAGGTTGCAGTCGATACGCCGATTTTGGTAAGAGATAGCGAAGAAGAAGCGTGGAGAAAAAGACATTTTGCAAAATACGAGAACGGAATAGTGTACGCATGGGGATACGGAGCAACATCTTGGAGTGCATACGGGAGTGACAATATAATCGATTGGGAAATGGCAAAGCTAGCAGAAAGAGAGGATGTGTAGAAATGGGAGTTTTGCTTGCGTTATCAACCATATTTATATGGGGTCGGCTGGTTAATATTGATGACGACCTAAAAGATATCAGCGAAGAACTGAAAAAGATGAACGAAAGGAAAAATGATGGAAGATAGATATTTATTCCGCGGAAAGCGGATTGATAATGGCGAATGGGTGGAAGGATATCTGTCATACCCATTTTGCACGAAAAAGGGCAACGAAAGTTATTATTTCTACGCAAAGGATAGTTTGGGTTTTTTCTGTCGTTGTGTTGTAGATGCATCTACTATCTGCCGGTGCACAGGATGTGAGGACATGAACGGTAAGCTTATTTTTGAGAATGATATTCTACACAATGGAAATTATTTTGTTGTTAAATGGAATGCACCTTGTGCAAGATTTGACATTGTATTAAATAATTCACATAACATTCCAATAG